>Ga0213858_10000110_pt1 | contig 35117 bp, 34 predicted proteins | sample PICome_FD_160122 | JGI IMG/M metagenome (GOLD analysis project Ga0213858, IMG submission 160122) | Coastal seawater microbial communities near Pivers Island, North Carolina, United States - PICO245 | ecosystem: Environmental > Aquatic > Marine > Coastal | place: USA: North Carolina | collected... | reverse complement strand
ACTTTTAAGTTAGTGGCCTCATAAATAACTTTTCCATCGACATCCATAACAGCATCGCCAATACCCATGTAAAGCTTACTTGCAATGACTCTAGATAAACTAATTTTGTAAGTGATTTTTTTTGCAGCAGGAAGTACTTGACCAGTAAATTTGATAGAACCTGAACCAAGTGCACGCCCTCTTCCTGGTCCGCCTAGCCAACCTAGGTAGAAACCAATAAGCTGCCACATAGCATCTACACCAAGACATCCTGGCATCACAGGGTCTTCATTAAAATGACATTGAAAGAACCATAAATCAGGATTGATATCGAGTTCAGCGATGATTTCACCTTTGCCGTATTCTCCACCCTCAGTAGATATATGAGTTATTCTATCAAACATCAACATTGGCGGCTGTGGTAGCTGAGCATTGCCAGGTCCAAACAACTCTCCATTGCCGCATTTAATTAAATCATCGTATGTATAGGAATTTTTTTGCATTAATGATTTCTTAAGAATTTAATCGATTATACCAAAAGGGCATTATTCATATCATTTATCAGGTCGTCGATATCTTCAAGACCAACAGAAACCCTCAAAAGAGAATCTGTAATTCCTGATTCTACTTTTTGCTCTGGGGGTAATCTACCATGAGTTGTAGATGCAGGATGAGTGATTGTTGTTTTGGTATCACCTAAATTAGCAGATATTGACATTATCTTGACATTATTTATAACATCAAATGCTTTAGCCTTGCCGCCTTGTAATTCGAAAGAAACAATCCCTCCAAATCCTTCTTGCTGTTTCTTTGCAATCTCATGATGAGGATGGCTCTTAAGACCCGTATAGAAAACTTTCTTAACTTCTTTGTGATTTTGAAGCCAATTTGCAAATTTCAAGGCATTACTTCCATGAGCTTCCATTCTAATTCTAAGTGTTTCAAGACCTTTTAAAACCACCCACGCATTAAATGGACTCAGAGTTGGTCCTGTTGATCTAGTGAAGAGTCTGATTTCATCAATAATCTTTTGGTTGGAAATCACAGCACCAGCAAGAGATCTTCCTTGTCCATCAATATACTTTGTTGCCGACTGAATAGAGATATCAGCACCTAAGTCTAATGGCTTCTGAAGTGCAGGGGTTAAAAGACAGTTATCGACAGCCAATAAAATGTCATTAGTTTTAGATAGCTTACTGAGATTACTAATATCAATGACTTCACCCAATGGATTTGATGGTGTTTCCAAAAGAAACATTTTAGTATTACTCTTGATAGCAACTTTCCATTCATTAATATCGGAAAGGTTGACATAATCTACTTCAATACCGAATCTACTTACGATCTTATCAAGGAGGACAATCGTAGTGCCAAACATACTTCTTGAAGCAACAATATGGTCTCCTGGCGATAGTAAACCCATAATTGTCGCAAAAATGGACGACATACCACTGGCAGTGGCAACACAACTTTCTCCATTCTCTAAAGATGCAAGTTTCCTTTCAAAGGCATCAACAGTAGGGTTGGTAAATCTAGAATAGACATTACCTTTTTCTTGATTGGAAAATCTTTTTTCAGCCTGTTCAGCAGAGTCGAAAACAAAACTAGAGGTAGTAAAAATAGCCTCAGAATGTTCTTGTTGTTCAGTTCTTTGATATCCAGATCTTACGGCATCTGTATCAAATTTCTTCTTACTCATTAATATTTAGAAAGTTTTTTTAGAATTTTATTCTATATCTTCACAAATAAGCTCTGAACTTTGATTGATATTGTGTATTAGTTTTGCAGAGTCATTTCTGATTGACTCAATGTGATCAAGATATTCCTCAGAAATGTCCCCAGTCACGTATTCCCCATCGAAGCACGAACAGTCGAAGTTTTTAATTTCAGGATTCCCTTGGCTCACCGACCAGATTAGATCATCCAAGTCTTGATAAATAAGTTTGTCAGCACTAATGGATTTAGCAACTTCTTCAGTATTTTTGTTATGGGCAATAAATTCTTTGCTTGAGGCCATGTCGATGCCATATACATTTGGGAATTTAACCGCGGGTGCTGCTGATGCGAAAAAAACTTTTTTAGCGCCAACATCGCGAGCCATTTGGACAATCTGTTTGCTGGTTGTTCCTCTAACAATAGAATCATCAACTAAAAGAACATTCTTGTCTTTAAACTCTAAACCAATAGCACTCAATTTTTGACGAACAGATTTTTTACGTTGTTTTTGACCAGGCATAATAAAGGTCCTGGCAATATATCTGTTTTTTATCAAACCTTCAGAGTATTTAACTCCAAGAGATTGAGCAAGGCTTAGAGCAGATACTCTTGCGCTGTCTGGAATAGGTATGACAACATCAATTTTATCTTCTGGCCATTCACATTTGATCTTTTCAGCTAGTTTTTGGCCCATTCGTAATCTGGACTTGTAGACCGATATTTGATCAATAACTGAATCTGGTCTGGCAAAGTAGACATATTCAAATATACAAGGAGAATGTTTGGGGTTTTCAGAGCATTGATGAGCATAAACCTCGCCTTTTCTATTGATAACCACAGCCTCACCTGGTGCTACATCTCTAGTCACTTCATAGCCTAATGCTGTAAGAGCAACACTTTCAGATGCCAGCATGTACTTAGTGCCGCCAACTGTTTTTCTTTTTCCTAGGATAAGTGGACGAATACCATTAGGGTCTCTAAAGCCAAAAATACCATAACCTGGAATCATGCCAATAGAAGCATAAGCGCCTTTGACCCTTTTATTCACTCCTTTAACAGCTGAGAAAATATCATTCTCATCGATACGATGTTTCTGAAGTTTGCTTAGCTCACTAGCAAAAACGTTCAGAAGTATTTCTGAATCAGAGTTTGTATTGATGTGCCTTAAGTCCTCACCATAGAGTTCTTCAGCAAGTTGTGAGGTGTTAGTTAGGTTGCCATTATGAGCAAAAGCGATTCCATATGGGGAGTTAACATAGAAAGGTTGTGCTTCTGCACCACTTGATGAACCGGCAGTTGGGTAGCGCACATGACCAATGCCCATATCCCCAATTAATCTGGTCATGTGACTGGTTCTAAAAGCATCACTTACAAGTCCATTAGCTTTGCGCATGTAAAAACGACCTTTATGCGATGTAACAATCCCTGCAGCATCTTGACCTCTATGCTGAAGAATGGTTAACGCATCATAAATGTATACTGCCGTATCCTTTTTAGTGGTAGATAAAATGCCAACTATTCCGCACATTGTTAACTATCTCCAATAAATAGTAAATAATTACCTAAAAAAGGCTTCAATTCATTAGTTGTGTCCTGGAAAAATCTCAAGGCCCCCTGTGTTTCTACCCAGAAATATTGTTGGGAGATAAAACTAATGTTTTGAAGCGCCATCACAAGAATAATAATGAAAATCGACCCTTTGATTATTCCCATAAACAAACCGAGAAGATTATTTTTTCGACTTTGAATATTCTTGGCATGAAGTATTCCGTCCAGTTGATTGAGCATAGAAAAAATCTTTCCATAAAAATTTTCTAGGATGCACCCTTTAGATGCATCAACTGAAATACCAAATATTTTTGATATTGCCACCATTAAAAGGATGATTGATAGAGAAATGACCAGAAAAGACATGACCACTATTAATATTTGGTTAGTAAATAAACTCTCTATTACATTGATGGAGATAAATAACCCAGCATTTTGCCATCCTATGGTTAATGCGACTGTTATAAGAACAATCGACATAAAGGGTCTATTGAGGACACAGGGATTGCTTACCTTGGTGGGATAATTGGTTAAGAAATATAAGAAGCGTTTAAATCCAATCATTAAGATAAAAATCAATATAAAGGATATGGCTAAATTTGTTTGACTAGAAAGTGAAAACCAAGTAATGGCATCAATATTAGCTAATGGTTGGTAAAACAACCATGCAATGAAAATTGCAAGTAAAAGAAAGAAGAGATTAACCGACTCTCTTGCCAAGCCTTTTTTGTATCCACTTACAACAAAGGCAAGAATGACCAACATTGTCAACCAGTCTGACCAGACCAATGAAGCAATATAATCAAGCGACTGAGTTAAGAAACTTTCCATAGTTGTTAATCACGGATTTTACAAGAAATAAATATCTACTCTGTCAATTAGTTTCTAATATTTTTAATTCCTTCATCGCAGATGCAACAGTATAAAAAGAGCCAAAAATTAGAATATTTTTATCTTGCAAGGAGAAAGATTCTTGAATAGCCTCACTCATAGATTGAAAAGCCACAGGTTGAACATTTTCTGGGAAGAATTTACTCAGTTCTTCTGTGGTAAGTCCCCGGCTTTCATCTATGGGAATGATTAACCATTTTGATATTTTGGGGTTAATAATATCAATCATTTGATTAATGTCTTTATCTTTCAAAGCGGAAAAAATAGCTACATAATCTTTTTTTGAATTATTCAGTGTTTCATATAGTTTTTTGACAGCTGCAGGATTATGAGCGACATCAAACAGAAACTCTTTATCCTCTATTTTTTTTATATTCTGTCTTCCAGGCAGTGAAACGTTTGAGATGCCTTTCTCTAGTGATTGATGCCCAATAGGAAATTCTGCAGACATGATTTCAACTGCTCTAATCGCAACTTGTGCATTGATTCGTTGGTGATCTCCCATCATTTGCATTCTGTCAGGATATGGGGTGTTGATAATTTCTAGTTTAGATCCTATTCTTTTGGACTCACTATGAATGGATTTGGGTGGATTTTGATCGCCACAGATACAAACTATACCTTCTCTCATGATGCCAGCCTTTTCAGTAGCTATCTTTTCTCTAGTGTTGCCCAGATATTCAGAGTGATCGATATCTATAGAGGTGATTATCGTTAGATCAGGGTTAGTCACATTTACTGAGTCCAATCTTCCCCCTAGCCCAACTTCCAAAATCGCTATATCAATTTGCAAATTTCTAAATATAACTAAAGCAGCTAGTGTTGAAAATTCAAAATAAGTCAAAGAAACATCGCCTCTCTTTGACTCAATCTCCTCGAAGGCTCTGACGATGATATGGTCGTCTACATTTTTTCCATCAATTCTAAACCTCTCGTTATATTCGAGTATGTGTGGTGATGAAAAGACACCCACCTTGAAAGTTGTTTGAAGATAAATACCCTCTATGAATGCAGCTGTTGAACCCTTACCATTAGTACCTGCAATAGTAATGATTTTAAAAGGAGGTCTATCTGAGAAAAGTTTTTGGTAAACGGTTTGAACTCTATCAAGTCCAAGATCAATCTCTTGATGATGAGAAGAATGTTGCCATTTAAGCCAATCCGATAAAGACTCTAATCTTCCCAATACTCACCTTCAATAGTATTTTTAGAGTTCTTCTTCTCGCTATTAGTTTTTGAGTTAGACGAATAGAAAGTCGTAGTTCTTGAGAAAAACTTCTCTGTATTTTTCTCAAGGAATGAGTTAATAAAGTATTGCCTAGAAAAAGGAATCAACCCAAGCAATCCCAGTATGTCAGTTATAAAACCTGGCGTTATAAGAAGTACACCAGAAATCAATATTACAACACCCTCTAAAATTTCTATTGTGGGCTGCTGACCTTCTGAGATATTCTGTTGTGCTCTTGCCATTGTTGCCCAACCTTGCTGTTTAAGAAGTCTTGACCCAATGAAAGCAGTAGCAATAATCAGTAAGATTGTCGACAAGGATCCTATAGCTTGACCAACAGAAATCAATACTGTGATTTCAAGTAATGTCATAAGAACAAAAAATAAAAAAATCATTTATAAATTCCTCTCGAATAACAAATCCCAAACGCCATGACCAAGTCTATTGCCTCTTTTTTCAAACTTTGTGATCGGACGAAAATTTTTATCTAATGAATATTTATGGTCTCCAGCAAGATTTTTAAAGTTTTTATGGGCTTCTAATGTGGTCATCATGTGCTGAGCATAATTTTCCCAGTCAGTTGCCATATGAACGATTCCATGGATTTTTAATTTCTTTGCTATCATATCCAAAAACTCTTCTGAAACAATTCTTCTTTTATGGTGTCTTTTTTTATGCCATGGATCTGGAAAAAATAATTGCAGCCGATCGAAAGATTCATTAGGGATGCTATTCTTAAAAACCTCCACTGCATCACCATTGATAATTTTTAGATTTTCCAATTTCTTCTTATTTGCCTCATTGATTGTTCGACCAATACCAGCCTCATAAACCTCAATTCCAATAAAGTTAAGTTCTGGATAATTTTCTGCCATCTCAATAAGAGTGTCACCATTTCCAAAACCAATTTCAATCGTAATGGGGTGATTATTTTTAAAGATATGATCAATATTAATAGGATTCTCCTCAATATCTAGTCCATATCTTGGCCATAAATCTGTAAGCCCTTTTCTCTGCCCTTCAGTCAGTCGCCCCGATCTTTTTACAAAACTGGTAATTTTTCTAAGATGCATTTATAAATCGTAATCAACTATAAGTGGAGCATGATCAGAGAATCTCTCATCTTTATATATGTAGGTATTTTTGGCAGTATCTTTAAGATTACTAGAGAGTATCTGGTAGTCAATTCTCCATCCAGTGTTATTTGCCCACGCCTGCCCACGATTAGACCACCAAGTATATTGATCAGTTTCTTGATTTAATTCTCTAAAAGCATCTATGAAACCTTCTGTGGTAAATAAATTTTCCATCCACTCTCTTTCTTCTGGCATACAGCCTGAACGATTTTTGTTGCCAGTAAAGTTTTTTATGTCTATTGGTTTATGAACAATATTAATATCTCCACAGATAATGTATTTCCTATCATTATTTTGAATATCACGAAGAAAGTCTAAGAAACGCGTATTCATAAAATCCATCTTGAATACTTGTCTTTCTTCTTTTGAGGAACCGGAGGGAATATATATAGAGATTATGCTCAAATCTTTAAAATTAGCCTGAAGAAATCTTCCTTCAAAATTGAAATCATCCCATAAACTTTTTTCAACGATGTCGGGTTTTTGTTTCGAGAAAATTGCAGTTCCAGAATAGCCTTTTTTCTCAGCAGGGTTGTAATAAACATGGTAATTATTGGGATAGAATTTATCATCCAATTGGTCCTCTTGGGCCTTTATTTCTTGAAGGCATACGATGTCGGCATCTTGTGTTTTTAGCCAATCAAAAAAACCTTTTCTTTCAGCCGCACGAATGCCATTTACATTAGTGGTTATAATCCTCAACATAAAAATATTTTAATGGGTTAAGGAGAAAATATGGAGCAGTATCAGAAAGACTTTGTTGACTTTATGTTAGAAATTGGCGCGCTTAAATTTGGCGAATTTACTCTAAAGTCAGGCAGAATTAGCCCATATTTTTTCAATGCAGGTGCATTCAATACTGGCGGACATTTGTCTAAGTTGGGTAAATTTTATGCACAAGCTATTCAGGACAGTAATTTAGACTTTGATGTTCTTTTTGGACCAGCATATAAGGGAATACCTCTTGCTGCGGCAACATCTATTTCTCTAAATGATCACTTTGCTAGAGAGGTTCCATACAGCTTTAATCGTAAAGAGGCGAAAGATCATGGAGAGGGAGGAAGTATAGTCGGCCATGAACTTAAGGGCAATGTTTTGATTATCGATGATGTCATTACAGCCGGTACAGCAATTGGAGAGGCGATGGAGATAATTAAGTCGAATAATGCTGATGTATCAGGTGTTATTGTTGCAGTTGACCGTCAGGAAAAGGCACCAAGTGGTAAATCGGCGATTCAAGAGGTCGAAGAGAAGTATGGAATCCAAGTAGTAAGTATTATCAACCTTTCCCACTTAATTGATTTCTTAAAAAACGGAAATGATGAGGATTTACTTTTAAGAATTGAAAACTATCGAGAAATGTATGGAATCTAAGTTTTTACAAACAATATAATTTTTTTATGGTACTTAATAAGTTAATTGGACAAGAAACACCTGAGGGAGATGGTGTAGTTGTAACTAGATTGTTTCCAACCCATCAAATCATGAACTATGACCCCTTTGTACTTTTTGATCACTTCACTCTTAAAGAAGGAACAGGCTTCCCAAATCACCCACATAGAGGTTTTGAAGCAATAACTTATGTTTTTGAAGGAGGAATGAATCATAAAGATAATCTTGGTAATGATAAATTTGTTTCTAAGGGAGGTGCTCAGGTTTTTTGCGCAGGCAGTGGCCTAATTCATTCTGAGATGCCAGCAAATAAAGGCACTACTAGCGGTATTCAACTCTGGATAAATTTGGCAAAAAAGGAAAAAGGCATAAGTCCTACTTATCAGTTTTTCGAAAAAGAGGATTTGCCAAGTTACTCAGAGAATGGTGTAGAAGTTACAGATATCGTAGGTTCAAAATCTCCTGTTTTCCTAAATACAGAGATCACCTATCAGCACCTTAAGTTTAGTAAAGATTCACAAAAACCAATCACGATCCAGAAAGATTCAAACGCAATAATTTATATTGTTTCAGGTGAATTTCAAGTTAACAATCAACATGTTCTATCGGGGGAATCATTGCTAATATCTTCTCAAGAAGAGGGACAAATAGATATTACTGCGAAGAGTATTGGCAGCGTCGTAGTCTGTTCTGGCGTCCCTCACAAAGAGCCTATCTACCAACACGGACCATATGTAGATTAAGTGGTGGAGGGACAGGGATTCGAACCCTGGAAGGGGATTAACCCTTGCCGGTTTTCAAGACCGGTGCATTCAACCGCTCTGCCATCCCTCCGAAGCGACATATGATACAGTCACTTAAGTGGTTAGTAAATAGTAAATCAAATTACTAGAAAAAAGCTTATTAAATAAGTATAATTACATCCTTTTTGAAATATTAGAGGATTCAAACATGTCCAAGGTTTGTCAAGTTACTGGAAAGCGTCCAATCAGTGGTAATAACGTTTCCCATGCGCACAACAAAACGCGTCGTCGTTTTTATCCTAATCTTCATACCCATAGATTTTGGGTCGAGAGTGAAAATCGTTTCGTTAAACTTAGACTTTCAGCTAAAGGTCTTAGAGTTGTTGATAAAAAAGGCATCGATGCAGTTTTAACTGAAATCCGTGCCCGTGGTGAAAAAATATAGGATTCTATTATGAGAGATAAAATTAAATTAGTTTCTTCAGAAGGCACTGGACATTACTACACCACTACAAAGAATAAAAGACTTCATCCGGAGAAAATGGAAGTTAAAAAGTTTGATCCCGTGTTAAGAAAACACGTAATGTACAAAGAGTCAAAAATTAAATAATTATCTTTTTTTTGAAATTAAAAAAAGGCGCTTTAAGCGCCTTTTTTGTTATCCCAATATCGTCTCAAGTGGAACATTTTTTAGTTCATCTTTATAGTCATCTAGTTGATGGAAGTTGAGATACTGATAGACACTTGATTCATTTGATTTGACTTCCTGCATTGCCTCAAGATATTCCTCCATAGTTGGGATATAACCAAGTTTTGCAGAAACTGCTGCAATTTCAGCTGAGGCAAGATAGACATTAGCACCATCACCCAATCTATTAGGGAAGTTTCTAGTAGAAGTAGAAACCACTGTTGATCCTTCCGCCACTCTTGCTTGATTTCCCATACATAGAGAACATCCAGGTAATTCAGTATGATCAGTAAGACGGTTAAAGACATCATAACTTCCTTCTTTTTTGAGTTGAGATTCATCCATCCTTGTAGGTGGCGCAACCCAAAGTTCAGTACCTAAGTTATCTTTGTTATTTAATAATCTTGCAGCAGCTCTAAAGTGACCGATGTTGGTCATACAAGATCCAATAAAGACCTCATCAATTTTTTGTTTCGCAACATCTGACAACGTCTTAACATCATCTGGATCATTAGGGCATGCTAAGATCGGCTCTTTGATATCATTCATATTGATCTCAATTACTGCGGCATATTCACAGTCTTTATCAGCCTCGAGGAGTTGAGGCTCATCCAGCCATTTTTGCATGGATTTAATTCTTCTAGCAATGGTCTGCTTATCACCATATCCATCGTTAATCATTGAGGCAAGGAGCACAATATTTGATTGCAAGTACTCTTCAACTGGTTCTTTATTCAATTTAATAGTACAACCATTTGCAGATCTTTCTGCGCTGGCATCAGCCAACTCAAATGCTTGTTCAACCTTAAGATCTTCCAAACCCTCGATTTCTAAAATTCTTCCTGAAAAGACATTTTTCTTGCCAGACTTTTCAACCGTAAGATGACCCTCTTTGATTGCAAAGAATGGAATTGCATTCACAAGATCTCTAAGCGTAATACCAGGCTGCATTTCTCCTTTGAACCTAACCAATACTGACTCAGGCATATCTAATGGCATAACACCAATCGAGGCAGCAAATGCAACCAATCCCGAACCTGCTGGGAAACTTATACCCAATGGAAATCTAGTATGAGAGTCACCACCAGTACCAACAGTATCAGGTAATAGCATTCTGTTTATCCAAGAGTGGATCACTCCATCTCCAGGCTTTAGAGAAACACCACCACGTGATTGCATAAAGTCAGGCAATGAATGCTGCAACTCGACATCTACTGGTTTTGGATAAGCTGCAGTATGACAGAAGCTTTGCATTACAAGATCTGCAGAGAATCCTAAACAGGCTAGTTCTTTAAGTTCATCCCTTGTCATAGCTCCAGTAGTATCCTGTGATCCAACAGTAGTCATTAAAGGTTCGCAATAAGTGCCCGGTCTAACGCCGTCAACTCCACAGGCTTTTCCAACCATCTTTTGAGCTAATGTATATCCAATTTTTGATTCTTCCTTGTCACCAGGACGAATAAATTTATCACTTGGTTCTTGACCTAATTGTATTCTGGTTTTATCAGTTAGGCCCCTGCCAATGATTAATGCGATCCTGCCACCAGCTTGCACTTCATCACTCATTGTAATGGGCGCAAGATTAAAGCTTGAGACTACTTCATTGTCTTGATTAATAATTTTTCCTTCATAGGGGAGAATAGTAATTTCATCACCCATATTCAATTTTGAAACATCGCATTCAATAGGAAGCGCACCAGAATCTTCGGCAGTGTTAAAAAATATAGGTGCAATTTTTCCACCAAGAATCACACCACCAGATCTTTTATTGGGGACATAATTAATATCATTCCCCATGTGCCAGAGCACTGAGTTAATTGCAGATTTTCTTGATGAGCCTGTTCCAACTACATCTCCAACAAAAGCTAAAGGCAAACCCTTTTTCTTAAGTTCTTCAATTTTTTTCAGAGGCTTGTCCATCTTCTTGACGAGCATAGACTTTGCATGGACAGGAATATCAGGTCTTGACCAGGCGTCAGTAGCAGGAGATAAATCATCCGTGTTAGTTTCTCCAGGAACTCTGAAAACAGTTAGCTTAATTTCTTTGGGTAGTGGCTTTTTCGAAGTAAACCATGTGGCATTAGACCAATTATCGACAACTTTCTTAGCATACTCATTGGTTGATGATTTATCCAAGACTAACTGATATGCATCATATATTAATAGTGTATTTGAGAGCGCATCGCATGCTATCTCAGCAGTATCCTCATTATCTAAGAGTCCAATCAATGGCTCAATATTGTATCCACCAAGCATCGTTCCTAAAAGAAAAGTAGCCTGTTTATTGTCAATAGCTGAACACTTCTGTTTCCCTGTGGCAACGGAATTTAAAAAAGAGGCTTTTACATAAGCAGCCTCATCTACTCCAGGCGGCACGCGGTGTGTTAACAAGTCCAAGTAAAACGAATCATCATCTCCATCAATTAAGTGATCAATCACTGCTTTGGTTTGTTTGGCATTTAATGCCAGTGGAGGAAGTCCTTCAGAGTTTCTTTCTTCAACGTGTTTTAGGTATTCGTTTTTCATAATTGTCAACAATATTAGTATTTATAAGTTTATTTTAACGAAAATTGGGATATTAATGAAGTAAATTGTCAACAATTTATACCTTGCACATCCATATTTTCATTTTTTAAGGGCTTATCTGAAGGTCAATTGTATTCAATAGTAAAAAAAATTGAACAGATAACTTTATAATGAATTTTTTTGTCAATTATACATTCATGGAACTTAATGAACTTTCTGCAATTTCTCCAATAGACGGCAGATATCGTTCAAAAACCTCTCAACTTGATACAATTTTTTCTGAATTTGGTTTAATTAAGTATCGAACCATAATCGAGGTTGAATGGTTAAAGGCTATGTCTCAAAATTCCGACATTATTGAAGTTCCTAAATTTTCAGAATCCGCTGTCAGTCATTTAAATGATTTAATTAAAGACTTCTCTGTTGAAAATGCGCAAAGAGTGAAAGAGATTGAGAATACTACCAATCATGATGTTAAGGCTGTCGAATATTTTCTTAAAGAGGCAGTAGGCTCAAATTCTGAGTTAAATGCTGTAAGCGAGTTTCTTCATTTTGCCTGTACAAGTGAGGATATTAATAATTTATCTCATGCGCTCATGCTTCAGGATGGAAGATCAATATTGTTAGTTGAAATGCAGAGCGTTATCAATGCAATCCTAAAGATTGCCAAAGATAATGCGAATGTTTCTATGCTCTCTAGAACGCATGGCCAGACAGCTTCTCCTACCACCTTGGGTAAGGAGATGGCTAATGTTGTTGATAGACTTAGAAGACAAAAGGAAATCTTTGAGAGGGTTGATATCAGAGCAAAATTTAATGGCGCAGTCGGTAACTTTAATGCGCATTTCAGTGCCTATCCCAATTTGGATTGGGAAAGCTTTTCAAAGAGCTTCATTGAGAGCATTGGCGTCACTTATTCTCCATTCACCACTCAAATTGAGCCCCATGACTACATTGCGGAATACTTCCATGCAATCAGTCGTTTCAATACCATCTTGATTGATTTCTCAAGAGATATTTGGTCTTATATATCTAACGCCTACTTTAAACAGAAGACAGTGGCAGGAGAGGTGGGCTCTTCAACTATGCCACATAAAGTCAACCCTATTGATTTTGAGAATGCTGAAGGAAACCTTGGATTGTCAATTGCAATAGGTTCTCATTTGGCAGAGAAACTTCCTATCTCAAGATGGCAAAGAGATCTTTCAGACTCGACTGTATTGAGAAATCTTGGTTTAAGTTGCGCATATTCCTTAATTGCTTATTCTTCACTTCAACGAGGCATCGGCAAAATCGAGGTTAATAACGAGAAGATTAGACAAGATTTAGATAATGCCTGGGAAGTTTTAGCTGAGCCAATTCAAACCGTCATGAGAAGATATGGCATAGAAAACCCTTATGAAAAACTTAAGGCGCTTACTCGTGGTCAAGAAATCAATCAACAACTTATTCAAGAATTTGTTGCTGGCCTAGATATCCCAACAGAGGCAAAAGAGCATCTTATGCAACTTACCCCTTCAAGCTATATTGGTATTGCAAATAAGTTAGCAGACAAAATCTGATTATTTGAAAAATCTGTAGATAGATAAACCAATATAGGCCAATATAACGCCTGTCATATTGGCTAAAAAATCCATCCACTCACCATGCCTATTAACATAGGGTTGGAGTATCTCTATTAGTCCACCATATGCAATGAAACACAGTCCCAAAAAAAGATAATATTTGGGTTTAGAGACTGCGCTGGGTAGGGCTAGAAAAAAATACGCTATCAGATGATGTGTCTTATCAGTTCCTGGGACATCAGGTAATTTAGGCAAGGGTGATAGACTAAGTATAGTGATAACGATTAGCAGGAGAATCGTAATGAGTTTCCAATGGTTTCTAATCAATAAACTCAATGTGTCATAGGAAGATATTCATCATTGTCATCATAACAACAAGGAATAAAACCGTCATAATTCCACCAGCCTTCATGAAGTCAGCAACCCTGTAACCACCTGGACCCATAATCAGCGCATTGACCTGATGAGTAGGAATTAGAAATGAGTTAGAGGTAGCAATGGCAACCGTCAGTGCATAGATAGCTGGGTCTGCCCCAACTTGAATTGCTATGTTGACAGCAAGCGGAACCAAAAGCACAGTAGCACCCACATTCGACATTACAAGTGTGAAGAAAGTTGCTAGAACTGCTATAGCAGATTGAATAATCCACGGAGCTGCATTGCCTGTAGCCGAGACAACCTCTTCAGCAATCCATTTTGCTGTGCCTGTAGTTTCAACTGCCATGCCTAGAGGTATCAATGATGCAAGTAGAAATACTGTCTTCCAGCTAACAGCATTGTATGCTTCTTCTACTTTAAGAACCCCGGAGAGAATCATTCCCATGGCACCAGTGAGAAGAGCAATTGAAAGTCTTATGTCAGTGAACAAGACCATAAATAGGGCAATAGCAAAGAAAAGACCTGCCCATTTAACTTTCTTGGGACGAAGTTTCTCAGCTTTTGGATATTCGGTAGTGATAACAACAAAATCTTTGTTGTCGGAAATTCTTTCTAGATCACTCCATGAAGTAAAAACAATCAGGGTATCTCCAGCACGAAAAGGAATACTCCTAATATTATCACCTTCTCTCATAGTTTCCCCATCACGGTGAAGACCGATAGTTGAAAGACCATAAGTCTTTCTCATCCAAACATCTCTCGCGCTTTTGCCAATTAGACTTGATCCGGGTGGAATAACTATCTCAGCAATACCAGATTTATTACTCTCTAGAACATCTGATAACACTTTTTCACCATCACGTTTTGGGAGGTTATATTTTTTAACAAAATTTGAGAGATCTTCTGGGTCAGCAACAATGCCCAAAACCATTCCTGGTTCTAGACCGGTATCTCTGGCAATAGCGCCTGAACCATAATTCGCATTACCACCAACATACTTATCAGCAATAACTCTGATACGCTCAGAAGTCTCGATGTCATCTAATTTTTTGCCAATCAAATCACACCCCTCGGTGATAACTACTTCAGCAACCTTGTAATTGAGATGATAGACATCTCTAAATTGGGACATGGGGTCTTTTTTAGAATTATTAGAATCAGTTTTTGCAGCAGGAAGAACAAATCTACCAGCGATGACAAAATAAATAATTCCGACACTAACTAGAAAAATTCCGATAGGTGTTACAGAAAATAAGCCCCAAGTTTGCATTTGTTGATCAGCAGGTAGAGATTGATTTGAGGTAAGTATCAAATCATTCAAAAGAATTAAAGGGCTTGAGCCAACCATTGTCATTGTTCCGCCTAAGATTGCACAGAAACCCATCGGCATCAATAGTCTCGACATTGGAAGACCTGATCGAGTGGAAATTCTAGACACCACAGGTAAAAATAATGCTGCTGCACCGACGTTTTGCATGAATGAGGATATGAAAGCAACCGTTGCAGAGATGATAGGAATGATTCGTGATTCAGTTTTTCCTCCTATCTTGAGAATAAACGAGGCCACCCTGGTCATAATTCCTGTCTTATCTAGACCCGCACCTATAATCATGACGGCAATAATTGACATGACCGCATTGGAGGAGAAGCCATCAAACAGCCTTTGTGTATCCACAAGACCGGCCTTAATTCCCATCACAGGAGAGAATAGAGTGGTTAAGCCAAGGAGTACCATAATAGTGGCTGCTGCAACATCTACTTCAACAATCTCGAAAGCGAATAAATATATTGTCAGAAGTAAAAAACCCATTACCCAAGCAACCTCTATAGTTGGAACAACAGTCGCCATGTAGAGTCCTAAAATCAGAAACAAGATTCCAGCGATGGTCTTCTTAAGATCAAAAATATTTTTCATGGATTGTTACTTCCTTAAATCACGGAGTAGAAATTTGTGGCAAAAACCACCTACGAACTTTAGGATAATCATGATACCGATTAGAATCCATAGAGTAAATAAACATTTTTACAAAAATTTTTTTCTTAAGTAATAACTGATATAATTCACGTCCTTTAAATCTTTTCTTAAATAATTAGGAGCAAAAAACCATGGTTAAAATTCGTTTAGCCCGAGGTGGAGCCAAGAAAAGACCTTTTTATTCAATTGTTGTTACTGACTCTAGAAAAAGAAGAGACAGCGCATACATTGAGAGAATTGGATATTTCAATCCAGTTGCTCGTGGTCAAGAGGTTAGGCTTACTCTCGAAGAAGATCGTTTAACTTTCTGGCAATCTAAGGGTGCCCAGTTGACTGACAGGGTATCACAACTCGTTAAAGAGTTTAAGGATCCTTCAATTCGTGAAAAACAATTAGCTGCTAAAGCTGCTAAGATTGAAGCAATTAAGGCAAAAGCTGAGGCAGAAGCTAAAGCTGCTGCTGAAGCCGCAGCCGCTGAGGAAGCTAAAGCTGCTGCAGAAGAGGCTGCTGCCGCAGAAGCAGAGGCAACAACTGAAGAAGCTGAAACTCCAGCAGAAGAAGCAGCACCAGAAGCAGAGGCTGAGGCTAAAGAAGAATAATTCAAATTGCCACATTCTAATGTGAACGAAAAAAGGCTGTTGGTTGGAAAAATCAATGGCCTTTTTGGCGTTAAGGGCTGGTTAAAAGTTTTTTCCTATACGGACCCAAGAAAAAATATTCTGAAGTATTCACCTTGGTTAGTTGAAATTAATGGAGAATGGAAAGAGTTAATTATCCAAGAGGGCAAAGAGCATTCTAAAACCATCATTGCACATATTGAAAATATTGATGACAGAGATTTGGCTTGTCAATTTTTAGGTCAGGATATTTATATATATAAAGAACAACTTCCTGAATTACCTGAAGGTGAGTTTTACTGGGACGACTTGGTTGGTATGAAAGTAGTTGGATTAAATGGTTATGACTTTGGTAGGGTTGAAGGGATGCATGATACCGGAGCGAATCAAGTCATGATTGTATCAACCCAAGACCAGAAAAGATTAATTCCTTTTTCAAAACCTTATTTAATCTCAACTGAACTAGACAAGAAGTTAATCACCGTTGATTGGGACCCTGAGTTTTAATTTTTTTCTTGGGAAGTCTCCATAATAAACTCTCTAAAGCGACTTGCAATCGGAGATAAATAACTATCCCCATTGTGAACAATATGCCAATATCTCACCAATGGGAAACCTTCAACATTCAATTGTCTGATAGTTCCTGCCTCAAGCTGAAGGCTAACTGTATGTTTTGAGACAAAACCAATTCCAAGGCCTGCTTGAACTGCCTCAATAATTGATGAGTTAAGATTTATCTCAATACCAGAGTTAAACTCTAATCCGGTCATCCTCTCAATGGTTTGTCTGGTTCCAGACCCGGCTTCTCTAGTAATCAGTGTCTCAGACCTTAGGTCATGAATAGTAACCCTTGGTCTTTGAAGTAATTGATGTTTAGGATGCACAATGGGGATTAAAGGATTTTCCATAAAAGGAACAGTTGCCAAATCCATCGTTGATGGTGGCTCACCCATAATCACCAAATCCACTTCATGATTGGTTAGCTTATCAATGAGAGTTGCCCGGTTAGCAACTTCAAGAAAGAATGTCATATGAGGATACCTTCTTTTGAACCTTGCAAGAATTCTTGAAGCAAAGACATTGGTAGTAGTGGCTACTGCAATCTGCAGATGTCCAGCCTCGGGATCAATGGCTTGATCGATATCCACTTTGACACGTTCAAGTTTGTCAATGATGTCAACACTAGCTCTGTAAAGCTTTTGTCCAATATAAGTTGGCTTCACAGTCTTGCCCTTGGTGGTCAACAATTCAGAACCCACATTCTCAGATAACTGCTTTATTTGCATATAAACTGCAGGCTGGGTAAGGAATAATTCCTTGCTAGCTTTGGTGAAACTCTGATTTCTAACCACCGATTCAAAGCTGTAGAGTTGCTTAGTCGTGTAATTAATCATAATATTTCCTTATTATTTTTTAAATAAATATTATTTTTATTTATATATTACCTAATGTAACATCTTTGTCAAACTTAGTAATTTAATGAAATAAATTCTTTTTATTAGTTTTTTTTGTTTTATTTTATAGGAGGGCTGTATGGCCAAGAAATACGAAGCGGGTGTAAAGGATTACCGCGAAACATACTGGCAACCAAATTATGAGCCATTAGATTCAGATTTATTGGCTTGTTTCAAGATTACACCTCAAGCAGGTGTTGATCGTGAGGAAGCTGCTGCTGCAGTTGCTGCAGAATCTTCAACTGGTACATGGACAACAGTATGGACAGATCTACTAACTGATATGGATTACTATCGTGGTCGTGCATACAGAATCGAAGACGTTCCTGGCGATGATAGTTGTTTCTATGCATTCATTGCTTATCCAATTGATCTTTTTGAGGAAGGGTCAGTTGTAAACGTTTTAACTTCTCTAGTGGGTAACGTATTCGGATTTAAAGCTGTAAGAGCACTTCGTTTAGAAGATATTAGATTTTCTCTTGCATATGTGATGACTTGTAATGGTCCTCCACATGGTATCCAAGTGGAAAGAGATAAGATGAACAAGTATGGACGTCCAATGTTAGGTTGTACTATTAAACCTAAATTAGGTCTTTCAGCTAAAAACTATGGTCGCGCAGTTTACGAATGTCTTCGTGGTGGTCTAGACTTCACAAAGGATGATGAAAACGTAAACTCACAACCGTTTATGCGTTGGAGAGATCGTTTCTTATTCTGTCAAGATGCTATTGAAACAGCTCAGGCTGAGACTGGTGAGAGAAAAGGTCACTACCTTAATGTAACTGCTCCATCTCCAGAAGAGATGTATGAGCGTGCAGAATTCGCAAAAGAAATTGGCACACCTATTGTTATGCATGACTTCTTCACAGGTGGTTTTTGTGCAAACACAGGTCTAGCTCGTTATTGTCGTAAGAATGGTTTATTACTTCATATTCACCGTGCGATGCACGCTGTTGTTGACCGTAATCCACACCACGGTATCCATTTCCGTGTTCTTGCTAAGACATTAAGACTTTCTGGTGGTGATCACATGCACTCTGGAACAGTTGTCGGTAAGCTAGAAGGCGATCGTGAAGCAACATTAGGTTGGATTGATTTAATGCGTGAATCATTTATTCCTGAAGATAGAAGTAGAGGTATTTTCTTCGATCAGGATTGGGGTTCAATGCCAGGTTTATTCCCTGTAGCTTCAGGCGGTATCCATGTATGGCACATGCCAGCACTAGTTGCAATCTTTGGCGATGATTCAGTCCTTCAGTTTGGTGGCGGTACATTAGGTCACCCATGGGGTAATGCGGCTGGTGCAGCTGCAAACCGTGTTGCTGTTGAGGCATGTGTTGAAGCTAGAAATAGAGGTATGGATGTTGAAAGAGAAGGTAAGACAGTTCTGACTAAAGCTGCAGAGCACAGTCCTGAACTTAAGATTGCTCTTGAAACATGGAAAGAAATTAAGTTTGAATTCGATACAGTCGACAAGCTTGATGGAACTAACCGTTAATAAATATTTAATAAATTAAGAGGAAATAGTCATGAGTGATATGCAAGATTATAAATCAAGTCCTAAATATGAAACATTTTCGTATTTACCTGCTATGACGCCTGAGCAAGTAAAGGCACAAATTGCCTACATCATTGCTAACGGTTGGAACCCTGCAATTGAGCACGTCGAACCGAGCAGAGCGTTTAATTATTATTGGTACATGTGGAAGCTGCCATTCTTTGGTGAGCAGTCAGTTGATGCTGTTCTAGCAGAACTAGATGCATGTAAAAGAGACTACCCTGGTCACCATGTTCGCCTAATTGGATATGACAATTATGCGCAAAGTCAAGGCATGGCTTTTGTAGTTCATCGCGGTTAATTTGATATAGGAGAATAACATGAGTGGAATTACAGGAATCGCACTAGGAATGATCGAGACAAGAGGTCTTGTTCCTGCAATCGAAGCAGCTGATGCTATGACTAAAGCAGCTGAGGTTCGTTTAGTTGGTCGTCAATTCGTTGGCGGTGGTTATGTAACAGTTTTAGTACGTGGTGAAACAGGTGCTGTAAATGCTGCTGTTCGTGCTGGCGCTGATGCATGTGAGCGTGTTGGAGATGGTCTGGTTGCAGCCCACATTATTGCACGTGTTCACGGCGAAGTTGAAAACATTCTACCTAGCAAAGCTACGGTTTAAGTATTAGAAGGAGAATAACATGAGTGATGTAACAGGAATCGCACTAGGAATGATCGAGACAAGAGGTCTTGTTCCTGCAATCGAAGCAGCTGATGCTATGACTAAAGCAGCTGAGGTTCGTTTAGTTGGTCGTCAATTCGTTGGCGGTGGTTATGTAACAGTTTTAGTACGTGGTGAAACAGGTGCTGTAAATGCTGCTGTTCGTGCTGGCGCTGATGCATGTGAGCGTGTTGGAGATGGTCTGGTTGCAGCCCACATTATTGCACGTGTTCACGGCGAAGTTGAAAACATTCTTCCTAATAAAGCAGCGGTTTAATTAAATCGAATGCAATCTAGATAGATCAATCGATCTATCTAGATTTTAGAAAGATGGTTGGTTATCTAAGATAGCCCTTTTTAGTTCCTATTAAAGGTATTAAATATGACAAATTCAACAAACAAATTATCTGGAAAAGAACTCGCCAGACAAAGAAGGCAAGCGCTTTCAAAAACTGGTTCGTCTGGACAGAAAAAGCCAACCAGAGCAAGTAGAAGAGCAAAGCCAAATACTACTCCGGTAGTTGCAACAAACAATGTTGTTGCGCAAACTGCGGAAACAATCTCTAATAATGATGTTCTCAATAACACAGTAGAAGATAATTTCGAGTACTGTTGTGACGATTGCAAAGCCAAAGGTTTAAAAGAAACTTGTGAGCCTTGTAGCGTTAAGGAATTAGAAAAAGCCTCAGCAGAAAAAGTTGATGAGGTTTGCGAGCTTGTAGAAGCTGGCGTGAAACAATCGACATCTGACGTTAGAGCATTTTGTAAAAATCGTAGAAGAGAGCTTTCTTCTAAAGGAAAACAAGCGCTTCCTGGTAAGGCAGGTCTAGCCGCTAGAGCCAATAATCTTAAATCAAACAAATCTTCATTGAGTGGCAGAGAACTTGCTAAACTTAGACGTGAAGAGAGATGCAAAAATGGTCGAGGAAGTGCAGCCGAATGTCGTCCAACAGGAAGAAGCAAATACAGACCTAATGGAGATGCACCTTCAAAAGTTGAAGAAGGAACAACTCTTTCAGGTCAGCCAGTGACTGGTTCTCAAGTAGAACATACAACCAAATTGACTGGAACTGATTCTGGTAATTGTAAAGTTGTTACTGGAACAGAGTACGTTGGACAAGAACAATTTAGAGATTTATGTGCAACAAAACCAGAGCCAAAAGAGCCTAAAGTAGCTGTTACTGAAACCGAAAGAGGTCAATCAGTAAGTGGCACAATGGTTGCTGCAAATGACAAGGTGACTGGATCGGAATACGGTGCTTCACAAAGAGTGACTGGTAGCGAATATGTGACTAGATACGATGATTTAAAAACCTTGGGTGCAACTAAGGTAGGTGTTAGCCATACGGCAATGGGTGCAAGAGTATCTGGCGGAGAGTTGGCATCTACTCCAAAGGTAACTGGAGATGCACAAGATCTTTGTGAGTCTGTAACAGGCACTGACTATGTTTCCTCAGAAAGATTCCAATCCGTTTGTGGCACTAGACCGCCTTTGACACCAAACAAAGTATCTGTTGATAGCAGCAGAAAAGGTATGATGGTGACAGGAAACTTGATGGACAGAGCTGCGAATATGACTGGCAATGAGCCTGGAACTTGTCAAAGGGTAACAGGAAGTCAGTATGATAGTTCTGCTGAAAAAGGCTTTTGTGATCAAAGATCAGATAAGGTTTATCAAACTCAAACGATTTCAGGAAATCGTGTTTCCGGAACTGAGGTAAGTGGTTCCCCAAAAATTACAGGTGACGATCATGGAAGCTGCGCGGCCGTCACCGGAAATGATTATGTCAGTAAGGAAAGTTTTGAGCAGAGATGTTCGCATGTCCCGATGGCAGCAGCTTACAAAGACACAGTAAGCCATACTTGGAACAATCAGCAGATTTCTGGCTCTCAAGTCAGTCAATCTGAAATTGTTACTGGAGATGAGCCTGGTACTTGCAATACTATCACTGGATCAAGTTATCGATCTCGAGAAGAAATGAGCCAGTATTGCGATACAGCTCAAGTTCAAGATAGTTCGATAGCAATGAATAGAGCACCAGCAACTCAACCTGTGAGTGGTCAAACTCCAAGTGTGGATACAAGATTGAATGGAAATTTCCCAAAAGGTAGTGGTCAGAATATCTCTGGAACTCCTTATTTGGCTTATTCACACACAGGTGCAACTATTGATGGTGATTTCTCAATTCACTCACCCGCAAGACAGGCATTTGATAACAGAACCACAAGAGTTCATGATAGTGTTTTCGGAACTAATGCAAGAATTACAGGTCCAAGTGCTAAGGCAGAAGGTGTTATCTCAGGAACACCTGAATTTAGAACTCCATTAACTCCAATGGCGCAAAGCGATGCCAACAACCAACAACCTGGAAGGGTCACTGGTGAAGGAAATGATTCTGGTATCTCTGTATCAGGTGATAACTGGTCAACTGGAGGCCTAACAGGAACAGAAGGACAGTTTGCCTCTAATCGCAATGAAACTCAAAAAGGTGAGGTCATTGCTGAGCACAATAAAGTTGGAGCTCATCAATTACGAGATAAAGAAGTGACCATTACTGAAGGTCCTAGAGTCACTAATGGAAGCGGTGGTGGAAATGCTAGCGCTAAAACTGGCGCATGTAGAGTCACACTTTCGGGTGGCGCACGCGGTTAATTTCGCAAATGAACACGCGTAATGCCTATCAGATTCGACATTTAAGGCGCGGTGGTAATTCACTTAACCGTGCCCCAGTTGGATTGGGACAAACAAAAGTCATACCACTTAATCCCGAGACAGTTAATACATCTGAGTTAAAGATTAAGTCCCTTCCGCTTGAGACAGATATTGGCTCAAGTGTAGTTTGTGACACACTACCAGAGAGGAGCTGTCGTCATCCATTAATTAATGCCAAGCAAAACGCACACCTGGCAAGATGCGAAGAATCTATCAAATTTAGATTTGATAGAATCATTCCTGTTTTAAAAGTTTTATCCAATCTCCAGCATGATGATAATTTTGTTGATAAAGCTAACCAGATTACGAATGACAAGTTAGGTTTTGAATTTCCAAGTTCACTGCTTGAGTCCTCTTGGGTAAGTGGTCTAGACATGGGAAAACTATACTCCACTGGAATATTCCAAGGTCTCAACTCGTCGGTCGCACAATTTTCAGAAGACCTTGGCAGACAAGTTAGTGATATCCAAGATGCCAAGAGTTTCTATCTGGATTGTGGATATCACCATGTTGATATCACTCCCTGTTCTGATGGAAGATTAAAAGGACTCGGAAAGTACATATTAAGGTTACCACTTTCTTCTATGACAGTAAGAGATTCCCATGCTGGCGGTTTATTGAATGTGGAGAACAATCTTCGACATTGGGAGAGAGCTGAATTAAAACATATTAAGAAGAATCAGTCTTTATCAAATTCAAATTATTTAAAGATCTTGGTTTACCACAGAAGCAGCTCCGATCCGTCTCATCAAGGGTGTGCTGCTCATGGAAGTAACGATAAACTTGCTGCAGAGATGGGTCTTGAGAGGCTTAATGATTTAAGAGGAGCTATCTTTAATACTCATGAAGCGCTGATTGATATTTTATTGATCGGGGTTGATACAGATAATGATTCTATTAGAATCCATACACCTGATAGTAAGGGCAATTTAAATGTTCATCGCTATATCGATAGCGCTGAATTCTATAACTCAACCTTGAATCTTAGCGAACAAGATGCCAGATTGAAAATATTCACTACGATTGATCAGTGCAGTGACTCCTCTGGTTGGGCCCAAGGAGAGGGAAGGCCTTCTGAGGGAATGCGAAAATTTATTGCTAATCTTCTTGAGTTTAATTTATCTCAAATCGAGTATGTTGCGGATATGTATGGAGGAACTTACCCTGATGTTGGCCATGCAGAGAGATACATCAGTGTTGGTGATGGATTTCAGGAGGTTCAGTTAAGAAATATTGCCTATTATGCTCACCTAGATACAGTTGAGGAAGGTGCTGCAGATTTAGATATCGGTATTAAAATTTTTACCGGTTTAAATTTAAAGAGAGGACTGCCAATTCCAATTGCAGTCCATTATAGATATGACTCTAAGGTTCCTAATTCTAAAGAAAGGACCATAGAAAAATGTCATCGAGTTAAAGAGGCCATCATCAATCGTTATAAAGATCTGGCTGCAAATAATAATATTGTATTTCAATTAAGTGTCCAGGACCTTCCTTTGGGAAGTGCACTGGAAGTTATCAACGAGGAAGCATCATGAGAATTATGCAAGTAGAAAAAACATTGGTTTCAACTAACCGTATCGATGGGCTTGGACTAAGACCATTGTTAGTTGTTAGAGATAAACCTGGAGCAACTCCTTTGGTTGCTGTCGATGCCGTCGGATGCATTCCGGGGGATTGGGTTATTTGTGTTGGTAGCTCGGCGGCAAGAGAGTCTGCTGGAAGCAAAGAATATCCAAGTGATTTAACAATTGTTGGAATTATCGATTACTGGGATAAGGAAAAGTCTGAAGGAAAAGCTTAATGGAAATTATGAAAGTGATTGATGATCTGGTTTGTACCCGATCAGTCAGACAACTTGAAGGGATTTCATTAAGAGTGATGGAAGACCAGAAGGGGAAACTTTGGTGTGCTAGTGATCCTGTTGGAGTTGGACAAGGAAAATGGGTGGTGACTACCAGTGGTTCTGCTGCCAGGTGGGCAATGCCCTCTTTTTCTTCAACCACGGATTTGACCATTGTAGGGATCATTGATGACTGGGAAAAACAAAAGAAAGAAATCGACGGATAGAAAGATAGTTTCAATATGTACGATATCAAGCTAAAGAGTTTTGTTCAAAGAGGTTTAAGTCATGAAATGACTGCTGTTCAACACTATTTGACTCAGTCAAGTCTTTGCAAAGAGTGGGGCATGATTGATGAATCAAATGTATTTGCTAATGAAGCTAAAGAGGAACTTGAACACGCACAGAGGCTGATTAATTTTCTACTTTCTATGGGCATGACTGCGAATGCTACAGAGTTGAAGTCAGTACCTGCCACAAAATCACTCAAGGATATCTTGAGAGTTGATTGGCATATTGAGAATGAAGTTGTGGACTTGTATTTAAATGCAAGTCAATATTGTTTGAAAATTCAGAACGAAAAAGGTTTTGAATTATTTAATAAGTTGTATGAGGAGGAGAAGCATCATCTAAATTCAATCGAGGATTGGATGAGTAAGCTTAATTAAATTATGTCAGATAAGAGTTTATTAAATGAAAAGGTAGAATCTCTAGCAGAACATGGATGGGATGTTCAAAAAAGAGCACAGGCAATGCACAAACGTTTCGACTTTTCGAACTACGATACTTTAAGAGACTTCCTTGATGACCTTCAGGACCTATCTGAGTCAGAAGATTATTTTCCAGACCTTACATTTACTCGCTCACATGTAAATGTGGCAGTAAAATCGAGAGATGAGGAGTTAGCGAATGAGGACTTCGTTTTTGCTAAAGAGGTTGACTCTATAGCCTCCAAATATATTTCTGATTTCTAAGGAGATGTCATGGCAAAACTTAAGATTGCTGTTGCAAACTTAAAAGGAGGTTGTGGAAAATCAACCTTGGCACTTAATCTGGCCTCTGGTCTTGAGAAAAGAGGAAAAACAATTCTTCTGGATGTGGATCCTCAAGGAACTCTGGAGCACTGGTTAAAAGAGACTTTTGAAGGTATGCCTGATGTCAAAAATGCATCAAAGAATGTAAAAAAGATAATTTCAGACTCCGAAAAGAATTACGATTTTGTGGTGGCTGATTGTCCACCTAGTCTAGAAAGCGGTCATACCCAAGAAGTATTGAAAGAGGTTGATCTATTATTAATTCCAGTATTGCCCTCACCACCAGACTTATGGAGCAGCGTGCACATGGTCGATGCTGTAAAAGAGGCTCAAAAGAAGAATACTAAATTGAAGGCCAAACTAGTCAGAAATCAGGTCGAAACAAGAAGTGCTCTATCAAAAGCAATGAGACAGGCCATTGAATTTTGTGGCTTACCAGCACTAGAGAGTTCTTTAGCAAGAAGAGCCTCTTACCGATGGGCTGCACTTGAAGGTATCAGTGTTTATCAATTTGGTTCCAGAGGCGAAACCGCGGTTAATGATATCGAAGCGATTATTAAAGAAATTTTATAGGAGACTGTTATGAGTAAATTAGAAGATAAACTTATTCAGAGTATTAATAAACCTGCAGCTAAAAAACCAGTTGCAAAAAAACCAGTTGCTAAAAAGGCAGTTGCCAAAAAAACGACAACTAAAAAAGCACCTATTAAGAAAGTCGCAGCACCTGCTGCAAAGCCTGAAGTTCAAACTTCTTCAGCATCTGATGTGAACGCAACCACAACGGCAAGTATCCCTACTGCATCGACTAACTCAGTTGCACACCCCAGAAGAGTTTGGCCTGACTAAATAACTCTAAGAAAATCTAATTTTTTATGGCAATTCTTTTATCGGAATACGAGGATCTATTAGAAGATTTAGGTGAGCAAGCCAGTGAAGTCTTAGAGGCAAACTGGCATGAAGCTACTCGTGTTTTTACTCCCAGGGGTCTCCAGTCCTATCTTGAGGCAGCCCTTGGCCTGAAAGCTTTAGGCAGAGGGGTGGAATTAGTCATCGACTTTATTGAGAGCGCTCCGATTGTAGCCAAAGAGGTTGGAGAACAAGCTGTCATTGAAATGCACTCGACTGCGTTGAAAATGTTTTCAAGAACCAGTGCAGAAGTACTGGAGTTGGTTTTCTCTACCTCGCCCATTGCTGCAAACCGACTTGGGGAATTAGACTTATTTAATTCTTACCTGGGTCTTCTTAATAACCTTGTTGCAAAAGCTCCTCGAGCTATTCGCCCTTTTTTAGAAAATTTAGATGTTCTTCTTGGTCAATTGACCTTAGGAGGCTTAAGACGATGGACCGCCTGGGGGATTTCTGCCTATCGAGATGATTTTGAATCACAAAAAGCATACTTCAGTCTTCAAAGTGAGCAGTCCAAGGCGATACTCAAACAGGAACAAAGAGGGGTCTTATTTGTTAATATTCAAAGAAGATTAAACATGTATCTCAGGTCCCTTTGGGGTAGAGATTTTTTCATAAGACCAACTTCTGGCGACTATGAGACTAGGGAGGGATACCGACCCTATATCGAACATTATTATGTTCACCTTCCGGATGCTTTTGATGACTACAAACCTCATGATAATGCTGAGGAGCATGAGATTGTTTCAGGGATGGATGTCTATCGAGCAAGTGCCGCTCATGCTGCAGCACATATCGTTTTTTCTGCATATGACGATCAATCAGATTTCACCAATCTACAAAAGTTAATGATTGGCCTGATTGAGGATGCAAGAGTGGAACTGCTAGCGATACGAAAGTTTCCAGGCATGAAGCAAACTTGGATCAATCTTCTTCCGGCCGATGCAAATAATAATGATGGACTCCAACCCTTTTTAGACAGAATAGCCAGAGCCTTGATTGATGATTCATATCAAGATTCTCATGAGTTAGTTCAGTTGGCCAAGACCAAATTTCAAGAAAATTTAGAGAGAATTGAAGAGCCAATTATCTCTCATGAGATTGGTAAAGAGTTAGCTCAGAAAGTGCTGGATTTACAATTAATGATGAACTCCTCCAGAGATAAATACAGCAACATTTATCGAGATGATAATCGATGTCTTTGGCAGTCGCCTGATTACTTTGAAGAGGGTCATGAGCTTCATCCAGATGAGGTACAACAACTCAGAAAGACAGTCGGCTTGATGGAATTTATTAATGCTCTTGATGTTGAAAATGCTGGAGATGACGCTGAAGAGGTGTGGGTTTTAGAAACAGAGTTGTTTCCTTATGAAGATATGGGAATATCCTTCAATGAAATGGAAGGAAAAGAGCCTATAGCCTCGCCTGTTCACTACCATGAATTTGATTATCAAACACAACTTGAAAGACCACAATGGGTGACGTTACTGGAAAAAAGACCTAAATCCGGAGATCCTGAGATTATCGAAGAGATTCTTGAATTTCATAAACCATTAGTAAGAAGGTTAAAGCAATTGATTGAGGCGGTTCAACCACAGGGTGTGATCCGTCAAAGGAAGGTTGAAGATGGTGATGAGATAGATATTAACGCCGCTATTAATGCAATGATTGACATTAGAAGAGGAGAGCAACCTGATCCTAGAATTGGAATCAGAACCACATTACAGATTAGAGACCTATCAGTTATATTGTTGATCGATCTATCTGAATCTACAAATGACCCGCTACCCAATGCCAAATCTGCTTTTGTCTCTGCCATAGAGCAAAAAGTTGCTGCAATTGGTGATGAAGAAGATGAGGAAGAAAAACACGAAACAACTATTCTGGATCTATCAAGGGAAGCGGCTGCACTATTAGCCGATGCGATGGACAAGATTGGTGATCCTTTTGCGATCCATGGTTTTGACTCTAACGGCAGGCATGATGTTGAGTACTATAAATTTAAAGATTTTGATGAAGAGTACGATGAATTAGCGAAGGCGCATCTTGCTGGTATGACTGGCCAGTTATCAACAAGAATGGGGGCGGCTATTCGACACGCAGGATCACTACTTAAACAAAGAGGTAGTAGTAAAAAAATTTTATTTATTCTGACAGATGGTGAGCCTGCAGATAATGATGAAAATGATCCTCAATATCTCAGATATGATGCAAAGCGAGCTGTGGAGGAGATTGCTAGAGAAGGAGTTAACACCTTCTGCTTGACACTTGACCCTCATGCAGATGAGTATGTTTCAAGAATTTTTGGTCAACAAAACTTTTTGGTTTTAGATCATGTGGAGAGGCTTCCAGAGAAGCTTCCAGAGCTATATTTATCTCTAACGAAATAAAGCCATAAGGTAAAATAATCAGGTTACAAATTAAGGAAAAAAGATGAGTGATACAAGTCAATATATGATTACCCAAGAGCCTTATTATCATAAGATAGGGCAAGAGGTGGAGCGTTATGAGGCTGCCTACAACGTGCGCATGCCAGTGTTGTTAAAAGGCCCTACCGGATGTGGCAAGTCTAGGTTTGTTGAATACATGGCATGGAAGCTCCAAAAACCATTGATTAGTGTGGCTTGTAATGAAGACATGACCGCTTCAGATTTAGTGGGTCGTTTCTTATTGGATGCCACTGGAACCAAATGGCAAGATGGCCCGCTGACAACAGCAGCAAGAATTGGGGCTATTTGTTATCTTGATGAAATTGTTGAGGCCAGACAAGATACAACTGTTGTTATTCATCCATTAACTGATCATAGAAGACAGTTACCTCTTGAGAAAAAAGGCGAGTTGGTCAATGCTCATCCAGATTTTCAAATTGTAATTTCCTATAATCCTGGTTATCAGTCAATGATGAAAGATTTGAAGCAATCAACGAAGCAAAGATTTGGTGCAATGTCATTTGATTATCCACCGAGTGAAATGGAATCAGAAATTATCGCTCATGAAACGGGTGTCGATAGAGATACCGCAGAGAAGCTTGTGCAGATTGCTGAGAGATCAAGAAATTTAAAGGGTCATGGATTAGATGAAGGTATGTCAACACGACTCTTGATTTATGCAGGGCAGTTAATCGCTAAGGGAATTAACCCAGCAGATGCATGTCATATGGCTTTAGTTGAGCCTTTAACAGATGATATTGATATGAGAGATACTCTTGGTGCAGCTGTGGGAACTTTCTTCACATAACAAACCGAAATTCATATGGCTCTTGATCCGGTAGTTTTATTTTTCATTGTAGGTTTAGTTGCTGGCCTGATGAGGGCAGAAATGAGACTCCCGTCTGCTATTTATGAGTTTCTAAGTGTGATACTCTTATTGGCTATCGGCTTAAAAGGCGGAATAGAATTATCAAAACAGCCTTTTGTAAGTCTTTTGCCGGATATCACAACTGTTCTTTTGATGGGGTTTTTGCTTCCGCTGCTAGCGTATCCAATTTTATTACTCATAGGTAAATTTAAAAAAGCAGATGCTGCTTCTATTGCAGGGCATTATGGGTCAGTTAGTGTGGGCACATACGCTGTTGCTGTGGCTTATCTTGGTGCTTTAGGTATAACCTATGAAGCTTATATGCCCCTTTTCCTTGTGATACTGGAGGTTCCAGCCATTATTGTGGCTATAGTTTTGGTAAGAGGTGTGACAAAAAAAACAAAATGGAAGCAGTTAGCACATGAGGTTTTCCTTGGTAAAAGTATCGTGCTGTTAATTGGCGGTTTATTGATTGGCTGGATTGCTGGTGAAGATGGAATAGCACCCATTGGCGGCCTATTCTTTGACCCATTTAAGGGAGTGTTATCACTATTCTTATTAGAGATGGGCCTTATTGCGGCAAGTCAGGTTCACTCTCTGAAAAAATATGGCTTATTTTTATTGGCCTTTGGGGTTTTATTCCCTATTATCTCAGCGTCGATAGGAGTTGCAACAGGCTTGTTTCTAGATTTAAGTTTAGGCGGGGCAATTTTGTTAGCAGTATTGGCTGCGAGTGCATCCTATATCGCGGTACCAGCAGCAATGAGAATTGCTTTGCCTGAATCTAACCCAACGCTTTCTTTGACTGCTTCACTTGGTATTACTTTTCCTTTTAACATTGTAATCGGTGTCCCTCTTTATCATCAAATAGCAAAACTTTTTTATTGAAATGAAAAAATATAAACAAAAGATCATCACAATTATTACCGAATCTATCCTCGAGCATATTCTTGAAGATGATCTGGAGAGACTTGGTGCTCATGGTTTTACAATTACAAATGCACGCGGTAAGGGTGATCATGGTTTAAGAGAAGGCTTCTGGGAAACTGAAGGCAATATTAGAATTGAAGTTGTGTGTGATGAAGAGACAAGCGAAAAGATTTCTGAGTTCTTATATGAAAACTACTACCAGGATTATGGAATGATGCTTTATATCCATACAGTAGAAGTATTAAGAGATAAGAAATTTTGATAGTACACTATATTCATATATTATAATATAGATGTTTTTGAGTTCACTTGTAGACAAGCAATTCAAAAAAATTCAGTTAATAATTCTCTTTATTTATAAAAGAATCTAATGAAAAATCTTTATCGATTTCTACCCTTTTTGGGCTGGATAGGTGAGCTTAAAAATTTAGTAACTCTCCGCGCAGATTTTATAGCGGGTCTTACTGTTGCATTGGTTATAATTCCCCAATCTATGGCCTATGCTCAGCTTGCTGGATTACCCCCGGAGCAAGGTCTTTACGCTTCATTTTTACCAGTAATGATTGCAGCTCTACTAGGATCTTCTAGACAGTTAGCAACTGGTCCTGTTGCAATTGTCTCTTTGCTCACGGCAGCCTCAGTTCCAACTGTGATGCCAGAAAATATTCCGGAAAGTGAGCTACTCCAAACATACATTATGTACGCATCGCTTTTAGCTCTTTTGGTAGGAGTTTTAAGATTTATTATTGGGGTTTTTAGGCTTGGGGTAATCATGAACTTCTTGTCTAATCCGGTTGTGGTTGGTTTCACTAATGCTGCAGCTATTATTATTGCCACCTCTCAGCTCGATAAAATTTTCGGGGTTACAAAAGGGACTGGTGATCAAACTTACGAACAAATTATTGGCACCGTGATGAATGCTGTTTCTGGGACCCATATGATGACAGTTTTAATTGCTGTTATTGCATTCGTTACGATGATTTTTATCAAAAAGTATGCACCAAAACTCCCAGGTGTTTTGATTGCTGTTGTCATTACTACCCTCATGTCTTATTCAATGGATTTCGGGATATCTATTGAAGCAGGTGGTATGGGAGGAGCGATAGTTGGTACCATCCCCGAAGGCCTACCTAGTTTTTATATTCCAAATTTTGACTTTTCTGCTGTGCCTGATTTATTAATCACGGCAATAACTATCGCATTGATTGGCTTTATGGAGGCAGTCTCAATTGCTAAAGCGATGGCAGTTAAAACCAAACAAAGATTGGATATTAACCAAGAGCTAATTGGCCAAGGTATTTCAAATGTGGTGGCAAGTTTTTTCCAGGGTTATGCAGTATCAGGTTCTTTCTCAAGATCAGCAGTTAACCTAGCTGCTGGAGCTGTGACAGGATTTTCATCAGTTATAACAGCCATTATCGTAGGACTATCTTTGCTATTTTTAACCCCACTTTTATACCACTTGCCTCAAGCTACTCTGGCCGCAGTAATCATGATGGCGGTTGTCTCTTTGGTGAGATTCCAACCAATCAAACATGCCTGGAAAGTAGAAAAACAAGACGGTGTTGTTGGAGTGGTGACATTTGTTTTGACTTTATGGTTTGCCCCGCATTTAGAGAACGGCATTGTTGTTGGAATCATCTTGTCTTTGGGTTTGTATTTGTTCAGAACGATGAAGCCAAGGTTTGTTGAATTATCAACACATGATGGATCAAGATTCTTTGTGGATGCCATTGCTAATAATCTCGAGACCTGTGAGGTGGTGTCTATTGTTAAGTATTCAGGCTCTTTGTATTTTGCAAGCGCAAATTATTTTGAAAGTAGAGTCTTAAGATTGATTGCTGAGAAGAAAAAATGTATTCGATACATTATTATCGATATGGCGGGCATTAATCAGATCGATGCTAGTGGTGAAATTATTCTTTCACAGTTGGTTGAAAGGTGCTCTGAAAACCAGGTCGAACTTTTATTTGCCAGAACTGAAGGAATTGAAAGAGTTCTGGAGAGATCAGGTTTTATTGAGAAGTATGGCAAAAATCGTTTCTACGAGAGAAGAACTGAAGCGCTTAAATATGCATGGCGTCAGTTAGGTGATGAGGAAGCAGCCTCTACCAGCCCACTAAAACATATTATCTCTTAGTTCTTTAAATTCTTATAGAAAGCTTTTTTGAAATAAAGACCTTCGGGTCTTGCAGTTGGCCCAGCAAATTTTCTATCTTTCTTTCCTAGCACCTCTTCTACCCAACTAGGCTTTTCTTCCATGCGACCAACTTTCAAAAGAGTCCCCACAATATTTCTAACCATATGATGAAGAAAAGCATTTGATTTAATATTGATAGTAATCAATGACTCCCTCATATCTATGTCAATAAATTCAATATTTTTGATAGGAGATTTAGCCTGACACAGATGACCTCTAAATGAACTGAAATCATGTTCACCCACCAAAATATTCGCAGCTTCTTTGAATTTTTCTAGGTCAATTTTTCTAGGCTCCCACAAAACAAAGTCAGAACTAAGAGAGGATCTTACTTCGGTATTTAATATTCGATATTCATAGCTTCTTGCTATGGCATTAAATCTAGCATGAAAATCGTCGCTCACTTCTCTAACCCACAGAATATTCACATCATGAGGAAGATTAACATTACAGCCAAATACCCATGATTTATTTGATCTAACAGCGTCAGTTTCGAAATGGATGACTTGCTCAATGGCATGAACTCCAGCGTCAGTTCTTCCAGCACAGAAAACACGAACGGGGTGATTAGCTACTATTGATAAAGCTCTCTCAATTTCACCTTGCACGGTTCTAACCCCCTCTTCTTGAAGTTGCCAGCCATGGAAGTGAGTGCCATTGTATTCGACACCGAGTGCTAATCTCATTATGATTAAGAAGTAAAATTTGATATTTTATCAAATAAAGAAAAAATCCTTTAAACATACCATGGCATTAGATTCTAAAAAAATCTTTCTATACCTATCTGAGGAGTGCAATTTAATTTTCTTGGATGCCCATCAAAGTAGTAATGAATTTCTTAAAGAACATGAAGCATCTGACTTAATTGATGTGTGTGTTATTAAAAATCAGTTGAGTGGAAATGGTCAATATGGTAGGAAATGGATATCTCACGAAGGAGAGAGTATTACTTTTTCAATTAGAATTAAATACCCATCTGAAAATGTAATAGAAGGTTTGTCAGTTTTTGTGGGGATGTCTTTAATAGAAGGTTTAGAAGAGTTAGGGATTAAAGATGCAAAATTGAAATGGCCCAACGATATCTTAATAAATAATAAGAAATTATCGGGAGTTCTAATTGAGAATATTGTCTACGGAAGTGATGCCTATTTAGTCATAGGTATTGGCATCAATTATGACTTGAATAAGAAAGCAAAAATTGATATTCCTTGGACCAATTTATGTGAACATAATGACACAATAGATATCAATAAATATACTGGATTTTTGATAAACAGAATCATCAGAGATACCAAATTATTTTTGAGTCAAAATAAGACTTTTGATAAGAATAGTTTTGAGAAATATGATTATCTTAAAGGTAGATTTTTGGATGTAAACTTTAAAGGTAAAATTAATCACGTCAGCGCCATTGGAGTTAATTCAGGCGGTGCACTTATGGTAAATGACGATGGAGATATAAAAGAGGTCGTCAGTTCAAAAGATGTTATAAAAATTTATGGATACAACTAAGAATTGCTTAATCGTAAAAAACATAAAAAAAACCTACTCTCGTAGAGAAGTTGTTAGCGATGTATCTTTTTCTGTCGATAGTGGAGAGATTGTTGGTCTTTTAGGTCCAAATGGAGCTGGTAAGACTACGTGTTTTTATATCACTTGTGGCTTGGTTAAATCGAATGCCGGCAAAGTTTTTATTAATGATCACGATGTCACAAAGATGCCAATGCATCAAAGAGCACTCCTTGGGCTTGGGTATTTACCACAAGAGCCTTCCATCTTTAGAAAGTTATCAGTTGAAGACAATATCATGGCCTTGCTGGAGTTAAATAAAAATCTAGATGATCAGTCTAGAATTGATAACCTGGAGTCTCTTCTTGATGAGTTTAAGATTGGACATATAAGAAAGAGCATGGGGCAAAGTTTGTCAGGTGGTGAAAGAAGAAGAACAGAAATCGCCAGAGCCCTAGCTATGGATCCAAAATTCATTCTATTGGATGAGCCATTTGCTGGAGTGGACCCTATTTCTGTTGGAGATATTCAAAGCATTATTTATCACCTTAAGGATCGAGGTATTGGAGTTCTAATTACTGATCATAATTATCGTGAAATGTTAGATACCTGTGATCACTCATATGTCATTAGCT
>Ga0213858_10000107_pt1 | contig 35420 bp, 66 predicted proteins | sample PICome_FD_160122 | JGI IMG/M metagenome (GOLD analysis project Ga0213858, IMG submission 160122) | Coastal seawater microbial communities near Pivers Island, North Carolina, United States - PICO245 | ecosystem: Environmental > Aquatic > Marine > Coastal | place: USA: North Carolina | collected... | reverse complement strand
TCTCTATAATGCAAAATTAGTTGGATTTGCTGGTTCTACAACTGGTAAGTATGCTACTGCTAACGTTGAGATTGATGCTACAGGTGCTATCTCTGACATCAAGATTGTTGATGGTGGTTCTGCATATGGAATCGGTAACACACTTGCAGTTACTGGCATCGGCACAACTGTAGGACATATTGTAGGTCATGTTATTGTTGAGCAGATTCACAATAGTATTGGTGATGTTCTGCGTATTGATGGTATTAGAGATGATAGATTTAAAGATTACAATAACCTCTATAGAGTTACCAGTGTTGATACTGGAGATGATGTAAACATAAATGTTGCATCTGCAAGCACTGTTTACTATAAGGAGCAATTTTCTGCTCCTTCGGCAATCACTGGTATTAATACTGGTGGATTGACTCAGATTAGCTCTGCTATCTTCTCTGACGTTACTGCATACTTAACTGGTGAGGCAATCGGCATCAGTTCTATCACATATGACAATGTATCTGGTATCTCCAGTATTACTACTGTTGATTCTCATGGTCTGTTGGTTGGTAACTCCATCGTAATTGGTGGAGCAGGCAACTCTCTGATTGATGGTCACTGGAGTGTTGATACTGTTTACAATGTCAATAGTCTTGCAGTTAAGATTGGTATTGGAACCACGACTGTTACTCCAACGGGTGGTGGATTTATCTATCCAACAGGTGTTAATGCTCAAGCGTCTGGAATTGATATAGCAGATGAAGCAGCATCCTCTAGACTTGTTCCAACTTATGCTGGTATTACCTCAACCATTGCTACTGCCCTTAACGATCCAACACTTAATACTCTGACTGTCACTAATGCATCTCACATGGGATGGGACGTTGGTGACTATCTCGTGATCGATAATGAGATCATGAGAATTAGTGAGTCTGTAACTAGTGACACTGCAATTGACGTATTCCGTGGACTCTTTGGATCACAGAAGCAGAACCACCCAGTTGGTTCAGTCATGCGTAAGGTTAAGTTTGAACCAGTTGAATTTAGAAGAAACTCTATTATTCGTGCATCTGGTCATACTTTTGAATATCTTGGATTTGGACCTGGTAACTACTCTACCGCTCTTCCAGAGAGACAAGATAGACAATTCAAGCAGGTTGAGAGACTTCTGTCTCAGTCGGTATCGGTAAATGCTGGTACGCCATTCTATAATGGTTTGGATGACCAGGGTAACGCATATACTGTTAATAAGTTTACTAGTGGTACTACTGGTCAAGACTTGATCACTAATGCCCCAGTTCCTACTGTAACTGGTGAAGACATTACTAGTGATACTGGTGCTGTTGGATTTGATGTAGATCAGACCGAACAACTCTCTGTCACCAGAGGCATCAAGGTTGATGGTGGTAAAGATAATGTTATCATCTCTCAATTCAATGGTCCTCTGATTGTCAATAAGAAGTTGACAGTCAATGATTCTTTGGAAGGTAATAGTGTTCTGATCCAGGGCGATCAAACTATTGCTAGAGAGTATACGGTTGGCATCTCTACTCCACAGACTGCTGGTAACGTTGGTAATGTTGTCTTTGATGCTGAACCAAATTCTGGTGGCGAACTTGGATGGGTCTACACTAATGATAATAACTGGAAGAAGTTTGGTCCTATTCAAGCAAATCCAGACAACTACTATGTTGGTCTTTGGAGTGGAACCTTTAGAGGTGATGGTTCTGGACTGACAAACGTATCCGACGTTTGGGTATTTGATGGTGTTGGTATCTCTACCACTGCAAACGTTGGTATTGAGACAACCTCAGCAAAACCAGGGTATTCCTTGTATGCCAGTGGTCCTGTTCTCTTTGAGAACAACGTTGAATTTAGAATGGAATCTCTGATATGGAACGTTACAGGTGGATTCCTGGTTAATACGGGTATAACGACGTTCAATCAACAGGTTAATGTTAATACCTTCAATGCAATTGGTATATCTACATTCTTGGAGAATATCATTGTCAGTACTGACCCTGCTGTAACTAATGATGTGTCGGATAATGATGGTAACTTTATCAGATTCCTTCAGACTGACCCCGCACTTAACTCTGCTTATGGATATGGTGGTCTCAAGTTTGAAGGTAATGACATTGGTAACACTGGTGAGCGTGGATACATTAAGGGTGTATCTGAAGGTACTTCTGGTCAGTTTGGTCTGGTCTTCGGTACAATGGAGAACGGAGCCTCCAATCCACAAGAGAGACTCAGAATCAGCGCCGCTGGAAATGCCAACTTCTCTGGTACTGTCACTGCCAACTCCGACGAGAAACTGAAGGAGAATGTTGTTGGTATCACCAACGCACTTGAGAAGGTCATGGACCTCAGAGGCGTATACTTCAACCGCATTGGTAAGACTTATGATGATCGTGAGATCGGTGTCATTGCACAAGAGGTTGAGAAGGTTCTTCCTGAACTTGTCAAGGAAACTCCTGACGGAACCAAGGCAGTTGCATATCAGAATATGGTTGCAGTCTTGATTGAGGCAATTAAGGAACAGCAAGAACAGATAAACGAATTGAGATCAAGATTGGACGATCTCTAAACCAACACATGGGGGGCACTGCCCCCCTTTTTTATGGTATACTGGGTTTGACTCTTGTCTTAAAATATGCCCTGGTTGAGTCTTGCTATATTGTTCCCGATCGCATGTTCTCTCGGCATCTTCTTCCTTCCAGAAGGTAATAAGGTTGTCCGATGGTATGGATTGGGAGCGTGTTTAATTACGTTCATCATCACGGTAGCAGGGTATATCAATGGATATGATCCCTCTATCAGTGGTCTACAAATGGCAGAGAGGATCTCGTGGGTTCCTTCACTAGGACTCACCTGGTCTGTGGGTGCAGATGGTTTGTCAATGCCCCTCATTCTGCTGACAAGTTTTATTACAAGTCTGGCAGCACTTGCTGCTTGGCCAGTTACATTCAAACCTAAACTTTTCTACTTCCTGCTGCTTCTGATGGCAGGTGGTCAGATTATGGTCTTTGCAGTTCAAGATTTGATCTTGTTCTTCTTGTCGTGGGAATTGGAACTTGTTCCTGTGTATCTCATGATTGCAATCTGGGGAGGTAAAAATCGCCAGTATGCTGCTACGAAGTTCATTATCTACACTGCAGGAAGTTCTCTGTTCATTCTTATTGCTGGACTGGCGATGGGATTCTGGGCAGGTGGTGGTGCTCCCAACTTTGAGTACACCACTCTGATGCAGCAAGGATTCCCAAAGAATTTCCAACTCTGGTGCTATGCAGGATTCTTGATTGCCTTTGGCGTCAAACTCCCTATTGTACCAGTTCATACATGGTTGCCTGATGCTCATGGTGAAGCAACCGCACCAGTTCACATGCTGCTGGCAGGTATTCTTCTTAAGATGGGTGGATACGCACTTCTGCGGTTCAACTGTCAACTGCTGCCTGAAGCACATGCGGTGTTTGCACCGCTCCTAATTGTCCTTGGCGCTATCAATATCATCTATGCAGCACTTACTTCGTTTGCACAAAGGAATCTTAAGAAGAAGATTGCTTACAGTTCTATTAGTCATATGGGATTCGTTCTCATTGGCATTGGTAGTTACAGTGCTCTCGGCACCAGTGGTGCCATGCTTCAGATGATCAGTCATGGTCTGATTGGTGCATCCCTATTCTTCCTGGTGGGTGCTACCTATGACAGGACTCATACTCTCCAGTTGGACGAGATGGGTGGTGTTGGTCAGAATATGAAGGTTATGTTTGCTCTGTGGACAATGTGTTCCATGGCATCTCTTGCCCTCCCAGGCATGAGTGGATTTGTGAGTGAGTTGATGGTCTTTGCTGGATTTGCAACTGACACGATGTATGGTTTGCCATTCCGTATCATCATGTGTGCAGTTGCTGCTATTGGAGTTATCCTGACTCCGATCTACCTGCTCTCGATGCTGCGCGAGATCTTCTATGGTAAACCCAATCCAGAACTGGTCTCCCATACAAACTTGGTTGATGCAGAACCCCGTGAGGTTTATGTCGTCAGTGCTTTGCTTGTCCCTATCATCGCGATTGGACTCTATCCAAAGTTTATGACGGATGTTTACAAGAGTTCTATTGATGCTCTTGTTGCACGCGACTCAGCACCGTTGATTCGTGAGAAGGCATTGCCATTCACGGTGAGGTACACCGCACCAACTGTATAAGTGGCACAGGGGGCATTGCCCCCCTTTTTTATGGTGTATACTTACTGCATACACAACCATCTTCGCATTCGTGGCTCTCGTAAACATTTACTTGGACACTGCCAACAACATCACTGTACCGTCCTTCAATCTTGGACAGACTCGCTTCGCTTATGAGCATCGGCATCGTGGGAGCGATTATGGTAAGGCAAAACAATCTTATGCCCAATTTGAGGCCAAGTATGTTCGCTGCCGTTGGTGGGAGGATGTATCTACTCGTGATGATGGCAAGGATGGTGCTCACGATAAGATCATTCATCAATGGTTGGTTAAACAAATTGGTATCGAGAGAATTGGTGAGTCTAAGAATGGTGAGACTTTTAAGTACGATACAACTCGATATAACATGGATATCATCGGTGAGATGATCCATGAGAAGTTCTTCTCAGGAAAGGAGAAGGTGTATGAAGAATTTAAACCACGTCCATATCAGCAGAAGTTCCTCAATAAGATTGCATGGTGTACTAGTAACGAGTTCCTGCTGTTCGCTAAGTGCCGTGCAGGCAAGTCTGCAATGGTCTTGAAGCACATTGTCGATACCAACTATAAGGTATCCCTGGTTTGCTCCCGTCAGAAGTCTCCTGAGGGGTCCTGGAAAAAGGATTCAAACAAGTACTTCCCTTCAGTCAAGTACGTCTCTCTCAAAGATCCTGGTTGGGAGACCTTCCTTGAATACTGGAGTCAACGTGATGTAAATGTTGTTCTTTGGGGTACGGTTCAGACTTGCTTGAAGCGTCTGGACAAGATCAAGAACGTTGACTTTGTTGCTTTTGATGAGGCACATATTGGCGGCACTGCTGATCAGTTCGTCAAACTGCGCGAAGAACTTGATACTCGTATTTGCTACATCTCTGGAACTGCTCATAAACTTTGTTGGATGTTCCCCGAAGACAACCAGAAGTTTGTCTATACCTACTTTGATGAGCAACAGGATGTTCAGAGAGGGGTCTTCAAACGTCCTAAGATGAACGTTGCTGTTGCCAAGTATCAGACCGCTGCATATCAGGAGATCTTTGGTAATGATCCTGATGCCATGAAGAACATCTTCACGATGAAGGGTAAGGAGTTCCTTCATGAAGGTTTGGTGAGAGAGTTCGTTCGCAATTACTTTGGACCACAACGTAATATTCGTATCGGTGATCGCCTTCTCAAAGGCACATATCACATGATGGCATTGCCCAGTGTTAAGGCATGTCATGCATTCCAAAAGTTGGTCGAGTGTTACTATCCTGCATTGGTAGTTACCTCTGATGCTAAGAAAGATCAGGAAGATATTAATCTATTCTTGGATGAGCATCCCAAGGCATTGATCATCACTCAGTCTGCAAATGTTTTGGGTGTGACTGCTGAGAAGATCGATACAGTTATCAACTGCCGTGGTGGTGAATCAATCGAGTTCTGGACTCAACTTGCCTTCCGTGGAGGATCTGGTGATCATGACTGGTGGGTCGTTGATTTTGATGCTCAGCGGTGCCTACGTGCCCTTCACACAGCGTTCCAACTGGCATGTGATAGTAATCCTTCTCTGTCAGAATTCAGCGTTGTGGACTTCACCAACATTCATGAATGGAATGATGGGTTCCAGGAACTGAACAAGGAAGCATTTGAGGATGCTTTGGCAGCAGATGTTGAGGGAAGCATCTCCACTGTGACTAGTATCGTTGAATCACTAGATCTAAGTGATTTGAGAGACTTCAACCTCCGTCAGAAGTCTGCTCTCACAACAGTCATGAAGGAGGCACAGTTGAATGACAATGGTGCCAATAACCAAAGTTGCGTTGTGATGGAGGTAGATCGCGTAAAAAAGCAGACGACCTTGACACTCTGAAGAAGCAGACTGTCAAGGCACTCCTGGAATCCATTCCTCTGACCATGTTCTACATTATCCGTAGTGGTCAGAACGTGTACTCAATCAATGATGTGATCGGATCTCATATCTATCCATCTGTTACTGGTGACAATGAGGGTATTCTCTCTGAAGTTATCTCAAAGAATCCTCACAGCGTAGAACTCCTGACTCGTCGGATTGGTTTGGTGACAAACAGCATCCAGAAGAGCATGAGGGAGTCAGTCTCCAAGACCATTGATAGTCTGTCGGTCTCATCTGAGATTCAGAGAGCGATTCCTGCACATCTGCTTGACAATATGATCAATGACTGTCAAGATATGAGCAGCACCTACATGTTCGGTGATCCCAGTGGTTCTCACTCTGCTCGACTCCTGGAACATGGTATTGATCCCAGCAGTCTCACTGTTTGGGAGAGTTGCGATAGTCATCGCAATCGTGTAGGATATATTGATAAGCAGATTAACGTCGTTGCCGCCCACCCAGACATGAAGTTCACCGCCATTCTTGCCAATCCTCCATATCAGGATCCGACCAAGAAGGCACGGAACAATAAGCTGTGGACTAAGGTGGTTGAGCAGCATCTGGATATGGTTGCTCCTGGTGGTGACATGTGTGAGGTTACTCCTGCATCTGTGTTGGGTAACACGGGTAAGGGTAAGAAGTTTATGCAGTTGTTCTCTACGATCTACAACCTCAAACTCATTGACTACACTGCTGATGATTACTTCACTGAGGGTGTAGATATCTGTCGCTGGCATCTGGTGAATGAACCCTATCAGGGCAAGACTACTGTGATTACTCATGATGGGACCTTCACCTGGGACCTTCGCGATGGTCTGCCTCTCTTCGGTGATGCTGCTCTCAAGCACTCTATCCTCGATAAGATTGCAAACTCAAACCATCCTCGTATTCCTCTGAAGATTGGTCAGGAGATTGCCAATGATGACTACGTTCCTGATGGTAAGTATGAGGTCTTCAAGACTGGTGACAAGATTGCTCGTACCAACGTGGTCCCAAACACTGGAGACGTGCTAAAGTTCATCGTACCGTTCTCCAGCACTTACAAGAAGAGGTTTGTCTCTAATGGATTTGTTGGTATGCTTAATGTTTGGTGCCCTGTTCCTTCTCAAGAGGAGGGATCGCGCCTTAGTGAGATCTTTGATAACCCGATCATTCGGTTTTTTGTGGAGAATTATAAGAGGACTTCGGGATTTACTCCTGCTATTAAAAATGCGGAAGTACCTGACATCACGAACTATGAGGATCTGCCTGGTCAATTTGGTCTCACCTCAGAAGAACTGAACTACCTGCAGAGAATCAATGTCATCTAAGAATCGCCACAATCAAAAGCATGGGTCTACCATTGAACGCTCCGATGAGCGCATCAGTCAGACTGCGGAGGTCTTTACTCCCATTGCTCTGATTGAGCAGATGATTCGGGAGATACCAGTGTCACAACTGAAGGATCCTGAGTCTAAGTTCATTGACAACTGTGCTGGTAGTGGTAACTTCCTTGTTTGTCTGTGTGAGACACTGCAGGAATATCACAGCAGAGATCACATCATCAACAACATGCTGTATGCTGTGGAGTTGATGGAAGACAATCACAAAGAGATGTGTAGGAGACTTGACATCCCTACAGATCACCCGCACTTCGTTTGTGCAGACGCACTTCAATATCATTACAGGTTTGATGGGACAACAGGACCTATCACAATGGATCAGTTCATGGTATAGTATCTCTATCGATATGGGTTCAATGCAACTTCGCCCTCACCAGTCAAAGGCACTTGATGTCATGACCCAGTGGTCTAACGGCATCATTGTTGTCCCCACTGGTGGGGGCAAGACTTTTATTGCCATCTCTGACGCTAAGCGTGAGCTTGCTACCCCTGGTCGCAAGACTATTGTGGTGGTTGCTCCTCGCCTGCTGCTGGCACAGCAGTTATCTGCTGAGTTTACTGAGCACATCACCAACGCTGCTGTTCTTCATGTCCACTCTGGCAGTGGATCACATCACACAACAACCAATCCTGAGGAGATTCGCTTGTGGCAGGAGTACACTCCTGGTCATTTGTTAATATTTACTACATATCACTCTCTTCATCGTATTCAAGAGTCTAATATATCTGTAGATGTTGTCTACTTTGATGAAGCGCACAACTCAATCAAGAAGAACTTCTTTGGTCCTACCAGGTTTATCTCTGCTGGTGCTCGCCGCAGTTACTTCTTTACTGCTACTCCTAAGTACACTGCCACTTATCGGAAGTACGGGATGAATGATCCCGTGTATGGCGGAATCATCTACAACGTGCCTGCTACAGAGTTGGTAGAGAACGGATCTATTCTTCCTCCTAAGATCAATGCCATTCCTATTGGTGTTCACAGGGAGAAGGGAGAAGATGCTGCACAAGGAGATTGTGATACCCTCCTAGATACACTGAGGAATGAAGATTGCATGGATAAGGTGCTGATCGCAGCACCCAATACAAAGGTTATGATGCGTATGCTTGCAACTACAGACTTCATGTCTGAGGTTCGTGCTTTGGGTTATGACCTGCTTTGGATCACCAGTAAGCATGGTGCCTTCCATAATGATCAGAAGGTCACTCGTGAGCACTTCTTCAACCTTGTCCGTGCCTTTGGTGCTGATCCTGATAAGAAGTTTGTTGTTCTCCACTACTCTATTCTGAGTGAGGGCATCTCTGTCCCTGGTCTGACTTCTCTTGTTCTCATGCGTCAGATGAATGTCATTGAGATGTGTCAGTCGGTTGGACGTGTCATTCGTCTGCACCTGGATGACATTCAAGGCATCAAGCAGGGCACTCTCATCCCTGGTGATACCAAGCAATACTCTAAACCATTTGGTCTGGTTCACGTTCCTGTTTACAGCAACGTTGGAATCTCCACAGTTAAGCGACTTGAGAAGGTCGTCAACACTGTATTTGTACAGGGTCAACCCGCTATCGCTACTATCAAACGATGATTCAATATACTCACCATAAAAAGCAATACTTATTCGCCAAAAACATCAGTTGGTTAGATGTTGCGAAGCAGATTGACTTAGAGAAAGAGAATGAAACTTACAGGGCAGTCAGTGATGACACTGATTTGTGCATTGACTGTGGATGTACTCCTGGATTTATGCAGAACATTTACAAAAAGTTTTTGGAGGAGCGTGGTTACGAAGCAATGCACATGTATACCTCTCGTAAAGTAGGTGCAGAGACACTCGGAAGACATAATGATGACCAAGACGTTCTCATTGTCCAGTCAAGAGGTAGGATGACATACCAATTTGATGACAAAAATGTGGTAACATTGTATCCTGGGGATGGACTGTACATTCCCGCCTGGGTATATCACAACCCAATCACTATTGAACCACGAATCACTTTGAGTTTTAGTAAAGGATGACTACTGACAAAGAACTAAAGGAGATTTACAATTTTTACAAGGATTGTAAAGAAGGATTTGTGACTAGGGACGGTTATGCTGCTGTCCCACTTGCAGGTTCAAAATCTCTTGTAGTAGTGTATAATGGAGAGCAGCTGAAGGTTTGTAAGACTGAGAAGTCTGCCCACACCTTTATCAAAAAACATCGTACCCAAATTAAAAAAGGAACTGTTTTTGTATCATGATGAACCTTGACCCGCATCCAGACACCCTGGTGACAATCACATGTGACAAGGAAGGTCTGAAGACTATGATCCAGGCAGCTATTGCTGCTATTCAGCAAGCAGATAATTGGAACTTTGGTGACGAGTATGATCTGGATCTCACGCCATATCATGATATGCGAGATTCTCTGATTAAAAAGTATGTTGAGGTTTATGGGAACGATGATATCACGATCTGAGTTGGTTCATCTGCAACTACAGGCAATGCTTAGGGAGAATAAATTTCCTAGCAGTGAGATCATGTATTGTGGTGAGAGGGATGGAGAGCACTGGTATTTAATTGGTGGTGAGCATGAAGTCCCAGTATCTCAGATTGTAGACATCAATCCAGTAGATGATGATCAAGAAGTTTGAAGTTAGTGAAAAAGTAACAGAGTATTTTACCCTCTTACTGAAGGTTTGTATGGCAAACCCCGAAGTAATTGATCATAAGCAGAGTTCTTTGTCACCAAGTTGCTCTGCTACTCTTAATCTGCTGAATTTTAAACTACCCGATAAGTTTTATAACTATACTGGCAGATTGTTAAAAAGATCAGAAGAGGTTACTGGTCAAATTCTAAAGTACCATTACATGCACATGGTAGATTATACCAATGGTGGTATAATGTCAAAGCACTCACACAAACACAACGAGGACTATAGTTTTATATTGTACCTTAACGACTGTCTTGATGGTGTCACTGTTCTTCATCTAAACGAACAGTATAGGGTAACTCCAAAAAAGGGTACGGTTTTACTATTCTCTTCGATGATTCCACATTCGTCTGAATACTCAAAAAGTAAACAGGTTTTTGTGGGTGGACTTAAAGTTACAAAGGAGATTTAAATGGATTGGGACAACACAACAAAACAAGAAAAACGTAAGGATGCATTCTACATCTTTTACGAGAGTGTGCTGAAGCCCGACCATGAGTTGCGCCAAGACGCTCATGAGCAGAAGTGTTATCACGAACTGCTAGAATGGCGTGCTGAAATTATTGAATATCTTGACCGCCGAAGGAATGAAGAATTTTATTGAGAAGTTTGCTATTCCCTTTTACCAAACAAAGATTGAGAACTGGGAAGAGAAGAAGCAAAAACTCCTGGATATTTACGATAGATTTGCCCAGGATAATATGGATGAGGGTGAGCAAAATTCTGATTTTGAACAGGATAATAATTATCATATCTTGATTGAAACTATTCTGTTCGATGACATTAGAAAAGCTTCCAAAGATATGGTCAAGTATAAGAGGGCACCGAGAGTCGCTAATGCATGGTTCCAAACCTATGACTTAGCACATTCTCATGCTATTCATAACCATGGACTGGGGAACCTGAGCATGGTTTGCTACATAATGTATGATCCTGAGCATCATAGACCAACCACATTTGTGTGTCCTTTTATGAGTCTTGATGATGGTAATCTTTTGGAGTGGGAACCAGAAGGTGTTGAGGAGGGGACTTTAGTTATGTTCCCATCTGGGTTGGCACACTATGTACCAACTAATCAGTCTGATGTTAGAAGGATGATTCTATCCGCAAATATAGGGTAATGTTAAAAGTACCACATGAACTACAGTTACACTTAACTCATTCATGTAATCTTACATGTGAGGGATGTACTCACTACATGAATCAGGGACATTCTGGTAAGGTTAGTTTAGAGACTACCTCTGAATGGTATGACAACTGGAATAAAAGAGTTCTACCAAAAAGGATTACTCTGATGGGTGGTGAACCAAGCCTCCATCCAGATCTTACTGAGTTTGTATATCTGACTAGAAGGAAATGGCCAAACTCTTACATTGAGATTGTATCTAATGGATTCTTCCTGCATAGGCATCCTGATTTAGCAGTAGCGTTAAAAGAAACCAATACAACACTTGCTGTATCTGTTCATGATGATAGTAATCCAGACTATCGCAATAAGTTTGAACCAATCTATAGATTAATGAAGGACTGGATCACTAAAGGTGCTCCTGTTGAGATGAGACCATCTGTTGTTCATTGGTTGGCACAATATAAGGGGTTTGGTGACAAGATGGAACCCTTTGAAGACAATAATCCTAAATCAAGTTGGAATGCATGTGTATCAAGATTATGTGTGCAACTACATCAGGGTAAGTTGTGGAAGTGTCCTGCATTAGCATACCTTCCTATGCAAGCAGAGAAGTATAATCTATCTGAGAAGTGGGATCCTTATTTAAAATACGTTCCTCTTGAGCATACTTGTGATGATAAAGAATTGAAGGACTTCTTCACACGCAAAGAAGAATCGTTTTGTTCCATGTGTCCTGCTACTGAGCAATATTTTAGTCCATCTAACCCTCTTTTACCTGTGAGTTATTGGAAGAAGAAATATGATACTTGATGGTGAACTCTTAGATCTTTTAGAAAAACTTGCAATAAAAGCGGGAGTATCTCCATCTGAACGATTGGATGAGATCATAAAAGATGAATACTATAGAATTAACAGGGTAGTTCCTCAGCAAATAACAACAGATCCTTATTGGAAAGATAATAGGGATGTGGAGTATTTTGATTTTTGTGGTAATACGATTTACCGAGCATATAATATGCTCAGTCGTCACCATATGGATTATCTCTTAGATGATATTGATGATGAATTAAGAATCAGTAAGGATAAATGGGATAGGTCTGTAGAGGCGACTAATGAATTACCACATAGGAAGTTGATGCATTATACCAGTTGGTATGTGTTCTTTAGTATGGTTAAAAAGCATCTTTACAACTATGCAAGAATAACCAATGATCCCAGGGTTAAAGAGTACAAGGTTCAGTCCTACTGGGCAAAGAGGATGAAGGGAACGAATCCAGAAGATTATAAGAATGAATTAGATATAAATTATAGGAACAGTCACAGTCATGAGAACTTTGACTTGGGAATGATATATTATCTTAATAATCCATCAAGGATGTTTGGTACGTTGATTGAGAATAAGGATAGAGAGATCATTGTTCCAGGTGATGAGAACTCTTTGCTAATTCATCACTCACACATTAACCATCAACCAGTAATGCCTCCTAAACAGATTGCTAATAAGTATTACAGATGTGTTATTGTTGTTGATTTTATGCACCCATCAAAAATATGAGAGCTTCCGACAGGATTAAATACTTTAGTATAGTATCAAAGATAAACAAGGGTCAGTTTGATGACATTGCACCAGACGAATATGTCTGGTTGCAGAGTAATCCGCATGTCTTGAGGGATATGAATCTAACAAGAAAAAAAGAAGAGATTCTTCAAAGGTCTGTGGGTTGTCATGGTACTGTTGAAGAGATCCTGTTTTCTTTAGACTTGTCAGATAGAATGTATCGGTGATATAATGTCCACAATACCCTTGCAAGTATGGAACATCTTAAGATACAACCAAATCAGACAATATTAGTTCTTAATTCAAGTTACGAACCAATTAATTTTACAAATTGGAAGAGGGCAGTAATTTTAGTTCTAAAAGATAAGGTTCAAGTTCTGTCTGGGAGGGTTGTCAGACTATTAAATTATATTAGAATACCTGTTAGGAATATTATGAACAATCGTCCAACCAGGAGTCAGATTTATAAGAGAGATAAAAATTCTTGTCAATATTGTGGGGCAACAACTAAACTCACTATTGACCATGTGATTCCAAGAAGCAAGGGTGGACAAGACACATGGGAAAATTTGGTAGTAGCATGTTCTACATGTAATGTCAAGAAGAGTGATAAATTACTTGAGCAGACTAAATTAAAACTTAGGAAGCAACCAAGAGCACCATATAGCACAGTTGCTATTGATCTAGCAGAATCAAATGTCCCTGAATGGAGGGAATACAGTTATACCTAGGAGACAATATGTTCTTTCGTAAGTTGAATGAGAAGTTTGTAATTGATCATTACAATAAAACTGGCAAGAAGATTGAGTATGGACTTGATAGTCCCATAGGTTTTATGGGAATCAAGTATTCATACATCAATACTACTAATGATGAGGATCTACTTCAGGTAATTCCAAAAGGATATAGATCTCAATGTACATTCTCATTGATGGAATTAAATTATCAGATCCCTCCTCATACTGATAGTGATATTGAGGCAATCATCAATTTCTATATTAGTACTGACGATTGTATCACTCAGTTCTACTATCCTCCTGATGATAGTGTTCCTCGTCAGCAGATCGATAATCAGACTGATGGTGCTATATTCCATGAAGGATACTTGAAGAAGGCAGTCAGGTTCATGGCACAACCTGGTGATGCATATCTTCTGGATGTATCAAAACCACATTCTGTTATTCCAACTAATCCTGGTATTACTGATCGTAAGTGTGTTTGTCTACAGATTCTGCATAAGTCATTTGACGACGCTGTAGAGATGCTTAAATCAACTGGTTATATTGATGATTAGAGTTTATGATGATTTTTTGAGTCCAGATGACTATGAAGGCATTCGTGCATTTTATAATAGTGAGATGGACGATGGAACTTTAGAGGGTTCTTGTGTCTGGTTATATTCTGATGGATGCACTTTGAAGGGTGATGGGCATTATCACTTCACGTCATTAGTTTTTGCTGCGAATTATGTTTTAGTCCCAAAAGCATTTCATTTGCTCCAACCTCTGATTGATAAAGCAGGAATGACATCGATCGCTAGGATCAAAACAAATTGTATGTTACAGACTCCTGAATTGATGGTATTTAAGGATGGATTCCATACAGATTTTCCTAAAGATTTGATGACAGGTATATACTATATCAATACAAATGATGGATACACTTTGTTTGAAGATGGGCAAAAGTGCGATAGTGTTGCAAATAGATTTGTTGTGTTCCCTTGTACTACAAAACATACGGCAACAACATGCACAAACACCAGACGTAGGTTGCTGATTAACTTTAACTTTACTACCTGCGAATACTTATGATTGAGATTATTGATGATTATCTACCTCAACATGAGTTTGAGAATATTCGTGCATATTTTGAGGGTGACACTGATGATGGGACATTGAATGGTTCATGTTCTTGGGTATTTTTCCCTGGATGTGTTGGATTAAATGACCCAGATGATCATTTTCACTTCACTCATTTGATATTTGCTCAGCATAGTATTATTAGTCCCGCATTTAATTTGATGACACCAATCATCAAGAAGGAGGGTATGTCTTCTATTGCTAGAATTAAAGCAAATTGTATGGTTAGAACAGAGAATCTAAAGGCATTGATTAAAGGATTTCATACTGACTTCCCTCAAACATTAACAACTGGTATATACTATATCAATACTAATGATGGTTACACATTGTTTGAAGATGGAACGAAGTGTGAGAGTGTTGCAAATAGATTTTGCAGATTTCCATGCACGACAAGACATACTGCTACAACATGTACTACAACTGATCGTAGACTACTGATTAACTTTAATTATTCGACATATGATTGAAGTAGTTGATAATTATCTGGACGCAGATATACATAACGATTTGTATAATTACTGGACAGGTAATTATGATAACGGCGACATCGCTAACTCATGTGTATGGACATTCAATAATGGTATAAATTCTCCTGGAGATGGTCACTCTCAGTATGTCCATCTAATTTACTCAAAACAACATATTATTAGTAATGCATATAATATTGTAGAACCAATAATTGATAAGGAGGATATGAGTGCGATTGCTAGAATAAAAGCAAATGCTATCAGTCAAACTGAAGAATTAGTTGTATTTGATTGGGCATTTCATTGTGACTTTGGTCCTCATGCAGACAACATGTTGACGGGTATATACTACGTTAATACGAATGATGGATATACCTTGTTTGAGGATGGAACTAAGGTAGAGAGTGTAGCAAATAGATTTGTCAAATTCCCTGCTACTATGATGCACACTGGTACATCATGTACAGATGACTATAGAAGAATAGTTATCAATTTTAACTATTATGCAATTTAATACTAAACAGATAGAACTACATGTAACTCATGCATGTAATTTTACATGCGAGGGTTGCTCTCATTACTCCAATCATGGACACTTTGGTAACTTATCTTTAGATACTGCCAGAGAATGGCTATATAATTGGAGTCAAAGGGTGGTGCCTGATACATTTGTCATCTTAGGTGGAGAGCCAACATTAAACAAAGATTTGTCGGACATAGTGTATTTGGTCAGGATGATTTATCCTGATCCATCAACTAAAATAGACTTAGTATCAAACGCAAGTTATCTACATAATCACCCTAGACTCCCTCAAGCATTACTAGCAACACAGACAAATCTAGCGATATCGATTCATAGCACCAAACATAAAGACTATGTGAGGAGGTTCAAGAGAGGATATAAACTTGCAAAGGAATGGAAGCATGACCTGGGTGTACATGTAGAGTTCTGGGACTTTACAAATACTCACTGGATACCTCAATATAAGGGGTATGGCAACAACCTTATGCCATATGAAGATAATAATCCTAGGTTGAGTTGGGAGAAGTGTGTATCTAAACATGCTATGCAAATACATGAGGGTAAGTTATGGAAGTGCCCTGCATTAGCGTATCTCCCTATGCAAGCAAACAAGTATAATCTGAGTCAAAAGTGGGATCCTTATCTAAAATATGAACCGTTGAGTTCAGATTGTACTGACGAACAATTAAAAGAATTTTTGAGTAGACAGGACGAGTCGTTCTGCGCTATGTGTCCAGCGAATAAGACGGAACCTTACATCAAACAAGATCCAACACTACCTGTCAGTTATTGGGAGAAGCAATATGATAACATGGGGGATATCATCGAATAGTCACAATGCTGCTCTAGCAGTATTTTCTAATGATTCTCTCATGTTTGCCAGTCAGAGTGAACGTTTTAGTAGGAAGAAGAACGATCCATATATTTGTGAAGAACTGATCAATTATGCTTATAAGTATGGTGAACCTGAACTGATCTGTTGGTATGAGCAACCACTTAGGAAGAAGTTGCGACAGATTAGAGCAGGTCAAGGACCATTTCAAGACAACTTCACCAAGTATTTTAATTGTAAGCATAAGTTTATTGACCATCACTACAGTCATGCTTGTGCTGGATACTTTACCAGTAAGTTCCAAAGCAGTGCCATTCTTGTAATTGATGGTATTGGTGAGACAACCACCATGAGCATTTGGTCTGCTAAAGGTAATAATATTAAACAACTTTGGAGACTTAAGTATCCGAATAGTATTGGTCTTTGGTATTCTGCAATGACTCAGCGTTGTGGATTCAAACCAAATGAAGAAGAATATTTGATGATGGGTCTATCAGCATATGGTAAAGGTGGTGATTATGTTGGTAAGATTTTTGGTGAATTGATTGGGATGGATTTTGAATGCAAACAAAATATGCACAGAGGTGTAGGTGATTGGCAACCAGAGGCATGTCCTGAAGAGATTGCTGCTGCATCTCAAACGGTTTACACTACATTATTTTGTAATGCATTAGCACTCACAAAACGATTGACTGGTAGTGATAATGTCGTGATTATGGGTGGGTGTGCGTTGAATTGCGCTGCAAACACACATGCATATGACTTCTTCAAAAGAGTATGGATCATGCCAGCACCAGATGACTCAGGATCTGCTATTGGTGCTGTGCTCGCACATAAGAAGATAAGGATACCATTCACTCCCTATTTGGGATATAAGATCTTACATAAGCATACAAACGCTTCAATCGTTGAATACTTGAGGTATCATAAGGTATGTGGTCTTGCTAGAGGTAGAGCAGAGTTTGGACCCAGAGCACTTGGTGCCAGGAGTTTATTGGCAGATCCAACGGTTCATAATATCAAAGACGTTGTTAATACTATCAAACATAGACAATCGTTCCGACCATTCTCACCAGTGGTTCCGATTGAATACGCCTCAAAGTATTTTGATATGCATGATGACATGGTGGAGAGTCCATTTATGCAGTATACTGTCAAGTGTAAGATGCCAGAGTTATTACCTGGAGTGGTGCATGTTGATGGGACCAGTAGAGTGCAGACAGTGAAGAAGTCTGATGCACCAAGGTTACATGATCTATTGCTTCGTTGGGGTAAGGTTTCTGGTCACCCAGTTCTTCTTAATACCAGTTTAAATATTAAGGGACAACCAATAGTCAATGATGAGTATGATGCCAAGGTTTGGTCTGATACTCATGGTATAAAAATATTCCAATGAACATTTACGAATTAGAGGATAGACCCGATCAAAGTGGTTCTTGGTTTGACCAAGACAGTAAGCAGTTGTTTATAAAGAACGCCAAGTCACAACCAGCTAGTTGGAGATATAGGAACATTGGTGTCAGTTATAGGTTGAATTCTATGGGGTATAGAACCCAAGAGTTTGATCGTATTCCGTGGCATAAGTGTATTGTTTTGTTTGGATGTTCTTATGTTTTTGGTGTTGGATGTGAGTTAAGTTCAACCATTGCTGCACAGTTAAGTGGGATAACTGGAAGACCAGTTATCAATATGGGAGCACCTGGATCATCTCCTATGTTTTCTTTACATAACTCTGCTAAGTTGAAGGCACTGTACCCTGAACCACTTGCAGTGGTGTTCTCATGGTCTGCATCTCAAAGATGTCCACTATATTTGAATGATTCTGTGGTTCATTGTGGTCAGTGGAAGGAAGATATTGGTGGACTTGGTAAAGCATGGAGAAGGTTTGATCATCATAATGAAGAGCATCTAAGGATGACAAGGTTGACTGCACAGATGATGTGGAGCAGCACAAAATACTATGATTTTACACTCTATCCATCAAATAGGAAGGCAATAGATTGTGATTACATCAAGCAAGTAGATACTGCCAGAGACTTAGTACACTCTGGTATTGTTACTAATGAAGTAATTGCAAAGAAGATTGCACAATCACTGGATATGTGATAAAATCCAGACAGTCAGGAGATAACAATGACTAAGAGAACTTTTACTGGTAAAGGTGGAGAGACCTGGGAGTGGGATGAGACTCCTGAGGTTGTTGCTGCAATTAAACAACTCCACAAAACCTCTGCTGAAAACCGTATTATCAAACCACACCCTTACAAAAATGAACAAAGAACCTCTGACTCCTGAAGAAGTATTGGAAGCATCTAATCAGTTCTTCCCCTTGTTTGACATTGTTCATCGTAACATGCCAGAAGGTTCTAAGACTGAAGATACTCTTAAAGTAATGGAAACAGTCTGTACTCTTGCACATAAACTCCGTGTAGAGAAGGAAGAACAGACAGCACCTTTTGGATTTAATAAGAAAACCGATGACGGAACAGAAGACTGAGACCAAACGACCAACTATCATGACTTCTCTGGGTCCTAACCCTACGATTGAGAAGGAGATTCCTGAAGATGTGGAGTGGATCGATGATGCATTTTACATCAAGAAGACTCGCTTTGGTATGTACACTAGTGTCCTGAAGGAACCTATTTTGGGTGCTAATTTTATCACTGGTGCTACATATGATGGTGTGTTGACAGTCTCTCGCTGGCATCTTAAGTGTCTCCAAGAGGACACACTAGAAGACAATAGTCGCATTGTAAATAGTGGAGTTGTTGGAGGTAAGTTGTGAGGAAACTAATCAATAAGGTCAGAGACTTTATTCAAAAGTTTAGGAACAAAAACCGCGATCCATTCATTTATAAATGATATGAAACACAATCCATATTCGTTTTTTGAGAAGTGGGGCATCAAAGAACAAGTACCTATCAACGAACTTCAGCACAAGGTAGAGAAACTTGAAGATCGTGTAAAGTACCTTGAAGAGGAGAGGATCAGTCTGATCAATTGTTTGTATGAAGTTGAGAACAGTTTACAAGCACAGATTGACAAAATCGCCCCACCCAAATATAATCTTGACAACTATTCCCTTGGAGACAAATGAAGATCTTCCTTGACACCGCAGATACCGAAGAAGTCCGTAAATATTTTGCGACGGGACTTGTTGATGGTGTTACTACCAACCCCTCTCTGATTCGTAAGGCGGGTCGTGATCCTGAGGAAGTATATCAGGAGATGATTGATATTGGCGTGCCTGATGTCAGCATGGAAGTTGTTGGCACCGTGGGTGAGATGTATGATGATGGTGTTCGCCTTGCTGAGAAGTTTGGCACTGCTGCCACTATCAAACTTCCCTGCACTCCAGATGGTCTGCTTGTTTGTAAGCGACTGACTGGAATGGGTATCAAGACTAACGTGACTCTTGTCTTCTCTGTTGCACAAGCAGTGATGGCAATGAAGGCAGGTGCAACCTATCTGTCTCCTTTTGTTGGACGTTGTAATGATAACTCCTTCAGTGGTGTTGAATTGGTCCGTGCTATTGCAACCTGTCGTTCTGTCCATGGCATGAAGACTGAAGTGCTTGCTGCATCTCTGCGTGATGCACATCATGTCTCTCGCTGCTTCATGTATGGTTCTGACATTGTTACCATGCCAACCAAAGTGTTCAATGCAATGTATGACAGTGTGTTGACTCGTGAGGGACTTGCTATCTTCCAACGTGATTATGAAGCATCCCTTGAGGCATTGAATAATGTATGAAGAACTAAATTGTTTTGAAGAAGCACTCAAGCACTTTGGAACTAGAGTCGAAGTCATCTGTGCTATGGAACTTGGTGGTAGAATTAACGCTGAGGATGCCTATCAGATGATCAAAGATGAGATGAAGGAAGTGAAGGCGTGTCGTAAAAAGTTTAACAAGAACAATGACTGCTAAAATCTATGAGTCACCCGATGGTGGCAAGACAGTGTATGTTCGTGAGATGGGTAGTGATGAACCACGTCGTCAGATCTACCCTGATCTCATGAATGAGGTACAGGCAACATCCCCATATAATGATGGGTGGACACAAGAATTCTACAGGAATCAATGGCCACCTTTTGTGCCTGAAGGATTCAAAGATAAATATGAGAACTATCAAGCAGTGCTTGCAGATGGTTGGGAGTTCACTGATGATGGATTCTGGATTAAATGTACTTGATAAATAAGTAAATAAAGGAAGTATGGTTGTAAGATGGCAGCACAATTAACCGCCACTGGGGTTACTTTTAGTGATGGTACATCATTATCTTCTAAGTATTCCGTATTAGCACAAAATACTGTAAGCGTATTCTATCAGGCAGCAGCACCAACTGGGTGGACTCAGGTAACTGCTCATAATGATAAGGCGTTGCGCTTAGTTAATGGTGCTGGCGGTGGATTTGGATTTGGTGGAACTTCTGGTGCTGGTGGTAGTAACTTCAGCACAGTATTCCCCTCTTCTAATTCAAACATTACTGTCAACTTTAATACTACTGCACCAGTATCTGGTACTGTTGGTGGTCACACTCTGACCACTGCTGAGATTCCAGATCACACTCATGACTCTAACATGGGTGGAACTGCAAACGCATCTAGTGGTGGTAGTAGTTTTAGAACACCAGGTGCTAACAATACTGGTGGTGTTCTATCTCCTGGTGGTATTGGTCAGGCGCACGATCACCCATTCTCTGGACAGGTTAGTCTTACTGCTACTGGAACAGGTAATATTGACCTGAGAATTCAGTATATCGATGTAATCATCTGCTCGTTCGCTTGATATGGCACGTTTAACAGGCAATGGGGTTCTATTCGATCTGCTGGACCCAAATAATAAGATAGATTCCTTCTATTGGATGTATCCTGCAGGAACTAAGAAGTTATTCTTTCAAGCAACTGCACCAACTGGGTGGACTCAAGATACTACAAATGCTGATAGAGCGTTGAGGGTTGTATCTGGTACTGGTGGTGGAACTGGTGGTAGTACTTCATTTGTTACTGCATTGAGTTCTAGTAGTGGTAATATAAACGTTGGCATTAACACTACACTACCAGTGGAGATTCCTCCTGGTGCTGGTACATTCATTGGTAATCACACTCTGTCAATAACAGAACTGCCAGATCACGTTCACCCATCAATTTATGGTCCTACTGGTGGTGCTAACGCTACACCATTTAGTAACACTGGTGCTCGTACCGTTGATGGTAATAATGCCACAGGAACTATGAATGAGTCAACTGGTGGTGGAGCACACAATCACCCATTCAGTGGAACAACAACAATCAATACTTCATTCAGTGATGGAATAGACCTCGGCGTTCAATATGTCGATGTTATTATTTGTACACTGAACTAAATATGGTATACTAAATTAATAAAGTGATTCGTTATGGCACAAATTAAACCTGGTAATTTTTGTCCTTTAATTGGCGAGGACTGTAAAGGACTTGAATGTTCTTGGTATACTCAAATTAGAGGAACTAATCCACAAACAGGTGAACCCGTAGATGAATGGGGATGTGCGGTTACATGGATGCCCATGTTACTTATTGAGAACTCTCAACAGCAACGTTCAACAAGTGCTGGTGTGGAGTCTTTTAGAAATGAGATGGTGAAGGCAAATTCAACTAACATTGATGTCTTATCTGCTGCAGCACAGATGCTGAGTCAGGCAAGAGATCAAAAGGTAATCCCAGCAGATGTAAAAGAGGTAGAAGAATGAAGAAGTTTACCTTAATTGAAGCAGATAAGTACATCAACATTGATGGACTAGGTATCTTCTTTACTGAAGAGAACTGGCCATTTGCTGATATTGAGCATCTATGGGCGATTCAGTGGAAGGATAATGGTACTGTAGATGGTGTTGGTGAGGTAGAGTACGATTCTGGTGCTGCTGCCAATACTCCTGCTACTCGTGCAATGATTGAGCGATATGTTGATCATTTTAATCAAGAGAAGGAACGTCAGACTCAAGAGAGACTTAAGAGAGAAGAAGAAGAGAAGAAGCAAGCATTGTCTTGGCAAGAGGCAATGGCAGAGTTAGAAGGTCAGATGGAGGAGATGCAGAAGAGGCATGAATCTAATCTTCGTGGCATGACTGCTGATCATGATTCACAAATGGAAAAAGTTCATCAACGTGTTGCTGAAGCACACGAAAACTTATTCTATGGTGAACAAAGAATCAAAGAGAATCTCAGTGAGAGTGAAAGATCTTTTGAATTTGAAGCAGGATATGAGAATCTAACAGTATTTGATGGTAATGTTGATCCATCATTGTTTGATGATGCTGTAGATGAGTCCATGTTTGAAGTTGAAGAAGCAACGGTGGTAGATGCTGAGTCTGTTAAGAGTATTGCATCTAAACCACTCATTGAGTATGAGGAAGAGGAGGTTAATGTAGAAAATGATGAGATTACTCCCAACACTGTAAGTGAATTTGATGATATTGACTTGAATATGCTTGACAGTGAGTTCAATCTTGAGTTATTATTTGAGGAAGACAGCACGGAGCAAGTCGTCTCTGAGATCGAAGAACTGATCGCAGAGGAAGAGTCTGAAGTCCCTGACGCCTCAATCCCTGATAATGAACCAACAACTGATTGACAACAACTACGTCATTGTTCCTAATTTTATATCTAAAGAGAGAGCAGATAGCTTAGCAAAAGAATTTAAGGAGTATTGTAATACTCATGAACTCCCAAGTGACCCTCAAGTCTTCGGGAGTTCTGCAAAGTACGACTTTAAACCATTCATTGAACTGTTGGTTGAGAAGAACCAGCATGTATGTGACATGGTTGGAGAGTCTGTATTACCAACGTACTCTTATGCCAGACAGTATAAGAATGGTAATGTTCTTGTAGGTCATGTAGATAAACCACAATGTGAGATCTCACTTACCATTAACTTGGAGTGTGATGAAGTATGGACTATTTGGATCTATACACCTTTGGGTGAGAAGAAGTCTGTTGACTTGCATCCAGGTGATGCCATGTTGTACCTGGGCATGGATGGTGAGCATGGTAGAGATGCTTTTAAAGGAGAGTCTTGTACGCAAGTATTCTTACATTATGTCAGGTTGCATGGTCCGTGCTTCAAATACTATTTTGATAAGGATCATCGATATAGAGAAGACTTGGTAAAGACTACTACAACAATCTCTGGCGAGAATAAGTTGCTAGAGTATGTCAAAGTTTATGACAACATCTTCACACCAGATGAGTGTGAAATGATTCTTGATGAGTATAGGGATTGTGAGCACTGGTTACCAGCAGGGGTTAGTTCTAATAATACACAGAATCCTAGTGTTCGTAACTGTGACATTATATCCATCTCTACACCACGGATCATCAATAAGAATAGATTGCATCGTGACATGATCGATAAGATGATCTTCAAGAAGGCAAATGGAGCAGCTCAGATGTATATTAAAGACTTCCCTGCTTGCTTCCTGAAGTCTGATAGTGGTTATGACCTGCTACGCTATCAAAAAGGTGGATTCTACAGAGAACATACTGATAGTTTTAAGGAACAACCAAGAACTGTTGCCATGTCTATCAATCTAAATGATGACTATGAAGGTGGTAGTATGGCATTCTTTAATAAAGAAGTACAGATCAGAGCAGGTGCAGGTAGTGTAATATTATTCCCTGCTAACTTCATGTATCCGCATCAGATCATGGATGTCACAGAAGGAACACGTTACTCTATTGTAACTTGGTTTACTTGATGCTATAATAGTAAAAACGGAGACTAATACATGGCATTGTCCGACTCAGTTAAAGAATCACTTGATGATGCTAGTGCATCACTTCGAAACGCTCTTGCATTTGCTGCTCGTGGTGAAAAACCACATGTGTGTAAAGGAATTGCTGAGATGATTGCTAGCATTGAGAACCTTACCACGATTGAAGACATCTTTGATAAGTTGGATAACCGCAAAGATGGTGACTCTGGCAAGTGGGGTCCATTGACTGACCTGGGTGAGTGAATCTTTACAAACACTAACACAAATCTAAAGCGATCCCAAAGGAATCCTGAACCTTGCATAGATACTGTTAGAATATGAACATACTTAAGCGAGGTGCCCATGCCAGTCAATCTTCATCAAAAATTCAACCACTATCTTCATACTCCTAAAAAATTGGATCTGCAAGATATTGATGAGCGCGTCATTGGTTATGGTTGGACTGATGATGGTAAGGATCTGACTGGTTATTATGTTCAAACCGAGACTCATCGTATGTACTTTGATTTGAAGGAGAACTTCAAATACAAAGAAGTATGGGAAGAGTCTGCATAGATACTATATTACGATAGTGATCTATGGAATGGGATGATCAAAAAAGAAAAGTCTTAAACAGGGTGGGGTTATTATGCCTCGCCCTTACTAATGACTACAGAAGAGAGAACTACTGGCGTATCAACAGGATTGAAGAGACTCAGGGTGTCACGCTTGAGACAAAGTTTGCGCGTAGAGAACTTGATAATAACCTAGACATTGGTCTATTTGTTATTGATTGTGAGAAGCGGAACAAAAAATACTTCAAAGTAAGTATGATTAATGAGGACCTTGAGTTGACTGCTCATGCCTTCGTAGACTTTACCACATCCAGAGTACATAGAGTAAAGGGTAAAAACGCAGACAAGAATGTACACTGGGACCTTGATGATTGCATACGATTGTGTGATTGGAGAGGTTATTATTTGAACAAAGATCCTGAGTGAGTATTATGGGAATGTATGACACTATCATAAACCATTATGATATTGGACCAGGTTTTAATAGGAAGAAGTTGCAGACAAAGGGTATATACAATACACCAACAATGAGTGTGTATTGGTTAGATCCTGCAGGACAGTTCTGGGTTCTTAATTCTGATGGCACTCATGACTTCTGTGAAGATCAGGAGCATCCACTAAAGTTTAAATGGGTGAAGAATGGTAATCATGGTAAGTGTTCGCCATTTCGATACAACGGTACGATCACAGTATATCCAGAAGTATGGGACTGTAAGTATGCACCATTCCCAGAAGTTAGAGTTTTGTTTCGTGATGGAGTTGTAGAAGTGTTAACTCATATTGAGAAGTGCAAATAATTTACAAATGTTAGTGAATTAACACAAATGTGTCTATATAGTGTAGAATATGGATATGACTTAGGAGGTCGCCATGTAATGATTTTATCTACATTATGAACTTGTCCATGCGTGAGGTAAAAAACCATGCACAACTTAATTTCTTACAATCAACTAGCAGGATGGAGAGAATTTGAGGAGACTGTTGAACGTGCAAATGCAATGGAGGATGCAATCAATGACTACTATGAATGTTTGATTGAGTGTGACGACGATCAGCCTACTTGCAAGAGGATCTGCAAACAGATTCTAGCTGATAAGACACTAGACTCTAAACTCATTTAATCATACGCTAAAATCTTTATGTCAATCGCCCCCTTGACTTCTGGTCAGGGGGGTTTTATAATGGGATGTACACTGTGTGAGTAGATATGCAACCCTGGGAGCGCATTGAACTTAAACTCAAAGAGATTGAGAAGAAGATTGACGAGATTCGCGAAGATGTAAACTCTTGGAAGCCTCATGAATGGGAATCATACTACGAGAACGATCCTTTTAACAAGACTAACCATGAATCCTGACGACATAAAACTGGAGAGTATGGGCAAATCTTTTGAATATGAGAAGGTTGCCCGTGAGATTGACAACATTGAGGATGTGAAGATGCTGCGGAAGGTAGCAAAATCATATGTCAAGTTGTTCCTCAAGCAGAAGGAGACTATTACTTCTATAGCAAATATGAAGATCGACGACTGAGAGTTGCTCATTCGGATACATATGTTAGACTTGTATCGCAAAGGACAAATCCGATGATTCCAAAGTTCGACAAGCGTCAGTGGGAACTCATTCTCGGTTCTCTTAAAGAGCATCAGCGACATGAGATGTGTGGTTCTAAGTGGTATCAAGAATACTCAGATATTATCATTGCCATTGAGAATGGCATGAGCAACATTAGCGAAGCAACTGAAGACGATTGGGAAGACTTTTGGTCAAGTGATTCCCGAGGACTTACATCCAACAGCATGTATTGATATGGTGACAAATACTCATCATTATTGATTCTGCTATAATACATACATTGACGTAGATTGACACTATGAAAGTAGGAATGATTGGACTTGGGCGGATGGGAGAGGGTATGTCCCGCCGCCTCATTAAAGCAGGGCATGAAGTACATGGGTATCGTAACAACTATAAAAAAGCTGAAGAACAATTTGAGAAGGGTTATATCAGTGGATGTACCACTTCTCTGGAAAGCCTTGTTCAAGTAGTACATCAAGATAATGCAATCTACGGTGAGAAGTCAGGCGAGACAGTATACATGCCTGGCGTCTTCATGATGGTTGTACCAGCAGAGACCGTAGAGGACACACTCAATGAGCTATTACAGTTTTGTAACGAGGGAGATATTGTTATTGATCATGGCAATAGCAATTTTAAGGACAGTCGGAGGCGGGCAGAGCGTCTTGCAAAACTGGGCATCGCATATATTGATTGTGGTACTAGTGGTGGTGTGTACGGTTTGGAGCGTGGATTCTGTCTCATGGTTGGTGGCGGAAAGTATGCAGTCGATGTCTGCCGTCCTCTCTTTGACGCACTCGCACCAGGTATCAGCGCCGCTCCTAGGACCAATGACAGAGATAACTTCACATGGTATCCAGAGGAGTATGGATGGATGCACTGCGGCGATCCAGGCGCTGGTCACTTTGTAAAGATGGTGCATAATGGCGTAGAATATGGTATCATGCAGGCATATGCCGAAGGATTCAACATCCTACACGAAGCAAATGCAGGTGCCAAGTACGTCAAAGCAGGAGATGCAGAAGTTGCCCCGATGGACAACCCTGCCGATTATCAGTACGACATTGACGTTGCTAAGGTTGCTGAGTGTTGGCGTCGTGGTTCTGTGGTTGGTAGTTGGTTACTTGACCTTACCGCTGATGTTCTACGCAGCGATAGAGAGCTTAGCAAGTTCGATGGTGGAGTATCAGACAGTGGTGAGGGTCGTTGGACGGTTCACTCTGCTGTGGTTCTTGGCGTACCCGCTCCTGTCATCAGCAGTGCGCTGTGGGCACGTTTTGAGTCGCGCCGTCTGGGTGCTTTCACTGCCAAGGTTCTGAACGGTATGCGTGCCATGTTTGGAGGTCATGACGTTCGATGAGTGACACTGAACAACTTCTTCGCATTCTTGCAGATCAACTTGGTGGTGTGTTAAAACATTATGAATGTTCTGATAGAACTACCAAACATAAGAAGTATGTGATAGAGTATGCCAAGGAGACCAAAGAGAACAATGTATGAATCTTCTGATGAACAAATGAGCAGCACTCCTTCATACTCTGCTCAACGTAAAGAGCGTCTTGATGATGCAATCTTTGATTATCTCTCTGATGAGAGTGTTGATTCACAGCAGACATATGATGACTTGATCAATACTATCAAGAGTGATGCTGCATACTATAAGAGGTACTATGAGAAGTGTAGGGATCTCCTCTTCAAGATGGGATACTATGGTTCTGTTGATGATGATGTACTTGTAAAGGATGGTATTGCATACAGTGCATCATCAGATGAAGGAGTTCTTAAGTTGGTCACACCAACCACTCCACCCTCTGATTGATCTGCTATGATATGGGGGTAACGCACACAACACCATGTCTTATCCCCTTGGCATTGACAACCCCATCGTCGTCAAGCAGGTGATGGGTAGCACCAACTGGGCACTGTATTGGAGGGAAGATTGGATCAAGATCGGCACCTTCCCCAATGAGTTTGTTGCCATGGGTGCTCGCCGTGCCATCCTGAACGGGATGGGTTACAACTGAATAACTGTCACAAGGGGGTTGCCAGGAGACTGGTGACCCTTTATTATTAAACCAGTTCAGACATCCACCATGCGTTCCACATTCACTGAGTACAAAGAGACCCAGCAAGCGCGTGAAGACATTGCCGCTGCTGTCCTCAAGCACACTCATTCTCTGTGCAGTGCCTTGGAGCAGAACTTCAAGCAGCGTCATCCCAAGTCTGATCCTTACACATTCTCTGTTGAGACTGGTCGTAAGTACCACAAGATTTTGATGGAGACTGAATCCCAATCTCAATCTGTCCATGCATTTGTGGACAAGAAGACTGGTGAGGTCTACAAAGCAGCATCCTACAAATCACCTGCCAAGGGTGTTCGCTTTGATCTTCGCATCATTGAACAACGTGAATGGTTGTTCGACAATGCAGACTGGGCAGGTAGCTACCTTTACATTCGCTGAATCATGAAAAAACGTATGCGTAGAGCAATCAAGCGTTCCCTGCTTGTTGCCTCAATCGTTCCTGCACTCGCCGCTCTTGTATATTTGGTGGCATTGGCACCAGCACCCATTGCCTTTGGTGCTATCCTTGGTCTTGTCGCGTTCCCATTCTTCTACTTCTTTGCACGATGAGATGACCACCACACACAAACTAATCTTTGTAGCATCCTTCATGTGGATGCTACAATGGGGCACAAGAGTTACCACGGTAGCGATCAATGCTCTATTTTGAGACAAGTGGGTACGGTTATCCAAAGTATCTCTGTGAGGACATACTTTGGTGGTTTGCCAAGTCATTCTACCCACGACATAAGATTGACATCACTGTGAACCATCGTGGTATGAAGCGCGAGGGTGTCTATGGTTGGTGTGACATCATGGAGAAGGAGCGTAAACCACGCACGTTCCTGATTGAGATCCAATCTAATCTGGATAAGAGAACCTATGCAGAGACATTGGTGCATGAACTTATTCATGTAGGACAGTGGATCGATGGTGATCTTACCTTGAAGCAAGGCACACTTTGCTACAAGGGACGCAAGGTCAGTGGTGACATGGATGCACCACATGAGATTGAAGCACATGAGGGTGAGAGGGATCATCTTCTCAAGTTCATGTGTGACAGTGGCAGGGTATGGACAGGTCTATAAGTGTAACAAGCACTTGGCCGCGGCGACCATACCATGTATACTTGATATGTGGAGGGGAGACCCGACACAACTATCACGAGAGGTAAACTAAAATGTGTTCTCATCCGCAGAACCGCCTCTCAACCAACACAACGGAGGTTATCATGCCTGAAGATCAAGTCAATTCTGAACTCAACATCATTGAGGACGAGGAGATGATCGATCTCAGTGTTCCTGATGAGTACAACGAGTACACTCATAACCAGGTTACCAAACCCTGGCGTGACAACAATCCCCTGTCTGAGTGACACTTGACACTCTGACCTTTATAAATTAAAATCAAGGAGTCTAATCACCGAGCAATGGCATCTAAGTATCTTTACATCGTTGAGCATTACGTTCCCTTCCCACAGTCCGAATACGGTGGCATTTGGAATGTGATTGCTGACAATGATGAAGAGTGTTTTGATCTGATCACAGCAGCAGACAGTTCTGACTTCAATGTCCAATACTATGGTGATCTCCGTGAGAACATCACTAGTGGACAAGTTTACAAACTTGATGAAGAGAACGTCGTGTCTGGTATTGTAGAGGAATTCACCACATGATGAACATCACCGCATTGGATCCACAATTCGTCAAATCACAAAAAGATCGTATGCAACATCTCCAATCACAACTGGAGAAGATTGTCACTGAGATGAAGAACATTCAGGAGTTTTTAAATGAATTCGACCGACCCAAAGCATGATGAGTCTATGCTAGAGATTGAGGAGTTCTATATGGGACGACTCGGTGATCTGGTAGAGAACAGTCGCTTCAATGATGCAGACGCAATCTTTGAGGAATTCGTCATTGATGGCGAAGAACCCACTGAATACCTCTTCATCTCTGATATGACCAATGCCCTATAGTCCACGTATCGATGATTATGTAATCTGGAATACGACTCCCCATCCCTTACAGGGGTGGGTTTATTTTGTATCCGAGCATTACATAACAATAGAGATTGGTGTTAAGTGTAAGGATGATGAGAACATTGCTGATTGTCCCATACATAAGAAGACACATTGCTTAGTATTGTGCTTCCCAGAAGAGTGGAAGAATTTGGAGTATGTCAAAACAAGGGCATCGAAGTATGGCGAAGATTTGGAGACTGTGGGCAAAGGCATTAGGGGAGAAGGCAACAAATGACGACCGAGAGTCTGATAAGATTGCTATCATACGCACCTTTATACTTGTTACTTACTTGGTCACTAATTGTTTTATCATATCTGGAGTCATTAGACACTGGAATGATGTACCAAATAATAATGTAGAACAGAAACAGACATGATTACATCAGGCATTTTAGATATTCTAGATCAGGAAGGGATTGATAACACCCTTGAGCGCATTGATTTGATGCAAGAGTGGTGGATTCCCCGTGGCATCTATAGTGGTAAAGAGAAGAAGTTTGCTCCTGATGAGGACAATCCGATTGACTTCCATACCATTGGTGCTGCCACATATATGGATGATCCTATGATCTATGAAATGATCAAGGAAGAAGCATCTCCAATGATGAAGGAATATTTTGAATGGTTGTATGGTGTGATTGAGTATCATCTATATGATGCTATTGGACCATGTAGAATAAGTAATGATCTTGCACCGCCTGGATTCCATATCTTTGGTGCAAAACCAGAGCAAGAACCAAAACCTGCAAGTAAAGAATACCTTGAGCGTCCATGTGCCACAATTCATTATGATGAACAGCATTTGTCTCATAAAGGACTTTGGTCTGATTATGAGAAGAGTGGTGCAACTGTAGATCTTGAGAATACTTTGTCATTCACTTTATGCCTTGCTGCACCTGACACTGGTGCTGGTTTGAGTACATGGGAAGATGATTCTGTCAAATGTTACGACCTGGGTGATGATTATAGTAATCATGTCAAGTCTCTTGAATATGGTGGATATGGACCACCAGATGCGGTGATTCCTTATGTTCCTGGCAAAATGTTCTATTGGATTGGAGCATTGAAGCATCAAATGTCTCCAGGATTTAATCTTGGTTTGCACGACAAGCGTATCACCTTGCAAGGGCATGGTGTCAAAGTTAATGAGACTTGGGAGCTTTACTTCTGATGATTAGATATCAACAAGAATACAGTACGAGTGGTAGTGGTCTGGGTTGTCAGATCTCTGCATATATTTTAATGATGTCTCTTGCGGCAGATACTGACCTTAATTGGTCTATCTCAAGCAAGGATTTTAATCTACTGCGTAATACATTTTCTGGATTATCCTTAGTAGTTGATGATAGTGAGCAAGAATACAATGATCTTGAACTTGATGATGAAGTGGGATATGCACTAATTAAAGATAGTGTAAAAGATAATTCCAAACTATTTGTGTATCCAACTCCAGCAAATATTGCATCAGAGCACACTGATAGTATTGTGGAGTCTTTACAATTCAGGCAGGACATTGTAGATAAGTGTCGTGCATTTAGAGACCAGTTCGATGGTGAAGTCATTGCTATGCACATCCGTAGAGGTGACTTCCTAGAATTGGGTAGTGGTATGTTTGTGTGTGGCAATGATTATTATACTGCTGCACTTGATCAACTCCCTGATGATATTCCTGTTCTTATCTTCACCAATGATAAGGATAGTGTCATTGCAGATAATCAATTAATTGCCAGTAATCCAACACGATTCACTTTTATCACTGACTTATACAATGACAATGAATTCATTAATTGTGATGTAGGTCAAGAGTTAGATCGTTTAGTTGATAATGATGGTAAGTACACACAATTCAATTATATGAATGGTCTTACCAAGATGGCACATACTGAACTTAAAGAATTTGCCATGGATACTAATGGATATACAATGGATCAGTTGAAGACCACAATTAAAGAACTATCGGCACAACTTCATCCTACATATAGACAAAAGATTAAATCTAAGTCATATAATGCATCATATGATTTGTGCTTGATGAGTATGTGTGATTACGTTATTATGGCAAATAGCACATTTAGTCTTTGGGGTGCTACACTGGGTAATCCAAAAAAAGTGATTTATCCAATGTATTGGATGCAAGGACATCCTGAAGGTGGAATTGCAGCAATTCAAACTGATCTTGATGAGTTTAATCAAACTGCATCTCTTGCAGGTAATTTTATCACCGATAAGTTTGTTCCCCTTGAGAATCCAGATCCACGTTCGTTTGAGGTTGTAAGTTGACATGTCTGATAGAGCAAGAAGATTAGAAAATGAATACCTGAAGCAAATGCACGCTTTGATGGTTACCACTCATGAGAAGAAGGCAAAGATTGGTGTTCGATCACTGGGTGGATTCGTTCGCGCACTTGTGGATGAGTGTCCTACCATGAATTTGAAGACCGCACGGGAATTATTCCAAATTGCTGACGAACTGGAGGATCTTACCTAACCAGTTTTAGAAGCGGCACACAGGCGCTTCCAGAGGGCATACAGAGCATATATCCTATGGAGGTCAATAAACCACTGACATGGACGACTACAACGAAATCCAACTCCAGAACCTGATGGGTACTGATGACCAAGATCTGGAGTCTCTTATGGCTGAAGAATTCCCACAAATTATTGTGGAAGAAGAACTACCGATGGACCTGCTAAATGAGTACTGATGATTGGCGCTACAGTGATGAGCGCATGGACGTTAGAACACAGGGACTGAACATTCTATTCAAGAAGTTCGGTTCTGAACTGTGTTCTGACGGCACACCCCGATATTCAAACCAAAGTATCTACGAGTGCGTTCACGACTGGGTATCCCAGGGTAACGCGACCACAAGTGGTATCGTGGCATACTACAAGGCATATTATGGGAATTAAACTCCCAGGACCTAAGAACGGTGCTGGATTGATTCCCATCGGCATTTGCTTCGTGTTTGGTATTGCAATTATCGTGGCAGGGTACTATCATGGCAACATGCACCTGATCACAGTGCTCAAAAACGCTGGATTCCTCAAATGAACTCCACCTTCCACACCATCGACGCTCAAATCCGTCGCACCATCATCAACAAGATTGAGAACTATGACATCGTAGACCTCAAGCGCATTGCTTATGAGGTAAGATGTGAAGAGATGGGTATCTACCCTGACCAAACCTACGCTGACTTCCCCACCGAGGACTGATTCATGACCGTCTCCTTCCCATCCAAACAACATCACCTTGCAGCACTGTATGATGCTTGTAGTTTGATTGTTGATACATACCGTCAAACTGCTGTGTTTGATGTGTATACCAAAGAGGGTCTTGAAGACCATCATAATTTTGCTGCAACTGCCCGTGAGATCATGGGATTGATTGCGGAAGGAGAGATCAAATGAAAAGAATCACTGTACGATTAACCTATCTTGATGGTAGGGTTGAGGAACAATCAGTTCCAGTGGCATGTAGTGCTGATGAATTGATTAACATGTTGATGGAGACAGTTCCTATGATCATGAATGTTGAGTTTATCAAAGAGGGACCAGCATGAAGTATGTCATAGAACTGGATAAGGAGACATACGAATACGTCAAGGGTATTGTATTGTCTGATGATGGATTGCCCATGTTCTCCAATGCATATGCTGATGAAGGATATAAACTCCGTGTTGCAATGAAGCGAGCAGAGGCAGAAGTTGCATGGGAGAAGTACAATGAGATGATGCCACCTGATACCCAGTTCAGAGAATACAATAGCAAGGAGGAGTTCTTTGCAAATGAATTCTTTATCGGAGTATAAGTTTGGCGGTCGCCCTGTTACTGCTATCAACCTATTACTCATGTTAAGTGAGATGGAGGGAACATACCAACATCTTAAGTATATGGGTTTTAAGGAAGATATGGAAGTAATAGAAGAGATGAAGGGCAGGTATTACAAACTGTACTTCAAATTAAACAAAGAGGAGAAGTCCAAATGATCAGTACAACATTAACTGTTGATGATGATGGTATGTTACAACTTCCTGATGCCATGCTAGAAGAGTTAGGATGGAATGAGGGAGATGTATTAGAATGGATTGAACAGGATGATGGATCTTATTTGTTGAAGAAGGTGGATGATGCCAAAGAAGAAGGAAGTACCGATTAAGGTAACCAACTCAAAGAAGTTTGAATTATTCCCATGGGCAATGTTCTTATGGCGACTGGATAATCTAACAGAGAAGCGAGTGTGTTGGTTTGAATGCTATGAGCACGCAGAGAAGTATATAAGGCGCTATAATTGTAAGTACAAATTGCAGCATTACACAGGTGTCAAACACAGAACTGATTCAACCAAATGATCCAAGGTACTTTACTCAGACGAGTGATGGGTCATATGATCGCCATTTTTATCGTATTGTACTCACCAATGGTAAGAGTCTTACGGTAGATGATTATGAGCAGATGCGATCATTTTGGTTTCAGTATGATTCAAAGTTTTTGAGTCATGTTGATGTTATTGATGCATGTCAGTATGATGTGAAGGAATCTGTCAAGGGATTTGGAGGATAGTACAGTGTCAGTCAGTAATGCATATGTTGTTGGTTATGGAATGATCGATGCACTGGGGAATACACCAACCCAGTGTTTTGATAATATGGTGAATGATTACGAGTCTATCCGTAAGTTAGACTGTATGGGTGATCATAAGATTCAGTATGGCATACCATGTCATCATGACACTCTTCTTCCCGAGGGGTTCGCGCCGAAAAAATTGAAGACAATGACCAGGGCACAAGAACTAGCAATTCATGCTGTAGATCAGGCATTGAAGCATAGTAATCTACCACACAGTTCTAATGTCGCAGTAATTATCAGCAGTTGTTCAAACGACGTTGAGGCACTTGATGCAAA
>Ga0213858_10000105_pt1 | contig 35805 bp, 17 predicted proteins | sample PICome_FD_160122 | JGI IMG/M metagenome (GOLD analysis project Ga0213858, IMG submission 160122) | Coastal seawater microbial communities near Pivers Island, North Carolina, United States - PICO245 | ecosystem: Environmental > Aquatic > Marine > Coastal | place: USA: North Carolina | collected... | reverse complement strand
CTTCGAGCTGCAGTATCCAGTCGATCAGAAGCGATACGGGGGGGAGGGCGTCGTGATGAAGACATTAGTGATCTTCATGGCACGGCTGCCCGGGCAAGTGACCCCGTTGCTGACAGAGCACGAAGGTGCGGAATGGATTCCGTGGTGTCCGCCGCACTACATCCAGGAGAATACCATTGACCCGCTGCTGAGAGCAGCGGAGGAATATCTTCAGACGCAATGAACTGTATTGGGATGTGAAGGCTCAGCCGGCCATGCAGGTCTCGTCGCTCACCAGATTGGCGAGAAATCAAGCTCTCCTTCACCCTGAACGGACTGGAACTCAGTGGCCGCTTCGTTCTTCTCTGTCAGTTGTTCGAAGACAGTTCCGTCGGAGGGTTGCTGCACCACCTGAAACCCTGGCAACGTGTCGAATCCGGGATCAGGCTCCGGATCAGGATCAGGATCAGGCTCCGGATCAGGCTCATCAACCTGATCAACCTGAAGCAAAGGCTGGAATTCGCGAGCTGCTCTGATTTTGTTTTCCAGCGTGGTTCTGGTGCCTGTTCCCTGTGCTGGCACAAATACGAATGCAGGTTGCACCACTGGATCATCCGTTGGCGTACTCTGATCGGGGGTTGGCGTCGGGGCTGTGTCCGTCAGTGTGGGGCTGATTTCTCGGTCAGTGACCGAGGGTCCTGTTGGCGAACTGCCTGAACCTGCGACTTCGCTGTCGAGACTGTTTCGACGACTGTCTGCGGTGCGGCTTGATGCAGCTGCGGAACCGCCCTGCACCGTCGCTGCGGACGAAACCGGCGAGAATGAGCTGCCGTTGCCTGTTTGACCGGCCCCATTTGAGTCGCGCCGGTTCCCCGTTGAAACGGTTGAGAATCCATCCGGCACTTCAACGAAGTCGCTTTGAGAAGCCGAAGTCGCGGTGAACGCTTCGCGAGTGTTGCCGGGCCGTTGTCCAGAATTCATTCGGGAGGAGTTCCCGTCTGCTGTGTCGCTGAACGACGGAAGATTTCTGCGGCCGTTGACGCTTCGCGTTCCTGCGGAGACCTGGCTGAATTCTGTGGCCGCTGCAGACTTCTGACCGAGCGCATCGAGCGTGTCCGTCTGATTATCACGCGTTGCTGAGGTTCCCTGCCGCATGTTTTGCACAGGGGCCGACGTGCGATCTCGCGAACCGCCTTGAGTGTCTGGTGCAGACCGCCTTTCCCCTGTCGACAGAGTGTTGAACTCTGTTGCTGCCTGATTCTTCAGGAAAAGCTGTTCGGAGGAAGACAACGGCGAACCTGACGCGGAATTCGAAAGTGTCGTCAACTCGCGGTCCGAGATGTCCACGAAGGACAGTCGATCCAGCGACCCCGACTTGTTCAGCGACTGACGTCGATCCTCGGCGTTGAGGCTGCGATCTGCAGAAGCAGGAACTGAACCTTCGGGCAGACGAATTGGCGCCGTCGAGTCAACAGATCCCGACACCGGTTTGAGGGAAGGATTCGCAGCAGGTGGCGTCCACGGTCTGGGAAGATCCCCGTCCCGCGCGGGGATATTGGAAGACGTGCTTTGAAATCCTGAGGTCCCCGGCACCGTTGAGGCTGCAGTTGACGAGCTATTCCAGAAGTTCGCATTGAACTCTGGAACCGAGGCGGGTTGGCTGACCCCGGTCTGACTTGCCGGAGTTTTTTTCAGTGACGCTGGAGTAAGAAGCGTGAAGCCATTCCCGGATGTCATCGCGCTCGGCGTGGGAAGCCGCGCAGACGGGCTCTTTCGTGAGGGCTGTTTGACCCTGATCGCAGGCGGTCGAAAGACGGGGGGCGCACCCTGCTCATCACCATGCAGAGGACTGGCTATTTGGAAAGCCACGATGACAATGAACGAAATTGTGTAAAATCCGGCCGTTGTGCGGGGAATACACATGGCGAGAACCTTTCCGACGAACCTGGGGGGACCTGGATCGTTGAATTTCGGGTAACAAGATTTCATGTAACCACCGATTCATTCCGTCCAGACTCGCTGCAGCCTTCTGCGGACGAGGGGGCCCCGACACCTTCCGGGCTGGACAGGAAAAATCGATCCGGCCGTGTATCACCGAACATGAAAAACCCGCACCAGTCGAAAATGCCAGGATCAGGCTGCCAGACCTTGGTGACCGCCTTGCGCGGTATTTTGGTCGGTTTTGTGATCAGATGGCTTCGGTCGGTATGTTCGGTAAACCGAACAGGATTTACGGGCTATTCCGGTTACAACTATCAGGCCGTTTTAGTGGGATAGCGAGACGGTGTGATCCCACGCAAGAAAAATGCGTTTAGAAACAGTCCCTGTGAGGACTGTCGATTCTTGCTGTGACGGTTATCCCGGTTATGCGATACAGGATGACGTTTCGGAAATGCATCATCGGACAGACTCTCACCGATCTGCCCCAGACCAACCGGCAAAAAAAAAGGCTGTTCGAATCACTTGATTCGAACAGCCTTGGGCCTAATGCGGACTTAGCAGACCGCTGGTGTTTGTCACGGCAGGAACGGCAGGAAGCCAGGATTTGGCCAGTTGGCCTCCGCAGCATTCCGGATGTTGTAGTTTCCGTTATTGAATGCGTTTTGGATGTCCTGTGTGATCCCGAAGTTTTGGAAGATGTTGTTCGGGCTGTTCAGGTTGGGCCCGTTGTCCACCTGGAAGTAAGAGGCATCTCGCTGCACGACGCCCAACGTTCCGAAGAACTGAGTCTTAAGAGGATCAGCGTTCGTGTAGATGGCACCGACGTCAGATGGTGCAATCTGATTTCCACTGTTGTTCTGGAATCTCAGGTCGAGTTGTGCAACGTCGTCCAGGTAGACGAAGTCCAGTTCATCCGTTCCGGAGTTGTCTTCCGAGTCAAACGTGTTGACGGAGGACAGGAAGGATGCGGTGACGAAGTCTTCTTCAAAGTTGCCACCGAAGGCATTGCCCTGCACGTCGGCAGCGACATAGGCACCGGTACCGATTTCCAGTCGCACACCTTCGCCCGTCACCTGACTGCGACCGTTGTTGCGAACGGTGTTGTCAGTAAGCAGCAGCAGGGTGTTCTGGACAGAATTCAGGTTCAGGTAGGGAGACATGTAAGACGTGTTTCCGTTGACTGAGCCCAGATTCTCATTGAAGAATGCCGCGCGGCCGGGCAGCCAGTTCTGATTGTCATCGTTCGGTGCACCTGCATTGGCCAGGTAGACAAACCGGCTTTGATTCATGTTGGCATCTGCTCGGAAGTAGATCCCTTCAAGACTGTTTCGTTCGATCGTGTTTTCCTGAATCGTGATTCTCACCGGATCGAAGATGAATGGGGCCGGGTCACGCCGACGAACCCCGGCGGCACCGGTGAGCCGCAGGTTGGCCCCCCTTGCTCCGTTCTCGGTGATCACATTGTTGGTCATCAGGAACTGAGGAACTGGTCCAATCTCGGTGACACCGCCATTGGGGCTGACGACGGGGAATGATGTGTCGATTGTGTGATCCACACTTGCGGTGTCGATTCCGACTGCAGTCCCGCCGAATACATTCAGGCTGACACCATCTCCGCCGTTTCCGGCCGGCTGTCCATCGAATGCGCCTCCGATTGTATTTTCGATAATGTTGATGACAGGCCGTGGGGTTCCGGTGAAGCTGTCACCAACCGCAGTGATAGCAATGCCGTCATCCTCGTTGCCCTGAATGACGTTGCCTTCACCGATGTTGCCCACGATCAGTGTGGCGTTGGTGTCTTCCGAGAAGTTGGCCTGAATTCCATCACCATCGGCAACGTCGATGTCGCCGTTCTCGTTCAGGTCTTCAGCGATACTAAGAATGCCGTCGCCGTTGACGTCTTCACTGTTGCCAGCCTGGCTGCCGAAGATGTTTGTTTTCGTGACTCGGACAATGCCGTCTGAGTCGCCACTGGCGTTCCACAGGATCCCGTTGCCTCCGCCCTGCGTCCCGTTGTTGGCGATGGTGGTGTTGCCGCCGTCGCTGGTCACAAGAATGTCAGAGCTGCCACCGGTCGTCTCAATCCGAATCCCGTTGCCACCGTTACCGGACAGGCTGGTGTCACCTGCAGTGCCGATTGTTCCATGGCTTCCGAGTGGTGATGGCGGAGCTGTACTGGTGATTTCCACAAGGGCTCGGGAATCGTCAAAGGCTTCGATGAGGACCCCGTCGTTGTTGTTGTCACTGGCTGAGATGCCGTCGAACAGGGCTCGACGTCCCGGTGGAACTCCAACATTTGGATCACCGAACGATGAGTTCTGTGAGGTCCGAACGACCACACCTGCTTCATTGTTCGTGTTGAAGGTGCTGCGGGTAACGTCGGCGACGAGGGTGGAATCACCGCGTGTGCGGAAGAAGCCACCATTCAGACCGTTGTTGTCGAAGCTGCTGTCACTTGCCAGCAATTCGTTGGGAGTTCCCGAGAATGGCTGATTTGGATCAGTCTTGTCACCGCCTTCTGTTTCAAAGGCAATGCCGTTCCCCTCGTTCTGCTCAGAAATGACTCGTTGCAGATCGGCGGTGAGCAGTCCGGAATCGGAACGACTCAGGTAAATTCCGGTTCCCAGCGTGTCTGTTCGGGAACCAGCCAGCGTGCCGGTGACAGCAGCATCGCTGATACTGAGATCGGTATAGCCGTTACCGGAGACGAAGACTCCAATGCCCGCTTCACCGTTGCGATCGATGATGTTTCCGTCGGCCGCTGCAGTTCCTCCGACAACAAGGCTGGTGCGATTGTTGTTGACAACCGTTGGCGGTGTCGGGGGATTGTTGTTGGGACCGTTCTGCGATGACATGATTCCGCCGCCGACGTTCCCGGTCAGAGTGTTACCGAGTACTGTCGCCAGCATGTCTGCTTCGGTTGATGCTGTGACATTGGAAGACATCAACAGACCAGCGCCGCCATTGCCGTTAATCAGGTTCCCCTGAATCACTCGGTTGTCGGCTGTGGTTCCAAAGTCGACGGTCCCACCGTTGTCAATCAGCAGTGCGATACCGTTTCCGGCGTTCTGAGCAACCTCATTCTGGATGGCGTTTCCGTAGATCGTACCGCCATTTGAAGCGAGGGCTCGAATTCCATCACTCTGGTTTCCGGTGATCGTGTTCCCCTGGGAATACACGAATCCGCCCAGATCGAGCGTTCCTGAACCACCGATGGTACCGTCCGCGATAATTGTGGCCCCGCCGTCCGCTGCAAGGACCACACCGGAGCCGGAGTTGTTCTGAACAGAGTTGCTCTGGACAGTCACTCCCCGAGCTACGGCTGAGTCGCTCATGTGGATTGCGAGGCCGTCACCGGAATTGTTGGTCATGGTATTACGCAGGAACGTCGAAGGCTGAAGTTCGCTGCCACCGGTCCCCGTAACCCGAATTCCGTCGCCGGAGGATCCCCCGGCAGTCGCTGCACGAGTACCAAGAGCTGAGATCAACTGGTCAACATGGAAGACCGGGGCGTTTCCATTCTCACCGTCGAATCCGGAGTACGAGAATTCCCGGGGAGCAATTCGCAACTGATTATTCATGTCGAGTGCCCCGGTACCCATCACAGGGCCAGCGCCCGTTGGTGTCACTGATCCGGCAACGTTGACATGCAACAGGGAAAGCGTGTGTGCAATTTCGTGCGACAGCGTTCCTGCGATTGCATTTCGGGTGAAGGTCAGATTTCCGGATGTCAACGCATCTGTAAACGCATTCCCGCCACCCAGCACCGGTACGTCGGCATGGACATTCGGCGGCAATGGCGGAAGAGAATCAAGGTCGGCAGGATTGAGTCCACCCATCCCGTTGATGGAGTCGGAGTAAACGACGTTGGTCAGGTCGCCGCTGGCGGTGCCCAGATTGGGGCCGTTACCGGCGGCATCGCGAACGACGCTTCCAAAGGCAATCCCAAGGATTCCGGCGGGAGCGGTTCCGTTTTCACCAATTGCGGAGTAGTAGTACTCTGTGGCCCCGATTGACGGCGCGGTTCCCACATCTCCGATCACGAAGTTGATATCCAGTTCCTGCCCGTCGGGCATCGAGCTGCGGCTGTCGTTACTGACCGTTGGAATCCCGTAATAAATGTCGCGGACGGAATCGAGCACTGCGTTTGTGACGAGGTCAAAGTCAGAGCCGGCGAAGCCGAATCCGGTGACATCGAATGGTGCCATCGTGCCACCGAAGAAGGGATCGGTGATTGACTGGCCCGGTTCAACAAAGTCCAGCACGTACGTCAGCGTTGGCGTCGTATTGACTGCTCCAACTGATGACAACAGGTTATTCACGACATCCATCTGAGCAGTTGCAGCATCCTGCAGGTCGACCGCCAGACCGGCGTTGCGGTTGCCGATGAATTCGTTGCCAAGTGACGGGTCAGGGCCTCCGATGTCAAAGGCACCGAAACTGATGTCCTCACCGAAGATACAGATACCAGCGATTTGATTGTCGGTGAACAGATTGCTGACGATCCCCGAGTCAAGTCGGCCGTTCCCGTTCAGGTCCTCGCCCGCCTGCAGCGTCCCGTCACCATTGACATCTTCTGAGACTGAGCGGAAGACGCCGCCGTTGAGGTAACGCAGGAAGGCTCCATTGCCACTATTGCCACTCAGATCGTTTCCTGAAAGTTCAGCAAGATTGTACGTGCCGCCGTCAGCGGCTGCAGAGAAGCCGTCTGCCTGGCTGCTGGTGACAGTATTCCCCGCCACGATCGCATTGATGGTGGCTCCGGTTTCCGCCAGCGTCAGAATTCCGGTGCCATCAAGTTGGCCATTTCCGTTCAGATCTTCCCCCGGATCAAGGATTCCGTTCTGATTGACGTCTTCCGAAGTTGCTGTGACGGTATTGCCAAGGATTCCGCTGGCCGGGCCGTCAAAGCCTGCCGGATCATCTGCATTCAGCGTGCTTCCGTTCTGCGCCACCAGACTAAATCCGGCAATGCCGTTTCCGACCGCTGCGTTGCCTTCAAGCAACAGGTCTGCTGTGGAACCACCGGCAACAGTGAAATCGAGGCCAGTTCGGGAACCACCGACGGTGCCGTTGAAGAGGTTGCCACCGATGTCAAAGTAGCCAGACACGTCCTGCAGAGAAACAGCGGTTGAGTAACCGCTGAATTCATTCCCGGCAATCATTCCGCCAGAGATTGGCAGAGGATTCACGAGGGCTGATCCCAGCACGGAACCGTCAGCGTTTGATGCGTCGAATGCAAGTCCGAGAATCGAGTTGTTATTCGCCAGTTGAACGAGGCTGCCATTCGCGAGCATCCCCGGATCACTGATGATTGGAAGTGTCGTCGCGTTGGGATCAGTTGGCATCAACTCGCCGGGGGCTACCTCAATGGTCGCCAGTGACGACATCAGAATCTGACCCTCGAACAGGCTCATGCCACCGTTCAGGGTCAGATTGGTCCCCGAGTCATCATCACGAGGACGGATGCGAATGACATCGATGCCGCCATTGTTGGCCAGCTTGGCAGCCTCCATGGTGCTGAAGGGATTCTCCCACGAACCATCGCCAGGAGCGGCGAGGTTAGGATCAACGTGCACGATCGACCATGCGCTGCCGGTGGACTGATTGATGACAGCCTCGAAATTCGATGTCGTGTCGATTCGAGAGTGAATTCGCGACGCCCGTACGACGGGATCCATCAAACGCTCACGAACTCCTCGTTCCCGCAGAGCGCGCTTCTTCCGATAATTCGGGATCTCGTATTGCAGATTGACCCACGCATTTGTGTCAAACTTCCCGTCGTGAGTCAGGTAAGTGTTGACCGTGAAATTCTGGGTGATCAGGGCTTCCCAGCGAACCTGAAAACCAACGGTCTCTCCACCGTAGTTGTTTTCGAGGTAGTAGATCCCGGGGTAGGTGTTCAGACCGTATTGTCCGAGGACTGGTGTCGGACCACCGATCTCGAAATCAAATCCTCCGTAAGCGTTGTCTCGCACATCGACACGCTCGGTGAAGATTGACTGCCGCATCAACTGCAGGCCGGGAAGGACCGTACTGCTGAGGAGCTGGGAGTCGCCCCCGGAAATAATATAGGCATTCCCGCGGACGTCGATGTACTTGCCAAGCGACTCGAAACCAACGGTAAACCGGCTCCACTCTTCGTTCCCGAAGCCCTCGTCGTAGTCATAGAAGCCATTGATGCCAAAGATTCGGTTCAGGTTGGGGTCGTAGGTTCTGAAGATTCCGCCACCACCAAAGACTGGTCGTCCATCCCAGGTGACCGACGCAGAGATGTCACCGAACAGGACATCCATGTTTGGCACAAGGTGGTAGGGGATGCGAGCGTTGGCCCGCTGATAACCGGTGTCGTATCCGACGCCTCCTCCAAGACCAGTTTCGAAAGTCAACAGAGGGCCAAAAGCTGGCTCCTGTTGTAACGCCTGGGCTCCGAGGCTGCCGTTGGCGGCAAACGTCCGCTCGAAATACGGCCCAACAGTACCATAGGCGGGAGCGGCAGTTGCCGGTCCAGTACTGTTGGGTGCAGGTTCGGTGGCCGCGGGCCGCGGTGCGACGGAAGACATCCTGACGACGCCTTCATCACCACTCGAAACGTTTGCTGTGGAGAACAGAGCTGCACCGCTGAGGAACAGAGACGCAGAAGCAAAAAGTCGGTTCGGTTTCATCGATTGTTCCGATCAAGCCGTATTTACAATTTATGCCGGGAGCGCCGGCATTGACGGTTACTCATCAACATCGGACCGGCTGGGGGGGTAGGATGAGTCAAAATGTGACGGCTGTGCAGATCATTCCGAATTTTCCTTATGGTCCTGACACTCCCATGGGAGCGACCTGTCCAGGCCACGAGAGGTTGGGTGGCAGAAACTGCCGCTGCATGCTCGGAGTCGGCAGGACAGGCTGATTGGTTATTCCTGTGCATCCGGTTCACCTCTGCACCCGTCGCAAGAAATTGCTTCCCTGACGTCCGATATGACTGGTCGCAACCGCAGCCGCGGCGGCCTATAATTCGTGCCAGTCACGGATCGAAACCCGGTGATGATCAAATTTCTTCTTTGTTACGGCCGCGGGTATTTCAGTCCCGGTCGCTCCTGACCCCGCCATGACACAAGACGCCGACTCCGCAGAACTCATCCGTAACGTGATGCTGAGGGATCAGCGTGCTCTGCGGGACATGCAGCGGGGGATCCAGAGACTCAAGCGAGAGGGCAAACCGGCAGACAGACTGCAGCGAAAGTTCTCTGCAGTGCTTCAGGCGTCCCTTGACCTGGTGCAGCGCCGCCTGCAATGGCGTCCGCGACTCGAATGGGATGAGGACCTTCCGGTGACGGCTCGCCGTGAAGAAATTCGTGAGGCAATCTCACAGCACCAGACTGTGATCGTTTGTGGTGAGACAGGGTCCGGAAAATCCACCCAGCTCCCCCGAATCCTGACCGACATGGGGCGTGGCGTCTCCGGGCTGATCGGGCACACTCAACCTCGTCGAATTGCCGCACGCTCCGTCGCCACTCGAATTGCCGAAGAGATGGGGTGTGAAACCGGAAGTGAGGTCGGGTACCGCATTCGGTTTCGTGATGTCAGCAAAGAGACCACGCGCATCCTGTTAATGACGGATGGAATTCTGCTGGCCGAGACGCGGTCGGATCGGTTGTTGGAGAAATACGACACGATCATTATTGACGAGGCTCATGAGCGTTCTCTGAATATTGATTTTCTGCTGGGTTATCTCAAACGAATCCTTCCTCGACGCCCCGATTTGCGACTCATCATTACCTCAGCAACGATTGATGCTCAGCGTTTTGCGGACCATTTTGCGACCAATTCAGCACCGGCCCCGGTGATTGAGGTGGCTGGACGAACCTATCCGGTTGAGATTCGATATCGAGGGCCGGATATCGAACCTGACGGCGATGCTCGCGATTCCGATGACGATGGAGCGACACCTCAGGAGTGCCTGGTCCGGGCTGTGGACGAGGTCGCGGCAATTGATTCCGGTCACATGTTGATCTTTCTGCCCTCTGAACGTGATATTCGGGAAACAGCCGAACTGCTGGGCGGGCGCCGCTATCCCGGTGACACGGCTGATCGCAGCACAGAGATCATTACACTCTTTGGCCGCCTTTCGATGGAGGATCAGGCACGGGTATTTTCTCCCTGCCCGCAGCGACGAATTGTGCTGGCAACAAATGTGGCAGAGTCCTCGCTGACAGTTCCGGGAATCCGTTATGTAATTGATACCGGGACCGCGAGGATCAGTCGCTACTCCGCACGATCAAGAATTCAGCGTCTGCCGGTGGAACCTGTATCAAAAGCTTCTGCCGCTCAACGAGCTGGCCGGTGCGGCCGCGTCGGTCCGGGAATCTGCATCCGACTTTACAGCGAGCAGGATTTTGAAAGCCGAGAGCCGTTTACTGCACCGGAAATCCTGCGAACCAATCTCGCCTCCGTGATCCTTCGCACGCGGGACCTGCAGCTGGGGAGACTTGAAGAATTCCCGTTTCTTGACCCGCCGCGTCCGACCCACATCCGGGAAGGAATTCGAACGCTGGAAGAGCTGGGGGCTGTGATTCCGGAAGACATGCCTGCGGAATCTGTGGAATCCGGACCGAGTCGTCAACGGGGTACTGGGCGGAAATCCGGCCCGCGGCGGGCTCGCCCCGGCGATTTGACGGCAATGGGGCGCCGCATGGCCCGATTTCCAGTCGATCCGCGGATCAGTCGAATCCTGCTGGCGGCTGTGGAGGAGAACGCGCTGCCGGAAGTGGCCGCAATTGCCTCGTTTCTGGAAGTTCAGGATCCCCGTGAGCGTCCAGCCGACCGTCAGCAGGCAGCTGATGAGGCTCACCGAATCTTTCGGCATAAAGACTCGGACTTCCTGACGATCCTGAATCTTTGGGATGCATGGCATCACCAGCGGGCTTTGCTTTCCGGCAGCAAGCTGAGGAAATGGTGTCGGCAGCATTTCCTGTCGTGGCTGAGGATGCGGGAGTGGGCCGACGTCCATCAGCAACTTCTGGAGTTGCTGGTGAATTCCGATGATGCTGTTGCCGCTGCGGCTGCTCGAGCGGTCTTAAAACAGCACCGCGGTCGCAAGCGAACAGTCGTTGAAATTTCGGCCGTTGAATCCGGTCGACCGGCCTTTCCACCGGCTGAAGAGCGTCACAACGACTTCGACTCTGTGCACCGGTCGCTGATGACGGGACTGCTGACAAATCTCGGGATGAAGAAGCATGACGGCACGTGGATTGGAACGGGAGGTCGGCAGCTGTTTCTCTGGCCGGGCTCGGCACTGTTCCCAAAGGGCTCAAAGTGGTTTGTCGCGGCGGAACTTGTCGAGACATCAAGGCGATACGCGCGAACCCTTGCCAAAATTCAGCCCGGCTGGATTGAGCCGCTGGCGGAACACCTGTTGAATCGTGAGTACTTTGAGCCGCACTGGGATGCCGACTCCGGCAATGTCATGATTTGCGAGAAAGTTTCGCTGCAGGGGCTGACAATTGTCGCTCGACGAAAACGTCTGTTGGCGACGCACGATTTGCGACTTTCAAGAGAGATGCTGATCAGGCATGGGATGGTGGAGTTTGGCCTCCTGTTCGGTCGTCTTCCTGACGAAGAAGGGACAGCAGTCTACGCTGAGGAGGAGCGTGACATTGCCCGTGGAAGAACTCGACTGCGTCCGGGACGCAATACCGAAGAGACGGCAACGTCTTTTGGGTGGGGGGGGGATTTCCCCTTTCTGAAGCACAATCACGGCGTGCTGCAGAAGCTTGAAGAGATGCAGGCGAGGTCGCGAACAGAACAGTTGATGCCGGCCGACGAGGTTCTGTTCGAATTCTATGACAGTCGGATTCCGGAAGACTGCGGTGATCGGCTGAGTCTTCAGAAGTGGTATCAGCGAGCCTGTCGCTCCCATCCCGAGCTGCTGCGGTTCGACATCAATGATTTTTCTGATCAAAAGCATCGCGAGCGGCAGTCACGGCTGTTTCCGGAAACCGCTGTTTTTGGCGGGCTGACTCTGCCATTGAAGTATCAGCTTGACCCGGGGCGCGATGCGGACGGGGTTACACTGTCTCTACCGGCCGAAGCGCTGGATCAGTTGCACGAGCAGCAACTGGACTGGCTGGTTCCGGGTCTGCTTGAGCAGAAGGTGCTGGCTTTGATACGCAGCCTTCCCAAGACGCTGCGTCGGCATTTTGTACCAGCACCGGAAACAGCAGCCCTCGTGGCATCCGACCTGGAGTTTGGGCACGGCAATCTGCTTCAGGAAATTGCGGTCAGGCTGTCGCGTCTTTGTGGCGAGTCGATTCCGGCGAATGAATTCACTCCATCGCAAATTCCGGATCATCTGCGATTCAACATCCGAGTGCTGGCAGACGATCAGGCAATTATCGCGGAAGGACGGGATGCCGTGAGTGTCCGTGAGCAGGTGGCCGGGAATTCGAAAACTGACAGCCCGCAACCACAGCTTCCACCTGAAGAACAGCAGTGGTATCGAACGGGATTTCGAGACTGGGATTTTGCTGATATTCCGGCGTCGATCGAAGTGCGTCGTGCCGGGATGAAAATCCGGGCGTTTCCGTCTGTCAGGGATGATCAGGACAGTGTCAGCCTGACGCTATGCAGAACGTCCGAGGAAGCTCAGAGTGTCCTTCAGTCCGGTCTTCGCCGTCTGTTTCTGTTGACGAATACGAAGCGCATCCGGAACCAGGTGGACAATTTGCCCGGATTATCCCAACTGCGACTTCAGGCTTCATCTATTCGTGGTCTTCGTTTCAGCGATGAGATCGCGATGTTGATGACTGAGCGAGCATTTCTGTCGGGAGGTGATCTTCCGCGCACGCCTCAGCAGTTTGCAAAAAGCAGCCAGCTCGGACGGCAGCGTCTGGGCGTTGTGGCTCAGGAACTGACTCAGTTTCTGCCGCAGTTGTTTCGCAAGTATCACGAGACTCGCAGGCTGCTTGAAAACACCAGGGGACCGGGCTGGCAGCAGATTGTTGAGAATCTGAAGAGACAGGTTAATGGGCTGATTCATCCTCATCTGTTCTCACAGACTCCATGGCCATGGTTGATCCAGATTCCACGCTATCTGACTGCGGTCCAGTTGAGGATTCAGCGACTGAATTCCGGGGGGCTGAAGACGGAATCATCTGTGGACTCCCGAATCCAGACTTTAGAGCAGATGGTGGAAGAAGTGCAGTTGCGGCTGGAGCGACAGAATCGCACTCATCCTCTGCTTGATCACGCACGCTGGCTGATTCAGGAGTATCGCGTACAGCTTGGGGCTCAGAAGCTGGGAACTGCCGTGTCGGTGTCCGAAGATCGGATTTGTGAAGTTCTGAGTGGGATTTCCTGATTGCTGGAGTTGAGATTCTGCCTCCAGGAGCTTGTGAAGCTGTCCGGTCAGGCAAGAATATCGAGAGGGTCAGTGGTGGGGCGGCTCCCATTGTGGAAGTCATCGCGGTGAATCAATCGGTTACTGCGGCCGGCGTTCTGATCCCAGCGGAGTCATAGTGCTGATGTCCAGTTCGCAGCTATCAGAGCATCTGACGCCAGGTCAGCTTGAGGAATTTCGAAATTCGGGGTTTCTGATTCTGCGTGGGTGTATCCCTGCGGACTACGTGAATCAGATTCGTCAGATTTCGTTCCGTCAGCTATCTGCCCTGGAGGGCGATATTGAGTTCGAGGCAGATCTCAACTATCCGGGGGCTCCGGTTTCCCATGACGCGCCGGGGGGGCAGACAGTTCGTCGCCTGCGTCAGGCGATCAGCAGAGACCCGATCTTTCTGCGTTTGGTTCGGGAGCCGTTTCTGCTGGGCCCGTTACAGCAGCTGCTGGGTCCGAGCATCGTGATGCCGCTGGCTCATCATAACTGTATCATGACCAAACAACCGCAGTTCAGCAGCGACACGGGCTGGCACCAGGATATCCGTTACTGGTCATTTTCCACGCCGGAACTGATTAATGCGTGGATTGCCCTGGGAGCTGAGAACGCTGAAAATGGCTGTCTGCAGCTTTTGCCCGGAACTCACCGGCAACACTTCGAGCAAAGACGTTTCGATGAGGAAAAGTTTCTGCGAACTGATCTCGAAGAAAATCGTGCGGTCCTGAATTCAGCCATTCGAACACAGCTTGCCCCCGGAGATCTGCTGCTGTTTCATGCTCGTTGTTTCCACTCAGCGACTCGAAATTACTCCGATACGCCGAAGCTGTCTGCAGTCTTTACATTTCGAGCGGCTGACAACGTTCCCCTGCCCGGGACCAGATCCGATGAGCTACCGGAACTGTTGTTGTCGTGACGCAACTGTTTGCCATGTTGCAACATGATTCTCTGCGTCGATGCTGCTGAGCAGCAGCGTATGAGTTTCCGCTTTGCATCAGCAGATGCCGCTTTGCTGTTGAGTCCCGGGCACAGATGTGTGCCAATGGACTCAACCACGAGTTTTCGCGGGTGCAGCTCAACAAACCGATCCATACCGCGAAAATGTTCGTCTCCGTACATCAGAAAAGTCTGACCGTTGCAGTGGGGATTTCCGAAGAAATGAGGGGCAAACCCTTAGTTTAAACGAGCAAAGCACGAATAATCATTCCCGCCTGACTCCGCGATCTGAATCGAAGTTATTTGGGGGTGAAAGAGCATGTCGCAAGCTGTACCGGTTGATGCTGTACCGGTTGATATTGAGAGCAAAAACAAACATCGAAGCGTGTTGCTGCCGCTGCTTTTGTTGGCGCAATTGCCATCGATCGTCTGGTTCACTCTTCAGTCCACCGCAAATCCATTGGTCAGCAGTTTTCCATTTGCCCTTGTGATTGTGGGCTGGATCACAGTTCGCCACTTTATTCAGGCTCGCGAACGTTGGAAATTTGAACATCTGTTGCTGGTGTTCTTCAATATTCTGTTCTTCGTCGGTGCCATGTTCCGAGGGTCGGCATGGCTGGCCTGCGTCGGGGTTTCCTTCAGTATTATCGCGTGGGCGCTGTCTCGCCGGGACTGGATTCCGTTGAGAACGGTGGCAGCAGTCGCGGTCCTGCTGGCCTTAATGGTGCGACTGCCGCCGTATGTTCAGTCAGCAGTTGATCAAAGCTGGCACAGCACCATCGCCAGTCAGTCGTCGGCGATTCTTCATGCAGCGGGGTTTCTTCACTTTGTGGATGTTGAGGGAGTCCACCTTGCCGAACAAGTGGTGGATGACCGCTATTTCCGCGGTGGTGCGGCTTCACCCTGGGTGTTGCTGCTGACGTGTACGGGACTGGTGATGTTCCTGAGACGATCGATCACGCATCATTTTCTGCTGCTGGCCGGCACGCTGGGGATCGGCCTGATGACAAGTGTTGGTGCGACTGTCTTTGGCATCATGATGGTGCACTGGACCGGGATTGATTTTTCCTCCGGAACTGCTGGTGTCTTCTGGCGACTTGACTGGCTGATCGCTGGTGTCGCCATGATTTGGTGTGTTGATCACATCGTTTTGCTGCTCTGTGCTCCGATCCCGCTGATGGGGGAGACTGTAACCGGGCGCAAGGTTCCGTTAGGGGGGGCGGATGAAATAATCAGGGATTCGGAGGAATGCAAAAGTGGCAATTCGTTTACTGACGCGTGGAATCGCTGGGTGGCACCGCTGCCTCCGGTTTATCAAGTGAGCAGTCTGGCTCCCGCAGAAGTGAAATTGTCCGAGCGGGAGGATTCACCCACCGAAAATGATGCCGCATCGACGCAGGATTTCGTCAGCCGTACCGAGTTGGAGCAGGTCCGCAGTGCAGGCTTACTCGGTCTGACATCCGTGGTGAGCGCGCTGATGTTGATCGTGCAATTCGTACAGTATTTTAGAGTGGGAGGCTGAACCATGGATGAAGATCAGGACAGCCGGGGGCGGGAAGTCAACCGCGTTCGTCGTCGGAGAGTTCGGGAATTCACCGGCGGACAGAATTCATTCCTGGACGGTGTTCAGCCGTCCACACAGTTGAGTCCTTTGCCGAATCTGGACAAGAGTCGCCGCGATGCAGCTGAAGCGGCGGTGAACTGGTTCTACTCACGTGATCTCTCGCTGTTTTATCCTTCAGCACCGTTGCTGCTCGCAGTCACGCTTTTTTTTCTGGCGAGCGGTTGGGGCGAGACAAATTCTGACCCGTCAACACGACTGGCGGACTTCAAAGATGCGTTGCAACTCGCGATTCAAAGCGAGGATCACGAACAGCAGCATCTCTGCCTGAGTGCCCTTGGACAGATTGAGCCCTCCAATTCAAGCTATGCAATCCAGGAGGCAGATCTCTACCTGACGGAAAATCGCCCCACGAAGGCTCTGCAGGTCCTCGGTCGCTACGTGGATCCTGTACGGTCCGGCAGCCCCGACGCTCGACTGTGGCTTCTGAGACAGACACTGAACAACAAAGACGTTTTTGGACTGACTCGAGAAGATGTTCTGACACAACTGCACGCGGTCTTGCGGGAAAGTCGGGGCAATCGAGAGGCGGCTCGTACGCTGGCTCGTGTCTACATGATGACTCGCGAGTGGCAACTGGCTGAATGTGCTCTTCAGGATGCGGCTAATCACAGTCCGGACTTGAATCTGAATCTGTTGAAACTGCAGATCGTGCTGGAACGGCCCGAAGAGATCCGCTCCGAGACCGCTCGTCTTGCCGTTGCAGGATTGGAAGCTCTGATCGCTGAACAGCCTCATAAACAGGATGGGATCACGAGGCTGGCCGAAGCGTATTATCTGAACGGTGATCCGCAGGCTGCACGGGATTTACTGAATCGAAGTTATCAACGCGACAATGACGAAACGCTGGCCAGATCACTGAGCCGAATGGAGACAATGATTGCGGAGGACCTGATTAAGAAGTCTGCAGCATTCTGTGATGTTGTCTGTTCCGGGCTACTTCGCGCCATTGAGTTGAATCCGAGAAATTTGCGTGCGATCAAAGCGTTGCTGGACGTCAGCAGAATGAATTGCGTGATCCCCCCGGACAGACTGTCAGAAAGTCTGGAGTTTTATCGGCAGCGGGCGATTGCATCGGATGCAACTGAACAGGACGTTATTACCGTTGTTTGGCTGCACGATCTGCGAGGCGAGTATGAGGAAGCCGCTGATCTGCTGCAGAAACAACTGGAGACCTCTCCGCAATTCCTTCGCTACAACACCGAACTGTTGATCAAGGCTGGAAGCGGTGGTAAAGCGAGCCTTCTGGCTGAATCAGAACTTGCGAAGATTCGCAGAAAGCAGGGGGAAAACCCAGGCGATATCAGACTGAAACGGCAGCTTGCAGAAATCCTGTTGAGTCTGGAACGCCCATCAGAGGTCATCGAACTTTTGGCGGAAGATTTCAGCAATGTCGAAATGGCTCCCACAGCAGACACGGCTGTTTTGGCTCTTTATGGGGAAGCTCTTGTCGAATACTTCGATCAGCAAACAGAACTGTCCGGTCTGATCCTGCAGCGAAACGTCGCAGCCATGCCGAAAGTCAGCGACCGTCTGCATGGAAGACGCCTGATTCGACTTCTGACGACTGCAATCAGCACCGTGAAGGGCGAGGCTCGAAATCCCATAGCGATGGAGAGTATCGACCGGCTGGTTCGCCTTGTGATGAGTCGGAGTCCTGCTGCGGATGATGCAATGCGAACGCTGAATTCACTGCGAGCAGAAGGATCCTGCAGCCTGGATATCCTGAATACACTCTCTGCCTTTGCACTCGATCTCAAACGCTATGATGAAGCCGTCAGCTGGCTGGAGATTGCCTCGCATACAGCACGCAATTCAAATCCCGGAATCCTGAATAACCTTGCCATAGCTCTGGTGCGCAGCCAGCCGGCGAAGCCTGTGAAGGCTTTGGAATATGCGAACGAGGCGATCAGATTAATGCCGGATCATGCGGACCTGTTGTCGACACGCGGTGAGATCTACATTGCGCTAAGTGACTGGAAAAAGGCGGAGGCTGACCTCAGAAAGTCTCTGGCTCTCCGCTCCGACCGTTCCAAAGTGCACCGGATGATGGCGGATGCATTACGCGGACAAGGAGAACTTGATCAGGCCAGACATCACCAGAATCAGGCTTTGAAACTGGAACGTGGCATTGCCGGACAGCAGGCAGCACTTTGAGCCACTGTCTGCCAGCAAATGTGACGCAGTCTGTTACTATTTGAGACCGCGTCACATGCCGTCCCGGGTGTCAGCCGTGCGGCGAAGGATAAAGTCAAATTGCTGGCCGTATTTCCTGCCATCGAGGGTGATATCAAGAGGAACAATCTCCGGAGCCCGATTTTCCGGGTCTTCCGAGTCTGCTGTACGCCGCAGCCTGATCTTTTCCTGTGAGCGAGCGTTTGGAGCCGTGATTCCCTGAAGCACACGTCGATCGGCTGAGACACCCTGCGGCAGTTGCAGAACAACGCGATAATTCTGGTGCTGTGTGCGAAAGTTCCGAATGGAAATCGTTACCTCGGCTTCAGACTGTTGGGCAAGGTCAACGCGGTAGGGATATGCGGAAACCCAGTACGGGTCAAATCCATATTCATAGCCGTCCCCAGGCAGAAGTTCTGTATAGAGCGTAATCATCGATTCTGACCAGTTCAGGTATCTCTCGATGAATGCCTGAGGCGACTGCATCACCCATGAATGTCCGCCGATCAGAATATCCGGCTGGAGGTCCTTCAGGTAGCGGGCGGCATACCGGTACCCCTCTTCAAAAATGCAGCTGTTCCTTGCGACCACTGCTTCATGTCCGTCCTGTTCCGGTGCTCGAGGATTCCCGAAAAGATTGTCACCAGTAAAGGCAATTCGCTGTCCGTCAATCTCAAGCCACAGGCAGCAGCCGAATTCAGTCTGGCCCGGCATCCAGTCGACCTGCAGTGTGTAACCCTCCCACTCAATTCTCTCTCCGCGGCGAATTGACCGATCCACCGGCATCCCATCAAAGCCGTCGCCATATGCGGAAACGAGTGCCGCGTAGTCATAACGTCGTGGATTTTCGCACCGATCCGCGATCATATCCAAAGTCCATGACTCCGCCCCGTATTTTTCACGCAGGACGGGGCCCATCAAAAAGTGGTCTCCGTGCATGTGAGAAATCCAAAAGGCATCAATGTCGCGCAACCCCAGGTGAGTCCGCATGCCGACGATGATTTCCTCCAGCATCGATTCGGGCATCAATCCACAGTCAAGAATTAACCCCTTGCCGGAATCGGAGACGATCATGGCAAAGTTCTTGCCCTGAGTTTGATGACTCAGCTTGTACACATGAGGCGTAACGCGACTGACAAGAGGCACCTCGGTTGGAACGGAAAGCGAATCACGATCCTCGGGAGCTGAGTCGAATACCGGGTAGCCGCGAACATATGCGGCGCGAAAATCCACCAGTTTGCGCTGGTACTGCGTCAACTGCGATGACGCATTCCGGATCACACCGCCATGGGCTGGCAGCAGGATGTCTGACCTTGCGATCTGGAGTCTGGAGACGGAGTTCAGCAGCGTGTCGATGCCTTTTCCAAATCCATAGTCCCACTCGCTGTCATACCATGTCACCATTCTCGCCCCATCGTGAATCAGATCGCCTGTAAAAGCGAACCGTTGACCGCCTGATGCAATCAGAAAGCTCATGCTGCCAGGACTGTTTCCGGGCGTGCTGACGCAGCGAATTTCAAAGCGTCCCCAGCGAATGGTCTGACCATCACTGAGTACGTCGGCAGGCACCAGCGCGTGCGCTGCGGGGCGTACGTAGCTGGCGCCGTAAACGGAATACTCGTCACCCAGAGAGGGAAACCAGTGGCGAAAGCTTCGAGGCGACTCGAACAGCCTGCGTTCTTCTGCAGGGACGTAAACGGGGGGGCGAGGTGCGTCGGGCAGCAGCAGTCCCTGAAACTGCTCACGATGATGATGGGTCAGCAGAACTCGGTCAATTTCCTTAATGCCGGCATCATGCAGAGCCGTCATGACGGAGCCGTTTCCGAAGTCAATCAGAAGCGCTTTTGACCCATCGCGCAGCACCCACACATTGCAGGTATCAGTCCAGCCATAAAGTTCCGGGAACAGCTTTGGAAAGGGCTGCGTGAGTTGTTTTTTCAGCGTTGAGGACTGCCCCGCGCAGGTCTCCGGCAGAAACAGTAAAGCGATCAAAACAAGATAACGCAGCATGAACCGATTCCTGTTCAGAATGTCGCTGAAGTCGTGCAGGGCTGACAGTAGTCCTGTTGCTGATGTCGGTTGAGGTGTATCAGCCGCTGGTCATGAGTTTCCTGATTCCTGCCGTCAATTCGTCATCGACAGCTTCCGCACAGAAGGCGACGCTGACTTCGTAGCCCCCCTGCGACCATGCTTCGCGGACCGGAATGTACCATGGTCCGCCGTCTCCGTAAGCAGCAACAGCGACAAACTGGTTGTCTGCCATACTCGCAGCTCGAAGTTGATATTCAATGAAAGACTCCGCAGGCAGATGCAGCATGTTCACATCATTGATCTTCAGTCTGCTGAGTGTGATTGGAAGTCCGCTTTCAACTCGCCGCTTCCAGGCCAGTTCAAAAGCAGGTCGATTTCGGCCAACGACACGCAGCGAACGATTGGAAATTGCTGCCGCCAGTTCTTCATCAGAAGGACTCATTCGGGCTTCAGGCAACAGATCTGCGGTGCTCCATGAGACAGCGTCGATTTCCGCATGTTGAAGATTTGCGTCAGCTCTTAGTATGCCCTCGTAGACTCGATCGGCAAGAATCGCTCGCATCTCGCGGGAACCGTCATTGTATTTGCCGGCAGCGATATTCCCGGCGGCACCCGTGAAGTAGATCTGCAGGCAATCCGGTGTTTCCTGTTGCCGTTTCCTGCGGGCAAGGCCGGTGAAATCACTGCTGGCGCGGCCGTCACCGTAGTAGCTCATTGGGTGCACTGCGTAGTAGTGGCAGCAGACAATTTTTTGATCGCCATTGCAAAAGGCTACCGTCCGCAACTGCGGATCAATCAAACCTTCCGTCATGGCCCGCAGATTCTCATCACGACAGGAACTGCCCCGCATGCTGACAATGCGACCATCAGGGCTCAGATTAATTCGGCGATTTGATGCCACTTGAAGGACTTCTCCGCTGCCGTGAGCAATGTGTGTCAACGGTACGGCCCGCAAAACCGCGTTTCGAATGGCGTCGCTTAATCGCTCAAGACACTGCTCGAAGAACTCAGGGATCATGGTGTTGGGAAGGTCGCCCTGCTCTGTAATCAACTTTTGAGTATCAAGGCAGGCGAAGGGAGCGTTGTGCTGATGCACACACTGAACGGCTGCCCGATCCGGTGTTGTTCCCGCGGCGTCGGCCATGGCTGATCGCCAGCGCAGATGGGCGGTGTTCAGGATACCGGTCCAGTCAACGGCGCAGACCACAATGGGGTCACCGGCTCCCAGCAGTACGAATCCGGCAGCTTCCTGTGCGTCGTCGACGCCTTCGATTGGTTTGATCCAGCCGCCACAGCAGCCATGTCCGTTGGGAGGCGTGACATCAATTCGGAATGGCGCAATTTTCAGTCCGGCAACTTGCCCCCCTGATGCTGCTGCAAGCCCCGCCGGCAGCATTGCGGAGCCCGCGGCCTGAAGTAACAGTCGTCGGCTGAGATGATTCATTCTGCGGCTCCCCGTGTCTGGACCTTCAATCTGCGCGAAGTGATGTCACTGTTCCATTGTGATCAACACGCTGGATGGACGCAATCTGCTCGGCAGGCTTCGAAGCGGCAGCAACGCGAGACCACGCACTTCAACCCCGGGGAATGGCGAAGCGTCAGATGTTCGACGCGTCGGACCGGTGCTGCAGAAAAACAGTGGCCAGTGGGGGCAGCGACAATGCGATACTCATTTCACATCCGTGAGCAGGTTTCGCTTCCGCCGCAGTCATCTCTGCATTACTGACCCCGGAGCCACCATACCTCCGGTCGTCACTGTTCAGAATCTCGATGTAGCGACCCGCTGCAGGGACGCCAATCCGATAATCGTGGCGAACGACAGGTGTCAAATTGCTGACGACGAGCACGTGCTCTGTCTGGTCTTCAGCTGAGCGGATCCAGGCGATCACACAGTTTTCCGTGTCGTCACCGATCAGCCACTGCTGACCACCGGGCTGGTGATCTCCCGCATGCAGTGCCGCTGTGCCGGTATAGGTGGAATTGAGATCGCCGCACAGCCTTTGGATTCCTCGATGCGTTTCAAATTCCAGCAGTGGCCAGTCCAGTTCCGTCTCAAAGTTCCATTCACCCCACTGGCCGAATTCTGTGCCCATGAAGTTGTGTTTCTTGCCGGCATTTCCGTACTGCAGGCACAACAGCAGCCGCAGACCTGCGAACTGCTGCCACTGGTCACCGGGCATTCGTGAGATCAGGGATTTTTTCCCGTGGACAACCTCATCGTGTGAGAGGGCAAGCACGAAACTTTCTGAGGACGCATAGACACTGCGGAAGGTCAGATCATCCAGATGGAATCTGCGGTGAACCGGTTCGCGCTGCAGGAAGCGGAGCGTATCGTTCATCCACCCCATATCCCATTTGAGTGTAAACCCAAGACCGCCCGTGTAGCAGGGCCGCGATACACCTGGCCATGCTGTGGACTCTTCAGCAATGGTCAGAATCCCGGGGTGCTGTGCATGCAGTTCGGTATTCAGTTCCTGCAGGAAACGGACCGCATCAGTGTTTTCGCGACCTCCCTCTGCATTCGGGATCCACTCGCCGTCCGCCCGGGAGTAATCGAGGTAAAGCATGGAGGCGACGGCATCAACGCGCAGCCCGTCCACGTGATAGACATCACACCAAAAGCGAGCACTGGAATGCAGGAACTCCCGGACTTCCTGTCGTCCGTAATTGAAGATCAGTGTGTTCCAGTCCGGATGAAACCCCTGTCGTGGATCGGCATGCTCGTACAGACAAGTGCCGTCAAATCCGGCAAGTCCATGTCCATCGACCGGAAAGTGCCCCGGGACCCAGTCGATCAGAACGCCGAGGTGATGTTGATGCAGGTAGTCAACGAAGTATTGAAAATCGTCGGGCGTTCCAAATCGAGACGTTGGAGCAAAGTAACCAGTCGTCTGGTACCCCCATGAACCGTCAAACGGATGTTCCGTGACGGGCATCAATTGCAGGTGCGTAAATCCCAGTGGGATCAGGTAGTCCACCAGTTGATGAGCCAGTTGTCGATAATTCAGAAACTCAGCACCGCCATCGGCGCGCTTCCACGACCCTGGATGCAACTCATAAACAGCTAATGGACTAGTTTGCCAGTCTGTTTCCTGCCTGCGTTTCAGCCATTCCGCATCGTTCCACTGAAACTGGTCCAGCCGCCAGACGACTGACGCATTGGCCGGGCGCATCTCGCTGAAGAATCCGACTGGATCCGTCTTTTCCAGCAACTGCCCGGAGCGCGTGCGGATGGCATACTTGTAACGTTCTCCGGACTGGATGTGGCTGATCAGTCCGGACCAAACGCCATTGTCGGAGGATTCGAGAGAATCGTGGCCAGCCTGCCAGTGATTCCTGTCGCAAATGACCGAGACTTCGTCAGCATTTGGGGCCCAGACCCGAAATTGGGTGCCCGCTTCAGTTCTGTGGGCACCCCATGTGCGATACAGAGTCCTGCCATCAGCCGGCAGCAGCATTGGGCTGGGGTTGGATTGGGGCGGCTGATTCATCCGCGGAATTCCACTGCCTGAGGGGGCCAGGTGCGGATCGAGAACAAGAATTGCGATCTGCGCACACCTGCTGTTACCAGCACTACCTTATTCCTGCCGGAAGACAAATCGTGATTTTCCGCGAATCGTGGATTCTCAGAAGACAGCAGGGAGATTAGGAATTCTGGCAGTCAAAGAGCGGGCGGCATCATGTGCAAGGCGAGGGGAGTGGCAATCAGGAATTGCTGTCGCCGGCCCGCAGCAGCCCCCTGCGGTAGGACTCGGCAAGACTTTTGGGGACTTCGGCTTCGGCCAGGACGACTTCAGCCTGATTTTCCTGAGTGAGCGCTCTCATCTCCTGCTCTTCCGCGACCGCAGCAGCGCGTCGCTCTTCGGCATGTGCTCGAGCAATTCGCTTGTCAGCTTCAGCCTGGTCTTCCTGCAGCCTTGCACCAACATTATCGCCGACGTCGATATCGGCAATGTCAATGGAGACGATCTCGTAGGCTGTCTGCGAATCAAGCCCCTTCGCGAGCACTGCTTTGGCGATGAGCATGGGGTTCTTCAGGACGTCTTTGTGAGTCTCGCAGGAGCCAATCGCGGAAACAATTCCCTCACCGACTCGGGCGATCACTGTTTCTTCCGTCGCTCCCCCAATGAGCTGACCAATATTGGTGCGCACGGTCACTCGTGCGCGGGCCTTCAGCTGAATCCCATCCCGAGCAATGCCATCCAGCGTTGGCCTTCGACTACGTTGCGGATCAGGGCAGTCGATCACCTTGGTTTTTACACTGGTCTGAACTGCTTCCAGCACATTGCGTCCGGCGAGGTCGATTGCTGAAGCCGTGTCCCAGTTCAGGGGGATCCGGGCACGCTGAGCAACAATCATCGCACGCACAACCAACGGAATATTTCCCCCGGCAAGAACGTGAGATTCCATTTCTGAAGTTGTGACTTCATTCGCCAGCCCGGCCTGAACCGCATTAATTCGGGTGTCTACAATCACCCGCGGATCAATTCTCTTGAGCTTCATTACGACCAGCTGGATCGGGCCGATTTTGGCCCTCGAAACCATCGCTCTGAACCAAAGTGATGCCACGGAGGCAAACATGATCAGAAACAGCAACAGAACCAGCAGGAAGATGCCGGTCAACGCCATGATGAGGATTTCGGAAAAAGTCTGATCCATGATGTGATCCCCTTATTTCGCCAGCTGCCGACGACGGCAGAGTAATCGAGAGTGCGAAAAGTCTACCTGTTTCGACGCGGACATAAAAGTGTGCCGCCTGTATGTTCAGGCAAGACCGAGCGCTGTGAGGATCTCCTGCTCATCGTTATTGACCACGACCGGTGGATTGGCGAGCGGCGTGTTATGAATACCCGCCGGTACCAGTTTCTTCTGGTGCAACTCCGGGTCCCCGGAGTGATAGGCCATTGTCAGGTCCGGATCCTTGAGTTCATGGCCTGTCAAAATACATGCAACTCGGTCGTCCCTGCCAATCACTCCTTCACTTCGCAGCTGCAACAAACCGGCCAGGCTGGCTCCGCTTGCCGGTTCACAGCCAAATCCGGCCGAAGCAATTTGAGCGCGACAGTCGATGATCTGCTGGTCTGAAACCGACCGGACGACGCCGTTGCAGGTATCCAGTGCCCGCAGGGCCTTGATGAGGTTGACCGGTCTGTTGATCTCGATGGCACTTGCGACGGTGGAGGCGCGATGGTCGGTGCGATCCATCTGCTCAAAACGACTGGAGATTGTTGCGGGGTCAGGGCGACCACTCTCCCAACGCAGCGAATCAGTGTTCCAGAACTGATTCAGTGTTTCCGCTCCAGCTGCATTAATTACTGCAAGGCGAGGGATGCGATCAATCAGTCCAAGTTGTTTCAATTCCGCAAATGCCTTTCCAAATGCGCTGCTGTTGCCAAGGTTCCCACCTGGGACAAGAATCCAGTCCGGTACCTGCCACCCGAGCCCTTCGAGCACACGGAGCATGATCGTTTTCTGTCCTTCCAGCCGGAACGGATTGACGCTGTTGCACAGGTAGATTGGGTGTTTTTGGCAGAGCTCTCTGACCCGTTTGAGTGCGTCGTCAAAGTCCCCCCGAACCTGAATCGTGCGGGCACCGTAGTCGAGCGCCTGAGACAGTTTTCCAAAGGCAATCCTGCCACTGCCGATGAAGACAATGCATCGAAACAGACCAGATACGGCTGCGTAGACGGCGAGCGATGCGCTGGTGTTTCCCGTGGATGCGCAGGCTGTCATGGATGCTCCGGTCATGTGAGCGTGCGTGGCCGCTGCTGTCATGCCGTTGTCTTTAAAACTGCCGGAGGGATTCATTCCCTCATACTGCAAATACAGTGTGCCGGGCTTCATGTCACACAACTGTGCCAGTCGATCATTCCTTTGCAGCAGCGTCTGCCCCTCACCAATCGTGACAATTTGTTTCTCGGGGGCGAACTGCAGCAACTCTCGAAATCGCCAGACACCGCTGAGGTTTAAGGGCTGCAAACGCTCGGACCAACGGGCTTCAAACTCGCTGAGCGTTGAGGGGACCGGAATTCGGTCCCAGTCATAGCTGATGTCAAGCAGTCCGTGACAGTGTTTGCAGGCTGTCAACACCTCGCTGACATCAAATGTTGCTCTGCAATCCGGGTTGATACACTGCTGAAATGCGCTGTCCATGTTGTGCGTGATGTCCAAATCGAGTCTGCGAATCTGTCCTTGAATCAGCGAGAGACACAGTAAGTAAATGCAGAATTGATTGTTTGAGAAAACGGCGCGATTCTCGAATCGGCATCCGGCAGCGGTGCGGCGTCGCCTGGTTTCCCGAGTCGTGTGCCGGACCAACAGTTGCCTCTGATTTGGGGATCGACGTCTTCCGACGGTCAGCACTGGGCCCGTTATTCCGCTTCCTCAATTTCCGCATAGCGTAGGACAGGAAGCAGTTCAACGCCAGATTTGTTCTGCTCTGCAGCCTGTGCCGCCCAACCCGCGAGACGGGCAATCCCAATTGTAAGGCCCTGGCGGTCGGGCGGAATTCCCAGCAGAGTCATTAACAGTGCTGAAACCCAGTCGAGTGTGGGCAGGCGGTGTTGTCGGGATTCCAATCTTTCAAGGCGTGCCGCGGCAGCGGCAACTCGGATTCGATCCGGGCTGCCCAGGAGCGTTCGGCAGATGTCAGCGATCAGACGAACTCGATTGTCGGGGACAGTCGAAGTGAAGCCGAAGGGGACTGGACGTCCCTTGCGGGCCTGCCACCATAAGTCTGCTTCGTGGGGCGATTCAAGCTGCAGAAATAACTCTGCACACCACTGAAACGGATCGTTCATCAGCTGGGAGCAGAACACGGTGGATGCCGAGTGCATTGCGGCGACGGGTGAGCTTGCTGCGACTCTCGCCACAAAGCACGCAGTTCTCATCTGAGGCAGACACTGTGCGATAAAGAGTGCATTCACAGCATGCTCTTCAGCCTGTGAAAACGACTGTTCGCCACCTCGCAGAACCGACAGGAGTTTGCATGTCCATGTTGCCGCTGAAGGGCCGGTATTTGGGGAACGCGAGCGGCCGCCTTCAAGTGCCTGGTGCAGCATGTCGGGAAGCAGCGCGAGAAGTCTCTGCACTGACCGCATTCGTTCTTCCGAAGCCGTGCCAGCCGGATCGGAATCAAAAAGTCGAATCAGGTTGATGCAGAGTGGCAGCAGATCGACGGGGCGTGCACCGGCGGGGACCAGTCCAAATAATTCTTCAGGGGGCAGGTCCGCAGCAGGAGGTTCCTGCAACACGCTGCTCCAGTCGGCGATCTGATCGTCTGTGAAACTGTCTTGAGACAGTAGTAATGCCGCAACATCTTCGAACCGGTGTGACTGAAGGAGCTGGCTGACGGGCCTGCCGCAATAATGCACTCCGTTTGCGTGGAAGCCCAGCAGCGATGTGGTGCCGCAGATCGTTTGGCCGAGTCCGGCTGTTTCCGGCTTCGAATTCGTGGTGACGTCTGCAACAAGTCGCTGCAGTCCATGCACCAGAGAATTGGCGGGAATTTTGGATTGGGCCATGCCGTGGAGACTCCGTTCGAGTGTAAGCACTGACCGCCGCTGGTGTTGCCCGCTGCTTGATGGATTCCAGTTCCCGACAGCGGAGAGGCGGTCATGCCCGGCCGTCGGTTTTACCAAAGCGTGCGATGTTTGACCACTTACAGGCAGCGAGGGGGCGACAGTGATTCAGGCTGGGCTGAGTGGCCAGGCAGGGGATCGAGTGATTACACTGATGAGCAGCATAAAGTACGGTCATTTCAGCGGTGCGTACCGCTCCCGTGCCATTGCCCGCCACGCCACATTCCATTGCCTGTTCAGATCGGAATTTCTCATGACGCTGTCGCTGCGATTTCAATGCTGTCTTTTGCTGGCATTGCTTGGTCCTCGGTTCCTGCCCGCTGCAGAACGCGCTGAAACGCGGAGATTTATTGCCGCGGATTCCTCCAAACAACGTGTGGCAATCATCGGAGAAGATGGGAACACCGAATGGGAGCACCGCATCGGTCCTCTGCATGATTTGCATGTGCTTGGGAATGGCGACGTCCTGATGCAGCTGAACTGGACTCGTGTAGTTCAGTTGAATCCCGCAGACAATCGCATTGTCTGGGAGTACGATGCTGCGAAGCAGGAAGATAACGTCGGCAAGCGCATCGAGATTCATGCCTTCGAACGGCTGCAGGACGGAACAACGATGATTGCAGAGTCCGGATCATCGCGTTTACTTGAACTGCGGAAGGATCTGACGATTGTCCGCAGGATCCCGCTGCAAGTCGTTCGCCCCGATCCGCATCATGATACTCGGCTTGTGCGGCGAACAGATGGCGGAACATACCTGGTGTGTCATGAAAATGAAGGACTTGTGCGGGAATACGACTCCGCAGGCAAAAGCGTCTGGGAATACTCGATTCCTCTTTTCGGACGGGAGCCACGCCCGGGACACGGCGTCGATGCTTTTGGGAATCAGGCCTTCTCCGCAATGCGTTTGAAGAATGGCAACACGCTGATCGGAACAGGCAATGGACACTCCGTGCTGGAAGTAACGCCGGCAGGTCAGGTGGTATGGAGCCTGCACCAAAATGATCTGCCCAACATTCAGCTGGCTTGGGTGACCTCCCTGCAGCTGCTGCCGAGCGGGAATCTGCTGATCAACAATTGCCACGCTGGTCCGGAGAATCCCCAATTGATCGAAGTCGACCGCCAGAAACGTGTGGTCTGGTCCTTTCGCGACTTTGAACGATTTGGAAACTCGCTCACCAACTCGCGAATCCTGTCGGTCAATGGCAAGCCAGTTGATGCAAACTAGCCGGGTTCAAGTCTGCCGGTCCTGCGAAACTCGGTTCCGCAGGCCGCGCTGCAGTTTCGCAGAGAGCCGGCTTGCAAACGCTTGCAACCGATGGTCAGGACAACTGCTTCAGGGACCGCGCCCGGAAAACTTTTCGAGCCGTCCCAGAGTGCCGTGAGTTCGCTGCTGCGGATTCTGGCCGGTGCAGTTGATGTGGGCGCAGGAACAGCGGGCGTGGTCACAAGGCCACGGTGATGACTTTTGTGCAGACAATCACAACCACGACAACAGCAGCGACCAGAAAAAACCCCGCAGTGCCCTCCCGTGTTGGTCCGGGAATCTGCAGCCCAAGAAGTGAGTAACTGGGAGTCACAATGTCGTCTTCGGAGAACTGAAATTCCGTAATTCTGACGGCACTGTCGCGTGGTCTGACTTTTGTCTGGATCGCACGGTAGAAGAATTCCAGCAGATCTTCCTGATTCAACTCCGCGACAAATGTGAATGCTGTCCCGGTAGCAATCGCACTGCCCATGGTCAGGATGAGTGCCCACACATCAAGCAGAACCAGGCCTCCTCCGGACTCCACGAACATTGTCTCTCTCATCGCTGGTAAGATTTGCCAGATTTCCATTGGCCAAACTGTGCAAAGAAGCGCGACCACAGATCCGGTCAATGCAGAAGTCCATACAGAGACCGAGTTCCAGCGTGTCCAAAAGATGCCCATCCACATGCTGATGCCGATAATTGCCGGAATTTGAATGAACAGCCTGAGAAAGTCACCAATGTCATGAAAAGTCATCTGTAACAGAACAGCGCAGCACACGATGACGAGGCCCGAGATTCGTCCGGCCAGTAAATAGAACTGCGGATGCCTTTGGGGCATCAGATAATTACGGAAGATGTGAACCGAGATCAGACCGCTGCCGGTCACCATCTGAATTGCTGCGTGGCTGACACCCGTTGCAATCAACATGAGTGCTGCCAGTCCCAGAATACCGGGGGGCATCCGGGAAAGCAGATCCCTCATCGCGACGCCAAAGATTCGATCAGAAAATCGGCGGTCTACCGTCTCCAGACGATTCAATTCCGTGGCGGAAAGTTCCTCGGTGCCAGCATTGGCAGCAGCCTGCAAATCCTGCTGCAACCGCATTGAAGCAGGCTGATCTTTGGTGAGTAACGGACTTTGTGCACCGAGGTACAGGGTGATACAGCCAAGGCCGAACAGTCCCCACATGATGGACAGAATTCGTTTGAGCAGATTCCCGGCTGTGAAGCCCGCTCGGACATGCCGTTCTGACGGAACCGATGCACAAACTACTGCAAGGTGTGGATGCGCCAGCATGCCAAGCAGGCCCGCAATTCCCAGAACAGCCACATAAAGCGGTGTCATCGGGTCCACAAACTGCCGGTGTGATTGAGAATCCAGCAGTAAGTCAAGCATGCCTGGCTTCAACGAGGCAGACCGCCCCAGTGAACCGAAGCCACCCATGCGGGAATAGAGAACAGGCAGCAGGATCAGAGTGACCCCGATCTGCAGGATTCCCTGCAGACAATCAATCAGCATGCCAGCGCGAAGTCCACCTGCCATTCCAAAAACGCTTAACAGGATCGCCAGTGCAATGGCCGCAAGAGCGTCACCCTGCAATGGCCGAAACGCAATCAGCGGTCTTTGGTTGGAGGCCCACGATAAATTGATCATGGGATAGCGGATGTTGAGTTCGGCTGCGAGGTCATCGAACAGTGGATTGGTGACGGCATTCAGCAGCCGGGATGTCCCAAAGAGAACCCCCGAAATGATCACAATGCTGATCAGAACCCCAAAGAATGAATACAGAATTGCTGTGGATCGCCCGAATCTGACCAGAAAAAAGTCGGCCGTTGTGACTGCTCTGAGACGCCGCAGGACGGGCGCAAGGATCCAGAAAAATGGAGTCAGGATCAGCCAGATGAACTGCCACCATAATCCTGACATGCCGGAACGCCACGTGCTGGCAGCAATCACCCCCGGCGAATCGCTGCAGGTGCCGGCGCCGTACGAGAAGAAGGTCAGCATCGCGGCGGAACCACTTTGACCGCCCGTAAAGTAATCATCGCCCTGAGTGTGCGAAAACATCGCGCGCAGGGAAAGCACTGCCAGAATGGCGATCCCTGCGGTAATTACGATGCCGTCAATCGTTGTCATGAGCCGTTTTAATTTTTGCGGGGTACTGTGCAGACGATTGGATCACTGTGATTTCACGAGCCTCAAAAACAGCAGCACATCGCTGCCTTGCCGAGTTCACCTGCGCACGGTTCACCGAGTCGTCCAGGATAGAAGTCTCAATCGCATCCTTATACGTTACGCGGAAAGCAGCAGAATCGTTCGTTACTTTCCGGAATTACTGCGGTCTGTGTGCGTATCCGCACATCGCGTTCCGCCAAGTCCGGCTTAGCATACTAACCTGCAAAGCCTGCATATTTTTCCAGAGGGCCTTTCAACCCGTGTGGCAGACGAGGTTTCTGTCAGCATGGTTTATCGTCTTCCGTTTGTCAGCGGTGGTGCCGTGACGCAGATTTTGGCTTTTTCAAGGCCGCGTCGCAGGTGCTGTGCTGTCAGGACAGCACCTTTATGGTCGCCATGCAGACACAATGTTTCGGCGCGAACCGAAACGGCCGATCCGCTCCCGGTGCGAACGCGGCCGAATCGAATCGCTTCGATCGCCCGTTGCAGAACCTCTTCGGGATCTGTACTTAATGCACCGGGCAGGTTTCTCGCTTTCAGGTTGCCGTCTGCCACATACGCGCGATCAGGAAAGAATTCCTCATAAGCGGTCATTGTTCGGCTTCGTGCCGATTCCACGAGTTTGCCGCCGCCCAGCCCAATGACGGTCGTGTCGGGGCAGGTTTCCCTGATGACCTCAAGCAACAGTTCGCGGACCGACGGGTTCTGTTCGGCTTCGTGATACAAAGCGCCGTGAGGTTTGACGTGAGAAACACGAATTCCCGCCGCTGTTGCTGCGGCGTTGGCAAGTGCTAACTGCCGCTGCAATTGCTGTCTCAGCTCTGCCGGGATCGTTGCCGGGCGGATTCGGCCAAATCCGATTCGATCCTCAAATGACGGATGCGCTCCAAAAGCCGTCCCGGTTTTCCGGCACTCGCGGGCCAGCAGCAACATGCGGTCACGACTGCCCGCGTGGCCCCCGCAGGCCACATTGACGGAGGTGACGTATTCAAGCATCGCAATGTCTGAAGCGAGCCCGTCGGGGGGCGGCAATTCGCCCGAATCGGCGTTGATGTCCACCCGTATCATCTGTGCAGAGCCCGCTCGAACCTTCCCCAAAGCTGCTCCAGTGGCTCCGTTCCCACACTGATGCGAAGCAGCCAGCGGGAAACGCCACATTGTTCCACTTCGTCAAGTTCGGAGTAATGGGCGAGCAGAGTGTAGGGGCAGCACAGTGTGAAATTCGTACCGAGGTTAGGTCCCTTGCACACGGCCAGACGGTCAAAGGCCGGTGCCGTAGTTCGCTCCGGATCACGCAGGACGATCGACATCAGCCCGCCGCCGGTGGGACTTGCGGAGTCGGATGAGGTCGCCGAAGCCGGATAAAAAACCTGCTGAACAGCCGGGTGTTGTCGCAGTCTCTCCGCGAGTACGGCCGCGTTGGCATTGATGACGGTGACTCGTTGCTGCAGATCGCGGGAGTTTGATTCCAGCACGTCTGCATCTGAATCGCAGAGAAGTTCTTCAAAGTCCTGGTCGAGTGCCTCCCGAATGCGAGCGGCATGCGGTCCTGATGGGTTAATGCGAAGCGAGCCGGCAAGGACATCACCAATGCCGCTGAAGTATTTTGTCAGGCTGGTCACAAGCAAGTCAGCATGATCGAGCAGATTACGGTTGATCACCGCTGACAGCGTGTCATCGATGATCAGCAGGAATCCGTATTCATCGGCAAGGGATCTGAGCGTTTGTAAGTCGGGCTCGGTAAGCAGCGGATTCGCCGGAGATTCGCAAAAGACAGCGCTGATCTTCTGGCGGGAAAGGATCTGTTTCAGCGCATCCAGATCTGCAGCGTCTCCTGCTGGCAGAAAATTCCATTTCTGCGGAGGAAATCGCTGCTGGATCTTGAGCGTGTCGACATACGGGAATCCAAACTGCAGGCTTGGCGAATCCGGATCGATCCTGCGAGTAATTTCCCATGCAGTACAAACCGCCGCCATGCCCGAGGGGAAGAGTCTGACATCAGCCTCTGCACACCCACTGAAGTCCGCAAGTCGGCGGCGGATGGTTGTGCGAGCAGTGGTTTCCGAAATGGACACCGGCTCGCCGGCAAGCAGTAGTTCCGCTGCGCGGGAAGTAAGAATTCGGCCGGAGTGTTGCCAGTATTCCCGCAGGACAGAAAAGTCTTCCGCACAGACCACGCCGGTGGGACCATGATGGTCCAGCTCATGCAGTCTGGCTGATTTCACACCTCGGGATCGCACGTACTGAAGTGCGCTGAGTGCCACTCGGCGGGATGGGAAAATCAGCCCTCGATTTTCATCGCCGAACACTTTCCGGCACAGTGATCGAATCAACGGATGCAGGCAGAATCGGGGGTACGCAGCCTGAAGCCGGTTAACGACCTCCGGAACATTCTCTTCATAATCGATGTTGTGCTGCCACAGCGGAAGACATGCCGACGCCGCATGCGGAGAGTCCGGCATCGGCGCACCCAGGTCTTCAGCCTGCCAGCAGGGATCCTGCAGCATGTCCCGCTGCGGACGATTCTCGGTGGTCATTCCAGTCGATCCAAATGCTCTCAAACCTGATGTCTGCCGTCGGCAGCAATTAGTCGTCAACGGGATTGAGTCGCCAGCCGCCGATCTGCAGCAGGAACGGCTCAATCGGCTCGGTCATTTCCATGCCCACAAGAGGACGAATCCAGCGAGCTGCGCCGCGCAGCCCCTCGTCAGCGGAGTCGACTTCCCACGCTTCCTGCACAACATCCTGAGAACCAGTGGATCGCATCATTCCCAGTGCGAGGAGACAAAAACGACGAACCGGGAATTTCTCGGGATCCGGCGAGTTTCGGTACTGAATACGGCCGTGCATGTTTTTCACCATGGCCGCGTCCGGATTGTTCTCGTACAGCAGCCCAAGTGCCCACATGGCCGCGCTGCGGCGTTCCAGCACGCCCGGCACAGTCTTGCTGAGCTGTTTCAAAAGGATCTCCTCAATGTCCTTCACACGCATGATGCCGAGGTACTCGAACAGGAATGCCTGCTTCATCCCGTGTTCCCGCTCAAATTCGGCGGGCTCATAAAGCCATGTTTCGGCATCTTTCGTGGCCTGCAGTACGGGAGTACGCACTGCGAGGTCCGGAAACAAATGAATCAACCATGCTGCAGAGACCATGACCTCGTCGCGGGGATAGTTCAGCAGTTCCACGGCCAGAGCGGAAAAGTCGGAGCTGCGCATCTGTCCCAGCAGAACCAGACTCTGTTCAATTCCCTGCCAGTCTTTTGAGTTTGCCTGAAGAGCGTCAGCACACAGTCCAACAATCTGTGGTTTCAGGTCCGGTGTCGTCTCCGATACTGAGAACAGCATCCGCCGAGCGACATTGCGAACTTCGATATGAAAGTCGCTGATCAATTGATGCAGCCAGTTCACTCGCTGAGAGTCCGGAAAGTCCCGCATCACTTGCGCGGCCGTAATTCGCACCGCCTTGTCCTTGTGTGAATACCCCATTTCCAGAAGTGGCTGCAGCAGCGTATTGTCACGCTTATAAATGACTTCCCACGCTGCAGCGGCAACCGCATTCTCCGCGTCACTGCAGAGTGGCAGCACCGCCTGCAAACTCTCCGGCTGACTGGAGTTCAACAAAGCAACGGCCAGGATTCGTTCCTGTTGAGTCCGGCTGATCAGTCTTTGGGCAAGATTACGTGAAGATTCCGGGGCGAGTACAGCTGCGGCTTCGGCAGTGGCCATGCGGCGAAGATAGTCTGCACGGGAATCACCTGCGATCTGAATCATCTGGTCTGCGGCAGAGTTTTCCTGCAGAGCCGCCAGACCCTGACAGGCCAACTGCAGGGACGTTGCCGAGGAAGTGGAACTGTTCAGTCGCCGTTTCCACATCTCTGCCGCCGGGGCATATTTCCAGTCACGCAATGCCACCTCAAGAATAACGCGTTCGGCGTCGGAGGCCGTTTCTGAAAACTCAAGAATCTGCTGTGCGAAACTCTGCAGGCCGCCGGCCGCAGCAGCGCGGAAACACGCAGACCGAACCCGGCGGCTTTTGGACTGATCCAAAGCCTGTTGCAATGCTTCGGATGCCGGAGAGATATCGGCCAAACCCTCTCGGGCAAAGCGAAACAACTGAATTGCTGCAACTTCCTGAATCTCCGCATCCGTTGCTTCATTCAGGATTCGGGCGGAGTGGCCCGGATATCGCTCGTCAAGAACTCTGATTCGGATGGCGTCAGTGATGTACGGCTCAAAATACATCCGATGCGGCAGCTTCATGTACCGGGCAATGTCCGGAATATCGATCGGCCCGGCGAAGAATCCCTGCGGTGAAAAATCAAGCGGGGCACCATCAATGTCGCTGCCAACCAAATCGGCTGCTGTCGGACGCTGCGCTGGCTCATCCGCAGGAACGGCGGCAACCATGCACACGACGGCAAGTTGAGCGAGGCAGGTCAGTTTCCTGCCGTGAAGTGCCTGACCGCGTTGAATCTCTGTCACAGTCCCGCCTGACGTTTTGCAGGACCGCGTTTCGACAAAATCGTTGTTCATAGGATTGCCGCTTTCGTGGTGCTGTGTGACAGCTTCTTGTTTCATAACCGAGTCTGCTTCCGGAACGAAAGCAGACTGCGAAATTCTAAATCGCATGGAAACACTGTCAATTCGTAGTGAAATGAAGGTTTCCGAGGCGGCTTGTTGTCAGGGTGCAGTAATCAGGATTCCGTTGATGAGGATGCAGAATTCGGGGGGAAGCTCTTC
>Ga0213858_10000104_pt1 | contig 35805 bp, 38 predicted proteins | sample PICome_FD_160122 | JGI IMG/M metagenome (GOLD analysis project Ga0213858, IMG submission 160122) | Coastal seawater microbial communities near Pivers Island, North Carolina, United States - PICO245 | ecosystem: Environmental > Aquatic > Marine > Coastal | place: USA: North Carolina | collected... | reverse complement strand
CCCCGGCCGGAGCGTCTCCAGCTGGCTGTGATGCAGTCCGGGCTGCTGCTTCTGCTCGGTTTGAGCGTGGTATTGATCGTGCGCGACACCAGCCAATTGCCCTTGGTACAGCAGCTCACCGGCCACTGAGACCTCCCAGCCCAGCCAACAGGTATGGTTGTGGATTATTCGCAACGCTCTCCCCGCCCGCATGGCCAAGAAGTCGATGATTGCCCGCGACGTGAAGCGGAAAAAAATGGTCGAGCGGTATGCGGCGAAGCGCACGGCGCTGATGGCCGCTTTCAACGCGGCTGACGATCCGATGGAGCGGTTGGAAATCCACCGCAAGATCCAGTCGCTTCCCCGCAACAGTGCTCCCACCCGCATGCGCAATCGCTGCTGGGCCACGGGAAAACCCCGCGGTGTGTATCGCGACTTCGGCCTTTGCCGTAATCAGCTGCGGGAACGCGCCCACAAAGGTGAACTCCCCGGAGTGGTGAAGTCGAGCTGGTGATCGTCTGATCAGCCCAGCTTTCGCACGGAAGAGGCAACGCTGTTGCCTCTTTTTTTATGGACGGATGCAGGTGTGGCCAGTTGTTCCTTTCAAATGCGAGACTGGTGAATGACAGAAAGACATAAACGCAAGTGCAAGGACAAACCCAGTCGATCTCCTTTGATGGACGGGAGATTCGACTGACCACAGGGCGGTATGCCCCCCAGGCCGGCGGCTCAGTGATGATCGAGTGCGGCGACACGTCGGTGCTGGTCACCGCCACCCGATCGAGCGGGCGCGAGGGGATCGATTTCCTCCCCCTCATCTGCGACTACGAAGAGCGGTTGTATGCCGCCGGTCGCATCCCTGGAAGCTTCATGCGCCGGGAGGGCCGTCCACCGGAACGGGCCACCCTCATCTCGAGGCTCATCGATCGGCCCATGCGGCCCCTGTTCCCGAACTGGCTCCGGGACGACCTGCAGATCGTGGCCACCTGCATGGCATTGGATGAGCGGGTTCCCGCTGATGTGCTGGCAGTGACGGGCGCCTCCATGGCCACCCTGCTGGCGGGAATCCCCTTCCACGGGCCGATGGCCGCCGTGCGTGTGGGCTTGCTGGGCGATGACTTCGTGCTCAACCCCAGCTACAGGGAAATCGAACGGGGCGACCTGGATCTCGTGGTGGCTGGCACCCCGGAGGGTGTGGTGATGGTGGAAGCCGGCGCGAACCAGCTCCCCGAACAGGATGTGATCGAAGCGATCGATTTCGGCTACGAGGCGGTCTGCGAACTGATCAAGGCGCAGCAGGAGATTTTGAAACAGGCCGGCATTGAGCAGGTCATCCCCCCAGCCCCCGAACAGGACGCCACGCTTCCCAGTTACCTGGAGAAGCAATGCAGCAAGTCGATCGGCGAGGTGCTCAAGCAGTTCGAGCAGAGCAAGGCCGACCGGGACGCCAAGCTCGATGCGATCAGGGCATCCACGGCCGAAACGATCCAGGGCCTCAAGGAGGATGACCCGGTGCGCCAGGCCGTGAGCGCCAACAGCAAGGCCCTGCCGGCGTCGTTCAAAGCGCTCACGAAAAAGCTGATGCGCCAGCAGATCCTCAAGGATGGCAAGCGCGTCGACGGCCGCGGTCTTGATGAGGTGCGGCCGATCAGCGCCGCCGCCGGCGTGCTGCCCAAGCGCGTTCACGGCTCCGGCCTGTTCCAGCGGGGTCTCACCCAGGTGCTCTCCACCGCCACTCTGGGCACCCCGAGTGATGCTCAGGAGATGGACGATCTCAATCCGAGCACGGAAAAAACCTATCTGCACCACTACAACTTCCCCCCCTACTCGGTCGGTGAGACCAACCCGATGCGCTCCCCCGGCAGGCGGGAAATCGGCCACGGCGCCCTGGCTGAGCGGGCGATTCTGCCGGTGCTGCCTGCGAAGGACACCTTCCCCTACGTGGTGCGTGTGGTGAGTGAAGTGCTCAGCTCCAACGGCTCCACCTCCATGGGCTCCGTCTGCGGCAGCACTCTCGCCCTGATGGATGCTGGCGTTCCCCTCAAATCACCCGTGAGTGGCGCCGCCATGGGGTTGATCAAGGAGGGCGATGAAGTACGCATCCTCACCGATATCCAGGGAATCGAGGATTTCCTCGGCGACATGGACTTCAAAGTGGCGGGCACCGACAAGGGCATCACCGCGCTTCAGATGGACATGAAGATCACCGGACTGGCGGTGAGCACGGTCGCCGAGGCCGTGAACCAGGCCAGGCCGGCACGGCTGCACATCCTCGAGAAGATGATGCAGGCGATCGATACCCCCCGGGAGGGCCTCTCCCCCCATGCTCCGCGACTGCTCAGTTTCCGCATCGACCCAGAGCTGATCGGCACCGTGATCGGCCCCGGCGGCCGCACGATCAAGGGAATCACCGAACGCACCAACACCAAGATCGATATCGAAGACAGCGGCATTGTCACGATCGCCTCCCATGACGGCGCGGCGGCGGACGAAGCGCAGAAGATCATCGAAGGACTGACCCGCAAGGTGAACGAAGGCGAGATGTTCAGTGGCGCGATCACCCGGATCATTCCCATTGGTGCCTTTGTGGAAATCCTGCCCGGCAAGGAAGGGATGATCCACATCTCCCAGCTCTCGGAAGCACGGGTCGAGAAGGTGGAAGACGTGGTGAAGGTGGGCGATGAGGTAACGGTGCGTGTCCGTGAAATCGATAATCGCGGCCGTATCAACCTCACTTTGCGGGGCGTCCCTCAGAACGGCGAAGACGCGGAACCCGAACCCGCCCCCACCCCCGTGGCGCCCCTCACCTGAGGGGCCAGGAGCTCACCACCCCCTGCACAGCTCAAACCCGAAACCCAGGCTCAATGGAAGCCATCGCCCATGCCGCCTGCTCACAGAGCGCGGCATGGGCTTTTCCATGACTGGCGATCAAGCAACCGGCCTGACGCACATCGCCTGTGTTGTAACTGAGGGGGTGGCCATCGGCGTGGGTGAAAGCGCCGCCCGCGGCCAGCAACACCGCTTCCGGCGCTGCCATGTCCCAATCCTTGGGAGCACTCCGACCGGAGAGGGAAATGTAGAGATCGGTCTCGCCGCGCAGGATCGTCGCCACCTTGCAGCCCACGCTGCCTACGGCATGGGAGCCCCCGAGCGCCAGGGCAGCGATCAGCTGCTCGAGCCGGTCGTCGCGATGGCTACGGCTGGCCACCAGGATCAGCTCAGAGAGAGCTGAACGCTCGCTGAAACGCGCAGGACTGCGCTTGCCACGGCGGTCTTCACACCAGCTGCCATCACCCACCACACCAAACCAGAGCTCCTCCGCTTCGGGAAGCAGCACCACGCCGAGCACCGGACGCTGGCCCCGCACGAGCGCCAGGTGCACGGCGTACTCACCGGTACCCTGCAGAAAATCCTTGGTGCCATCGAGCGGATCGAGGATCCAAAGCCATTCCGCCTCCAGGGGCTCGCCCTCACGGAGCTGCTCTTTGGCGGTCTCTTCGCTCAACAGAGTCCAGTCGGCGGAGGGGAACGCCGCGGCCAGGCCATCCAATAACCATTGATTCACGGCCAGATCGGCTGCCGAGACCGGCCCCTCGCCACCGTCATCCACGCTCAGAGCCCGGGGGAAGCCATGGGGGGGCTGTTCACCCCGGGCGTAGGCGCGCAAAATGTCGGCCGCGCCCCAGCACAGGGGCCGGAGCGCCTCCAGCAAGACCTTCTGATCGATCCCGGCAGGCAGGGTCTGGGGAGTCGGCATCATGGAAGTCTCCGGGCGGAGCCATTGTGATGCAGCGCGCCGAACCAGCAGGCGGAGTCCTCTACGTGGTGGGGACCCCGATCGGCCACCGCGGCGATCTTTCTCCCCGCGCCTGTGATCTGTTGCGAGCGGTCGACACGATCGCCTGCGAAGACACCCGCCACAGCGGCCTGCTGCTCAGCAGCATCGGCTCGACGGCCCGCCGCTGCAGCTTCCACCAACACAACACGCGAAGCCGAATCCCCCAGCTTCTGGCAGAACTGGCCCAGGGCCTCAGCGTGGCCGTCATCAGTGACGCGGGCTTGCCAGGCATCAGCGATCCAGGCGAAGCGCTGGTGGCGGCGGCCCGCAGCGCCGGCCATGCCGTGATCTGCATTCCCGGTCCCTGCGCCGCCACCACAGCCCTGGTGAGCAGTGGGCTACCAAGCGACCGCTTCTGCTTCGAGGGCTTCCTGCCCACCAAAAGCAAGGACCGGCGCGAGCGCCTGGCAGCCCTTGCAACGGAGACACGCACAACCGTGCTCTACGAGGCTCCGCACCGACTCCTGCAGCTGCTGGAGGAACTGGAAGGTCCATGCGGAGGCGAGCGCCGCCTCCAGGTAGCGCGAGAGCTGACCAAGCGCCATGAAGAACAGGTGGGGCCCACGATCAGCGCAGCGCTCCAACACTTCCGCCGCCACCCCCCCCAGGGGGAATGCACCCTGGTGCTGGGCGGAGCAGCACCGCAGGAGCAACCGGAGCGGGATGCAACGGCCTGGCGCCAGGAGCTGGAGGCCCTGATGAGGGGAGGAATGAGCGCCAATGCCGCTGCCAAACATCTGGCAAGCCGCAGTGGTCGGTCCAAACGGGAGCTCTATGCCTTCCTGCACCACACGGCTGAGGCAGCAGACTGGCCTGAGCCCAATGGAACGTGAATGCTGCAACGTCTGCGCCTGATGCTGATCAGCCTCAGCGGGGCAGGACTTCTTTTCCTGGTGCTGTGTCTGGGAGCCCAGAACCTGAGCGATCGTGAACGCCTCAACCTCGGCATCGGACGCACAGCTCCATTGCCCTCGGGGTTTCTGGTGGGCGTGAGCGTGGTGATCGGCGTGCTCAGTGGCGGCAGCCTGGCTGCGGCATGGCTGCCCACCAAGGAGCGCTGATCAAACGGGGCTCAGCCATCGAGGGCAATCAGAGACCCATCCAGCACCAGTCGGGTGATGCCTCGAGCGAGCAGGTAATGGGAGGTCCGCTCAAACACCTGGCTATCGGGCACCTTGATCACCCGTTGATTGCGGCCGCACTGGCGCTTGGCCGTTCGCGGGCTGGCATACAGACCGATCGCTTGCCGATCCTGGTCTGCTGCCTCCAGAGCGCCCAGTTCCTGAAAAGCGCTGAGGGGTTGCGGATCAAGTTCAACCAATTTGTCGACCAGCATGTAAATGCTTTCCGGCAAGACACCTGGACCAAGCGGCCGGCAATCAGGTGCCGAAGACTCCATCTCCAGAGAGATCTGTCCGGTCAGCACCGCAACGGTGTGAAATTCCTGCTCCGGCTCCTCGTCCGCCTCTCCCGCATCCTCCAGGGCGTCGCCGAAGTCGTCGGCGTCATCAAGGGCGAGGGTGACTGGATCCTCATCGTCGATGGGTTCGGCAGGCGTGGCCTCGGCCTGGATGCAATCGGATTGCACGGCGGCTTGGCTGCCTGACTCCAAGGCGGCTTGGCTGCCGGCACCACCTCCGCGAGCGCGATCCTTCTTCAGGGCCTCATAGGCATCGGGCGTCAACAAGGCGCGCGCCGTTCGGCTCACGGTGTTGGCGCTGCAACCGAAGACTTCGGCAAGCACCGCCGTGCTTTCACCGGAGCGATAACGCTCCACAAGCTCCCGTTTCTGGCTGTCGGTAAGCCGGCTGGGGGCCATTGGTTCTGGCGTTCAATCTCCCCACCATAGATGCTCCGAATCCCGCAAACTGCCAGGATGTCGCGATGCTCCCTTAGCTCAGCTGGATAGAGCAGCTGCCTTCTAAGCAGCCGGTCGTTGGTTCGAATCCAACAGGGGGCGTGACATCAGAGAAAGTCGAATTCGTCATCGTTTTCCTTGGCTAAGGCCTGGATCACGAGGGTGGACAGGGGAATGGCCAGGGCCGCCAGAACCAGCAGTTCCATCGAAGGTCAAACAACGTTGAAGCAGTTAAACGCTGCTGAGGCGGAGACAGCATCTCGATCGCCACAGAATCAGAGCGTTGTGTTGGAAGGCTGATGCTCGCTGAGCCGCCAGCGCCAGGTTTGCACCAGCTCGAGCCGCAAGCCGTGGCCTCTCAGCTTCAGCACCCTGGTGAGGGTCACCCGACCGGCATCACAGGATCGCGTCACGGACGCCCGGGGTTTCTCGAAGACAAAACGTTGATCCATGAAATGGTTCAGCACCACCGCCGTCACCCCGGTGCTGGGAGCGGCGAGATCCAACCGGAAACGATCACACTGCAACGCCTGAGTCGCACCACCTGCCCCGGCAAGGGCCAGGTCGCGACAGGGAATCACCCGCTGATCCTGCAGGCGGATCCAGGCCTTGTTGGGCCGTTGGGGGGCCCAACTGAAACCCAGAGGCGCCTCACACTCGCCCGCTGCCGCCGGGAGGGCGATGGTGGCGATCCCGGCAAGCAGCAGAGATCGGCCGAAAGGGCTGAAAGCACGCATACTCCGGGTTTTGCATCGGATCACGGCATTCTCAGCTGCCTTCAGAGCCGAAGACTGCCGAGCATTTCACCTGCCACCATCACCACCAGGCTGCGGGCCTCCAGGGGCACCCCCCCGGGCGTCCACGCCTCCGGATGCTGGGGCAGATCGTCTCCCGGTGGCAAAGCGGTGTCGATTAGGCGATGCCAGGGCGAGGTGGGCTGGGGCAGGTCGAAGTGCATCGCCTTGAAATAGCTGTTGAAACCGGCCCAGAGCACGGCACCCCGACTGCCACGCTGCAGGCTCACCGCCAGGCAATGGGACCAGCTGGCCCAGTCAGGCTTGCCGAGTTCAACCCCGTGCCATTGGCGCCAGAGCTGATCGGGATCACTGCTGCGCCGCTGCGGGATCTCACCGATCGGCTGTTGAGGATTGATCAGATCGGCCAGCTGCTGGCGCAGACGGAGCAACCGCCGCACATAGCCCTGGAGGTGACGATCACAGTGGTCGTCGCCCCAGATCATCCAACTCAAGGGACTGTCCTGACACCAGCTGTTGTTGTTGCCGCCCTGACTCCGCCCCACCTCATCGCCCATCAACAGCATCGGCACCCCTCGACTGAGAAGCAGAGAGGTGATCAGATTGCGCTGCTGCCTGCGTCGCAAGGCCAGAACGGCGTGATCCGTGCTGGGGCCCTCCACACCGTGGTTCCAGCTGCTGTTGTGATTCTCACCATCGCGGTTGTCTTCTCCATTGGCGAGGTTGTGTTTGCCGTTGAAGCTCACCAGGTCCATCAGGGTGAAGCCGTCGTGGGCCGTGATGAAATTGACGGAACGCCCCAACGAGAGGGAGCGCCCCCCGTTCAGGTCCGGGCTGCCGCGCATGCGTTGACCCAGCTTCCAGGTGCTGTTGTCATCGCCTTTCCAGAAGCTGCGCAGATCGTCGCGGAACCGTCCGTTCCAGGCACCGATCCGCTGCGCCGGGAAATCGCTGAGCCGATAGAGGCCGCCGCAATCCCAGGGCTCACTCACCAGTTTCAGGTCACTCAACAGGGGGTCGGCTTCGATCGCCTCGAACAGAGGCGGATGGTCGAGCGGTTGCAGCCCCTCACCCCGACTCAAGGCAATGCCGAGATCAAAACGGAACCCATCCACACCGAGTTCGATCGCCCAGCAGCGCATCGATTCGAGAATGAGCTGGCTGGTCAGGGGGCGATTGGCGGCGATGCTGTTGCCACAGCCACTCACATCGAGGTAGTCGCCCTTACTGTTCTGGTGGTAATAGAGCCGATCGCCGCATCCCCTCCAACTCAGCGTCGGCCCGTGCCGGTTCCCTTCGGTGGTGTGGTTGTACACAACATCGAGCAGAACCTCGAGACCGTTGTCGTGACAGGCCGACACCAGCTCGCGCACTTGGACGCGAGCCTGCAGAGGGTCGTCACCCTCAATGTAGCCATGGTGGGGAGCGAACCAGCTGAGGGGGCTGTACCCCCAGACGTTGTCGCGCCCCGCTGGGGCATCCTGCGGATCAAACGCCTGGATCGGCAGCAGCTCGATCGCCGTGACTCCCAGATCCTTGAGATAAGAGAGCTTGTCGATCACCCCCCGCAGAGTGCCGCGACGGTCGGGTGCCACACCACTGTCGCCTCGCCGGGTGAAGCCCCCCACATGCAGTTCGTAGATCACGCTGCGATTCCAGCTGTGGCGCGGTCGCGGATGGGCCTGGAAGTCGAAACTGTCCCGCTCGCACACCACCGCCTTCAGGCAGCAGTCGGTGTTGGGTGAAGCGCCGGTGGCCGCCTCCCGCCGATACACCTCCCAGCCGGCGATCGCCCGCGCGCAGGGGTCGAGCAGCACCTTCGCCGGTCGGAAGCCATGGCCGCCCGGCTCCAGCGGACCGAAGACGCGATAGCCGTAGCAACAACCGGCCTGGAGGCCCTCCACCTCCACATGCCAGTAATCACCGGAACGATGCTCCAAGCCAAGATCGATGATCCGCTCCGGTTGAGCCGCATCCGCACGCGCATAAAGCAGGAGCTCCACCCGATAGGCGCCGGGGGCTGCGAGGGAGAAATTCACCCCCCGTTCGGTGATCGCACTGCCCAAGGGCCAGGGCCTGCCGCGCTGGATCGTGCTCAAGGATCCCGGCCCCCGCGTTGACTACGCACTGCGTTCAAATTAATGCTTGCGGCCGTTTGATTCAGCCCATGACCATGCCGTCCGTCCTGGAATCAGGACGCCCGCCGCAACCGGTGCGCGATGACCTCTGGCTGTTTCCTCCCAATCGCGACTGCCGGGGAGGGTCCTCCTGGTGGCTGACGTCTGATCCGGAGCCCGTGCTAATCGACTGCCCACCGTTCACGGAAGCCAGCCTTGGAGCTCTGCAGACCCTGGCGGCAGGACGCCATCCCCGCATCCTGCTGACCAGCCGGGAGGGCCATGGCCGCATCCAACGGCTGCAGGAACGCCTGGGTTGGCCCGTGCTGGTGCAGGAACAGGAGGCCTACCTGCTACCGGGCGTTCATCCCCTGGAGACGTTCCAGGAGACCCACACCACGGCAGCGGGTCTACGGCTGCTGTGGACGCCTGGGCCCTCCCCTGGCAGCTGCGTGGTCCACGCCCCGGCCCCCTGGGATCTGCTCTTCTGTGGTCGTTTGCTGATCCCGGTGGCGATGGGGACGCTGGCGCCCTTGCGCCACCGACGCACCTTTCATTGGCCGCGCCAGCAACACAGCCTGACGCGGTTGCGCCAGTGGATTCCTGCAGATCAAAGCCCAGCACTGGCTTCTGGAGCTGGCCTCGGAGCTCTGCGCGGCGAGCGACTCAGCCCCTGGTCGAGCTGGACTGACAACAGCGAGATCGGCCAATACCAGGGGTTGCCGTCGTAAAGCGTTGCGGCACAGGCCCTTTCAGTTGCCGCTGCGGTGCAGGCTCCATACGATTGGCCAGCTCAGGACAGCTCCTGCGGACGTCGACCTCCGCATCCCAAGCCCATCTCCGCATCTCTCTCCTCCCCACCCATGAACAAAGCTGACCTCGTCAATCTCGTCGCAGCCCGAACTGAACTGACCAAGACCGACGTCTCCCTGGTCGTGGATGCTGCCATCGAAACCATCATCGACTCCGTCGTGGAAGGCAAAAAGGTGTCGATCCTCGGTTTCGGTTCCTTCGAGCCTCGCGAGCGCTCCGCCCGTCAGGGCCTGAACCCCAAGACCGGCGAGAAGATCAAGATTCCGGCTAAGCGCGTTCCCGCCTTCACAGCCGGCAAGATGTTCAAAGACCGCGTGCAGGGCTGAACGATCTCTCTGTTGAGGACGAAATTGCGGTCCTGCGGGGCCGCTTTGTTCTGTAGGACGGCTGGATAGCGTCGCTTGATCGCAGGGCATGGGTGGCTCCGAATCCCGCACCGATGGGCTGCCCCAACGACTGCAGGCCCTGATCGATGCCGGACAGCAACGACGAACAAAGGGTTACTGCGGCCGTTTCGCCCCCACCCCCTCAGGCCCACTGCATCGCGGCAACCTGCGCACTGCCCTGATCTCCTGGCTGGCGGCCCGCCTGCACAACGGCTCCTGGCGGCTGCGGATCGATGATCTCGACACACCGCGCCTGCGACCGGGCGCGGTCGAGGCGGCCCTGGCGGATCTTCGCTGGCTCGGCCTCGACTGGGATGGGCCCGTGATCCTGCAAAGCGAGCGCCGAGGGCTCTACCACACTGTTCTGAGCCATTGGCGCTGCACCGGCAAGGTTTACGCCTGCCGCTGCAGTCGGCGTCAGCTGAGCCGGCAACGCCTGTATTCAGGCTTCTGCCGCGACCGCCAACGGGGATGGGGCTGGGAGCAGCAACGCTTGCCGGCCTGGCGCCTCCGCGTGGCCGGAGAGTTTGCCGAGCGCTGTGGTGATCCGGTGGTGCGTCGAGCCGATGGCTACATCGCTTACCACCTGGCCACCGCCTTTGATGAACTGGCCCTTGGCATCAGCGACGTGGTGCGCGGCGCTGATCTGGCCCCGGTCCAGACCGTCCAGGAAGCGGTGATCGCTGCCATGGGCCCGATCAGCCCACCCCGCTATCAACACGTCCCCCTGCTCTGCGACACACAGGGAATGAAGCTGTCGAAACGGGATGGCAGCCAAGGGTTGCCGCCAAGGAATGAACGGCCCGCCACCGCTGAGGCCGAAGTGGGGCGACTGGCCTCCGGCCTGCAGTTGATCTCCCCGGGCAACGCGCTGTCGGCCCAGGACCTGCTGCAACACCTTCGCCTCAGGCCCGAGCTCTTCCCCTACCCAGTGTCACCGGATTCTTCACAAAGCCTTCGGGATCACAGCGGTCAAACGACTCCACACTGAACAAAACCACCACCACCACGTTGCAGCCATGACCACCTGTGCCTACTGCGGCGGGAGCGGCATCCAACGGGTGTCTGAACAACGCTTCCGCACCTGCTTGCACTGCCTCGGCAACGGCGATAACGGAGGGAGCCCAACCTGTGACGCTGTTCTGCGCTTCCCCCAGGTCAAGGTCGACCTGGTCGAAGACTTCAGCGCAGCTGTTTCTTCTTCTGCTGCCAGATGAAGAAGGCGGCGGTGGTCACCACCGCCAGCAGGGGAACCGTGGTGAACAGCAGCAAGGCGACAGCGGTCCAGTCGGTGTACATCCGCTCAGGAAGAATGGGCCGCCATCATCTCAGGCAGCATGGAATCCGCACCACCGGGGCCGTCATGTTCTGCCTGCCTTTGCGATGGAGCTCCCTCGCTGTCGCCCTGCTCGTGAGCTCGGCCCTCAGCCAGGCGACGCGGGCCCAGAGTCGTTTTGACGACTGCCAACCGGTGGCCGGAGGTGGGATCACGTGCAACACGGTTCCCTATGGAAACACGAGGATGCAGATGATCGACGCGAACTACGGGTTGCTCAACCAGGCCAGTCCTGGCTGGACCGAATACGACCCCTACGAGGGCTACGAAGACATGCTCGGCGGCAACCAGACCTGAGGGAAAGCGGGCGGCGGGAATCGAACCCGCATCATCAGCTTGGAAGGCTGAGGTTTTACCACTAAACTACGCCCGCACTAATACATCCGCACCAAGCCGCCCCTGAAGGCGTGTGACTGGATGAGTGCCCCAGCATTATGACGGTCCGCCCGACCCGCCCTCTTCGCTTGACCACTCTCCAGGCTCCACCCGCCCGATCCCGGCGCCGTCTGATGGTGGCCTATGGCCTTGGCGATGCCGGCACCGGCCTGGCCGCCACCCAACTGGGGTTCTACCTGTTTCCTTTCTTCACCTGTGCCGCCGGTCTGCCCGCCTTTATCGCCGGCTCCCTGCTCACGGTGATCAAGGTGTGGGATGCCCTGAATGACCCTCTGATCGGCTGGCTCAGCGACCACACCCACAGCCGCTGGGGCCCCCGCCTGCCCTGGATACTGGGAGCCGCTCTGCCTTTGGGGATCAGCCTGGCGGCAATCTGGTGGGTGCCCGAGGGCGACACCCTACGGCGAACCCTCTACTACGTAGTCATGGCGATCTTACTGATGACCGCCTACACCAGCGTGAATCTGCCCTACGCGGCACTCTCCACCGAGCTCACCCCCGACACGGCGATCCGTACCCGACTCAACGCGGCGCGCTTCACCGGTTCGATCATCGCTGGGCTCAGCGGTCTAATTGTGGCGTCTGTGGTGCTCAGCAACGGCGCCGATGGCTACCTGCGCATGGGCCAGATCACGGGCACGATTGCCGCCCTCGCCACCCTGGCCTGCTGCTGGGGGCTGGCTCCTTTTGCAAAAACGGCCCAACGCCCCTCCGGCCAGGCCGAACCGCTTGTGCAGCAGCTGAGGAGGTTGCGCGACAACGGCCGTTTCCTGATGGTGCTGGGGCTGTATCTGCTGCTCTGGTTCGCCCTGCAGCTGATGCAGGTGGTGGCCCTGATCTGGCTGGTGCAGGTGATCCACGTGCCACCGGCGCTGTCCACCTGGATCCTGCTGCCTTTCCAGCTGAGTGCGCTGGTGGGATTGCAGATCTGGAGCCTGCTCTCGAATCGACGGGGACGCATCACGGCGCTGCGCTGGGGAGCTGGGCTGTGGATCGCTGCCTGCCTTCTCTCGATGCTTGTCCCCGTTCTTCCGGATGGCGCCAGCGGCATGGACCTGGCTCCCTTGATTGCCCTCATCGTGCTAGTGGGCCTGGGGGCATCGACGGCCTACCTGATCCCCTGGTCCCTGCTGCCCGATGCAATCGACGCCGACCCCAGTCGCCCTGCAGGCCTCTACACCGCCTGGATGGTGTTCGGCCAGAAACTGATGATCGGCATCAGCATGTCGGTGTTCGGCGGCCTGCTCTCGCTCACCGGCTACATCTCCAGCCAGACCTGCAGCGGCCCCCTCAGCTTCATCGAGCAGCCGGGTTCCTCCCTGCTGGCGATCCGCTTATGCATGGGGCTGATCCCGGCGTCCCTGGTGGTGCTGGGCCTGGTGGTGATGCGACGCTGGCCCGATCGCGGTGCCCATCTGCAACACACCTGATGACGCCAATTCTCGGATGAGATCGCCACGCTGGTTACGTCGTCTGGGCAGCAGCCTGCTGATCGGAGGTCAGGCCGTGGCAGCCACGGCCCGGGGGCGGATCAACACCATTGACCTCGTCGACCAGCTTCTGGAGGCCGGCCCCGGCAGTTTCCTGATCGTGATCATCACCGGCATCGCCGCCGGGTCTGTGTTCAACATCCAGGTGGCTGCCGAGCTGAGTCGCCAGGGGGCCGGCTCCACCGTGGGTGGCATCCTGGCCCTCGGCCTGGCCAGGGAGATCGCCCCCCTGCTCACCGCCACCCTTCTGACGGGCAAGGTGGCAACGGCCTATGCGGCCCAGCTGGGAACCATGAAGGTCACCGAACAGATCGATGCGATCACGATGCTCCGCACCGATCCGGTGGAGTATCTGGTGGTGCCCCGACTGATCGCCATGGTGGTGATGGCACCCGTGCAGTGCCTGCTCTTCTTCGGGGTGGCGATCTGGAGCGGCCAGGTCACCAGCACAGAGCTCTACAGCATCCCTCCTTCGGTGTTCTGGACGTCGGTGCGCACCTGGATGCAACCCGACGACCTGCCCTTCATGTTGATCAAGGCCCTGGTCTTCGGCCTGCAGATTGCCGTGCTCTCCTGTGGCTGGGGCCTCACCACCGAGGGGGGCCCCAAGGAAGTGGGCACCAGCACCACCGGCTCGGTGGTGATGATCCTGGTGACGGTGGCCCTGTTGGATGTGTTACTCACCCAGATCCTTTTCGGTTGACTTCAACAACGGCATGACTCCACCCGATCCCCAGCCCAGCAACCCCGACTTCGCTCTCCCCACAGGCCCAGGCCCAGGCCCGGTGAGCCTGAGCGCCAATCCCCGCCTGCCGCTGCTGGTCCTCCTGCTCAGTGCCGCTCTGTTGCCCCTGCCCTTAACGCCCTGGCCCACCCTGGTTGTGGCCCTGTTCAGTCTTTTTTTGCTGCTTCAGGCCTACAGCCTGCGGCTCGAATTCTGTGCCGACACGCTGGTGGTGTGGCGAGGCTCGCAGGAGCTGCGCCGCTTTCTTTACCAGGACTGGCTGAGCTGGCGACTGTTCGCTCCCTGGCTGCCCGGGCTGTTCTATTTCCGTGAGGTTAAGAGCATCCATCTCCTGCCAATCCTGTTCGACGCCGAGGAGCTGAAGCGCCAACTGCAGCAACGGCTTGGGGCCCTGGAGCAGCCCAATCCCGGCGCCTCCAACGTCTCGCCCCGATGATGCGCCCCACGCCTCCTACCGACCGTCGATGCCATGCCTGACGACACCGATCTGAAGCCGCAGGACCATCCAGCCGAACCGATCGGCACGGAAGCCGACCCGAGCCAATCTCTGCTCAAGCTCGCCCTCACCGAGCTTCATGAGCGCCGCGATGCGCTGCAGAAGGAGATCGAGCAGCTTCAACGGCGCAAACAGCAGATCGAAACGGACCTCTACACGAACTTTGCCGGCCAGTCCGATGCCATTGCCCGGCGTGTGAAAGGGTTTCAGGAGTATCTGAGCGGAGCACTTCAGGGGCTGGCCCAGTCGGTCGACACGCTGGACCTGGTGGCCCAGCCCATGGTGGTGCAGCCTTCCCCACTGGATCAGCAAGCCCTGGAGTCCACGGCAGCCGATGCCAAGCCCCAAGTGGCTGCCACAGCAGTCGCTGACACCTTCCGGCCCGACGAGCCTCTGATCCGCGCCAGCCTTGAGCGGTTCCTGGAACAGCCGGATTTCTATGCCGATCCCTGGAAGTTACGCCGCAGCCTTGAGCCGAGCGACACCGCTCTTCTGGAGGATTGGTTTTTCAACCAGGGCGGCCGCGGCGCCCAGCCCAGTCGAGGCAACCGCCCTCGCAACGTGCTGCTGAGCGCCGGCCTGATCGCGATCATCGGCGAGCTCTACGGCGACCAGTTCCAGACGCTGGTGCTGGCCGGTCAACCGGAACGGCTGGGGGAATGGCGCCGCGGCCTCCAGGATGCCCTCGGGCTCAGCCGCGAGGATTTCGGCCCCAACAGCGGCATTGTGCTGTTCGAGCGCGGCGATGCCCTGGTGGAGCGGGCCGACCGGCTGGAGGAGCGGGGTGAGGTGCCGCTGATCCTGATCGATGCGGCCGAACGCGCCGTCGCCATCCCCGTGCTTCAGTTTCCGCTCTGGCTGGCGTTCGCGGCTGGCCCCGATGAGATCGACATCGACGACGACCTGCTCTGATGGCTTTCCTTTCCCTTCTTCTGGGTTATCTGCTCGGCTCGATTCCGAGTGGTTATCTCGCCGGGCGCTGGTGCAAGGGCATCGACCTGCGCACGATCGGATCGGGCTCGACCGGTGCCACCAACGTGCTGCGCAGCGTGGGGAAGGGCCCCGCTCTGGTGGTGTTTCTGGTGGATGTCGCCAAGGGGGCGGCTGCGGTGCTGCTGGCCCGGGCCCTCTCTCAAGATGCATCTCTGGCCAACTGGATCGAGGTTGGTGCCGGGCTTGCCGCCCTCGCCGGTCACATCTGGCCGGTCTGGTTGGGGTTCAAGGGCGGTAAGGCGGTGGCCACAGGCTTCGGCATGTTTCTTGGCCTGGCCTGGCCTGTGGGCCTGGCCTGCTTCGGCGTGTTCCTGGCCGTGTTGTCGCTCAGCCGAATCGTCTCGCTGGCCAGCGTGATCGCCGCAATCAGTCTGCCTCTGCTGATGGTGGCAGGCAGCAACGGGTTGGCCAATGTGTTGATCGCCCTGGTGGCGATGGCGCTGGTGCTCTGGCGTCACCGCAGCAATCTGCAGCGCCTGATCGAAGGAAGCGAACCCAGGGTCGGTCAGAACAACTGAAGCGACTCAGGCCAGCGATCCACAGCACTGGGCGAAGGCCCAGTTCGGATCGTCCGCCCTGGTGATCGGCCGCCCGATCACCAGTTGCGTGGCCCCGGCCGCCAGGGCCGCTGCCGGTGTCAACACCCGTGCCTGATCAGCGGCTTCCGTTCCGCTGGGCCGGACGCCCGGTGTCACTAGCGCAAACGGCTCCGGATGCTGGCTGCGGAGTATGGAGGCTTCCAGGGGAGAGCAAACGCATCCACCGATCCCTGCCGCCGCCGCCAGCTGGGCCAGTGCCGAGACCCGATCGGCGACGCCGTGCTGCAGGACCAGCTCCCGTTGCAGCCGTTGCTCCTCCCAACTGGTGAGCACGGTCACCGCCAACAGGGTGGGCACCGCCACCCCGCCTCTTTCGGCACCCTCCACCGCAGCCGTCTGTGCCGCACGCAGCGCCTCGCTGCCGGCGCAGGCATGCACCGTGATCAGCTCCGCCCCGAGCGCGGCCGCCCTCCGGCAGGCCCCTGCCATGGTGGCGGGGATGTCGTGGAATTTGAGATCGAGAAACACCCGCAGCCCCCGCTGCCGCAACTGCGCCACCACATCGGGCCCGGCCTGAACGAACAACTCGAGGCCCACCTTCACCCAGCGCAGCCCCGACACCTGAGCGCTCAATGCCAGAGCCTGCTCCGGTGCCATGCCATCAAGGGCGACGATGATCCGGTCGGCGGGATCCCAGCGCATCAACCCACCAACCGCCGGAAGGTTTTCTTGCCAAGCTGCAACACTTTGCCCTCCAGCTCGGCGGCGGACGCAAACTCCTGATTGGGATCGCTGATCTTTTCCCCCTCCAGGCGAGCGGCACCGCCTTTGATCTGGCGGCGGGCCTCACTGCTGCTGGCACAGATGCCCACAGCACTGAGCAGATAGAACGCCTTAGCCGGGAAGTTCACCGCCGCCAACGACGCTTCAGGCACATCGGCCGCCGCATCACCGGCGCCTCCCACCAGGGTGGCGGCATCCGCTTGCGCTTTGGCCGCTGCCTCCTGGCCATGGCGGCTGGCGGTCACCGCCAGAGCCATCGCCTTCTGTTTCTCTCGAGGGTTCTCAGGCAACGTCTCCAGATCGAGATCCGTCAGCAACGTCACGTAGTCGTTGATCGCCCCGTCGCCGACTTTCTCGAGCTTGGAATACATCGAGAGGGGGTCGTCCTCCAGCCCCACGGTGGTGCCCAGGCTTGTGCTCATCTTCTGCACCCCGTCAAGGCCAACGAGGATGGGTAGGAGCATGCCGAACTGGGTGCGCTGGCCGAAATGACGCTGCAAATCGCGGCCCATCGCCACATTGAATTTTTGGTCCGTGCCGCCCAGCTCCACATCCGCATCCACCGCCACGGAGTCGTAGCCCTGCAGCAACGGGTAGAGGAATTCATGCAGGGCAATCGGCGTGCCGCTGCCGTAGCGCTTGGAGAAATCGTCTTTCGCCAGCATCTGGCCCACGGTGGCTGTGCCCAGCAAACCGATCACCTGGGACAGATCCAGCCCCTCCAACCACTCGCTGTTGCGGCGCACCTCGAGCCGACCCGAGGTTTCAAAATCCAGCAGCGCCTGCTCCTTGGGCTGCCCCTGGCCCAGCTGCTTGAGATAGGTGGTGGCGTTGGCTTCCACCTGTTCTTTGCTGATCTGCACCCGGGTGGCGCTTTTGCCCGTGGGATCACCGATGCGAGCGGTGAAGTCGCCGATGATCAACACCGCCGTATGGCCGGCGTCCTGAAAAGCCCGCAATTTGCGAAACAGGATGCTGTGGCCTAAATGAATATCGCTTCCGGTGGGGTCAATACCCAGCTTGATCCGCAACTGCCGCCCTTCTGCTGTCGCAGCCGCCAGACGGGCGGCTAGGCATTGATCGGGATCGCCGGGGTCGCCAGCGGGGAACAGATCAGCCATGCCACGCGCCAGCCAGCTCGGCAGGGGAAGGGGCGCCTCGGGCATGACAGAGGAAAGGAAACCGTGCGGATCGTACGGGGAACCGCGTCGCCGAAGGGTCGGACGCCGCGGAGTGGGCTCAGGCGGGCGGCTGCTCGAGCTGACTCTTCATCCGCTCCAGGGTGGTGTGCATCTGCTCGAACATCTGTTCCGGAGTGATGCCGAACTGGCCCAACTGGGTGCGGAGCTGCTCCACAGTGAGCTTGGCCTGAAAATCCTCCGACAGCTCAAACCGCTTCATGAAGACGCGGTAGCGCTCCATCAACTCCTCCATCGTGTCGATGAATTTCTTCTTGCCTTCCCGATCGAACTTGCCGTAATCCGACCCCAGCTGCATGAGCTGCTGGTAGTCGCCGAACAGCCGCCTGGCCTCCTCCTGCACAATTTCGGAGTCAAAGAAGGCCATCGCCCATCGATCAACTGAAGACCAGTTTGAACAATCCAGAAGCCACGTAACAGTGCGGATCCACGCCCCCTGATCAACGCCAACATGGCGGCAGTGCTTCGGACGCTGCCAGCGTTCCCACCCACCGTGGATCTGAGCTCGATGATCGGCGACGTGCAGCAACATCGGCGCGACAGCCGAGCCGTTCTGAGCCACTGCCGAACGGCCATTGCCAGTGCTGATCGAGCCCTGCTGGTCAGCTGGATGGGATGGTTTGAAGGCATGGGGCCCCTGGTGGCCGCCACCTCCACCGAGGAGGAGTGCCTGCTCAGCCTGCTGAGCAGCGACGCCGACCTGCTCGTCTGCACCGACATGCTGGAGATCGGCAGCGGCCCCAGCCTGGTGCGTCGCGCCAAGGAGGCCCATCCCAGGCTCAAGACGTTGATGCTGATCCAGCGACCGATTGTGCGCACGATTCTGGAAGCGGTTGAGGCCCACTGCGATGGCCTCTGCTCCCACCAGAGCGCTGGCACGGGGGCAGTGCGGACCGCCCTCGCTGCGATCGACAGCGACGGGACCTACATGGACGGGGTGATCACCGGGGTGCTGCGTCATGGCCGCCTCGGCGGCAGCTCCGGCCATGGCCCTCTCGCCGAACTGAGCCTGCGGGAAGAGGATGTGCTGCGTGGCCTCTGCCGAGGCATGAGCAATCAGCAGATCGCCGATGCCCTGGTGGTGTCGATCGACACCGTGAAATCCCATGTGAGCAGCCTGTTGCGCAAACTCCCGGCCAATGACCGCACCCACGCCGTGGTGGTGGCGTTTCGCGAAGGGCTCGTGGAACTGCCCAACCACCCGCCGCGCTGGCGCAATGGCGACCAGGGTCGGTAAGGTCCTGCCGAAGCAACGGGATGACAGCAACCATGGCCCGTGGGCACTGGCTCGATCCCCTGGCCCGCAAAGTGCTTCAGGCGATGGGCGATCTCCCGGCCGACGCGCCGGCCCCCACCATGCCTTCCGCATCCACATCCGCCCCGATCCAGGAGCCGGAGTGGTTCCTGGACGTGAATCGGGCGACTGCGGAGCAGTGGCAGCGCCTGCCGGGCTGCACCGCCGCGATGGTCGATCTTCTGATCCGTCTGCAGCAGGGTGGCGTGCAGCTCAGCCAGGCCGACGATCTGTTTCAACTGCTTGAGCTGCCGCCAGCGCTGGCGGCACGCTGGCGGCCGCACCTGATCTTCCACTGGTATGGGGATGCGCCCTCTCTGACGCCGACGGCTCCGATCGATCTCAACGCTGATGCGGCTCCCATCCTGCAAAAGGCGCTGGCATGGCCGCCCCAACGGTTGGAGCGCCTGATCCAGGAGCGACGTCGCAGGCCCTTTGCCCACCTGGCCGACCTGCAGGAACGCCTTTGCCTGCCTCCCCAGACGGTGGAAGCCCTGATCGGGCGGGTGCGTTTCGGGGCGACGCGTCCGGGGCCCAGCCTGCCTCCCGGCCGCTGAAACGACCATGGTGCCGACGCCTCGCCAGGGAGACCTCTTTACCCAGACCGGTTGGGGCAGCAGCGCTGACGCTCCGGGCCCCAGCCTCAGTGCACCGCAGTTGCGCCAATGGCAACGCCGGATTCAACGTCACCAGGCGCCCCTGTTCGCGGGCCATGGGCAGCCAACGGCGCTGCAGCAAACCCAGCTGTTTGATGCTCCAGCGGATCCCCTGGCCGCGCTGTCCCCCCTCAGCCCGCGCCCGCTGCCGCTCACCTTCTGGCGTTGGCCAGAGAGCCCCCATCAGGGAGAGGCGATTTACCTGGTGATGGATCGCCCCCACGATCTCAGCACTCCGATCCTGCTCTACGTGGGCGAAACGAAAGCGGCGGATCGCCGTTGGAAAGGTGAGCATGACTGCAAGGCCTACCTGGCGGCCTATGGCGATGCCCTGTGCAGAGCCGGTCTGCAACAGCAGACCAGCATCCGCTTCTGGACCGATGTGCCAGCCGACACCCGGCAGCGACGACGGTTGGAACAGGCCCTGATCCAGACCTGGTTACCGCCGTTCAACAAGGAGACCCGGGATCGATGGGCCACCCCCTTCAGCAGGGACTGATTCGTAGCATCGCTCCAGCAGCCGCTCATCCATGTCGTTCTCACGATCACCCGCCACGCTCCAGAACTGGAGCGGTTCCGTGCTGGCCGTGGGGATCGCCGCCAACGACCCCCAGGGCCTGATCGGCCAACTGGAGGCGCGCCTGAACAGCCCGCTGGGCAGCTGGCTGGAGAAGCAGCGCTTCCAGGCCAAAGCGGGGGAGGTGGTCAGCCTTCAACTGCTCCACAAGGATCTGAGCCGGCTGGTGCTGGTGGGTCTGGGCGATGCGCCAACGGCCGATGAACCGACAGCGGATGTCGCAACGCTGCGTCAGGCCGGTGCAGCGCTGGCCAATGCCTGCATTGGCCTTGACGGTCGTGCCGGCGTCCATCTCCCCTGGGGAAGCGATGGAACCCGCGCCGCTGAGGCGGTCGCCGAAGCGATCCGGCTGTCCCTGTATCGCGACACCCGCTTCCGCAGCCAACCCGAACCACGCCTCCAGCCCAAACACTTTGACTTGCTCGGCGATCTGCCCGCCGATCTCAGCGACGCCCTGGAACGGGTCGATGCTCACTGCGCCGGCGTTGAGCTGGCCAGGGAGCTGGTGGCAGCGCCCCCCAACAGCGTCACCCCTGCCGCTCTGGCCGACACCGCAGCCGCCATCGCCGCTGAGCACAACCTTGAGCTCCATGTGCTGGAGCGGGGAGACTGTGCCGAGCGGAACATGGGCGCGTTTCTCGCGGTAAGTCAGGGGTCCGATCTCGATCCCAAGTTCATCCACCTCACCTACCGCTCACCCGGAGCGATCCACACCCGTCTGGTGCTGGTGGGCAAGGGGCTCACCTTCGATTCCGGCGGCTACAACCTCAAAGTGGGTGGCGCCCAGATCGACATGATGAAGTACGACATGGGGGGCAGCGCGGCAGTGTTCGGAGCGATGCGCACCATCGCCCAACTGCGACCGGCCGGTCTGGAGGTGCACATGCTGGTGGCCTCTTGCGAAAACATGATCAACGGGTCCGCCGTCCATCCCGGCGACATCGTCACCGCCTCCAATAGCACCACGATCGAAATCAACAACACCGATGCCGAAGGCCGTCTGACCCTGGCGGATGCGCTCGTGTACGCCAGCGGCCTCAAGCCCGACGCGATCGTGGATCTGGCCACGCTGACCGGAGCCTGTGTGATAGCCCTTGGTGAGGAAATCGCCGGTCTGTGGTCGGAGCATGACGCCCTGGCGGACAGCCTCAGGCAAGCGGCGGAGCAGGCCGGGGAAGGTCTGTGGCGCATGCCGATGCCGGCGAGTTATCGCGAGGGGCTGAAATCGACTCTGGCGGATCTGAAGAACACTGGCCCCCGGCCCGGCGGCTCCATCACCGCAGCGCTGTTCCTGAAGGAATTCGTGGAGGGCGGCATCCCCTGGGCCCACATGGATATCGCCGGCACCGTGTGGAGTGACAAAGGCCGGGGGCTCGACCCCGCAGGCGCCACCGGCTATGGAGTGCGCACCCTGGTGCACTGGATCTGCAGCCGAGCCGACCAGGCCAGCGCCTAAATTCCTGTCGCGTTCGACACAGCCCCTGCGATGGCCTCACGCCCGATTCGCTGGTACCTGCGAGCTCAACTGGGCATCCTGCTGCTCCCGGCTGGCCTTTGCTTGTTTGGCGAAGCGATCAGCCGCCGAGTGCTGCAGGCCCTGGGCAATGACGGTGGGCCCTGGTTCTGGTATGGCACCCTCAGCCTGATCTGCATCAATGCAGGCGTGGGACTGATGATCGAGAGCGGGCTGCTTCGCGGCTATCCCGGACGATCGGGGCCTTCCACGCCACGAGACTGAGACGGCCCTGCAACGGCTCAGGAGGCAGCAGCGGTGACAACCCGGTCCTCAGCGTCGGCAGCAAGACGGCTGAAGCGAAGACTGCTGGGACACTCCAGCGCGTGAATCTGCCAACGGGCCCGCTCAGAAAACGACGCCATCACGCGATCGAGATCATCAGAGGCCTGCTTGGGCGAGAGATAGGGACCGATGTGACGGGTCACCAAACCGTCCTTGATGGTCAGCAGATACATACACCCTCCCCCCAAATCTCCGACAGATGGTAATGGGTTGATCGGGGTTTGGAATGGGGGAAAACCCGCACCTTCACTGAGAAGTGGCTGAGCCCAGGCTCCCAGCTCTCTTTAGATTTTCCTTCTATTTCAGACCCTCAACGCCAGGACTCGCCGCGTCGTGCCCGCTCACCCCAGACCGCGTCTAGCCGTTGATCGCGGCCGCAACTGAATCGGTAATAGCGATAACGCAGGGGATGCCGATCCGCGTAATTCTGGTGGTACGTTTCAGCAGGCCAGAAGCGCACAGCTGATCGGACCTGCACTTTGAGCCGATCGGAGGTCAGCTTGAGTTCCTTGGCAGCAGCAGCGACACTGGCCTTGGCCGCGGCCGCCTGCTGGGCGCCTTCAGTGAAGATCACGGGACGATAGGAATCGCCGCGATCGCAGAACTGACCGCCGCCATCGAGAGGGTCCACATTGCGCCAGTAGTGGCGCAACAAGGTGGCATAGCTGATCCGTTCCGGGTCAAAACGGACGCGCACCGCCTCCTGATGTCCCGTGCGTTCACCGCTCACCTGCTGGTAAGTCGGCCGGAGCACATGGCCACCGCTGTAGCCGCTTTCAGCAGAGAGAACACCAGGGAGCTCTTCAAGGTCATGCTCCAGACACCAGAAACATCCACCGGCAAACACCGCCTCTTGCACGGATGCGGCGACAGCGGGGGGCCCCTGCAGGCTGAGCAGCAGCAGAAGGCCAAGGGCAAGGCCTCGCAGCCAATGGCGACGGATCATCGAGAACATGGCTGCACCGACTCGAGGATGGCGACAGCGGCCCGATCGGTGACACCGGGGCTGCCGAGGGTGGCGCTGAGCCTGGCATAGCCGGCCAGCATGTGATCGCGACAGGAACGGTCACAAAGGAGAGGCTGGGCCTCGCGCACCAGCGCTTCGGCCGTGAACGCATCCTGAAGCAGTTCGGGCACCAACCGCTCCCCCAGCAGCAGGTTGACTGGGGAAATGTGGTCCACCTGAAAGCGCAGCAGATGGCGAGCCACCCAGGCCGTGAGTCGGCTCACCCGGTACCCCACCACCTGGGGCACTCCATGCAGAGCCAACTCCAGGTTAATCGTGCCCGATTTCCCCAGGGCTAGATCCGCAGCAGCGAAGAGGCTGGGCTTGAGACGGTCGGCGTCGGCGGCCGCGATCACGTGCCCCCTCACGCCGGCTTCCTGCAGAGCCAGGCGCAGCGGCTCTTCAAAGGCCGCCAACCCAGCGGGCACCATCACGTCAAGGGCTGGATCGGCAGCCTGCAAACGAGCAGCGGCATCCACCAGAACCGGCATTAAATAGCGCAGCTCCTGGGGCCTGGAGGCGGGCAGCAGCAACAGCAGAGGAGCCTCGGCGGGGAGCGCCAGAGTGCGGCGAGCTTCTGAACGGGAAGGGCGATGGGCCGCCAGATCGAGGAGCGGATGGCCCACCCAGGTGACCTCGGCACCGCGGGCGGCATAAAAGTCTGCCTCGGCGGGAAAGATCGCGAGAATACGATCGGTGAAACGCAGCAGACGCGTGGTGCCGCCATCGCCCATGCGCCAAGCCCATTCCTGCGGGGCGATGTAATACGTGATCGGCACATGGGGCAGACGCCGCCGCAGATCGCGGCCCAGCCGCACGTTCGCTCCCATGTAGTCGATCAGCACCACCGCATCAGGCGGCCGAGACCTCAGCAGCTGATTGACCCGGGCCTGAAGCCGCAGGGTGGGCACCACCAGGGGCAAGGCCTCCCACAGGCCGATCGCCCCCATCGGCGCCGTGTCGGCGAGCAGCTCAGCGCCAGCATCACGCATGCGTTCACCACCGAGGGCGAGCACTTCAAGCGCAAGATCGAGCCGCTGAGCCTGACGATGGAGGGCCTCGATGAGAAGGCTCCCCTGCAGATCACCGGACACCTCGCCGGTGCTGATCAGGATGCGGACCATCAGCGACCGCCGGCAGCGGGCATCGGGCCACGACGCCCCTTGCTGATCGAAGCCTCCAGGAAGCTGCAGAGGTGGTCTGCAGCCGGTAGGAGAGCCGTCTGGCGGGCCTGACGAAGGCTTTCGGCGATCACTTGATCAGAGCGATAGATCAGGGTCCAGATGTCCTGAAGCTGGCGCAGCTCCTCCCCTCCATTGCTCTGATCCAGGCCACGGCGCCGCAGCCCCACCCGATTCAGCCCCCGAACCCGACCAGGGTGCCCCTCCACCAGGCAGTAAGGCGGCACATCCCGATCCACCCGGGTCATGCCGCCGACCATCGCCAAGCCGCCGATGTGCACAAACTGATGAATACCGAGACAGCCACCGATCACGGCACGATCCTCAATCTCCACGTGGCCGGCCACCTGGATGCCATTGGACATCACGATCCCATTGCCGAGCAGACAGTTGTGACCGAGATGGCAATAGGCCATCAACAGATTGTGGTCGCCGATCCGAGTGACTTCCCCCTCATCGGTGGCCCGATTGATGGTGACGCATTCCCGGATGGTGTTGTGGTCGCCGATCACCACCTCGGTGGGGGCGCCGCGATACTTCAGATCCTGCGGCTCCTGACCAAGACAGGCGCCAGGGAAGATGCGATTTGAGCTGCCGATGGTCAGACGGCCATCGAGCACGACGTGGGGACCGATCCAGGAGTTGGCACCGATCCGCACGCCGGGACCGACCACGGCGCCAGGTCCGATCACAACCCCTTCGGCCAGCTCGGCCCTGGGGTCCACAACAGCAAGAGGATGGATCTGCACCGCCGAATCCTCGCTGATGACCGATGGGGAAGGGGTCTCAGGCATGACGCTCAGTCCACCAGGGAGAACATCAGCTCACCGGAGCAGACGAGCTGACCCTCCACCGAAGCTTCCGCTTTCACCTTGCCGAAGCGCTGTCTCTTCAGACTGAGCAACTCGCAGCAGATGCGCAGCTGGTCGCCGGGCACCACAGGTCGCCGAAAACGAACTCCATCAATGCCCGCAAACACGAACAGTCCTTTGGGGAGGTCGGGCATCTGGGTGACGATCAGGCCGCCCACCTGGGCCATCGCCTCCACGATCAGCACCCCGGGCATCAAGGGGCGATCGGGAAAATGGCCCTGAAACTGCGGCTCGTTCAGGGTCACATTCTTGATGGCCACCGCCCGCACTCCCGGCTCATGCTCCAGAACCCGATCGACCAGGGCGAAGGGGTAGCGATGGGGCAACAAGCCCATGATCTGCTCACTGGTGAGCACGGCATCGGAGGGCGTGGCCCTGGAGGGGGGGGTGGTCAACGGTTCAGCGAGGGGAGGGAGAGAGATCTGCCAGGGCAGCAGCAAGATCGGTGTGCAGGCCGTGGGAGCCCCGATACACGAGCACCTGTGCCTGGGGGAACCCCACAAGGGCCAGATCCCCGATCAGGTCCAAGAGCTTATGGCGCACCGGTTCATCCACGAAGCGCAGCGGTGGGTTGAGCCAGTGCTCTCCATCACACACCAGTGCGTTGTCCAGAGCGCCTCCCTGAATCAGCCCCGCAGCGCGCAGCTGATCCACCTGCTCGCGGAAGCCGAAGGTGCGCGCTGGGGCGATCTCCTCCACAAAGCGTTCGGGCGTCAGGCTGATTGCCAACTGCTGCCGCCCGATCGCAACCTGGGGGAAGTCGATCACCCCCACCACCTGAAAGCCCTCGGCAGGAGTGGCCGTGATCACGCTGCTCCCCCGATGACGCGTGATCGGGGCCGTGAGCCTGGGGCCGGGTCGGCGTGACGTCGCCGCCGGAGCAAAGCCCACCTCCTCAATCGCCTCCACCCAACCGAGAGCGGAACCATCCAGCAGAGGGACCTCCGGTCCGCTCACCTCCAACTCCACATGACTCAGCCCTGTGCCGGCCAGGGCGGCCAAAAGATGTTCCACTGTGGCCAGGCGCCGCTCGCCCAGATCCAGGGTGGTGCAGAGCTGGCTGTCGCGCACCTGAGCCGGGCTGAGGGTGACAGGCTCACTGGATGCAGGCGCCTCGGCCCATCGCACGTGATAACCAGCCCGCTCAGACGGCCTGAGCGTCACCGACACCGAAGCACCGCTGTGCAGACCCACACCGCTGCGCGCCACAGGCGAGGCGAGGGTCCAGGAGCCGTTGTAATCAGTGGGCCAGGTGGCCATCAGAATTTCCAGCCCACACCCAGGTTGAAACGCCAGTCGCCGGTGAGGTCTTGGCTGGCCACCTCCAGGCGCAGAGGGCCGACCGGGGTGGTGACGATCACACCGGTACCAACGGAGAAACCCGAACCTGGTTTATCGAGGAGCTCACCCGGCTTTCCCGGAACGCTCGCCTGGGAACCGAGAGACGTGCCAGCATCCACGAAAAGTTCACCGGCAAAGATGCTGATGATCGGGAAGCGGTATTCAATCGTGGCTTCACCGAAGCTGCGGCCCACACCCAGATCGCAGTCGTACCAACCGCGAACGGAATTGGAACCGCCCAGGCAGAAGGCTTCGTAAGGGGGGAGCTGGCCGATCACGGTTCCCGCTTTCAGCTGGATACCGATCGCCTGGGGGCAATTGGCCTTCTCGCCGGGCTTGGGCCGACAACCCTTCGCAATCTTGAGCCAGTTCACAGGGAAGAACTGGGTGTAACTGGCCCGTAACCGGTTAAAGGTGGGGGAATTAGCCCCCACGGAAACAAATTGCTCGGTTCCCAAGCTGAGGAAATTACCGGACGTGGGATTGCGTGGATCGTTCAGCTTGTTGTAAGTGGCCGCAAAACGCACGCTCGCCAAATTGTTCTCCGTGGCGCAGTCGGAGGAATTGCCGCTGTAGGCGATACAAATAATCTCATCATTAGGAATCCGATCGTTCTTGATGTTTTCATTGGGAACACCATAGGGACGTGAATCCCCAGCGAAGTTGATCGGACGCACATTCTGGATGCTCAATCCAGCCAGAACATTCCAAGGGACAATTTTGTAAGGATCACCGCCATTGAGCGGCCGGGCGAAAACGATATTGCCGCCGACCCGCTGCAGCGCGACGGAATCCCCTTCGAAATCAAACCAGCTGAATTCGGGGAATTGCTTGTCGGCATTAGCAACATTATCAAACTTTCGCCCAGCAGGATTGTTGTCGGTGTTAATCTCGTAGGCGTTGGTGGAATTGTTATTGACGTAGTCATCAACCGTGACGATGCTGCCATTGTTCTGGCTTTGGAAGACCTGGGGAACTTCACGGCTTAGGAACAACGAGGTGCGGAAGGAGGTTCGCCACTGATCACCTTTGATCCAGGGATCGGTGAAAGTGAAGTTCGCCAGGCCGCCGTACTGGCCATAGGTGAGGTTGAGCGCGAGATTCCAGGCGCGCCCGAACAAATTGCTGTCCTGGAGCTGCACCTGACCGAACACACCCTGACTCTGGCTGTAACCGAGACCCCCCGAGAGGGAGCCCGTGGATTGCTCCACGATGCCAAGAATGATGTTCACGGTGCCAGGCTCACCGGCCACCGGCTTCAGGGTCACCTTCACATCGCTGAACAGCGAGGTGCTGTAAAGACGTTTGATGTCGCCTTCCAACTGGTTGCGGTTGAACGGTTCACCGGGCTTAATCGAGATTTCCCGTGTCACCACCCAGGGCTTGGTCTTGCCCTTGATCGGCTCACCCTTGTCGTTGGTGCTCTCGCCCTCCCTGTTCAGGAACTCCACCTCCACACCGGCCACGGTGCCGATCACCACCTTGAGCTGCACCACACCCTCCGGACTGACCCGACTGGGGCCCGAAAGCCGCGCCAGCGAGTAGCCCTCCTTGGCATACCAACCCTGCAGCTCCTTCATCCGCAGCTGCAGCTCATTCAGGTTGAGTGTGCGGCCGTAGTCAGAACTGAACGTCTGCTCAACCACCTCCGGCGGCATCTTGGTGTCGTCGGGTTCCAGCTCAACCTTGGTCAGCACAGGGTTGGGCACCACCTTCACCAACAGCTGCACTCCCAGGGGACCATTGATCGGCTCGATCCGCACATCGGAAAACCAGCCTGTGGCGTAGATCGCATTCAGATCGGTTTTGAGCTGATCGCGGGTGACGCGACTGCCAGGACGCACCGTCATCGCGTCGTAGGCCGCCAGCTCGAGGCGCTCCTGTTCCGGATGACCGGCAATGCCTTCGATCACCACCTCACTAATCAGCACCCGAGGCTGGGCCGGCGCCTGCTCCAGGGGCTCCTGCACCGCAGGCTGTTGTTCTGGGGGCAGCTGCTGCTCGGCTGCGGGCTGCTGCTGGGCAGGCTCATCGTCAGGGGTGTCCTGCTGCGCAGGCAGGACCTCCTCCACCTGGATTGTCTCCACGTCCACCTGCTCCACCTCAACCTCCACCGTCTCGGTCTGAGGCTGGTCCTGCTGCTGCTCCGCTGGATTCTCCTGGGCCCTCAGGGCTGGGCTGGAAATCAGGGGTAAAGCCAAAGCAAGACCCAGAGCTCCCCGCCGAACGGCGTCCGTGGTCCGGCTTGAGGAGAAATTGACCATGGGGAGGGCGGCAGTCGGCCGATTCGGCCGCAAACGTCCGCAGACCTTACCTGTAGTTGCGGGGGTTGGGGCAGCACCCTTGGACCCGTTTGTAGACCTCCCCGTAGGCCTCGATCAGCCCACCCAGATCCTGGCGGAAGCGGTCCTTGTCAAGGATGCGGTCCTGTGGATCCAGGGTTCCCAGGTCCCAGAGCCGACAGGTGTCCGGGCTGATCTCATCGGCCACCAACAAATCGCCGCTGCGATTGCACCCCAGCTCAAGCTTGAAATCCACCAGTTGGAGCCCCAGATCCCGAAAGAAGGGCCCCAACACGGCGTTCACGCGCCGCGCCAGGGTTTCCATCTCCTGACGACGCTCCCGGCTCACCAGCTGCAGCAGCTCGAGCCGGGACTCCGTCAGCAGAGGATCTCCGAGGCCATCGTCCTTGTAATACAGGTCGAGCAGGGCTGGCTCCAACGCCGTCCCCGCCTTGATCGGAGTTTGTTGGCAGAGGGACCCAGTGGCCACGTTGCGCAGCACCACCTCCAGGGGAATGACCTCCAGCCGCTGCACCGCCATCCAGGTGTCGCCGGCCAATCCCTGGTAGTGCGTCGGAATTCCGGCACGCTCCAGCAGCTCAAACAACCGCGCCGAGATCTGACAGTTCAACCGCCCTTTGTCGTCCAGTTGCTCACGTTTCAGAGCGTTGAACGCGGTGGCGTCATTTTTGAATTCCACCAGCGCGGTGTCGTCCAGCACGGAGGCGTACACACGCTTGGCCTTCCCCTCGTAGAGCAGGGGACCGGGGGAAACGCTCATGGGCTGGGGGAGGGGGCGATCACCGGAGAACCGGCAGGCCTTGATTCTCCCAGGGCAGCGTGGCCCCCTGGCTGCCGGGGCGATCGCAGCTGTTGATCCAGTGCATCGGGATCAGCGTCTGAACGTTGCAGCAGGGTGTAGCGGTCATCCAGCCGACGCGACAGCCGTTCCAAGCGCTGCCGGGCCCGGCTCCCATCGCCACCAGCCTGCAGATTCAGGCGCAACTGCAGCCGCAGCAGCTCGACGGCCGTTGACCAGGCCTGGTCGGCGGCCGCCTGGTCAAGGGCCGCCTCCAGCCCCGCGTCGCTGCTGGGTTGACCGAGGGTCTGCAGCCATTCGGCCACGAGCCCGTAACGGCGTGCTGCCACCGCCCCCTGTGTTCGACCAGCCAGAAGGACGGCAGCGGCGCGATCCAACTGCCCGGACGCCGCTTCATGGTCGGCGAGCAGATCGAGGGCCGTACGGGTCAGCGGTTGGCCGTCCTCGGACACCCCCACCACGAGCTGCTCCAGGTCCAAGCTGGCGAGTTCGCCATTGGCCAGCCGCCGCAGCGCCAGGGCAGCGCGCCGATGATCAAGGCTCGCCGATGCGGCTCTCCAGTCGAGCAACAACCACTGCCGACGCTGCTGACCAGGCCCGGGCCCGAAGCGATTCAGCACCACCTGGGCACTGGCGGGAGCCTTGCACGTCAACAGGGCCCTGGCGTTGGCCATCACCACGGGAAAGGGCTGGGGTGCGGGGGCCACCAGCATCAAACGATCCCTCAACTCCTGGAGGCGTGACTTGAGATTGAAGCGAGCCGCATCGGCACAGGCCAGTTGCAACTCCGGGATGCCCCCCTCCAGCAACGCCATCTGGTAGGCCACCTCGCCCATCGGCAAAGGCTGGGTCTGACTCTGGACCTGGGCCTGGGCCTGGGCCTGCGTCTGAGGCTGGGGCTGGGGCTGGACCGCAAGCAACAGCGTCAGGGGCAGGGCATGGATCCCCATGGGGCGGCCGTCAACAAAGATGGAAACCGTTCGCCCTGCGACGCGAACGTCCCGGCGATACCACTCAAACCTAAGGGGATTCCCCCATCGTTCCCGCTGCCATGGCCCTCTCACCCTCCCGTCCCCAGCCCCTGCCACCGCTGGCGAGGTTGCTTGTCGTGGGTCACGGCGGCCGCGAACAGGCCCTCTGCTGGGCGCTCGAACGCTGCCCTGGTGTCGACAAGGTCTGGATCAGTCCCGGCAATGGCGGACCTTTCGGCGAGCGCCTGGACACGGCGACCAGCGATGCCGAAGGTCTGCTGTCGCTGTGCCATCAGCATCAGATCGATCTGGTGGTGATCGGCCCCGAGGCGCCTCTGGCGGCCGGACTGGCCGACACGATGCGGGCCGCGGGGCTGGCGGTGTTCGGGCCAGGAGCCGATGGTGCCCTGCTGGAGGCCAGCAAAGCCTGGGCGAAACAGCTGATGCTTGAGGCCGGCATTCCCACCGCCGGACACTGGATCGTCACCAGTGCCGAGGAAGGTCTGGCCCTGGTGACGCAGCTGCAGCGTCCCCTCGTGGTCAAAGCCGATGGCCTTGCCGCCGGCAAAGGGGTGACGGTGGCGGACTCGATCGCGGCAACGCAGGAGGCGATCCGGGATGCCTTCAATGGTCGCTTTGGCTCCGCCGGCGAACGCCTGGTGTTGGAGGAGCGTCTGGAGGGGCCGGAGGTGTCAGTGTTCGCCCTCTGTGATGGCGAACGGCTCGTGCTTCTGCCGCCCGCCCAGGACCACAAACGCCTGCTGGATGGCGATCAGGGGCCGAACACCGGTGGAATGGGGGCCTACGCCCCAGCGCCCCTGCTGGATGCCAAGGCCCTGGACCAGGTGCGTCGTCAGGTCCTGGAGCCCACGGTTGCAGCCCTGCAGGCCCGGGGCATCGCCTATCGCGGTGTCCTCTACGCCGGGCTGATGCTCACGGCCGACGGTCCGCGCGTGATCGAATTCAACTGCCGCTTCGGCGATCCAGAATGTCAGACCCTGATGCCACTGATGGGGCCCGAACTGGCGCGGGTGCTGCAGGCCTGTGCCTTGGGACGGCTGGATCTCGCCCCGACCTTGACGGTGCAGCAACGCTGCAGCGTTGGCGTGGTGGCGGCGGCGGCGGGCTATCCGGAACAGCCGCGCCAGGGCGATGTGATTGAGGGGGACCTGGCTTCGTCAGACCAGCGCCAGCTGTTCCATGCGGGCACGCGCTTGGCCGCCGATGGTCAACTCCTGACCGCAGGCGGCCGGGTCCTGACCATGACGGCCCAGGCTGACGACTTCGATGCGGCCTTCACCGCCGTGTACCGCGCCCTGGAGCAGGTGCGCTTCGAAGGCATGCAGCTGCGTCAGGACATTGGTCATCAGGTGCGGCAGGCCTAGGCTGCGTCGGAGCGCCCAAGCGTGATGGCCAGCAGCGCATCAGCAGCATCCGCAACCGGCTACCCCGCCGCTTCCACCACAACGAGCTGGTGGGGGAAGGTGCGGCTTTGGTGGGCCGAATTCAGTCTTCAAACGAAGCTGCTGTCGGTGGCGACGCTGGTGGTGAGCCTGATGATGACAGGCATCACCTTTTTCGCCCTCAACGGAATCCAGCGCGACGCCGTCATGAATGACACGCGTTACGCCAGGGATCTTGGTCTGCTCCTGGCCGGGAATGTGAGCGAATTGGTGGCGGAGGGCCGCGACCGCGAACTGGCCAATGTCACCGAATCCTTCTGGCGATCGAGCCGCAGCCTGCGTTACATCTTCTTCGCCGACCCGGAGGGCATCGTGTATCTGGGGATTCCGATCAGCGGCAGCGGTCAGGAGACGCCCAATGACCTACGCCTGAGTCGGCGGCTGGAGCTGCCGGCGGGTCTGCGCAACCGCCCCCAGAACCCCTTGGTGCGCCAGCACCTCACCCCCCAGGGCCAGGTGACCGATGTGTTCGTGCCTCTGGTGCGCGAGGGGCGTTACCTGGGCATCCTTGCCCTGGGGGTGAATCCCAACGAAACCGCTCTCGCCAGCGCCGCCCTCACCCGCGAGGTGACGGTGGCGGTGTTCATCTCGATCTGGGTGCTGGTGATCCTCGGGGCTGTGTTCAACGCCCTCACGATCACCCGACCGGTGAAGGAACTGCTGCGGGGCGTCCGCTCGATCGCCTCCGGAGATTTCGAGGCACGGATTGCCCTGCCAGTCAGTGGAGAGCTGGGGGAACTGCTGGATGGCTTCAATGCCATGGCCGCCCAGCTGCAGGCTTACGACGCCGCCAACATCGAGGAGCTCACCGCCGCCCAGGTGAAGCAAGCTTCCCTGATCGCCACGATGGCCGATGGCGCTGTGCTGCTCGATGCCGAAGGACAGATCGTGCTGGCGAATCCCACCGCCCGCCGGCTGTTTCGCTGGGAGGGACGCAACCTTGAAAGCCAGGAGCTGCTCGATGAACTGCCCCACCTCCTGGCGATCGAACTGCATGCTCCCCTCGATGCTCTCTTGAACGGCATCAGCGACAGCGAAGACCTGCGCTGCAGCATCGACGATCCATCCCGCACCCTGCGGATCGTGCTGCAGTCGGTGCGCGATGCCAGCGGCGAAAGCCTGAAGGGAATCGCGGTCACCATTCAGGACCTGACGCGGGAAGTGGAACTGAACGCAGCCCAGAGCCGATTCATCAGCAACGTCTCCCATGAACTGCGCACACCGCTGTTCAACATCAAGAGCTACGTGGAAACGCTCCACGACATGGGCGACCAGCTCAGCGAGGAGGAAACCAAGGAATTTCTGGGTGTCGCCAACGCCGAGACCGATCGGCTCACACGACTGGTGAACGATGTGCTCGACCTCTCACGCCTGGAATCGAACCGACCGGTGCAGTTCGAAGCCATGGCACTGACACCGGCCTTGGAGCAGACCCTGAGGAACTACAAGCTCAATGCTGACGACAAGCAGGTGAGCCTGAGGCTGGACGTGCCGATCGAACTGCCGGAGATCCTTGGCAACTGGGATCTACTGCTTCAGGTGCTCGACAACCTGGTGGGCAACGCCCTGAAGTTCAGCCGCCAGGGAGGTGTACTGATGCTGCGTGCTTACACCTGGCCCGACAGCTGCTGGATGCCGGCAGCACGGCAAGAGGGAAGCGCTCCCCATTGCGACCTGATCTCACCCCTGCCCAGGGTGCGCATCGAAGTGGCCGATACCGGCTTCGGCATCAGCGAAGCGGATCAGCAACGCATTTTCGATCGTTTCTATCGCGTCGAGAATGCCGTGCACACCGAAGTGGGAACGGGCCTGGGGCTCTCCATCGTGCGAGGCATCGTCGAAAAGCATGGCAGCACGATCCACATGGCCAGCGAACCAGAGGTCGGCACCACCTTCTGGTTTGATCTGGCCCTCGCCCAGTCGGATCAGGATGAACTGCAGCTTCAGTCGGACCGACGCAAACGTCAGGACCTGGAGCTGTTGGAACAGGAGCTGAGCGGTTGAGCCCCCTCAGTCGTCGGCGGTGACCCCGCGCACGATCCGGGAGAGCTCGCTGCGTTCATCCGTGGTGACCCGGTGGGGCACACCGGAAATGATTCGCTCGAAATTGGAGAACGAATCCTTAATCTGGGGTCCATTGCCCGTGATCACGAATTCACGGATGCCTTTGTCGTGCCAGGAGCCGCGCATCTTGAAGACATTCAGGGCGCGGGCCATCTCACCGCGGATCTCCACATACTGCAGAAGCAGGATCGTGTCAGTGATGGTGGAGATATGGGAGTCGGTGATCGAATGGCTCCCCATGAACTCCTCTGAGGTGTTGGTGAAGAAACCGGCGATCTCTTCCTGCTTCGCATAACCGGTGACACCGATCACAAACTGGCGGAAGGCATTGTGACTGACGCCCCTGGCAAGGGCAGACAGGGAATCAATCGCCATCCGTGACGGCTTGAACTGGCTGATTTCCGTCTTGATGATCTGAAGGTGATCCTCCAGGCCTGTCGACTCCGGATAGGCGCAAATAATCTTGAGCAAGCCATCCTGCTCCATCTGCTCAAAGTCGATCCCCCAGCTGGTGGCATTGCGCAGGAGCTGGGCGCGTGATTCCTCGTAGGCAAACAGAATGGCCCGCTCTTTATTACGGCATGCGTCCTCAATGAACTTCGAGACCAGCAAGGTTTTGCCGGTACCTGTGGCACCGGTGGCCAGGATGATCGAGTCCTTGAAGAAACCACCACCGCACATCTCGTCGAGGCGAGGCACTCCCGAACTGAGGCGCACATTCGAGGAGCGCTGAGTGAGGCGCATGGCACCGAGCGGGAAGATGCTGATGCCATGGGCTCCCATCGTGAAGGGGAACTCCCCTTTCATATGAGTCGTGCCGCGGAGCTTGAGGATCTCAACAGTGCGGCGTCGGCGCTCTCCCTCGAGAACATTGCGGAGAATCACCACATTGTCGGAAACGAATTCCTCCACGCCGTAGCGTGCGATCGGACCATATTCATCGATTCTCTCGGTGGTCATCACGGTCGTGACACCGATCTCCTTCAACCGAGCAATCAGACGGAAGATCTCGCGACGCACCACAAAAACAGCGTCGTATTGCTGGAACACCGCGGTGATCGAATCGATCGCCACCCGTTTGGCCTTGTATTTGCGAATGGCGTAGTGGATGCGCTCGATCAGACCAGACAGATCAAAACTGCCCGCCACATCCTGGCCATCGGGATCGGGGGAGGCATCAAGAATGAAGAGCTTGTCCTGCTCAACCATCTCCTGGAGATTCCAGCCGAAACTGGCGGCATTGCGCAGGATGTCGAGCGGAGACTCTTCAAAGGTGACAAAAATGCCCGGCTCGTCGAAGTGGGCAATGCCGTTGTGAAGGAAATGCAGGGAAAACACCGTTTTACCGGTGCCGGAGGTACCGCTGATCAGGGTGCTGCGCCCGATTGGCAGACCGCCCTGGCACACATCATCAAAGCCCTCGATCCCGGTCGGGAGCTTCTGCACCTGCATCTGAGGTGAGCTGCTGGAGCTGGAGATCTGCATGACACCGACGTTCTGTTGCAACGGTAAGGAGATTTGAGCGGTTCCTCCGGATCAGCACAGCAGCGCTTAAGAATCTGTGCTGTGTGTGTCGGCGTCCTCCAACGCATCCATCAGCGAGGAGGTCAGGCCACTGTCGGAGAGTTCGTCGTAGAGCAGATCCAGACCGATCAGCACCCGCTCCCGATCGGAGAGGTCTCCGATGATCCGCCGCACCGGCGGCGGCAGGATCTTCGACAGCGTTGGCGTGGCCAGGATGTTGTCCTCCTGAGCAC
>Ga0213858_10000103_pt1 | contig 35903 bp, 16 predicted proteins | sample PICome_FD_160122 | JGI IMG/M metagenome (GOLD analysis project Ga0213858, IMG submission 160122) | Coastal seawater microbial communities near Pivers Island, North Carolina, United States - PICO245 | ecosystem: Environmental > Aquatic > Marine > Coastal | place: USA: North Carolina | collected... | reverse complement strand
GCTCGCGTTATTTGAGGTACTGAACTATGATGATGAAAGGTGGCACTTATGTTAAGGGCAAACCCAAAAAAACTCGCCAAGGAAACTCGCAGTATACACTAAGATCCGCGACTTCTCGTAATAAAGCAAAAAAGAAGTATCGCGGACAGGGTAAATAGGTAAAGCGTTACGTTATGTAAATGGCAGCACTTATTTGTAACCTTCCTTCAGTTGAAGTATGGGTAAGAAAAGAATATCTCACTGACCATCAATTTGGTCATGGTGAATTTGTTAAGGGCGTTTGGGTATCGTGTAAGTCGATACCTGGACGCGCTTTTTATTTTGAGACATATTTACCAGAATATGCGGCAATGTATGATAAATTGCCGATTAGTGCATTTGTAAGCGATCCAGAGACACCAAGTCCTGATATGGATCTACCCAATTTACAGTTTTGGAACTGTATGGACTATGGTGTAGTGTCTGTAACCAAGCAATTCATTGGTTCTATGGATTATGAACTCTATACAAGAGATTTTGGTATTCAAAGAGGTACATATATTTGTACAATAGACAATTATCATCAAGATCCTGATACGATTGACTATGCAACAAGTGAAAATCCAGCTGAGCATAAGTCACATAACCTGATTGAACTGGAAAATGGACAGTATGCACTGTATCCAAACAACAGAATGCGTATTTTTGATAATAGTTTGACACCTGTTGACCCCAAAATGCCTGATTTTAAGGTTTCAACTCAATATTATAGTGTTGAAAACGGTTATGATCGTCTTGGGATGGGTAGAGAGGACGAATATTTCTGGAAAACAGCAAAAGAACGCGAAAAAGAAGAAGAAAAACCAGAAGATATGTACAAATCACAAGATGGGCGACCTTTAGACCCTCAATAAATACCAAAAAAGGAAAAATATGACTACCGAAAACGATTTTTTAGATAATTTAGCTAATCATCAGCATCAAAAGATGCTTCGTGAGATCTCAAATGATGATTTGACACCAAAAAAGAAAAAACTTCATCAAGAAGGTGAAATTTTTTCGACAGAAAGTGATCCTGAACCATTATACGAATAAAAAATGCGGAAAATCCTTGATAAATAATACATAATTGCCGTATTGTTGTGCCTTTAGAAAGGATAAGTCAAGGATTTAAAGATATTAGTATGTCTTTTCAGACTAATCCTCTGACTAAAGACCTGATTGCAATGAAAAATGAGAATGCAATCGCAAGATCAGTGAAAAATATTGTTTTTACAAATCCTGGAGAGAAATTTTTCAATCCAAGATTTGGATCTCGCATTACTGAATCTCTTTTTGAAAATGCTGATGATTTAACTGCTATTGAAATTCAAAAGCAAATTGAGGAATCAATTAGAATCTATGAACCTAGAGTTAATTTAAAGTCTGTAGAAGCATTTGCTGACATCGATGGCAATGCATTTGAAGTTGTTATTAGATATGACATTATAGGAGCTGACCTTCCACCACAACAATTAGAATTCGTATTGCAACCAACCAGGTAAAATGTCACTAGTAAATTTTACAAATTTAGACTTTGAGGACGTTAAAACTACTCTCAAAGAATATTTAAAGTCAAATTCCAATTTTACGGACTATGACTTTGAAGGTTCTAACCTATCAACCATCCTAGATGTATTAGCATACAATACGTATATTACTTCGTATAATGCTAATATGGTAGCAAACGAAGTTTTTATTGATACTGCAACTTTAAGAGAAAATGTAGTTGCATTAGCAAGAAATATTGGATATACCCCTAGATCAAGAAAAGCAGCAACATCTGCAATATCTTTTATTGTTGATGCAACTAACATAACACCCAAACCTGCCTCTATAACCCTCCGTAAAGGCACTGTAGCAGCGTCTAGAGGGGTCTTTGGTAATTCTAGTGGTTCCTTCTGTATTTTAGATGATATAACCGTTCCTGTGATCAATGGGATTGCTGCTTTTAATGAAATATCAATTTATGAGGGGACGGTTGTAGAGAAAAACTTTACTTACAGTGCAAGAAACCCTCAGCAAAAGTTTATTTTACCAAATCCTGGAATTGATACAGATTTAATCAGAGTTGGCGTCAAGAATAATTCATCCTCTACAGCAACTGTAAAATATTCTTTACAGGATAACTTATTCTATGTTGGTTCTGATTCAAAAATCTTCTACTTACAAGAAGTAGCAGATGAAAGATATGAAATATTCTTTGGAGATGGGGTTTTTGGTAAAAAACTCGATGACCAAAATTATGTTACAGTCACTTATTTGGTAACTAACGGAGATTCTGGAAATGGATTCTCCCAATTTGCTTTTAATGGTAGATTGACTTATGTGAGAGATGGAAATGAATATACGGTTGCAGAAGGTATATCACTGTTAACACCTGAATATTCTTCTAGAGGTGGTTCTGCAATTGAACAAGTCGAATCTGTTAGAAAATATGCACCAAAGATTTATTCGACTCAAAATCGTGCAGTAACTGCAGATGATTATGAAACATTAATCCCTTCAAAAATATATCCAGACACGGAATCTATTTCTGTATTTGGTGGAGAAGAATTAATTCCCCCACAATATGGAAAAGTTTTCATTAGTATTAAACCTAGGTTTGGAGACTTTCTTCCAAATTTAATCAAAGACAATATTAAATTAAAACTAAAGAAATATGCAGTAGCGGGTGTTGTTCCCGAAATTTTAGATCTTAAATATCTTTTCCTTGAAGTAAGTTCAAGAGTTTATTATAATACTAATCTAGCGCCATCATCTGCTGAAGTTTCAACAGTGGTTTCTAACAATGCTGCTAAGTATGCTGATTCTACTGAATTAAATAAGTATGGTGCTCGATTTAAGTATAGTAAGTTTTTAAAAGTAATTGACGACAGTCATGAATCAGTAACCTCAAATATTACTGTCGTAAAGATGAGAAGAGATTTGAGGGTAGTACCAAATACTATTGCAGAATATCAAATTGGATTTGGCAACCAATTTTATATTTCTAGCCTTGATGGTTACAATATAAAATCTAGTGCATTTAGAGTTGCTGGAATTCCTGAGAATGTTTATATTAGTGATATACCTAATTCAGACAGACAAACAGGAACATTATTTTTCTTTACTGTCCCCAATATAGGATCTCAAAATCCAGTAATTATACGATCTAATGTAGGAACTATTGATTATGTAAATGGCATCATAACCATTAATGCAATCAATATTCTTGCCGGTTTGCAAAAAGATAATCAAGAAATCATAGAAATTCAGGCAACACCTTTGTCAAACGATGTTGTCGGATTACAGGACCTTTATTTGCAACTAGATACTAGTAACAGTACGTTTGAAATGGTATCAGACCAAATCGCATCAGGAATTGATCCATCAGCATCTACTTACATTGTATCTTCTTCTTACGCAGAAGGTAATTTAGTTCGTGCTGGTGGTCCTGCAAATATTTCAACTGCGGCAGCAACTGATACAGTGAATACAACTACTTCCACTAATAGTTCCTTTGCTGGTGCAACCACCACTAACACTACTACTAGCGGTGCATCTGGCGGTTCGTCAACACCTTCGGGTTCAGGTAGCGGTTACTAATTTAGAGATATAGAAAAAATGGCAGAAACAAGAATCAAGTTTAGCAGCATCGTCAAGAATCAGCTCCCAACTTATGTTGAGAATGAGTTCCCTCTTATCTCTGAATTTTTAAAGCAATATTATATTGGTCAAGAATATAAAAGCGGACCTGTTGATTTAATTCAAAATATCGACCAATATGTAAAGGTTGATGAGCAAACTACTTTAAATCATGAAATAGTTTTGAATGGTGATATTGATGAATTTGCAACAACAATAAATGTAAATCTTTCACAGTCTCCAGACGGAACGAATCATTTTCCAGATTCATATGGTCTTCTGAAGATAGGTGATGAAGTAATAACTTACACTGGAAAAACATCATCTTCTTTCACTGGATGTATTAGAGGATTTGTTGGAGTAACTTCATATAAAGCAGACGCTAATCCAGGGGATCTTGTCTTTAATTCAACCTCTGCTGCTGAACATGAAGACGGTGCAACTATTGAAAATTTAAGTTGTCTTTTCTTAAAAGAATTTTTAAATAAAACTAAACTTCAAATTTTACCAGGATTATCTGATAGACCTCTTGATTCAAATTTGAATCAAAATGTTTTTATAAAGCAGGCAAAAGACTTTTACACTAGTAAAGGAACAGATGAGTCTTATAAAATTTTATTTAAGGCTCTCTATGGCGTAAATGTTGAAATAACGAAACCAAGAGATTATCTGTTCACACCTTCAAATGCTAGGAATTTAGTAACTTCTACTTTTTTGGCAGAATCAATTAACGGGAATCCCTCCGAATTAGAAAGTAGAACTATATTTCAAGGTGATAATGATGAAACATATACTTCAATATATGGTATTGAAAAAGTAAATGCAGGGACCGCAAAAACTTTTTATAAACTCTCTTACGATGATGGATATAACAGAGATTCCAGATCTTTAGGATCAACTATTGGTACTTTTAAAGTTGCACCAAAAACTCATATAATTGGAAATGTTTCCGCTGGATCTACTTTTATTGATGTAGATTCAACAATCGGATTTCCTAATTCTGGAGAAATCTACGTAAAATATCCAAATGCAATTACAGATACAGTTGGTATTGTTTCTTATACATCCAAGACAATAACACAATTCTTAGGATGCAGCAATGTTACAGATACTTTGATTGACGGAGATACTTTAAGTACGGAAGATTTTGTTTCAGTTAAACCATCTGATGATGAAGACCCTATCGAAGTTCGTCTTACATCTGTTTTATCTGGATTTTCAAAACAAGATGGTATATTTGATTATAAACCAGGAGACCAATTTAATATAAAAACTCTTGGTGTCGAAGATGATACATTTAAGTTTAAAAACTGGTTGTATAATAATCCAGTCAAATATTTAATTAACAAAATTGAATTAATTAGTAATGTTTCACCAAAAACTTATAAAATAACTTTAAACAAAGAAAATTACTTATTTCTTGGAGACTCTGTAACCATTGATGCTACAGTTGGGAATGAATCTTTTGATGCAGAAGTTCTTGATATTATTACTGATAAAGTTGTAACAATTAGAACTTCTGGAACTATTAATACTGTATCAAGTTATTCTTTATCAAGAAAACTGAGGAAAGTGACTTCTTCAATTTTCCCCCATCTTTCTAAATTTCACGCGAATGTTCAAAACGTTTATAAAAAACAATATGGAGATTCAATTTTAGTTGCGTCAAACTCATTACCTTCATATAAAGATGTACCGTTCATTGCATCAAAAACTGCAAAAACATTTGGTGGCACATTTCTTGGAGAAACTATAACCATAAATGACCATGGATTTTATGGAGGGGAATCTGTATATTATACACCACAAAAAACCGAAACAACTTTTACTGTTGATGGAGAAGATTTCATTCAAACTTCTATTAAGTCTTCATTGTTTGGTGGAGACGATGGTGGCGAAGGAGTTTACTATGTTTTTAGAGTTGATAATAATAATATAAAACTAGCCAAATCTCCAGCTAATTTATACACATCAAATTTTGCATCTGTACCATCATCAACTACCGTTACAGATAATATCATAGAACTGGTAGAGACAAAAGGTAAAGTTATAGATTCGCAAAGACTTTATAGAGAAATTAGCAATCCAATTGACAGTAATGCCAAGGTTGAAACTTCTCCAGGAGCTACTGGAATTTTAATTAACGGTGTTGAAATTTTAAACTATAAATCAAAAGATTTAATTCATACTGGAAAAGTAGAAAAAATTGAAGTAACTTCTCCAGGAAATGGTTTTGATATAATTAATCCTCCTGTATTAAAAGTAGAAGATGCTGTTGGTTCTGGTGCAACAGGATTTCTTGCCGTTAGTGGAAGTCTGAGAGAATTGCAGATTATTGATAGAGGATTTGACTTTACAGATACTCCTATTGTTTCAATAACAGGCGGGAATGGAAGAGATGCTAGAGCATTAGTAAATACAAAATTAATTTCTCATTCTGTAGAATTTTTCTCAGATTCAAATTCTGCTAAAGTTTCTACAGGTGCTACTATTTCTACTATTGGATTTTCAACTTATCACAAATTTAGAAATGGTGAACAGTTAGTATATAAACCAAATGCTCAAAGAGTAGTTGGTGGATTATCTACTAATTCTACATATTTTGCACAAGTTGTTGATGCAACTACCATTAAGTTACACGATACTTTAGAACAAGCGATTACTGGTATTAACACAGTTGTTTTATCTTCTCACGGTATTGGAAAACATACCCTAGAGTGTGCATCACAAAAACTTGTCATTGATTCAATAAACATTGTTGATAATGGAACTGGTTATGAAAATAAAAAGAGAAGTGTTGTTTCTACTGGCATCAATACTTCATCTGATATTATTACTATAGAAAATCATGATTATAAATCTGGAGAGACATTAAGATATTCTGCTGGAACAAGTGCCATTGGTGGATTAAACGATGGCACTGATTACTATGTTACAGTGGTCGATAACAATAAATTTAGATTATCTGAGATTAGATCTACTGATAGTACTTTCTTCTATAGAACAAAACAGTACGTTAATTTAACTAGTGCTGGCACAGGGACTCAAATTTTTAATTACCCCCCAATAACTGTTACTGTAGAGGGCCCTGTTGGAATAGCAACAGTTACAGGAATTGAATCAAGTGCATACAAAGCTGAAGTTCAACCTATTTTTAGAGGGGAACTTACTTCGGTGCATTTATCCGATTATGGATCTGGATATGGAACCAATAATATTATTAATTTCAACAAATTACCCAATGTATCTGTAGTATCTGGTGAGAACGCTCAGGTTAAACCTGTTGTTTCCTCTGACGGAAGAATCATAGAAGTTATTATAGAAAACATTGGATCTAATTATACATCTATTCCAGATTTAGAAATAATATCTAGTTCTGGACTTGGATGCGTTTTAACCCCAATTATTATAAATGGACATCTTCGTGAAGTTAAGGTTATAGAACAAGGACAAGGATACGTTTCTGGAGACGTAGTTATTGAGGTATCTACTGCAGAAAGTGATTTTTCTTTTATCCCCCAGATTCAAAAATGGAGAGTAAATTTATTTGAAAAATTATACACTAATGATGCCATTCAAAATGATGATACTGTCTTACAGGGATCACTGAGTGGTAAGTATGGTTTGCAGTGCTTCTCATTGTACGCACCAAGATCATTGAGGGAAATGATTTATTCTGTTTCTGAAGGTGGAGACACTTTGTATGGAAAACCAGATCTAAAATTAGTCAACTCTCAAGAAACAGAATTTACTGATCACTCTCCAATTATTGGTTGGGCTTACGATGGAAACCCAATTTATGGACCATATGGTTATTCTAATGCTAATGGTGGATTAGTTACATTAATGAAGTCTAGTTATAAACTTAATTCATCCCGTGTAGATGGTCCACCAGTATCATCTTTCCCATTAGGATTTTTCGTAGAAGATTTTACTTATTATGAAAATAATGATGATTCTTATCTCGATAGAAATAATGGAAGATATTGTATAACACCAGAATATCCAAATGGAACATATGCTTATTTTGTTACAGTTAATCCCGATAGTATAGAATCTTCTGGATTATTTGAAAATTATAAACTTCCTCAATTTCCATATGTTTTAGGAAATTCATATTATTCTACTCCAAATGAGTTTAACTTCAAGACATCTTCCAACCAAGATGATTATGATATTGAATCAAATAATTGGTGTAGAAATACAATCTCATATAATTTGAGAGAAGATAATGTTGATTATCCTTACATATATTCTCCAAATAATTTATCTCAAACAGGAAAAATTGTAGCTACAAATAGAGGAAGAGTTTCTAAAGTAGAAGTAAAAAGTTCTGGTGACAATTATAAAGTTGGAGATACTCTAAACTTTTCTGACGATACAACTGGATTTGGAGCAGCTGGAAGAATCTCTAGATTAAAAGGAAGAACTGTTAATAGTATTAGTGCCGCTACAAATAAATTATCCAATGTCGAATTAATTCCTTCAAGTAAAAAAGGAACGTATATTATAGAATCAGCGTCACCACATAATTACCAATCATTAGATATTGTTAATATTACTGGTGTTTCCACAACATCATCAAAAATCGAAGGATCATATTCGATAGGAGTTTCAAGTGAGAGATTCTCGCTTGTTGGATTGGGTACTACTGGAGTTGCTGTTGGAAACACTAGTATCACTGGAGTAGTAACTTTCTTCAATGTATCATCAAGTTTGATTGCATCAAATATTGTACCAAATGATATTTTGGGTATTGGTACTGAGAGAGTAAAAGTTTTAAATGTAGATAGAGATAATTCTAGATTTAAAGTTCTTCGAGAAGTAGATGGTACTGTTGGAGTATCTCATACTGTTGGATCTATTTTATCTGAAGACCCAAGAAGATTTACATTTAAATCTGGATTTAAAACAAAGTATGATTTTAAGAGAAATCGAGAAATATATTTTAGCCCAACAGAAACAGTAGGTCTTGGCACTACTGCTGTTGGAATTGGATCTGTATTACAATTTAGTTCTTTTGGATTAAATACCGTTGGTCTTGGAACAACTTTCGGATCTAGTACTCTTGGAGTTCCCATTAAATCGCTTTATATAAAAAATCATAGACTGGAAACAGGTGATGTACTAACATATTCTCCAAACGGTGGACAAGGTATTGTCTATAATGAAGTTGGCAGTGTTGGCATAGCTAAAACTCTATCTGATGGACAGGACCTTTTTGTTGCTAAAATTTCAAATGATTTGATTGGTATTGCAACTCAAAGAGTTGGACTTGGTTCTACTGGTGGATTTGTTGGAGTAGGAAATACAACTACAACCTTATTCTTTACAGGAATTGGTAGTGGAACAAATCATAGTTTTGCAACAAACTATAGTAATATAACTGGTGATATTGTAAAGAGAGTTGTAACTGTAACAACAGATTCAAATCATGGTATTCGTGGAGAACACTTTGTCAATATCGATGTTAATCCATCATTTGCAACAACATATGTTGTAAAATATAATGATACCCATAGACGAGTATTAGTTGGTATAAAAACTTTTAGTGCTGTGGGTGTTAACAGCACTTCTAATACTATTAGTATATCCAATCATGGTTATGAAAGTGGAGATAAAGTAATTCATTCATCAACTGCACCATGTCAAGGACTTCAAAATGATGGGATTTACTATGTCGTAAAAGTTGATGATGATAATATTAAATTATCCAATACTTATTATGATTCAACTAATTTGATACCAAATGTTGTTGGAATTGCAAGCACATCATTTGGTGAGTTTGGGTTAATTAATCCTCCTATTAAAGCTTACAGAAGTTCAACATTAGATTTTGATATTTCAGACTCTTCTTTAGGATTCACTCAACAATCTACTCAATATTCTGCATTCCGACTTAATTTCTATCTGGATGACAAATATACAAATCGTTGGGAAACTGATCAATCATCATCAACGTTTAGTGTTTCTAGAACAGGGTTCTCTGGAATTGGTACTGCTAATGTAAGAGTTTCTATTGGACAAACTACCCCAGAAAGACTTTACTATTCATTTGACCCAGTTTCTGACACGAATCTCCCCGAACAAAAATCGGAAATAATAAAAGATTCTGAAATTTTAAACAACAATTCTATAATAACTCAAAATAGTGTTTATAACGGAAGCAGAAGAGTTTCTATCGCAGGAACTAACTTCTTTACATTTGAACTACCAGAAACTCCAGAAGCAGATTCATACACATCTACTTTATCTGATATATCTTATACAACTGATTGTACTCATACAAATGGCCCAATATCTGAGGTAGAAGTTACCAGTTCTGGAAAGAATTATAGTACATTACCTTCCATTTTATCTATTAATACTATTGAAGGAGAAAGAGGAGATTTAGTAGCTACTACTGAAGATATTGGAATCATTGAAAAAGTAAAAATTGAAGACGTTGGTTATGATTTCCCAACGGATAAAACACTGAAACCAAGTACATCTCTCCCACAAATTCTTACTATAGATGCCTTCGCTAAAGTTGAAAGAATTGATATAATTTCTGGAGGAAGAGGATATTCTTCAGCACCAGAATTAATCTTCTTTGATGGTAAGACTGGAGATCAAATTACTGATCTCTCAACTAAGTATTCTCTGGGAGATTCAACCGTAACTATTTTAAGTAATACTAGAGGAATTAATAACGCTACTCCAACAGTATTGCCAGTAAAGAATACTAATGGAGTTGGAATTAGTACTGTTGGATTTAACACTGTTACTAAAGAGGTGACTTTAAATCTGTCAGTTGGATTTAGTACATCTTTCCCATTTGAAGTTGGTGATAGGGTAATAGTTGAAAATACAAGTATTGGAATTGGTTCAACAGCTCGTGGATATAATTCTAAAGATTATGATTATAAACTGTTCACTCTCACTGGAATTACCACAAATCTCGGAGGACTTGGATCAATCACTTATAATTTGGGTGATGAATTGAATGATGGAGAAAATCCTGGTACATTTGATTCTATTAATTCTTCTGGAGTAGTATCGGCAGAAAAGAATTTCCCAACCTTTGATACACTAGTATCTACATCTGATTATCTTAGTGGAGAGAAAGTTACTACAAATGGAAAAGAAGGTGTTGTTCAAAGTTGGGATAGAACAACAAAGATTCTTAGAGTTCTTTCATCTGATAGTTTTGTATCAGGAGATATTGTAAAAGGACTTACTTCAGAACTTTCTGGAGTTGCTTCAAAAGTAACTTCATATGAGTCTTATTTTGAAACTGATGTTTCTTCTCAAATATTCAGTGGTAATCAAAATGTTTCAGGATTCTTAAATGATAATTTACAGAGATTACAAGATAGTTTCTATTATCAAAATTTCTCATACTCATTAAAGAGCACTATTCCATTCGATGATTGGAATGATGTTGTATCTTCTGTAAATCATACTCTTGGGTATAAAAAGTTTAGTGATCTTCAAATTGAATCAACCAATTTGGATCAACCGATGCAAGTTGGGATTTCTACAGAATTAACTGATGTAACTATTGTAAGTAGTTTAGATGGATTTATTGATACAAATTGTGTATTTGATTTTGATATTGCCACAGAGAACAGTTTAACTCTTACAGATGGTACAATTCTTTCCGATGAAATCACTCTTAATAATAGAATTCTAACCGATTTTACAGAGTCATTTGGAAATAGAGTTCTTTCTATTGACGATATTTCTTCAGAGTTTAATAGCAATCCCAGAGCAACTGCTTTTAGTGTACTTAACAATTTCAATCTAGAAGATTTTAGGTTTAGAAAGTATTTTACTTATCTCAGAGATAAGAGATTTACTCAAGAAAGACAGGCTTTGATAGTTGATCTTATTCATGATGGATCTTTTGGATATCTTAATCAATATGCAAGAGTAGAAACTGTATATGATCAAGGATCTTTCGATTTCTCAATATCTGGATCTGAAGGACAGTTGTTATTCTTCCCAACTAAATCATCAGTAAATGATTACGATATTACAACAATCTCTTATAATTTAAACGACAATTATCTTACTACGGGAGATACTTCTATTGGAGGAGTCTTAATTGACTCAGAAAGTGTAATTGTAAGTTCTGGAACCACTGCTAACATTGTCAGTATTGGTAATACATATCACTCCCTGAAAGTTCTTGTTGAAATTGCTCCAGATGTTAGTAATCCATCTTTTGGAAACACTGCTACTTTCAATTCAAATGAATTTGAAGCACAGGAATTGAATATTGTTCATGATGGAACAAATGTATCTATTCTGGAATATGGTAAATTGACTACTTCTCTTGGAGGAATGAGTGCAACTGGATTTGGAACTTATACTGCACGTCTAGATGGTTCAAATATCAAACTTGATTTCCATCCATCTGGAATAGGGACAAATGCAGTAGTTAATACTATTGTTGTTGGATTATCATCCATAACTTCCGGTATTTCTACAGTTGATCTAAAACATGCCAGACTGCAATCTACAATGACCGATATTGCATCATCTGGGTCTCCAACTGAAAATGTTGTTGCAGAATATCCAAGTCATATTTCTACTGAAGAAGATAGATATGATGCTGGATATTTCATGATTCAAGTTCATGATACTACAAATAATCGTTATGAATTCTTAGAATATTTTGTTGTAGATGATCATATTGAAGGAGAATCAACTGGAGAAACTTTTGATACTGAGTTTGCAAATATTCAAACTCATTCTGGTCTTGGAACTTTTGGATCTAGAGTAGTTGCTAACTCCGTTGGCCTTGCTGCAACCACTCAAGTTCTCTTTACTCCTGTAGCAGGAATTGATGCAACTGTTCATGTATATACTAATGCTCTTAGAATTGAAGATGATACGAAGGATGAAATCAGTTTTAATAATGCAACCATAGAAACTGGATATGGTGATTACACTGGAACTGAGAGGGACATTAAGAGATCATTTAATTTGACTCATAAGAACGATAACATTTTTGAAAGATCATTTACTGGAACTGGTATTAATACTGTTTCAGACACCATTACAATTCCAAATCACTTCTATGTTACTGGAGAGCAGATTGCATACACTGGTCCAGGTGTTGGAAATACAGGATCACTTGGCATTGGAGAAACTACATTCCCAGTTGCTGGAGTAACTACAACATTACTTCCAGCAACCGGAGTATTTGTAGTTAAAGTTAATGATAATAGCATCAAACTTGCCAGAAGTGCAGAAGATGCTTTGAAATCTGTTCCAAAGATTGTTGATTTAACTTCATTTGGTTCCCTTGGTGTTGATCAGACTCATACATTCACCGCAACAAATCAAAATCCAAAAGTATTAGTTGCCATTGACAATCTCATTCAATCTCCAGTTGTCTCTACTGCAGTTACAACAACCTTGGGCGATAATGTAGTAAGTACAGATAATCTTATTGACTTTACTGGAATAACTTCATTCTTTGGAGGAGATCTATTTAAAGTTGGTGATGAAATAATGAAAATTGAAGGTGTTGGTATTGGATCCACAAACAGAGTTTCAGTTCGTAGAGGGTGGATGGGAACAACCATTCAGACCGGACTTTCAACTGGCGATTTAGTAACAAAAGTCGTTGGAAACTATAACATTGTTGGCAATACTTTGAATTTTGTTGAAGCACCATATGGAAATACTCCAATTGGAACTATTACAAATCCTCCCGACCAGAGAGACTTTACTGGTATAACAACTGGTTCTAGTTTCCAAGGAAGAAGTTTCATGAGGACGGCTCAGCCAGATACTGCTAATGAAACATATTATAAAAACTACATTTTTGATGATATTTCAGATCAATTTAATGGAACTGAAAGTCAGTTCACTTTAAAGTCTGATGGTAGCAATGTTACTGGAATTAGTGATGAAGGTGCAATTGTATTAATTAATGACATATATCAAGTTACTGGAGGAGCAAATAACTTTACTCTCTCTGAAAATACTGGAATCACCTCTATTACTTTTACTGGTGCATCCAGAACATTAACAAATGACGTTGGTGTTTCTACTTTCCCGAAAGGAGGAATAATTGTTTCCGTTGGATCTCAGGAGGGTCTTGGATATCAACCTTTAGTTGCTGCAGGAGGAACAGCAATTGTTTCTGGATTAGGAACAATTTCTTCAGTTTCTATCGGGAACTCTGGATCTGGATATAGATCTGGAATTCAAACAACTGTTAATGTTAGTGTTGGTACTACAAGTCTCTCTACCCCAAATCTAGTCGCTATTGGAACTGCATCTATTGCTGATGGTCATATTACCGCTGTTACTATTACCAATCCTGGAACTGGATATACTCATTCCGATCCACCTTTCGTTGTAATTGATTCTCCACTTTCATATAGCAATTTATCATTAGAGTATGTTTCTGGAACAACGGGATTTGGAACAGAAGCTAAAGTTAGTGTTGTTGTTGGACAAGGATCTAGTGTAATTGATTTTGAAATTACTAATACGGGATATGGTTATGGTAATAGTGAGCAATTAACGGTTGCTATTGGAGGAACAACTGGAATTCCTACCACTTCATCGTTCTCATCCTCAAACCAATTTGAAGTTGAGATAGAAAAAGTCATTAGTGACGAATTTACTGGATGGTCTTTAGGTGTTCTTGATACATTTGATGATGTTTCCGAATTTATTGACGGTACTAGAGTTGATTTCCCATTAATCAAAGCTGGTGTTTCAATATCTATTAACAAATCAAAAGGATCAAAGATTGAACTTGACCAATTACTTTTAGTATTTGTAAATGAAATACTTCAGCGTCCAGGAGAATCTTATCAGTTTGATGGTGGTTCTCAAATAACTTTCTCAGAACCGTTAAGGATTGGTGACACTCTTAATATCGTTTTCTATAAAGGAAGCGGAGATGATTTGGATGTTATTGATAGGGAAGTTATTGAAACTCTTAAATATGGAGATGAGGTTACTTTAAATTATAATCCAGATCTGGGCCAAAAACCATATCAGCAAGAAGATACTAGAACAATTAGTTCAATCACAAATGTTGATAAGTGCAATACTCTTCCATATTTTGGACCAGGCAATGTTACTGATACTACTTTTGAGAGACCAATAACATGGTGTAGACAAACTCAAGATAAGATCATCAACGGTCAAGAAGTTGGTAAAGACAGAGAAATTTATGAACCTGTTATCAATCCAACTGCAAATATTATTAGTTCTGTTGGTATTGGTTCTACTATAGTCTATGTTGATAGATTGAGACCATTATTTGATCTTAATAATGAAAACATAGATCCTACATTCAGAAACACCATTCAAAAAGGAATAAAGTTAGTAAATCCAGTAGTTGTTACTGGAGCAGCAGCAACAGCTGTAGTTTCATCCGCTGGAACTATTACTTCAATCACGATTAATGATGGTGGTGTTGGATATTCAACAACTCCTGATGTAAGTGTTGGTATAGGATCCACAACAGCGACTGCAACAGCAACAATTTCTAATGGGGTTGTCACTGGAATTACTATTACTAATCCTGGTGCTGGATATACTTATACTAATCCACCATTAGTCCTTATCGGACCTCCTGCACAACAAACAGAGTCTTGTGATGTCTCCTCTTATTCTGGAGATTCTGGAATAATCGTTGGACTGGGAACCACTTCTATTGGTGTTGGTTCAACAGGGTTAATGTTCCATCTTCACATTCCTCTAGACTCTGTAATGAGGGATACTGATTTGGTTGGAACCGCTGTAACCATAAGCGGATTGTCTATTGGAGATCATTTCATAATAAGAAATTCTAACTTGGGAACAGCATCAACTAGCATTACTGCTCTTGGAACCAATAATACCACAATTGTTGGAATTGGATCCGAATATCTCGATAATGCGTATGTCGTAAATTCTGTTGGAATAGCAACTCAAGTAATCGCTGGAGTTACAACCAGTGTTGCTAAAGTTACTGTGAATACCAATATAAATCCAAATGGAGTTTCTGGATTCTCAACAGGATCATTCCTTGGAGAATACTCTTGGGGTAAAGTTATCGTAAATGCTAGAACTAAAGAACTTTCGTATCCAGCACGCACCTTATCCGGAATAGGAACAAATGAATTTACTGGTATATCTACTTCATCGAAAGTTTATAGAACCAGATATATTAGGTTCAAAAAATTCGGATGATTTTTCGTAATAAATAAGTAAAAAAGTCCGTCAAAAATGGCTGCTATTATAACTGATCAGGTTAGAATATTAAACGCGAAAAATTTCGTTGCAGGAATTGCTAATGCCAGCAATTCCTATTATTCTTTTGTCGGACTCCCAAATCCGACAGATTACTTATCTACATGGAATGATTCTCCTCCCGCACCAAAAGATAATTTTGATCAGGAGAATGATTATTGGAACACAATGATCGCTATGAAGAGGATCAATTCTACTGATGTAAGACAGGTTGTCCCTAGAAGAAACTGGTCTTCAGGTACTACTTATGATATGTACCGTCATGATTATAGTAGGTCAAACACTGCTCCTGTTTCTGGATCTACTAATCTTTATAATTCAAATTTTTATGTTTTGAATAGTGACTATAGAGTTTATATTTGCTTACAAAACGGAACAAATCCAGAGAATACTCTTGGTAGACCATCTTTAGATGAACCAACTTTTACCGATTTAGAACCAAAGGCAGCTGGAACTAGTGGTGACGGATATATTTGGAAATATCTTTATACTATTAAACCATCTGACATCACTAAATTTGATTCTACAGATTTTATGCCAGTCCCTACAGATTGGAGCACTAGTAATGATACATCTTTAGTTAGAGAAAATGCTGTAGATGGTTCTATTAAAATTGTAACGATAACTAATCGTGGTGTTGGATTAGGAACAGCAAATACAACCTATACCGGAGTTCCTATTCGTGGTGATGGTACAGGAGCACAATGTACTGTTACCATTGATGGCGATTCAAAAATTGACGAAGTTTCTGTATCTGCTCAAGGATCTGGATATACTTTTGGAACTCTTGATTTTGAATCCGCTGGAATTCCAGCAGGAACAACTAGACCGACATTTGATGTAATTATACCTCCACAAGGTGGTCATGGTGCTGATATCTATAGGGAACTTGGTGCCTATAGTGTATTATTGTATTCGAGAATTGAAAGTGATAATGAGAATCCTGATTTTATTACTGGTAATCAATTTGCAAGAATTGGTATTGTAGAAAATCCACTCTCCCCAGCTGGAGGATCAGTATTAACAGCAGATAAGGTGAGTGCAGTTACCGCGTTAAAACTGACAGGTGTTGGATATAGTGAAGCAACTTTTACTGCCGATTCTTTTGTTACTCAAACAGTTGGAACAGGAGCTACAGCAGTTGGTAGGGTCGTAAATTATGATCAAAACACTGGGGTTTTAAAACTTTGGCAAGATAGAACGGTAGCAGGATTTACAACTGCAGGAATTGGAGTTACTAACCCATCTTATGGTTATGAACTGCAAGATTTTACCGGAAGTCCAACTGGAACTGGATCATTAGCAATCACTCCATCTACAGGATTAGATTTGAGTATTGATAGTGCATTTAGCGATAACAAAACGACGATAAATAATCGTACATATTATCTTGGAATGGATTTCACTACAGGTGTTGCGTCCCCAGAGGTAAGACAGCATTCTGGTAATATTATATACGTAGATAATAGACCTTCGATTACAAGATCGTCAAACCAAAAAGAAGACATAAAAGTTATCTTGCAGTTCTAAAGAATTATGCCACAGCAGACGAACCTTAACGTAGCACCATATTTTGACGATTTTGATGCGACGAACGATTACCACAAGGTGCTTTTTAAGCCTGGATATCCAGTTCAGGCAAGAGAATTAACAACCCTACAATCGATTCTTCAGAATCAAGTAGAAAGATTTGGTCAGCACTTTTTCAAAGAGGGTGCAAAGGTAATCCCCGGTAACACTGGATATTCACAGTTGTATTATTGCGTACAACTAGTAAATACCTTTCAAGGAGTTCCTGTTGAAGCATATGCTGATCAGTTAGTTGGAACAACCATCACTGGACAAGTTTCTGGGGTCACTGCTGTTGTTGATAGTGTTCTTCCCTCTGCAGATTCTGAAAGAGGAAACTTAACTCTTTATATTGCATATCAAGGTTCTGCAAGAACTGATAATACTACCCAAACATTTACTGATGGCGAATCTTTAACTTGTAATCAGCCTTTAAGTTCTGGATTATTAGGAAATTCTATCATTTCAGCTGGAGCTCCATTTGCAAATACTATACCAGCAAATTCAACTGCAACTGGATCGGTATTTCAAATTGAAAATGGAGTTTACTTCATTCGTGGTTATTTTGTAAATGTAAATAAAGAATCTTTAGTTTTAGATCAATATTCAAATACACCTAGTTATAGGATTGGTCTCTTTGTTTCTGAGGAAATTGTAAATTCAAATGCTGATGAATCTTTGAATGATAATTCTCAGGGATTCAACAACTATGGAGCTCCTGGTGCAGATAGACTTAAAATCTCAACAAGTTTATTCAAAAAATCTCTTGATGATTTTAATGATGATAATTTTATTTTACTAGCAACCGTAATTAATGGAGTTCTTCAAACACCCACTAGAAGAGGTAGTGCTAAAGGGGGTGGTGCAGTTTTCTATGATGATCTTACAGATATTTTAGCAAGAAGAACATATGATGAAAGTGGTCATTATGTTGTTAAACCATTTAATGTTTCCATTTTAAATTCTCTTAACAACAATCGTGGAAATCAAGGATTGTATGAAGAGGGTCAATTTACTGCTGCTGGATCAACTCCTAGTCCAGACTTAGCAATCTGTAGAGTATCTCCAGGTAAAGCATATGTTAGAGGTTATGAAGTTGAAACAATAAGTCCCTCTTTTATCGATGTACCAAAACCAAGAACGACAAGAACTATTGAAAATCAGTTCTTTCCATATAGCACTGGTCCAACGCTTAAGTTAAACAGTGTTTATAGATCACCAACTATTGGAGTAGGTAATACATTTATCCTCAGTTTAAGAGATCAGAGAGTTGGGGTAAATTCTGAAACTGCTCCAGGGAAAGAAATCGGACTTGCCAGAGTGTTCGACTTTAGACTCGAATCTGGTTCATACAATTCATCTTTCCCACAAGAAAATGAATGGGGTATGTCAATGTATGACATACAACCTTTTACAGAACTTACAGTCAATAATACTATTACGTTATCTATTCCTGCGTATGTCGAAGGAAATAGTAGTGGTGCAACAGGATTTTTAAGAACCTCAGTTAATGCTGGAACTGCCTTAACAGTATACGATCAAAAAGGTAGATTTGTCAAAGATGAAGTTCTTGTCTTTAGAAGTGGAATTTCAACTCAAGAAGTAACAAAAAGTAGAGTTGCCACTGCAATCACTTCTTATGGAATTTCAGATGTAAAATCTGTTTATTCTAACACAGGAATAGCTGCGGGAGCAGGTGGTATTAGTATAGTAGGAGTTAATACGTTTAGTGCTAATGTCGTACAAACACCATCAGTAACTATAGGAGTTGCTTCTGTCACTGCTTTTGATGGAGTTCTTGGTTTAAGTACAATTAGCAGTTCAAATGCTTTATTCCCTGGTAAAATAAAAGAAAACAATTTACTTGAATATTCGGACCTTTCTTCATCTCAAGATCCAATTTTGGTAAGAGTTGTAGGTGTCACAACATCTGAAGTAACTGTTGTTGGGGTAACTACAGTCATTGGTGTGGCTGATGGTACATTACCAACATCAACCTTTTCAGCATCAGATCTTAAAGTTGTTAGCACCGAATTAGATGCTTCTTCAGATACAACTTTCTACACAGAATTACCAAATGAGCATATTGCTGCTGTTGATCTGACAGATGCTGAATTGATAATTAGAAAACCATTTACGGTAGATATTACAAATACTCAATTAAGTTCTACTAGTTTATTATCGGTAACACTTCCAGAAGGAGAAATTTATCTCTCATATTCTGATGAAAGATATTCTCTTATCAGATCTGATGGAACGACTGAGCCATTAACTCAAAATAATTTTGCATTCTCTGCGGATCTTAAGGAATTGCAAATTAGAGGGTTGGGTGCAGATGACACTGGAGCTCAACTTATTACTACTGTTAGAAAGAGTAATGTAAAGTCAAAGAAAAAGATTAAGGATAGAGTTAAGTCTTTAGTTGTTGATAAATCAATTAGTCCTGCCTCTGGAATTGGTTCAACTACTTTTAATGATGGATTGACTTATGGAAATTATCCATTTGGAACTAGAGTCCAGGATAATGTCATATCACTAAACACTCCAGATATTATTGAAATTCATGCAATATATGAAACTGCTGATCCTGCTTTAACCAATGCTAATTTTGGATCTCCAGAAATGACTCTAACTCAGTTGAATGGGCCTACGGCCTCAACTGGAGATATGACTATTGGAGAATTGATTGTTGGACAAACAAGCGGTGCAGTTGCTGTATTTGCAGAAATAAAAGATACAACCACTCTTAGATATCTTCCTAAGAATAACTTTAAGTTTGTGGAAGGAGAAACCGTTGTATTCCAAGAATCTTCTATCACTGGAGGAGTAAGTAGTTTAGATACAACTTCCTTTAATATTTCATCAAATTATACCTTTGGATCTGGACAGAGAGGAACGGTTTACAATCATGGTTTCATAACTAGAAAAACGGATTCCGATTCTCCAAAAAACAAAATTAAAGTATATTATAAGGCAGCATCATTCGACTCTTCTGATGATGGTGATATTGTTACAGTTGAATCTTATAATGACTTTGATTACTCCACTGAAGTTAAAGCAATTAATGGCGTATTGAATACTGATATTATTGATTTAAGACCAAGAGTCAATAATTATTCAGTATCTGAAGGAACTAGATCTCCCTTAGAGTTCCTTGGAAGATCTTTTAATGCAACAGGAAATTCTGTTCCAAGTATTCTTGCATCTAATGAAACTATTTTCTTAGACTATGCATACTATCAAGGAAGAATTGATAGACTTTATTTGCATAAGGATGGAAAACTGCAGATGAAGTTTGGAACACCTGCTGATGATCCAAAGAGAGCACAACCAGAGTCTCCTGCTAATGCAATTGAACTTGCTACGATAGAATATCCTCCATATCTTCACAATGTAGAACAGGCATCTGTTAAATTCTTGAAGTACAAGAGATATCAGATGAAGGATATCAAGAAACTTGAAGATAGAATTAAAAATTTAGAGTATTATACAACTCTTTCTATACTTGAAACAAATACTGCTAATCAATTTATACCTGATGCAAATGGTCTCAATAGATTTAAGTCTGGATTCTTTGTAGATAACTTTACATCATTCTCTACTCAAGATTTGAGACTTGGTAGAAATAATAGTATTGATCAAGCTAACAAGATCCTTAGACCAAAACATAGTACGAACTCGTTCTCCTTACAAACAGGACCTGTTGTTGATGTAGATCCTACTGCGGACAAAAGAACTTCTGCTATAGATGGAACCAATGTCAGAAAACAAAATGACATTCTCAGTCTTGATTATTCTGAAGTCGAATGGTTATCACAAACTCTTGCAACCAGAACTGAAAGTGTAACTCCTTTCTTAATTAGTTTCTGGCAAGGAACAATTGTCTTAACACCTGCTTCTGATAACTGGGTTGATCAAACTCGACAAAAAGCAAAAACGATTGATACTATCGGCAATTATTCTCAGATCATGTCTGAAGCCGAAGAAAAATATGGTGTCGATCCTGAAACTGGATTCGCTGCTGAGGTATGGAATTCTTGGGAAACAAATTGGTCTGGTACTACAAGCACTGTAACTGACACCAGAGAATCTACTACAACTAGTAGTCGCACATTTGGACGAGGTGGATGGATTAATGGTGGATCAGGCGGACCTGCTGCATGGGTTAGACAGACTACCACTCAACCAATTGAGCAGGATGTAACTGATACAATTGAAAGTGGTGTTAAATCAAGAACTGGTACACAATACGTAGTTACTGAAACTTTTGAAGAACTTTCTGTTGGTGATAAAGTTCTTAGCACGGAAGTTATTTCTTCAGTAAGATCTAGGAACATTGAATTCTATGCAGCAAACTTAAAACCAAGTACTCAAATTTATGCTTTCTTTGATGGGAAGGAAGTTACAAAGTACTGCGTTCCTAAATTGATTGAAATCACAATGAGTTCTGGTGTATTCCAGGTTGGAGAAACAGTTCAGGGAAGAGTTATTAATAAAGGACTTGGGGAAGAAGGAAAGGATGTAAATCCTTCTATTAACTTTAGAGTTGCTCAATCTAATCATAGAAGAGGTGATTACGATTCTCCAACAGAGGTTTATCCAGATAATCCTTATGTTAATGGTGGAATTGTTCCTGAAGTGTATTCTTCTACTTCAACTACGTTGAATGTGGATACATATTCTCTTGCAGATCAACCACAAGGAGATTTCTTTGGTTATATTCAGACAGGAATGAAACTGACTGGACAAACAAGTGGAGCAGAAGCAGAAGTAACAAATGTCAGACTTATTACTGATAGATCTTCGGCTTTGTTGGGCAGTTTCTTCATTCCCGATGCAAGTAATAAGGACAATCCTAGTTTTGATACTGGAACTAATGTATTCACATTAACAAATGATCCAGATAATGATCAGGATGCTGCTACTACTGTCGGTGAAGAAGCATATCCAACTTCTGGTATTCTAGAGACAGTTCAAGAACAAATTCTTTCTATTAGAAATGCAAAAATTGAACAGAAGAAACTCTTTGAAGAGGAACTCGTCAATAGAACTGTTGATACTGAAATTACTGCTACCAGAAACATTGGTCAGGCAAGTACAAGTGAATCTATTGTTGGTTGGTACGATCCCCTTGCACAATCTTTCTTGGTTGATCAAGAAGAAGATCCTGAGGGTATCTTCATAACGAAGTGTGATGTTTTCTTCCGCACTAAGGATGATGGTGATACACCAGTTAGAATGCAGATCAGAACGATGGAGAATGGTTTCCCAACTCCTAAGTATTTTGATCTTTCCGAAGTAATCCTTTATCCTAGTGATGTTAATACTTCAACTGACGGATCTGTAGCAACTACATTTGAATTTGCTGCTCCAGTTTATCTGGAGGGTGGTAAAGAATATGCTATCTGTTTGATTTCAAACTCAACTAAGTATAGTGTTTATATTTCTAGAGTTGGAGAAAATGATATTCTAACGGATGCATACATCTCTAACCAACCAACTCTTGGATCCCTGTTTAAGTCTCAGAACGCATCTACTTGGGAAGCAAGTCAGTGGGAAGATCTTAAGTTCACTATGTATAGAGCAGATTTTGTTGAATCTGGATCTGTAGATCTTTATAGTCCAGAACTTACTGAGGGTAACAAGCAAATTGCCAAATTGATGGAAAATCCATTGAATATTATTTCAAATGATATTCGTGTTGGATTAGGAACGACACTTTCTGATGCTAGATATTCTCTTGGTAATACTTTCTTCCAAGGAACTGCTTCAAATAGAACTGCTCAAGGAGATCTGATCGGAGTTGGTGCTAGTGCTACAGGAACATTAACAATTACAAATCCAGGTGTTGGATACACACCAGCAGATGGACAAATTACTTACTCTGGAGTAAATCTAATTGCAGTTTCTGGAAATGGATCAGAAGCTACTGCAAGTGTTACGATAAGGGATGGAGTTGCTATTGCAGCAACAATCACTTCTGGTAGTAATGGTGGTAATGGTTATCAGGTTGGTGATGTAGTTACTATTAGTGCAAATGCACCACTTCCATCTTCATCAGATCCTGCTGGATTAAGTGTTGGAAGAAATGCAAGATTTACATTAACTAGTATTGGACACACATCTCAATTAATACTTGGTAATGTTCAAGGCGAATTTATTACTGGAGCTGCTGGAACCATTAGATTCTTTGATAATACTGATACAGAAAGAGAACTGAACGATGTAGGGTCTGTCGGTGGAGACGTTACCATTCCATCAAACGGAATAGTAAGCATTTCTGACGGACTTCATATTAAGGTAAATCATGTTAATCATGGAATGAATTTTGATGATAATTTCGTAAGAATATCCAAAGTTCTCCCAGATGTTAAACCAACTAAATTGACAGCAGCTTATGACAAGTCATCCACAGATCCACTTCAAATAACTGCTGGAACAGGAGATGTGTTCTCTACCTTTGAAGGTGCTGGTGTCAGTGCGACTAACACTGGACTGCTTTTGATTGGTGAAGAGATCATTGAATATACTTCTACAACATCATCAACTATTGGCGGAAGTATTTCTAGAGGGACAACTCCAAAATCATATCCTATAGACACACCAGTTTATAAGTATGAACTTGCAGGAGTAAGTCTTGCTAGAATTAACAAAACTCACGATTTAAGCGATGTAACCATTGCGAATCCAATAACATTAGATTCATATCATATCAAACTTGATATGTCTGAAAAGTTTGGAACTCTCGGAAGCACTGATAACATTGATAGATCTACTGGAGTAGGATTACCCAAACTATTCCTTAACAGATCAAAATCCGCTGGTGGAGATAATGTCATGGCTACCAAAAATATTGCCTTTGAAATTATCAAACCATCTATACACAATATTGCCGTTGAAGGAACCTCTATATCTGGTCAAATAAGGACAGTTACCACTCAGAGTATTAGTGGTAATGAAATTCCTTATGTAAATGCAGGATTTGAGGATGTTGTTCTAAATGCAAATAATTTCTTTGATTCTCCAAGAGCAGTCTTCTCTAAAGTAAATGAAGATCGTAAGTTAGATTCTATTGAAGGCAATAAGTCGATGCAAATGAGACTTTTCCTTGGAACAACTAATACTAAACTAACTCCTCAAATTGAACTTCAAAGATGTAGTGTCTATGCAGTATCAAACAGAGTTAATTCTGAAGTTGTTAACTACGCAACAGATTCTAGAGTAAATACACTCTTTAATGATCCTAGTGCATGTCAATATGTATCTAAGGAAGTAACACTCGAAAATCCCGCATCTTCAATCAAAATTATTGTGGATGCACACATTCCTACAGATGCTGATATTAGAGCATTCTATGCAATTAATTCAGATCCTGGTTTTGAACCAATCTTTGAACCATTCCCTGGATATTTAAATCTGGATATTAATGGTGAGATAATTAATGAAGAGAATAATGACGGAAGACCTGACATTTTTGTAGAAAATTCAATCAAGAAAGGATATAGTGCATATGACACTGACTTTATTGAACGTACATTTACTATTGATGATCTTCCAAACTTTAGATCTTATAGAATCAAACTTGTATTAACATCAACAAGTCAGGAACTAGTTCCTCAACTGAAAAATCTCCGAGTGATCGCTCTTGCATAATATGGAAACTTACACACAGAAGGGTCATAAGGATCTCGCAAGAGATCCTGAGACAAATGTTATAGTTAATGTGAATAATGTATCATACGATCAATATATTGCTAGTCGAAAGGCTAAAAGTGAAAAGAATCAAAAAGTACAGACAATGGAGGAAGATCTTGCTAATGTAAAGAATGAACTTAATGAAATCAAGTCACTACTAAAGGAGTTAATCAATGGACCCAAATGATATTGAACTCAAAGGTTTAGAAAAATCTTTTGCATACCAGAAGATTGCATCTGAGATAGATAGTTGTGATGACCGTGATATGCTAAAGAATATTGCAAAGTCTTTTGCAAAATTATATTATAAACAGCAAGAAACAATCGCAATTATAGGGTAACCAGATGGCATCTAGTACAATTACTTTCGATCCAGATTCCGGAGTTCCTTACGGTGCAAATTTGACTATTTTTGGTGGAACAGATTTTGCTCAAACATTTAATATTAAGAATACTTCAAATAGTGCCTTTAATCTCACAAGTTACTCTGGAGCAGGAAAATTATCTAAATCTATTGGTATCGGAGCATCAACTGGTAGTGCTAATTACACTGCCTTTACAGTTGGTATAACGAGTGCTGCAGATGGTAAATTGCAGATTTCCTTAACAGATACTCAAACTAAGACATTGGATCAGGGTAGATATATGTATGATGTGTTGGTTACTATAGGATCATCAACATATCCTTTAGTAAATGGTAATGTTTATGTATATAATACAATTACACAACGAACCTAAATACACATAGGAAACTGGTGAATAAATGGCTCAACCAGCAAGTAGATCAGAATTAATTGCGTACTGTAAGAGGCAGCTAGGTGCTCCTGTATTGGAGATTAACGTTGCTGATGAGCAGATTGATGACTTGGTTGATGATGCCCTCCAGTTGTTCCAGGAACGCGACTATGACGGGACAACTAACACGTTTCTGAAGTATAAGATTACTCAGGCAGATATTGATAGGGGAAGAGGTAGAGGCGGAAGCAACCCTATTGGTATCGTAACTACAACTGCAAGTTCTACGATTGACGGACAGTCTGTATCATTTTCATTTGAGGAGAATAGCAACTACTTGCAAGTTCCTCCAGAAGTTTTAGGTGTAACGAAGATATATCACTTTGATGGTTCTAACACAACCACCAACAACATGTTTAGTATTAAGTATCAATTGTTCTTGAATGATATTTATTACTTTGGTTCAACAGAAATTCTAACCTATGCAATGACAAAGAGATATCTTGAGGATATCGACTTTGCATTAACAACACAGAAGCAGATTAGATTTAATATAAGACAAGATAGACTTTACTTAGATATTGATTGGGCCAGCGTCAGTGTAGATGATTACTTGGTTATTGATTGCTATAGATTACTTAATCCTAATGATTTCCCAAGAGTTTATAACGACAGTTTCCTAAAGCGTTATTTGACAGCACTTATCAAGAGACAGTGGGGACAGAACCTAATTAAGTTCCAGGGAGTTAAACTTCCAGGTGGAATCGAACTTAACGGAAGGCAGATATATGATGATGCAGAGAAAGAACTAGATAAGATCAGAGAGGTAATGTCGAATACCTATGAACTGCCACCGCTTGATATGATAGGCTGATGTTAAATCCGTTTTTTACTCAAGGTACTTCTTCTGAACAAAATCTTGTTCAGGATCTGATCAACGAACAGTTAAGGATGTATGGTGTCGACATATATTACATCCCAAGAAAATATATGTCAGAAAAGACTGTTATTAGGGAAGTTGTTCAGTCTAAATTTGATGAAGCTCTGCCTATAGAAGCATATGTCGATAATTATGATGCATATTCTGGAGCAGGAGATGTACTATCAAAGTTTGGCATTGAGTCGAAAGATGAAGTAAGATTGATTATATCTAGAGAAAGATATGAAAACTATATTACTCCATTAATTCAAGGAAAATCAAATATAAAACTTTCTACTCGTCCTAAGGGTGGAGATTTGATCTGGTTTCCCTTAGATGACCGTCTTTATGAAATTAAAGATATTGAATATGCAAAACCATACTATCAATTACAAAGTCTTTATGTTTATGAACTGTATTGCGAACTCTTCCAGTATCAAGATGAAGTCATTGCAACAGGAATCGAAGACATTGATAATGAATTGCTAGGTGATGAATCTGATGGGGTTACTGATGATGGTATTAGTACCATTCAGGGAGTCACTCAAACACTTACCATGGTTGGGGACGCAGTTAGTGCATCTGCAATTTCTGGAGTTGTAATTGGTGGAGTAAGAAGGTTCACTATTACCAATAGAGGTGGTGGATATGGAATGATTCCTACCGTTGGAATTTCTTCAGCACCCTCAGGAGGAGTAACTGCTGTTGGTATTGCAACAATGATTGGTGGTATTAATGTTTGCAATCTTAATGCAAATCCAAGACTACAGTCTGTTCAATCAGTCAATGTTGTTAATGCAGGTTCTGGATACACTGTTGCACCTTCAATAACTTTTAGAACCACTGATGGAACAGGCACTGGTGCAGCTGCAACTGCAATTCTTAGTCAAATTGGTGGTGTTGGTATAGTAACCTTGACCAATTCTGGAGGAGGATTCGTTGCAGCACCAACAGTGACTTTCTCAAATCCAAAGCATGTCGGAGCAGCTGCAACAGCGATTTTAGATTCTCCAATGGTTGGTGGAGGTGTAAGTGTAACTTCTGCTCCTATTAGTATTGGTGCATCTTCATATCTGTTCCCAGGAGGAACAACTGGTGGTGTATTCTATAGTAAAGCACCAACAGTTACATTCTCCTTGCCAACAGGAACTGGAAACAATGCATTAGCAACAGCAACTCTTGATACTATCAGTTTGACTGGAGGAACAGTAAAAACAATTGGATTAACAACTGCTGGTAAATTCTACAGCAGTGCTCCAACGGTATCTATCTCAGCACCAACAATTAGTCTTGCTTCTGCAACCATAGGTATTGCTGGATCATCTGTAAATCCAGGTTCTATCGCTTTTAGCACTACAGGTAGGGCATACAGAACTGCACCTACTGTTGCAATTACTACATCTGGAACTATGGATGCCCCAACAGTTACTGCTGTTGGTATTGCGACAATACATCCTATCACAGGTATTGTTACTGCAGTTTCATTCAATGTGTCCGATCCATGGGCGGTAGGAACATCCGCAACGGTTGGAGCAGGATATACTGTTGCACCTACAATTTCTTTCTCTGGATCCACTGCAGCAACAACAGCAACTGCAACGGCTACAGTTTCTGCTGCAGGAACCGTAAGTTCTATTAGTATTGGAAACAGTGGATTTGGATATATCTCTGCTCCGACTGTTACTATTAGTGGTGCAGGAGGAGCGAATGAAGCATTTAGAGCACTTGGTATTGCAACAATTAGATTTAATTCTGTTAAAACTCAAGGAACTATTGGTATAGGATCCACAAATATTACAGGCATTAGCACAACGAATATTATTGTTGGAGATAGAGTAAGACTTGGTATTGGTTATAGTGATACATATAACTTTATACCAACAGATACGTTTGTCACATCTATTGGATCAGGTACTATTTTCATAAATCAATCTCCAACAAATGTGGGAATTGCAACATCAGTATTTGAGTTCGGTATTGATAATTGTGGTATTGTTACAGGTATTTCTGTTACATTTGGTGGTGGAGGATACTTATCACCTCCTGTAGTTTCTATATCTAATACTGTAGGTGATAAGAACTATATTGATCAAGTTGCTGGTGTAGAAGCTGCTACAGGAGTTTCGGTTATTAGTGCGGCAGGAACAATCACTAGTATTAACATAACTGATGCTGGAAACAAATACATACTTGCACCAGATATTACTATCTCTGATCCATCTTCAACTTCTAGTGGAGAGTTTGTGTTTAATGAAATTATCACTGGATCTGCAACCGGAGTAACTGCAAGAGTAAGATCATGGAATTCTACAACTAATGTACTTGAAATTGCTGCTGTTTCTGGTTCGTTCTCATTAGGAGAGACTATAACTGGATCAACTTCTGGTGCTACTAGAGTTCTAAGAACCATAGATAAAACGGTTGATAATGATCCATATGCAGATAATTTTGATATTGAGACAGCTGCTGATGCTATATTAGACTTTAGTGAGCAGAATCCATTTGGAATACCCTAAATAGTTTTACTGCATGTAATAATTTAAAGTTTAATCATGTTTGAATATTTTTACAACGAGATTCTGAGAAAAACCATTATTGGTTTTGGAACTCTATTTAATGCTATGGAGATCCAGCAGGAAGGTTCCGTTGTGAGAATTCCTTTGGCATATGGTCCTACTCAAAAGTTTTTGGCTAGAATTGAGCAGTCACCAGATCTGAATAAACCCATGGCAATTACATTGCCACGAATGTCTTTTGAGTTCACTGGACTTACTTACGATCCCAGTAGAAAAGTAACTACTACTCAAACATTTGTTGCAAAAGACAAAGATGATGGAACTGAGTCACGTAAAACATACATGCCAGTTCCCTATAATATGCAGTTTGAGTTAAGCATTTACACTAAATTAAATGATGATGCACTTCAAATTGTAGAGCAAATTTTACCATATTTTCAACCAGCATATAATCTTTCTATTGAATTGGTTGATCAAATTAGAGAAAAAAGAGATGTTCCGATTGTGCTAGAAAGTATCACAATGCAGGATGATTATGAAGGAGATTTTACTACTAGAAGAGTTCTATATTACACTCTAAGATTTACTGCAAAAACATATCTGTTTGGACCTACCAAGTCTGCATCCAAGGATATCATCAAGAGGTCCACTGTCAGTTATCTCTCTGGAACAGACACTACCAATACAAGAAGAGAGGTCACTTACTCTGCTACTGCAAGAGCACTCAAGTCTTATACTGATAATGTTGTTACTACATTGGCAGCAGACATTACTGCGACAGCAAAAACATTTGAAGTTGCGGATGCTAGTGGTATTTTAGCAGACAAATATATCTTTATTGGTGACGAAGAATTATTTGTTAGATCTAAAACTGGCAATAAAATTACTGTTGATAGGGGAAGAGATAATACAAAAGCAGAAAAACATGTTGCTGGTGCAGAAGTTAAGGGAATTGATTATACCACCTCAACAACAAGCATCGGTACAATTGGTGCAGATAGTGCTCTGATTGAAGATGGTGACAACTTTGGATTTGATGGTGGATTTATTTGATGACTAAAAACTTTGACGAATTAAACGATACCTTTAATGTTTCGGATGAAATAGTAAAGGCTGAAGTTGTTAAAAAAGAGTTGGATAATGTAAAACCTAGCTCAGATGATGTAAAAAAGGATTATGAGTATACTAGAGGGAATCTATATAGTATAATCGAAAAAGGTCAAGAAGCATTAAACGGAGTTCTTGAACTCGCTCAAGAAAGTGAAATGCCAAGAGCATATGAAGTTGCAGGACAATTAATTAAAAATGTCGCTGATGCAACTGACAAATTAATGGAACTTCAGAAAAAACTTAAAGAGGTAGAGGAAGAAAAACAGTCTAAAGGACCCTCAACAGTTAATAATGCATTGTTTGTTGGATCCACCGCTGAACTAGCAAAAATGCTCAAACATGGATTAAAAGAGGACAATAAATAATAAAATACAGGAGATATATTAAACGTGGCACTAAAGAAGCCTTCAGATTTTTTTGGAAATAATAAAAAGACTCCTCTTGATGAAGTAAAAGAGGAGTATATTGCCGCGTCTCCAAAAAAGATTGAACAGGTTTCAGAAGCATTTGATGTTTTTAAATCAAATCTAAATCATATTAAATCGTTATCCGATTTCACTTCTACTTTCGATAGTTTTAAAGAAAACTTAGAAAAGGTAGAGAACGTATCCAGTGAAATTATCACTATAAAGGATGAGATAAAAAATTTAATTAAGCAAGAAGATTTAGATAGTGCCATGATGGCACAACTTCTTTTTGTAGAAGAATCAATATCAAAGATTGAATCTAAAATTTCATCTATTAACGGCAAAACAGTTGATCAAATTAAAGAAGATTTTAAAGGTCTATCAACTTCTGTTGAAGGATTTCTGAGTATTGATGTACCGAAGTATAAAAAATTAATCTCAGAATCTGAAGTTAGAATTGATGATAGATTTGAAAAGTTTAGGGATAAGGTAGAAGAAAATTTAGATACTATTAAAAATGATGTAAACAAAGAAGTTACAACTGCTTTATCAGAAGTTGAAAAACTCAACACCGATGTTATTTCCGAAGTCAAAGAAGATTTTAGAAAAAATACTAAGGAAGTAAAGAATTTAGTAGAGGAGGAGCTCCCAAAATACAGAAAGTTTTTTACTGAAACAGAATTAAAAACTGAAGAGACTATCAAAAATGCAATAGATTCTTACAAAGAAACTATTGAAAATCTCAACGCAAAAGTAAAGGTATTTACAGAAACTGAGATACCTAAGTATAACAATCTTTTGATTGAGACCAAACTCAAGTCTGAGGAAGAAGTAAAACAACTGGAAGAGGAAGTTCTTTCAAAAGTAAATTCTCTCTCTGAAAAAATTGATTTTATTTCTGGAGATGTAACTGAGAAAACTGCTGAGAAAATAGAAGAACTTCAGACAGTAATTGACGAATATAAAGAAGAGATTGACTCTATCTCTAAGACATATAGTAATCTCTATAAAGATTTCAAGAAAAGAGAGATTAGTGATAATGAAAAATTAGAGAATTACTCTAATGAGATTGAAAAATATAATAAGAGATTTAATTTTTTAGAAGAAACTGTTACTGAAGATCTTAGGGAAATTCAGAGTGTTTTAATTAATTCTAATGAAACATATCATGCTGCCCTTAAGACAGAAGTAGGAAAATTCAGAAATAATATTTCTGAGCAAATGAAAGGTCTTCAAATGGACCTGGTTGTTAATGAACAACACATTAAAAAACAAAATGATAATATTGAAACTGTAAAAGAAGAGATAAAAGAAGTTCTTGAAAGACTTCAGTTAGATACATTAGAAGAAAAAAATAAAGAGTTAGTTGAAAAGATTGCTTATCTCGAAGAAACTATCTCAGAGATAAACGAAAAGAAACTTCTAACCGAAGATAACCCAACTTTACCTGGAGATCCATCAACAAATAACTCTAGAGATCCATTAACTCCTCTAGATCAAAAGTTTGCAACACTTGATGATCTACAGAATCATTACAGATTATTCATCAATAGAATTCAACAACAGATCGCTACCATTGGTGGTGGTGGAATTGAAGATGCACCTAATGATGGACAAACTTATTCCCGAAAGAATAGAAAGTGGGTAGTAGGGGGAGGTGGATCTGGGGGAAAATTTGTAGACGATACTATTGGTATCAATACAACTAGTAATGTTGGACTTGGTACAACTGCAAGATCTGACTTTGCACTCTATGTTGGTGGAGACCAGTACGTCGATGGCAATATAACTATCGGCGGAACAATCACATATGAGGATGTAAAGAATGTAGATTCTCTTGGCATTGTCACTGCAAGAACTGGTATTGATGTTTTAGCAGGTGGTATTAATGCTGTTGGAGTTGTAACTGCCACTAAAGTGCACATTGGTGTAGATACTGGATTTTACAGTGAAGATTTTGTTGTAAATGGCAATGGTAGAGTTACTGGTATTCTTACAATTGGAACAGGTTCAATTGTTCTTGATCCTAATGCCAAAAAGATTTCTGGTGTAGATGAGATTATTGTTGGAACTGCAACCACAGTTAGTATAAAGCAAGATGCTCAAGGAAACATTGCTTTTGAAAAAGAGGATGGTACAGAAGCATCAGTGGGTATTGGTACAACAGTTTCCATCAACACCACTGGAATCATAACTGCTGCTACCTTAAAAGCATCTACTGCATTCTATCCTCCAATTTATACAACAACACAAAGAGATGCTGGTTCATTTAATGAAGGAGCAATTATTTTTAATACAACCACTAAGAAAATGGAGTTCTATGACGGCACTTCTTGGCAGTCACTGCCTGGTATGACACTTGGTCTTAGTGTAGCACTTGATGGTTGATAAATAATAAAGAATATCCACTCAGTTGAATGTCAAAGAGCGGCAAATGTAAAGCAGGATATTTTTACTGCTACACTGACAAAGTATGCAAACCCATTTCTAAGGGGATGAGGATGACTGCAAGATTTTCTGGTAGTGGAAAAGAACCAGAGGAAGTCGGTATTGATAAACCACTCAATGGTAACGGTAATAGCAATGGAAATGGAAATGGTAACGGCGGAGGGATGAGTGAGTCGAAAAGTGGTGATAGTTCTCTGCGTGACTGGTTTGGCAAGAGTAAGTCTTCTGATGGCAAGCCTGGGTGGGTTCAGTTGGGTGGTAAATATGCAGGCAAACCCTGTGCCAGACAACCAGGACAAACAACAAAACCAAAGTGCGGTTCTAGCAAAATGAAGCGTAATCTCTCCAAAGATGAAGAGGAGAGAGCATTCCGTCGTAAGAATGCAAAGGATCCAAATCCAGATAGAAAAGGGAAGGCAATTAACGTGGCAACTGAAGAACATAAAAAAGATTATGAGTATTCAATGGCACGTTCTGAACTGAAAACTATCAAAAATGCTGCAAAAAGATTGGAGAAAAAAATGGGCAAAAAGGGAGAGGGTGAACTGAAAGCCTGGGTCCAATCCAAAATAACAAAAGCAGCAGATTACATAGACACTGCAGCAGACTATGTTACTAATGAAGAGACAATTGTTGAAAAAGCACCTAAGTATGATAAGCAGGGTCTTGACAAGTTTGATAGGTCCAAGCGCATGATTCGCCATATGCAAGATAAGTATGGTTCTGCTAAATCTGGATTTGGTCCAGATTCTAAATTTAGAACTGGTAAAGATCATAGTGTTGCAAACGAGAGAAAGGCAAAAGGTATGAAAGAAGAATTCACAACCTTACCTCTCCATGTTGAGATTCCAACCAATATCAAAGAATTCAATCTTGGATTAATGTTCCGTGAAAGTTTGGATAAGAATAGTGGAATGCTTTTCGTGTTTGAGGAAGTTGCTCAGCAATCTTTCCATATGAGAGATACCAGAATTCCCCTCGACATTGCCTTTATCAGAGCAGATGGTATAATCGAAAGCATTAAGCAGTTAGAACCAAACGTTGAAACTCCAGTTGAGTCTGATGGAGAAATTCTGTGTGCAATAGAAGTAAATCGTGGATGGTTTGCTGAGAACAATGTAGAAGTTGGTGACGAGATTGATATCGATCTCGAAGAAGGTAAGAAAGATGCTTGCTACCATAAGGTCAAGTCTCGTTACTCTGTATGGCCTTCTGCATATGCATCTGGAGCACTGGTCAAGTGCCGTAAAGTAGGTGCTAAGAACTGGGGTAATAAGACCAAGAAGGAAGAATTCTCTAATTGGAGATCTGAATACAAACCAACAGAGTATGAGTTTACTGATCTCATCACACCTGATGCACTTCAACCAACCGAAGGTCTTGGTTCTAAGTTACTTGGTGAAGCAGGTAAGAAGTGCTGGAAGGGATATAAGAAAGCAGGAACCCAGAAACTGTTTGGTAAGACTTACAACCGTTGCGTAAAAGCAGGTGATGAAGTCATTCATGATGGTGAGCAGATTGATGAGAAGAAAGGATGCAATCATACCCACGAAGGATCAGAGTGTCCTGTACATGGAACCGCAGAGTGTGATGGACCAAAATTTAAAGGTGGTGATGGTGGCAAAATTGGTCCAGATAAGAACTATGTAAAACCAATGAGCGAAGCAGTTCAGATTCCTAGAAAGACTGGACAAATCGTAAGAGTATTTCTTACCTTCAGAGGTAAGATGTATGTCATTCAAATGTTCTTTCCATCCGTCAAGGTTCCTGGAAGAAATGAAGTACAGGCACAGATTGAAAAGGTCTATCCTGGCGCAAAAGTAAGGAATTATGAAGTTTCTGACTATGAACCAGGACAACCCCTCCTACATACGGAAGACTGGCAAAAAAAGTCAGGTAAGAATCCAGAGGGAGGTTTAAATGAAAAAGGTAGGAAGTCGTATGAACGTGAGAACCCAGGAAGCGATCTTAAGAGACCTTCAAAGAAAGTTGGGAACCCTCGTAGAAAGAGCTTTTGTGCGAGAATGAAAGGAATGAAAAAGAAGTTAACTTCCTCCAAAACTGCAAACGATCCCGATAGCAGAATCAATAAATCACTGAGAGCCTGGAACTGCTGATAATTTATGCCTGATAATGTATACCTTGGCAATCCTAATCTAAAAAAAGCAAATACTGCCATTGAATTTACTCAAGAACAAATTCTTGAGTTTATGAAATGTAAGGAAGACCCTGTTTATTTTGCCAACAATTATATCAAGATTGTTTCTCTTGATGAGGGTCTTACACAGTTTCATCCATATCACTTTCAAGAGAAGTTAATTAATAATTTCCACGAAAACAGATTTAATATCTGTAAGATGCCACGACAGACTGGTAAATCTACTACAGTCGTATCTTACCTTTTGCATTATGCTGTCTTTAATGACAGTGTTAACATTGGTATTCTTGCAAACAAAGCAGCAACCGCAAGAGAACTTCTTGGAAGATTACAGACTGCATACGAAAACTTGCCCAAATGGATGCAACAGGGTATTGTGGCATGGAACAAAGGATCTTTGGAGTTAGAGAATGGCAGTAAGATATTGGCAGCTTCTACGTCTGCAAGTG
>Ga0213858_10000102_pt1 | contig 36140 bp, 36 predicted proteins | sample PICome_FD_160122 | JGI IMG/M metagenome (GOLD analysis project Ga0213858, IMG submission 160122) | Coastal seawater microbial communities near Pivers Island, North Carolina, United States - PICO245 | ecosystem: Environmental > Aquatic > Marine > Coastal | place: USA: North Carolina | collected... | reverse complement strand
ATATTCCACCCTCTGATTGTTGGTAGGTGTCAATGGAGTCTTGTGATTTGATGAAGTTTTCGATTTCAATGGACTCTTGGGCGAACATGGCTTTATTCCTTTGAACCGATCCTTCCATAAAACCTCCTGAGCGCTTTTGAACTGGTTTTCTCACTTCCGGTTGACCGCAGGCCACAAAAGTCACGCCAATAAGGGCGCATATTAACAATAAATTAGGCCGCATCAAGTTCCGCTTTATAGCCTGGAAGGCAAGTTAAGAAATAGTCGATGGCTTGTTGTGGCGCGCCTTGATATCGTCCACCAGCAGCGTTGTTATGTCCACCCCCATTAAAGTGCTTTCGGGCGAAATCATTGACCGAAAAATCACCGACGCTCCTTAAGGATATTTTCGTGATGCCCTCGTTTTGATTTTCGATAAAGATTAGTGCGAATTTTATTCCTTTGAGCTGCAAGGCATAATTCACGAACCCCTCTGTATCTCCTTTTTTGAAATCACACTGATCTAAATCGTTTTGATTGAGATAGGTAAATGCAGTATGCCACTTTGGGAAGATTTCAAGCTGCGCGAGTGCACGTCCCAGAAGTTTCAATCGACCAGGGCTTTGTTTGTCATAAACCTCCTGGTGAATCTCGCTATGTGCCGCACCTGCATCGATTAAAGCCGCGATTATTCGATGGGTTGTGGCTGTGGTTGCGGGGAATTTAAACGAACCAGTATCGGTCATGATCCCCGTGTATAAATTGGTTGCAACAGCAGCATTAAGTCCAGACCAGCCGGTCCAAGCCTCAATGAGTTGTGCCACCATTTCGCTGGTACTGCTCATGGAGGTATCGCTCCAGGTCAAGTGTGCATAATCTCCAGGTTGTTGATGGTGATCAATCATCACAAATGATTGCTCCATTGGCGTCAACAACTCAGACAGTTCCCCGACCCTCGATAAATCATTGAAGTCCAAGGTACAAACCACCTCAGACGATTTCAAGGCTTCGATCACTTTATCCTGTTGTTTGTCGTAAATTAAGATAGTTTGTTGTCCTGGCATCCATTTCAGAAAATCAGGAAAATCATTGGGCATAATGACCTGGACTTGGTGGCCTAAAGCGTTTAAGAACCAATAGAGGCCAAGAGCGGACCCAACAGCGTCCCCATCGGGGTTTTTATGCCCGATGATCACCGCTTTTTTTGGTGATTCAAATAAGGTTTTAAACTGCGCTAATATTGAGGCTTCCATGGAGTGCGAAGATACAATTTCTTATGGGTTTTACATTTGATAATTGATAATTAAAACACTACTTTTGCCGCCAAATTATTAAGAATCATGAGAACAGACCGCACATTTACCATGTTGAAGCCAGATAGTGTCGAAAAAGGCTATATCGGGGCGATTTTAGAAAAAATTACAGATGCAGGCTTCAAAATTGTCGCCATGAAATTGACGCACATGACGCAATCTGATGCTGAAACCTTCTATGCCATTCACAGTGAACGACCATTTTTCGGTGAATTGGTTCAATACATGACCCGTGGGCCCATTGTGGCAGCAGTACTCGAAAAAGAAAATGCGGTACAAGATTTCCGCACCTTGATTGGGGCCACTAATCCAGCCGATGCTGCCGAGGGAACCATTCGTAAACTATACGCGGCTTCTATGGGTGAAAATGCAGTACACGGAAGCGATAGTGATGAAAATGCCGAAATTGAAAGTCAATTTCATTTTGCCGGACGGGAGATTTTTTAAATCAACGCGTTAGGGATCGACATTTAAAATGAACCCCCGCTGACCCCAGTTTTTCGGATAAATAAATTAAAAGCGGCGCTGATGCGCCGCTTTTAATTTATTCAGATCTCCTTGAATTTGCACTCATTTAAAGACAATGTCGCTGACCAATTCTTGACCGAGTGCTTCATTCAACATCTTGATTATTTTTTCCTTGCCGTAGTGCAATTCCTCCCGCAATACCGAAGAACTCAAATAAATATACAATACTGGTGCGGACCATTTGATGCTCTTGGTGTATTTCGAAATTGGTGGACCCATGACCTCATGCCAAACGGATTCAACGGCTACTTTATTCAGGCCATTTTCCAATTTAGATCCAATGATCATGTTCTGTAAAACAGAGGCGATGGTTTGTGATTCTGTATTTCTTTTGGGCATTGAGCGCTGATTTATTTCCGCGTGTTACAAGTTAAAAATTTTATAGCTCTGGTGCACAGATTTGACGACATTCTCGGTTCGCTCACTGTGCGTATCGCTGATAAAAATTTGACCAAAGGACTCGTGATCCACCAAGCCGATAATTTGACCCACACGAGTCTCATCGAGTTTGTCAAAAATATCGTCTAAAAGTAAAATAGGCGATTGCTTGCTTAGCCGTTTCAAAAAGTCAAATTGAGCCAATTTCAAGGCGATTAAAAATGACTTTTGCTGCCCTTGTGAACCAAATTTTTTGATTGGATGACCGTCGATATCAAATCCTAAATCGTCTTTGTGAATGCCGTAATTGCTGTATTGTGTGGCTCGGTCTCGCTCTCTGTGGCTCTCGAGTAAATCAGCTAAGGTCGAATCGTGCAATTGACTCTTATAACTCAGTCCTACAGTTTCTTTTCCTTGGCTAATGAAGGCGTATCGATCGATAAAAATCGGTAGAAATTCCTCGATAAATTGTTTCCTTTTTTTGTGGATGGCTTGTCCCAAACTTGAGAGCTGATCGTCATAAATGGCCAGAGAATCTTCGTTAAACGTACGATTCAGAAAAAAATATTTAAGCAATGCATTGCGCTGGCTGAGTGTTTTCTGGTAATCCAGTAATTGACGCAAGTACTGAGAATCTCCTTGTGCGATAACGCCATCGATAAATTTCCGTCGGGTTTCGCTGCCCTCAATGATCAGGTCTCGATCACTGGGTGAAATAATGACCAAAGGAATAAAACCGATATGGTCACTGATCTTATCGTATACCTTGCCGTTGCGCTTGATGGTTTTTTTTTGCCCTTTTTTTATCCCCAGCACCACATGTTCGGACACATCGTTTTTTTGGTAATTGCCGTCAATCACTAAAAAGTCCTCACCGTGTTTGATGTTTTGTAGGGCAATGGGATTGAAGTAACTCTTACCAAAAGAGAGTTGATAGATCGCGTCTAAAACATTAGTTTTTCCCACGCCATTAGGTCCGACAAAACAATTGATCTTTGCATCGAATTCAAAAGACTGTGCTTCAAAGTTTTTGAAATTGACTAAAGCGAGTGAGGTTAAATGCACTGAAATGAATTAGAAAAGCGTTGTTTGGTCCTTTTTGCCCCTCAGTCTGAAGACCAAAGAACACCGCAAATTATTGATTTTTCGCTTAGAATTTATAATAAAAATCATATTTTTGCCCCTCAAATTACCAGACTATGGCGACCTATAAAAAACGTGGATACAAGCCCAAAAACAGTGCAGAAAAAGAGGTAGAACTCGAAGCAGGAAGTACAACTGCAGAAGTATTTAGCAGTTTGGATCAGGGTGCATCGCGCACTGAGGCATGGGTAGAAAAGAACCAAAAATCAATTTTCACCGTTGTGGCAGTAATTGCCGTGGGGGTCTTGGCATACATTGCCTATCAGAAATTTGTTTTTGAGCCAAAACAAAATGAGGCGGCCAATGAAATTTATCAAGCCAGTTCTTATTTTGAACAAGCACTAACCGCTACAGAGCAAAAGGATTCACTGTACCTCATGGCATTAAATGGAAATGCAGGGCGATATGGATTGCTGGATATTGCTGAAAAATTTGAAGGTACGCCCGCTGGTGATTTAGCCAAATACCAAGCAGGTGTGGCTTATTACAATCTCAGTCAATACGACAAGTCCATTGAATTTCTTGATGGATTCAATAGTGGAGATGCCATGATGACTCCTGTTGCCCAAGGACTTATTGGTGACTCTTTCGCGCAACTTGAGCAATACGAGGAGGCCTTGAGCTACTACCTCGTTGCATCAGAATCGAGCAACAATGCGTTGACAACCCCGCGTTACCTTCTCAAGGCCGGTACGACAGCCTTAAACTTGGGTCAAAACCAAGTAGCGCTAGATGCGTTCACACGCATTGTGGAAGAGTTTGGAGAGGCTACTGAGGCAACCCAAGCCAAAGCCTATAAAGCTCAGGCAGAAGCCGGTCTATAACCCATGGCTACGGCGAACAAAAATTTATCAGAATTCGATCCAACATCTATGCCCAATACTGAGGGGTTGCGGGTTGGGCTTGTGGTTTCAAAGTGGAATACGGAAATCACCCAAGGTCTCTCTAAGGGCGCCATAGAGACATTAATGGCCTGTGGTATGTCATCTGATCAAATCGTTACATGGGAAGTGCCTGGAAGTTTCGAGTTGATTTACGGATGCCAAAGAATGATGAGTCACCACCAAGATTTAGATGCCATCATTGCGATAGGTTCGGTCATCGAAGGAGAAACCAAGCATTTCGATTTTGTTTGCTCTGGCGTTACCCAGGGGATCAAAGATTTGAACTTAATGGGTATTGTGCCTGTAATTTTCTGTGTACTCACCGATCAAACGCTTGAACAAGCTCAGGCGCGTAGTGGAGGAAAACACGGGAATAAGGGGGTTGAAGCCGCGGTAGCTGCCCTGGAGATGGCGGTACTGGGAAGGCCTTAAACGCCAAACGTCTCAATTTCCTATTCAATCATCTGATGTCTCCTTTATGGTCGTATTAGCAGATGATTTTTATGTCCTTTACACGGGGGTATCGCTAGACGATCAGATTAGAAAAAAAATCGAGTAATCGATTAAGGAAAACTCTTGTTATTCCTTATTTTTGAGTCACCGATCATGATCAAATTCACACTCATAAAGCGTTTAAAGACGAACAATCGTTTCAATTACACGCCGCGCTATTATCGCGGTAAGCCTGAAGCAGATGGCTCGAAGGGATCCAATAAGTTTGATCATTACGTCGATGCCTTAAACAGCAATGATTACTCTGGGCATTGGCATGCGGCCAGAAGCAAATATCGAAATAGAGAAAACTCCTCTTGGAATTTGACGGTATGGGCATTGGTTGCCTTTTTCACTTTAGTTTTTTTATGGATCATTGATTTTGACCTGTCAATATTTGTGAATTGAAGGGTCCTAAAGACATAAAATTACTGCCAGATCATGTGGCCAATCAAATTGCGGCGGGCGAAGTCGTGCAACGCCCGGCATCGGTGGTCAAAGAATTGATGGAAAATTCTATCGATGCTGGTGCTACTCAAGTGAGCTTGATTCTCAAAAATGCCGGTAAAACACTGATACAAGTAATCGACAATGGGTCAGGCATGACTCCTGAAAATGCTAAATTGTGTTTTGCGCGTCATGCAACCTCAAAAATTAATGAAGCCCAGGATTTATTTGAGTTAAATACAAAGGGTTTTAGAGGAGAGGCTATGGCGTCCATTGCGGCGATTGCTCATGTGACATTAAAAAGCAAAACTCACCAAGCTGAACAGGGTCATGAATTTGTTGTTGAGGGGAGCGATATGATCACGCAAACGCCATGCGTCATGCCCTCTGGAACAGTTGTTTCGGTAAAGAATTTATTTTATAATATTCCCGCACGACGCAATTTTTTAAAAGGGGATCATATCGAACTCAAACACTGCATTGAAGAATTCAATCGCGTGGCATTGGCCCATCCCGCCATCGGTTTTAAAATGGTTCATCAGGACAATGATTTGTTTCAACTGCCCCCCGCCAACCAAAGACAAAGAATTTCAGCAGTACTTGGTCCTAAGACCAACGAACGTTTGGTCCCGGTCGATGAGGCGACAGAAATCGTTAAAATTTCGGGTTATGTTCTCAAACCCGAATTCGCCAAAAAATCTCGCGGCGAGCAGTATTTTTTTGTCAACAACCGATACATTAAAAGTCCTTATTTGAATCATGCAGTCAACGCTGCTTTTGAAGGAGTGATAAAGCCTGACCTACATCCTGGCTACGTACTTTTTTTATCGGTAGACCCTGCATCGATTGACATCAACATTCATCCCACTAAGACTGAAGTCAAATTTGAAGAGGAACAATCGATTTATGCTGTATTGAGAGCCAGTGTAAAACACAGTTTAGGTCAGTTTAACATTATGCCCCTACTTGATTTTGAGCGCGATCCGGGGTTAGATCCGGCCTATGCCTCAAAGCATCAAAGTCCTAAAATACCCCAAATCGAAGTCGATTCTTCGTTTAATCCCTTTTCAGACGAAAATGAGGATCATGATGAAACTCCTGTCAAAAATCCCATACATGGCGCTGCAAAATACCGGAAAACGGAGGCCGGAGCTTGGTCATCGCTATACGTAGGCCTGAAGGCAGAGGAACCCTGGCATAGTTTAGAAGTGGAAAGTCAAGAGGTTACGGGACAATTGTTTGAACATGATGCCGAGGAATCCAATCAATTTACGGTTCAGCTTCAGCAAAAATTTATCGTAACCTCCATTAAGCAGGGGCTTATTGTTGTGCATCAAAGTTACGCCCACAGGCGAATCATTTACGAGCGATTGTTGCGCATGGCCACGCTACAGGATCAAAGCAGTCAACCTGTTTTGTTTGCCGATAGAATTGAGCTCAGCACGACGCAGTACCTCTGTGCTGAATCGCTTCAAGAATCTCTGAGTAGCGTCGGTTTTGATTTAGAATTGAACGCCGGTCAGATGGCCATCAAGGCCATTCCTGCCGGTCTCGAACAGGACGATGCCAAAGCCATAATCTTGGGTATCTTAGATGACGAACTAAATAATCGACCCAATGAGGGGTTCAGTTTGGTCGATACTTTGGCCAGAACTCTTGCCTCAAAAATGGCGATTAAATCAGGCCATAATTTGACCCTAATGGAGCAACGCGAGTTGATCAACGCGTTGTTCGCTTGCAAGGAACCAGATCGATCCCCAGAGCAAAAAAGAACATTCATTACTTTGAGTGTCGATGACCTTGACCAAAATTTTCATTCATGAGATCCATTTCTGAAACCATAAAAGTTCTTGTTGTGAGCAATGTCCTGTTTTTTTTGGGCACCTTGGTTTCTGGAGATGCCATCTATCAATTGTTTTCGCTGTATTATTTTGATAATCCGCAGTTTGCCCTATGGCAGCCCCTGACACACATGTTTATGCACGGGGGTTGGATGCATTTGTTGTTCAACATGTACGCGCTATGGGCTTTTGGTGGTCCCTTAGAAGCTCAGTGGGGCAGAGATAAATTTCTGTTTTTCTATTTTTCAGCGGGTTTAGGCGCAGCTTTGATTCACTCGCTGGTGAATTGGTATCACGTGGCCCAGGGGGTTGAGGTCTTAATGGGCATGGGTATGACCTCTGAGGAGGTCGGACAATTGTTGAACAATACGCTTACTCCGGGTTCGTATCGTGTCATCCCCGAAATGGGTGCCGGTGTAGCTGAACAGTTCTTTACAGCCTACAACACGCCTGCTGTGGGGGCCTCGGGGGCGATTTATGGGATATTGGTGGCCTTTGGGATGTTGTATCCAAATGTGGCCCTTATGTTAATTTTTGTGCCTTTTCCAATAAAGGCGAAATATTTCATTCCAATACTGTTGGCCTTGGATTTATTTTCGGGATTAACCGGGACTTCACTATTTGGACAGAACATTGCTAACTGGGCGCATATTGGCGGAGCCTTATTTGGTTTCATCATGGCCTATTACTGGCGTAAAAATAGTTTCAATCACAAACGTTGGTACTGATCATGAGACCACAAGCGAGTTTATTAGACCAGTTTAAACGACAAGATGTGATGACTAAAATCATCATCATCAATGGTTTTGTCTTTCTATTTTTCAGAATTAGTTCTGCCCTGATGGGTTGGTCCTCCAATGGACTGTATCCTTGGTTCGCGCTTCCCGATGATTTGCTCAGATTCGTCACTCAGCCGTGGAGTTTATTGACGTATAGTTTTTTGCATTCCGGCTTTTTTCATCTGCTGTTTAACATGATTTGGCTTTCATTTTTCGGCCGTTTTGTGCTCAATCTTTTTCCAGCACGTCGATTTTTAAGCCTTTACCTTTTGGGCGGTCTTTTTGCCGGAGTGGTGTATGTTGTGTCGTACAATATTTTTCCTGCTTTTCTGGGAACAAGTGGGCAATTAGTCGGGGCTTCTGGTGCGGTAATGGCAGTGATGGCCTTTGCTGCGTTATACAGTCCGTATGCGCCAATTCGAATTTTTTTCATCTCACTTAAACTTTGGCAATTGGCCGCCATTATGGTCCTATGGGATTTGATTCGCCTTCCTGAAATGAATAATGCCGGTGGTTTGTTGGCTCATTTGGGCGGTGCGGCATTTGGGTATTATTATGCCAAAAATTTACAAAGGGGAAAAGATATAGGACTTTGGTTTGATCGCGTGTTCGATCGGCTGCTTATTTTATGGCCCAAACGGACGCCAAAAAGATCAAAATCCAGACGCCAATCTACCTCTCGAACACAGGACAGCAAGCAGCAAAAAATAGATGCCATTTTAGATAAGATTGGTCAAAGCGGTTATGACAGCCTGACCAAGGAGGAAAAAGATTTTCTATTTAAATCAGGACGCGATTAAGCGTTAAGTCTGAATGAGACGTAAAGTATTTTTTGGCATCAACCTAGTCACCGCATTGCTGCTTGTGTTCTCTATGGTTACTGCCGTGATCCCCCCGAGTCGATTTCCTGCTCTGTCTCTATTGTCTCTATTGACTTTACCTATTATCGGGGTAAATCTTGCTTTTGCCATTTATTGGCTGTTACGCTGGAATCAATGGTTTTTTGTCTCAGCAGGGTTAGTGGTTTTGGCCCATTTCTATTTTGGTCCTTTTTTCATGGTCCAAAAGTTTAATCTCGAGACTTTAGCCCCTTCAGCATTGGATGAGACGCGTTTGACAGTGACCTCACATAATGTTCATCTTTTTAATCTTTATGGCGATGAAACCGCCAGGAGTGGCACACAGAGTGAATATGATGAACTTATAAGCGCCAGCGGTACAGAAGTGTTGTGCTTACAGGAATTCACCCAGGAACAGAAGATAGATTTTTCGGCTTTTCCCCATCAATACATCTATTTTAAACCGCCTTATCGTCTTATGGGGCACGCTATTTTGTCAAAATACCCCATGATCCATCAGGGAAGTCTTGAATTTGATGAGAGCGCCAATAACGCCATTTATGCTGATTTACTCATCGATAAAGACACCATTCGGGTGTATAATCTTCACCTACAATCTTTAGGCATAAATCCTGAATTCAATATCGCCCAACAAGGTGGTGCTGAGAGCATAAGAGCGAAAATGTCCAATACCTTTATTCGACAACAATCTCAGCTCAACAAACTGATGGCACATGCAGAATCAGTGAATTATCCGTTGATTATTGCGGGGGATTTGAACAATACGGCTTTTTCCTATGTCCACAGTAAGTTGGCCGAAGATTTTAATGACGCCTATCAAATGGCGGGATCTGGATTAGGCGCCACCTACTATTTTAATGGGCTTCCACTGCGCATCGATTTTATTTTTACCGACCCAAAAATGTCAGTGCAAAAATATTGGACTCAGGAGGACTCATTTTCTGATCACCTCCCCATAACCGCTCAATTGAATTGGAACCCGTAATCTGTAAATCGGACACTAGCCCGTAATTGCATGCATTGGAATGGACTCTAAATAAGCACTTGTTTGAGGCCCTAAATTAAAGAGTGCATCTAGAATAGAACAGTTGCTCAAAAACCCGTGATGTGTGCCAAAGACCTGTGTATAGCCTGGAAATTCTGGCCTGAGATTGTATTTCGATTCACTCAAATGACGGTAGTCTTGACCCCTAAATTCTGCTTGATACTTCTCAGTCGTGGTATAGTGAAAATCGACCTCCATTAGCGCCATAATTCGCTCGATGACCCGCAGATTATGATGTTGTAGGTTAAGGTCGTCACGCATAAATAGATCAGCCAAGTCGTCCTCATAAAATTCGAAAAAAGGAGAAGTGCGATAAGCGGTTTGTATTGATTTCCAATGATTTGATGCCCAAGAAAATGAATCCTCAGTGCGTACCTCCTCGAATTTTTGCCTCAGGCCAGTTTTTTGATGTTTTACGGGTACAAAAAGTCCGAGTTTGCCTTGGGCGTGAGTAATATAAGTCCTACTGCGCAAGGTCTGTTTTTGATAATTGTCACAGACTTCCATGACAGGCGCGTTACTTCGGATCATGACGGCGAAGTGCAGTATTTCTGGAAAATATGTGGGAATAAAGAGGTCCAAATTCAGGATTGCTTAAGATGGCTCATAAGTCTGAGTCCATTAAATCATGCCTTTTTCTTACGTTTTCGATAATAATCCCAGCTGTAAAATAAGGCCAGGGCGATCAAGAAATAGGAGAGATAGGATTTGGGTTCACCTGAACCGCCTACGGTGGTAAACATGCGCTCCCATCTTATTTTGCTAAAACCTTTTTTATTGGCATCTAAACTGAGCCAAATAAATACCGGTTTGCCAATCACATGATTTTCAGGAACAAAACCCCAACTCCTGGCGTCTTGTGAATTGTCCCGATTGTCTCCCATGAGCCAGTAATAGTCCATTTCGAAGGTGTATTGTTTGAGAGGTTGCCCATTCATTAATATTTCTCCGTCTACCACATCGATGATCCGATTTTTTCCGAGTTCGCTGCCTTCATAGACCTCAATAATTCGGCGGTAGACAGGCAAAGTCTCAGGGGTAATGGCCAAAGTGACTCCAGCTTTTGGGATATAAATAGGTCCAAAGAAATCATTATTGTTGGCATAATCTACGGTGTACGGAAAGACACTTCGATCAAAGTTTCCTTCCCGCTTCTTGATTTTTGTCACTGAGACCACATCACTTAGTGCGGACAATTGGTCCGCCACGGCTTCACTCATGTGGGCCCGGTGTTTGATAAGGCCTGTGGCCTGATCCATGCCAGCAAAACTGATGTCTGAAATTTTGAAGCGATCATAAATCACAGGATTTGGTTCGTTGTACACGCGCCCGCCACGTTCGACTTTGATCAGCGGTTTTTTGGAAACCACTTCGTAAACGAATTGAATTTTTGCTCGGTCAGGGAGCTCATTTTGCTTGCCGTTGATGTAGACCAAACCATTGATCACCGAAAGCGAGTCTCCCGGGAGTCCCACACATCGCTTGACATAATTCGATTTTTTATCGATCGGTTTTTGCACACTCCCTCGCATGAATCCCGGCCTGATGTCAACCAGCGTATCCACGGGCCAGTTAAAGACCACAATGTCGTTGCGCTCAATATCTTGAAAGCCCGGAAATCTAAAATAGGGGAGCTGAGGCGATGATAAATAGGATTTGGTCCCTAAAAATGGAATGGTGTCGTGGACCATGGGCAAGGCCACACTGGTTTGGGGGGTTCGTGCACCGTAATGAAATTTACTCACAAACAAATAATCCCCGACCAAAAGTGTTTTTTCGAGCGAGGAAGAAGGAATGGTAAAGGGCTGCATGAAATAGGTGTGGACCAGAGTCGCAGCCACGACGGCAAACAATATACTGCTGATCCATTCTCCCGCAGAACTCCGTGGCATCAGACTTCTCTCTTTGATGTGGGTCAGCGATTGGGTGTAATTGATGTAAAACAAGTAAAAACCTAAAGTCAGCACGACATAAGCCGTATGTGATCTTTGGTTAAAACCAAAACTGCGCAGCGTTTCTACCCAAATAACCGGGAGCATGATCAAATTGATAATGGGAATAAAGAGTAGAATAACCCACCACACAGGCCTGTTGATTAGACGCATTAGCACGATCACACTGTAAATGGGTATGAGTGCCAAGATAGGTTTTAAACCGGCGGCCTTGTACATTTTCCAGGTGCCCAAAAAGTGAATCACCTGCATCAGGCCCAAAAAAATCAACCATTGAGTGAGCGTCATTGTTATTTCGTTTAATCGCTGTTGTTGTCTGACAAATGTAAGACATCTTTCATTGAGTACACTCCTGTTTTACCTTGGATCCACCTTGCAGCTAACAAGGCTCCAGAGGCAAAACCATCTCTAGAATGGGCCTTATGGGTCAAACTTATTTCATCTATCGGGCCTTTATATTCAACCAAATGGGTTCCTGGAGTATCTGGCTCACGAATGGCATGGATGGGTAAATCGTCCTGATTACCCGCATCTCCAAGAACCCATTTTTTGTAGTTGCCTTCTCTTAGAATGATGTCAGCAATGCTAATTGCGGTGCCACTCGGGGTGTCTAATTTCTGTAAATGATGACGCTCGATAATAGAGGCACGATATTCGGGATTACGTTTCATGACCTGAGCTAAATGACGCTGCAATTCGAAGAATATTTGTACTCCGATGCTGAAGTTTGACGCATAGACCATCGCTCCATTGGATTGAAGGCAGAGGTCATTAATTTCGTCCCAATGCTTTAGCCATGCCGTTGTCCCGCACACGACCGGGATTCCAGATTCAAAACACATTTTTAAATTGGCTGGCGCAGCTTCTGGAGTAGAAAATTCAATGGCGACATCAGCTTCATCCAAGCGACCTGACATAGTTTGACTTCCACTGCGACAAACCACTTGGTATCCAGCATCAAGGGCAAGTTTTTCTATGGCCTTTCCCATTTTTCCGTAACCCAAGAGAGCGATTTTCATGGCAGTATCCAATTAAGTGATAGAACATAATGATGAGATTGGTCGAGGTCTTGAATGCGAAATTTAGGACCAAAACTCAAATTCTCATTCAGATTATATCGCAGCAAATGGGCGTCGACATTGGCATCTAGGATGTTGAGCAGATAAACGCCTATGGCCATGGCTAAACTGACATCGCGATTTCGACCGGCTGTTTTCTGTGCATCCCGCAGACGGGCGTCTGAGACTCCCTGAAATTCATCATCTTGATAGCCAGCGAGTCGTCTTTTGTAGGCATTCCTGAAACGATTGTAGTCTTTGGTATTTCTTTGATAAAAATAAATACCGGCAGCGATTCCCCCATAAACTACAGGAATTTTCCAGTATTTCTTATTGTAGGCTTGTCCAAGTCCAGGCAGTACTGCTGAATAAAATGCCGCTCGTGCCGGGGCTAAAGCATCATAGGGCAATTCGCTTACCGCGGTCACCACTTCATCGACTTCGATCAAATCATTGGTCAATGCGGGTTGATTCTCAGAATTTTGAGCTTCGGTTTCTTGTGCAAATAGGGGAGGGCCAAACGCCCACCCACATGCCAGAAGTACCATAATGAGTCGATTAGTTTTCACCCAGCAACTTTTTGGTCAAGGCAGCGAGCTCTTCCTGATTTTTGAATTTAATCTGAATGGTGCCAGCGCCTTTTGGATTTCCTTTGATCGTCACAGAGGTGTTGTAAAACTCAGACAAGGCCTTATCCTGCTGTGAGTTGCCTGATCGCTTTGATCTTTTGGCCTTTTGATCACTGTTCTTAAGTGCTTTCACACGATCTTCAGTCTGACGAACAGATAAATTTTTATTCAGAATATCGCGATATATTGCCTTTTGATCTTCAACGCGATCAACATTAATTAAACTCCGCCCGTGACCCATGGAGATCCAACCATCACGCATTCCAGATTGAATAAGCGGATCCAATTTTAGCAGACGTAAATAATTCGTGACTGTCGAGCGGTCCTTACCCACACGCTGGCCGAGCTCACTCACCGACAATGAAATGTCCTCCAACAATCGCTGATAGGTCAATGCGATCTCTATGGGGTCTAAATCTTGTCTTTGAATGTTTTCCACCAGTGCCATTTCAAGCAGTTCTTGATCATTGGCGGATCGGACATAGGCTGGTATTTTTTTGAGCCCTACTTTTTTGGAGGCTCGGTATCTGCGTTCACCACTAACAAGCTCATATTGACCTTGATCTTTTTTACGAACGGTTATGGGTTGAATCAGTCCGAGAGATTTAATGGAGTCAGCCAGTTCATTTAGGGCCTCTTCATTGAAGCGCGTTCGCGGTTGATATGGATTGACCTGGATGTTTTCGATGTCAATGGACACAATCTGTGCGCCTGAACGCTGTTCGTCATTGGTTTCACCACCATCGTTGAGTAGCGCGGATAGCCCCCGGCCTAATGCTTGTTTTTTGATTGCCTTTGCCATGAAGAGTTAACGGTTTTTTTGGATTAATTCGTGTGCCAGATTTAAATAATTGTTTGCCCCGGTACTACCAGCATCATAACTGATTATGCTCTCACCATAACTGGGGGCTTCGCCAAGTCTAACATTGCGTTGAATGATGGTCTCAAAGACCATTTCATCAAAGTGTTTTTTGACTTCATCCACAACTTGATTGGATAACCTCAATCTAGAATCGTACATGGTCAACAGCAGTCCCTCTATGTCTAATTCTGTGTTGTGTAACCTTTGAACACTTTTAATCGTATTGAGCAATTTCCCTAAGCCTTCAAGGGCAAAATATTCACATTGAATCGGAATGATTACTGAGTCTGCTGCTGTAAGCGCGTTCAATGTGAGCAGCCCAAGAGAAGGAGCACAATCAATAATGGCAAAATCATAATCCATTTTAATTGAATCTAGGGCTTGGCGTAACATTCCTTCACGGGCCTCTTTGTCAACGAGTTCGATTTCGATGGCCACCAAATCAATATGGGCTGGAATCACATCGAGGTTTGGCGAGGTGGTATGGACGATACAATCACGGGCCGAGGCTGTGTGTTCTAGGAGTTGATAAGTTCCCAGAGTCGAAGGATTGACCGCTACACCGAGTCCGGAAGTCGCATTGGCCTGGGGGTCGGCATCGATCAACAGGACTTTTTTTTCCAAAACACCCAAGGACGCGGCTAAATTAACTGAAGTTGTGGTTTTTCCAACGCCACCTTTTTGATTCGCTACGGCAATGATTTTACCCATAGATTAAGCACACTTATTCAATCTTAAAAGTACGATTAAATAACCGCAATCGAAATCATATTTGTTAACAACAAGTCAACAAAAACGCCCACATTTAAGGGACTGAAGCTGAATTGATTTACTGGTTTAGCGGTCTTTTTTCGCCCGAATCATGGCTTCTAACATGTCCCATAATTCTTCAGGTATGTCCTCCAGTAGATTGAATTGCCCAGCACCCTTAAGCCACTCACCACCATCGATGGTAATGACCTCTCCATTGATGTAAGCCGAAAAATCAGAGACCAAGTAGGCCGCCAGATTCGCTAATTCTTGGTGGGCACCCACACGTTTTAGAGGGACCTTTTTGGCCAGGTCGAATTGTTCCTTCAAATTCCCGGGCAACAGTCGGTCCCAGGCTCCTTTTGTCGGAAAGGGTCCAGGGGCAATGGCGTTAAAGCGCATGCCGTATTTGGCCCATTCTACGGCCAGTGATCGAGTCATGGCTAAAACTCCGGCTTTTGCCGTAGCGCTCGGCACGACATAAGCTGAGCCTGTCCAGGCGTAGGTGGTAACAATATTTAACACGACTTTTTCGGTTTGTTTCTCAGCGATCCAGTGCTTACCAAATGCCAAAGTGCAATTTTTAGTCCCCTTGAGAACGATATCGATGATGGTGTCAAAAGCATTGGCCGAGAGCCGCTCGGTAGGCGAGATGAAGTTACCCGCAGCGTTATTAACCAAAACATCGACGGACCCAAAATGTTTATTGGCGCTTTGCACTACGGCTTCGACTTGGTCGTAATGCCTAACATCACAGGGTACGGCTAAAACTTCGCCTGAGGTGAGCTGCGTCAACTCCTGGGCTGCTTTTTGAATTTTGTCTTCATTGCGTGAGGTGATTACCACTTTGGCCCCTAATTCCAAAAAATATTGAGACATGGCTTTTCCTAGGCCACTTCCCCCTCCTGTTACAACAACAGTTTTGTTTTTTAAGGCGTCCTTTTGGAGCATTTTTTGAGTGTAATTCATCGTGTTTTGGTGTTAATTCTAATTTGTTTTATCGGGCAAGGAAAACCAATGCGTTAATCCGTGTGATCGGGCATTTAGCCCATCAATATTTCTAAAAGTTCAATTGCTGCTTGGCTGAGCTTAGTCCCAGGGCCATAAATCGCGACAACTCCCGCGTCATAGAGCGCTTTATAATCATCCTCTGGAATGACGCCACCCACGATGACCATAATGTCTGAGCGTCCTGATTCACGCAAGGCTTCAATAACTCTGGGAACAAGGCGCATATGACCTGCGGCCAGTGAGGATACACCCAATATGTGTACATCATTTTCAATGGCTTGTTTGGCGGTCTCCTCTGGGGTTTGAAACAGCGGACCAACATCCACATCAAATCCCAAATCAGCATATCCTGTTGCGACCACCTTTGCCCCTCGATCGTGTCCGTCTTGTCCCATTTTTGCGATCATTATCCTGGGTTGGCGGCCTTCATGAGCGGCAAACTTCTTTACGAGTTCTTGAGCCTTCTCAAAATATGGGTCATCGCTTATTTCTTTTTTATACACACCGCTAAATGTTTGAATTTCAGCCTTATACCTCCCGTAAACCGCAACTAAGGCCTCAGAGATTTCTCCGAGGGTTGCTCGTTTTTCGGCGGCTACTATGGCTAAAGCTAATAAATTTTCGTCATCTCTCTCAGCAGCTCGAGTTAAATTGGATAAGGCCTGTTTGACTTGAGACTCATTGCGCGATTTTTTAGCAGAGTTTAGTTTTTCGACTTGAGTAGTGAAAACTTTGGCTTGATCGACTTTCAAAATGTGCAAGGGACCCTCGTTGGCGCGTTGGTGTTTGTTCACCCCGATTATGACCTCAGTCCCACGGTCAATTTTGGCTTGTTTTTGCGCTGCGGCTTCTTCAATACGCCGTTTAGGCAATCCTGTCTCGATGGCCTGGTCCATACCGCCAAGTGACTCTATTTCTTGGATCAATTTCCAGGCACTCTCAGTGAGTTCGCGAGTCTTTTGTTCAACGGTATAACTACCACCCCAAGGATCAACAGTGCGCGTAATCTGTGATTCGTGTTGTAAAAAAAGCTGGGTGTTTCTTGCAATGCGAGCCGAAAAATCTGTCGGCAGGGCCAAGGCCTCATCTAAGGCATTTGTATGCAGAGATTGAGTCCCACCACTTACTGCCGCCAAGGCCTCTACAGCGGTTCGAGTCACGTTGTTAAAAGGATCTTGTGCGGTCAAACTCCATCCACTGGTTTGACAATGCGTCCGCAGTGCCATGGACTTAGGGTTTTTAGCGCCAAAGTCCTTTACGATTTTTGCCCACAGGACACGGGCCGCGCGCATTTTTGCAATTTCCTCAAAGTGGTTCATGCCAATGCCCCAGAAAAATGACAGTCGCGGAGCAAAATCGTCAATGTTTAATCCAGCCTTCAACCCTTGACGAATGTAGGCCATGCCGTTTGCCAGGGTATAGGCCAGCTCTAACTCAGCAGTGGCTCCAGCCTCTTGCATGTGATAACCCGATATGGAAATCGAATTAAATTTGGGCATGTTTTGACTGGTAAACTGAAAAATATCTCGAATGATGCGCATGGAGGCTGCTGGGGGGTAGATGTAGGTATTACGCACCATAAATTCTTTAAGAATGTCATTTTGTATGGTGCCTGACAATTTTTCTGGGGGCACGCCTTGTTCTTTTGCTGCGACGATAAAAAAGGCCATAATGGGCAATACAGCACCATTCATCGTCATCGAGACACTCATTTGGTCTAATGGAATTTGGTCAAAGAGTATCTTCATGTCTTCTACCGTATCGATGGCGACTCCTGCCATGCCCACATCTCCTGTAACCCTTGGGTGATCACTGTCATAACCACGATGCGTGGGTAAATCAAAGGCCACGGACAAACCTTTTTGGCCAGCAGCCAAATTTTTACGGTAAAAGGCATTGCTTTTTTCCGCTGTCGAAAAACCAGCGTATTGTCGAATGGTCCAAGGTCTTTGAACGTACATGGTCGCGTAGGGACCTCTTAAAAACGGAGGAATACCCGCACCGTAATCGGCCAAGGTTCCTGCCGAATGAGCCTTAGGGTGTTCGGTCCATTTTGGTCCTTGCCTTAGGCGAATGTTTTGTACGTCCCTGCGTTGATTCATCGTTTAGCGCTTCGGTTGATTAAGGGTTGGTAAAACCCGTCCAAAGCCAAGTACATGGCTAAATTGGGATCACCCAAAATTTCTTGAAAATTAATGCGCATGGTTTCAGCGATGAGCTCTGGACTCAGAGAATTGGCCTTTCTTAAATTTTGAAGGGAAACCCTTAAGTTGTCATTTTTAACGCCATCAATCAAGCACATCAAATAGGGATGAGCGTAATTCAATCGTTGTTGATCGTTTTTAACCACCCAAAAATCTTTATAGGTTCGCAGTTCCTTTAACAATTCTCGACTGTGCTCTGAGGCAATATCATCAAATCGAGCAGTTCCGGCAAACCCAAAATAAACATAGTTGCCAAAGGCTTCGAAATAATACCCTGTAGTTCCCTCGATGTAATCGCTGTATTGATTGTAGTAAATCCCGATATCCTCTCTGAAACTGTACATGAGTTCATGCATAAAGTCCTGGGGCATTTCATTGCAGGTTACTACTTGCGGCAGGTCTTGGTAGCGGTATTCGGGGCCACTGTTACAGGCTGTTAAACCAATTAATAGGCCTAAAAGGCTTTGTTTAATGCGTTTTTTCATCGTTGAGTCTTTGGGATTCTATATTTTGAGTTAATCTGCGTTCCACAATAGGGGCCACAAGTGTTTTTCGCGGTTTCATTTTCTGAAATGGATACAATTCTATGTGCTTCGACATGACTTGTTTGTCATCTTGAAATTGATTGACCCCCACCACGACCCTTTTTTTATCGTTCAAGGCTTGCTCTGCCTTTTGGTGACTTTCTTTGATTTTTCTTTGAATCGTCCCCTTTTTTATGGCCTTTAACCAACCACCTGTGCCCTCAATCTCTTTGAATAGGGCCAAAGCCTTTTCGGCCATGCTATGACTGATGCTTTCGACATAATACGCTCCATCGCAGACCGAAGCATCAATTTGTTTAAGGGATTCAAATTCAAGGATGAAGAGTTGATTTTGAGCCAGGCCTTGAGAAAATTCATGCCCTTTCTTATAATGTTCGTCATAGGGCAAATTACACAAAAAATCAGCCCCGCCCAGAATACCTGACATCATGGATGAGGTCGATCTCAGTAAATTGTTGTTGAAATCATAAACGGTCATGAATCGCTTAGCAGGCATGGCAATGATCCGACACGTCAGTTTTATGCCGTGAAGGTCAGCAAGCCCCTGATTAAGGGCGCGCAATGCCCTTAATTTGGCCATTTCAAAAAAGTAATTTGGTCCTAGCCCCAGGGTGTAAGTTAAGGCCATTTGATCAGGCAATTTACCATGGTTTCTGAGCTGCTCCAAGGCCTCATTGGCTTGCGCAATGGTATAGGCCAGTTGTTGGACCATATTGGCCCCTGACTCACAGTAAAGACGTGCATTAATTCCTAAAACATTTGCCGTCTTGGACTGGCTAATCAGCCTGTATATGGACTTAAACACTTTATCTGACGACGCAGGCCAGTTACCATTTTTTGCCAATAAATAAAGTGGATCCTGATTCAGGTAAACACGAGCGCCTCGGGCGCATAATTTTTGTTGGCATTGTTCAAGCCAACTGCCATTGAGAAAATCAGTTTCAAACATTAAGTGAATGCCCTGCAACGAGGTGTTCGGACAAAATTCTTCAGGGTCGAATAATTCATCACAGACCAAATAAAAACTCTCAATACCCTTTTTTATTCGATTCTCTATCAGTGGATTGACGATTTTAAGATCGCCCATATAGATTAATGCGCAGTGATGCCATACCTCAGGTAAACCCTCAAGGTAAAGGGTCTTTTCGGTGGTGTTTTTGTTGTAAAAAGGCTGGACGGCAATCCCTTCAGGGCTCTCCCAAATAAGGGAGCTGTTATAATCCAAACCATTGAGATCCATTTGGATCTTTTGCTTCCACTGTTTTTGGTCTAAAGGGGTGAAGTCTAAAAAATCCAAAGTTTTTGGTTTTACTGATTGGTTTGGCTGCTGTCGGTTTCTTCAATCAAAAAAATGGTCTCATTGTCTTTCTTCAAGTAATAGTGACTTCTGGCGTAACGTTCCATTTCAAATGTATCTTTCATGGTGTCGACAAAATCAGCATCGGCTTGAATGTCCTTCTGAAACTGTTGCTTGCGCTGCTCTAGGACCTCTATTTCTTGGTTGAGTTCTCGGTGTATCATCCACGAATTGGTGTCAAAAAAGACCATCCAAACTACAAAAGCTACACTCAATAGAATATAGCGATTACTCAATAGCCGAAGCCAAGTTTTTTTTGATGTTTTTTGGGTCACGACTGGGGGGTTAAATGCGATTGAATATAATTCTGAAGCACCTGGACCCCTTTACGATTTTCTCGATGGGAAGGAATGACCAAATCAGCTTCAGCTTTTGAGGGCTCGATGAACGCATCGTGCATGGGTTTTAAGGTCTCATTGAATCGTGCTGTGACCTCAGCTGCGTCGCGACCACGCTGGGCAATATCTCTCTGCATGCGTCGCTTCAAACGGATGTCTTCCGGAGCATCAACATAAACCTTGAGATCCATTAACGCTCTGAGTTTAGGATCATGTAATACAAGGATGCCTTCGATAATCAAAATTTTTTTTGGACCAACCTCTATGGTCTGATGTGTTCTGTTGTGTGTTTTAAAATCATAACACGGACGGTCAATCGATCGACCTTGTTTTAAATCCTTTACTTGATGAATCATCAGATCGAAATCGATGGCTTTTGGATGGTCGTAATTCAGGTCGCATCGTTGATCAAAGCTCAGATGGCTGTTGTCCTTGTAATAGGCATCCTGAGCGATGAGCCCGACAGATTCTGTATCGAATCCGCTTAAGACTTCATTGACTAAGGTTGTTTTTCCACTGGCCGTACCCCCAGCGACACCGATAATGGTCATGCCCATGCGTTTTTACAAAGATAATAATTTCTAACCCGAGCAGTGCTTCTTTAAAAGGGGTAATGATTTTTTATTGTGGGGTTAATCGAACCACGCCTTCGCCCTCAATTCCGACATAAATCATGTCGTCTGGCCCCATTTTTACATTGCGCACCCGGCCGATATTTTCAGCTATTTTTTGTCGACCAATTACTTTATTTCCTTCGAATTCCAACATTTCGATATAAGCAAATTTTAGAGAACCGACCAGGAGCTGATTTCGCCACCCTGGATAGCGATTACCCGTGACAAAGGCCATGCCACAGGGAGCAATTGAGGGGACCCAATAGTATTTTGGCTGCTCCATCCCCTCACGCTGAGTTTGTTCTGTAATGATGGTTCCGTTATAGTTAATCCCGTAGGTGATGATTGGCCAACCATAATTCAGTCCCGGCTCAATGATGTTCAGTTCGTCTCCTCCTCGAGGTCCGTGTTCGTGGGCCCAGATCAATCCTGTTTCAGGATGAATGGTCAAGCCTTGTGGGTTCCGATGCCCATAAGAATAGATGGCCTTTTTGGCGTTAATACTGTTGTAAAAAGGATTGTCTTTTGGAATACTCCCGTCTTCATTGAGTCGATATATTTTTCCACCATCCACTTCGAGGTCTTGAGGGAATTCGTCACGATGAAAACGGTCGCCGATGCTAAACAACACGTGACCTTTTCCATCAAAGGTAATCCGAGACCCAAAATGTTGTCCTTCAGGGACATTCGGACTGGCTTTGTATAACACTTCAACGGATTCCAGCCGATTCTCGTTCAATTCACCCCTAATCAAAGCTGTGTTGCCTCCTTGGCCTTCTCCCGCCGGACTGCTCAGGGTTAAAAATACCCAGTTATTTTCTGAAAAATTGGGATGAACAGCCACGTCCAAGAGTCCACCTTGTCCCCAATTGAACACCTCTGGAAGCCCAGAAATTTCATCGGCTTTGCCATCCTTTACTTTATAGAGTATACCACTCTTTTCAGTCACGAGCATGCTGCCATCGGGCAACCAATCCATGCCCCAAGGATTTTGAACTTGGTCAAAGATTAGCTCGATGGTGTACGGCCGTTCATTCGGAATTTTTAAGGCTAATTCGCTTTGGGCATTGGGGTGTTGACAAGCCAAAAAGAAGAGGCTAAAAAGGGGTAGAATCCATCTCATAGATTTGCCATATTGGGTGAGCTAAAAGGTATGAAAATAGTTTGAATAAAGAATAAAAGAAATATCTTTGCAGACCTCAAATTCGGGATGTGGCGCAGTCTGGTAGCGTACACGCATGGGGTGCGTGGGGTCGCTGGTTCGAATCCAGTCATCCCGACAAAAGCTGGGCAGTTTTGCTCAGCTTTTTTTATTTATCAACGAAACATTTGGCCGTCCAATGCGTGCAGTGGTGTTTTGAGTTCGCTCATTTGCTGAACGCGAAACGGCGTATCAAAGGGAAGAGGAAGGCCCAAAATTTCCATTAGCGCTCGCGCCAGAAGGGGTTCATTTTCATCACCTAAAATCCCTAGATTGCTGAAGTCTTCACTGAGTTCAATGTCTGGATTCAAGCCGTTGTTGTAATCAGTGACCCCATTGGCGTTAAGCGTTTTAAAGACTAAAGGGAGCATGGCGTAACGATGACCCGTATTGGCTTGACTTCGGCTAAATTGAGGTGCGGGCCCATCGTAAAGCAAAAAAGAAGCCTGGTATTTACCCCGAGTTGGCAGGCCGATTTGAACGACATCGATATAAGGCTTTAGCCCATTAATAACGAGCTCGCTCGCTGAGGCACTGCTGCCGGAAGTCAATACATACACACGGGTTAGCCCCAGAGAATTTAAAGCCGAACCGTTTGCCAGACTGTTTACAAAGTATCCTGGCTCCGCGTATTCTGCCTGTCTATCTGTATTCCATTGTTCGGTATAAAATACCGCTCCCTGAAATTGCCCCGTAATCATTCCTGCCAGAGCGGTTGCGGTACGAACCGATCCACCGCCATTGTATCGCAGATCCAGGACGAGATCCGTTACCCCCTCGGTCATGAACTGACCAAAGGCCGCATTCAAATCATTGTCAAATTCATTTGTGAAACCATTGTACATGAGGTAACCCACAGTATGTCCGGGGTGCTGAAAAACGGCTATTTTGTGCACTGGATTCTCAGTCAATTGAGTTTTGGTCAGGGTTGATGTTTGGTTGAGTTCGACGATTTGTGTGCCATCAAATTCTGCCCAGCCCAAGGTGTAGGTGTCTGACTCCAATAAGTCGCTGTAATTGCTTGTATTGAGCTGAATGCCATCCACACGATTAAAGACCATACCGCGCTCAATGCCTTGAATTTCGGCATCACTTCCCGGCAGGACATAACGCACATATCCAAAGATTCTCGTGTTGTCATTGGGGTAGTAAACCAGTCCGTATTCCATGCCGTTGCTCAAGGCAATGCCAGCCAGAGCATTTTCTAGCACTAGATAATCCTCCACCAGTAAACTAAAGGCATCATCACTGTAGGTCAAGGCATCAAAACAATCCTCGGGACTTTCAAAGCTGGCGAGATAGGTGTTTTTGTCCCCTTCATTGTCAAAGGCCGCATCACTGAGCATGGGGACCTGTTCTTTATACAAGTAGAAATAATTTAAACCGCGCCAAATGAAATCATTGATCTGTAATGTGCTCGCTGGCCGGTCGACATCGTCTAAATCTTCAAAACAGGAGGTCATGATCAGTGCGCTGAGACTGAGCATCAACACAAAACGCCAGGATATTAAGCTCAATGCGTTCATGAATCTAAACTTAAATACCCGTGTAATTTTGAGGATTGATGGCTTTGAGCTCTTCTTTGATGGCCGCGGATACCTCAAGTGAGTCAATGAATTCATGAATTGTGGCTTCACTCATGCCTTCGTTAGTTCTTGTTAACCCTTTTAGGGCCTCATAGGGATTGGGGTAGGCTTCTCTTCTGAGTACAGTTTGAATGGCCTCAGCCACTACCGCCCAATTGTTTTCCAAATCCTCATGGATTTTTTCTGGATTCAAAAGCAATTTGTCCAAACCTTTGACGGTGGATTGCATGGCAATAAGTGTATGACCAAAAGGCACCCCAACATTGCGCAACACTGTACTGTCGGTCAAATCACGCTGCAGTCGACTCACGGGCAGTTTGGCGGCCAAATGACTCAACAGGGCATTGGCAATCCCCAAGTTGCCTTCACTGTTTTCAAAATCAATGGGATTTACTTTGTGTGGCATGGCTGAAGAGCCCACTTCCCCCGCTTTGATTTTTTGTTTAAAGTAATCCATCGAGATGTAGGTCCAAAAATCCCGATTCAAATCCAAAACGATTGTATTGATGCGCTCCATCAAGTGAAATAAGCCGGCCATGTGGTCGTAGTGTTCGATTTGGGTGGTAGGAAAAGAATGGTGTAAGCCCAGGACGCCTTCCACAAAGTTTTTTCCAAATCCTTGCCAATCCACATCAGGATAAGCGACCTTGTGGGCGTTGTAATTTCCTGTTGCACCACCAAATTTGGCTGCATGACTCAGGTGATCAAAACCCTGGATTTGCTCTTCTAGACGGGTTACAAAAACTTTAATTTCTTTTCCGAGCCGAGTCGGTGAGGCCGCTTGACCGTGTGTGCGCGCTAACATAGGGACTTCCTTCCACTGGTCGGCAAAATGCTGCAGACGATCGATTAGGATTTGTAATTCAGGGCGATATACGTTTTCAATGGCCTCTTTAATGCTTAACGGAATCGCTGTATTGTTGATGTCTTGAGAGGTCAATCCAAAATGGATGAATTCTTTGAATTCGCTAAGGCCAAGAGCGTCAAAGCGCTCCTTTATGAAATATTCTACTGCCTTTACATCGTGATTGGTGGTCTTTTCAATGTTTTTGATGGCTAAAGCATCCTGTATATTGAATTTTAAATAAATGGCCCGTAGTGCATCTGTATGGCTCGAATCAAATCCCTTGAGTTGAGGTAAGGGTAGGGCCACTAGAGCCAAAAAATATTCAATTTCTACTCTGACGCGGTATTGTATCAGGGCAGCTTCTGAAAAAAAAGGTACGAGACTTTGAGTTTTTGACGCATAACGTCCATCGATGGGCGATATGGCTTGAAGACTGGTTTGTGACATCGTTTAGCGATTCAAAAAGCAAAGATAATCATCAATGGCGAGTTAGCCCACTGTGGTCTTAATTTTTTGTGCCTGAAACCGCAGGATAAAACCCATTATTTTTGGATGCTTTTGAGCACTTTTTTGGCACGGGATTGATAACCAGCACTGCGCTTTGGAAGGTTTTCAAGCAATAAACTGCTGAGTGGTTCCTGAATCCAAATTGCTCTCGAGCAGCAGTACGTCAGACAACTCATGGCATGTACCTCATTGGCCACAGGCTGTGGCGGATCCGTGATTAAAACGTCAAAACAATAGGAGACTAAAGTCTGAAACAAATCTTCATCAATGTGATCTAAGTTTTTTTTCTCATCGGCCAAATAAAGATGAAGCACATGGAGCAAAGCGCGCTGGGCTCCGCTCAGTTTAAACGCCTCCAAGTGCCGAATTACCTGATTCATATAAGGCGATAACAGTGTTAAATGAAGGGAGCCAAAAAGTTCAAATACATAGGCGCAAATCAACTGTTGTTTTGGCGGTGCGCTCAGCAAAAGATCCATGAACTCTGGAATACTTTCAGGGTGTGCTGCCAGCCAATTGGCAGAATGCTCACGGTTTTGTCGTGAAGCTTAATCAAATTTAATGGCGTCCCAAACTCCCTGTTTCATGGACCCAATTTAGTCATATTCTGGGATTGATTCAGCGCTTGAGATCAGCAATTGTAAAAAGCGATAATGCTGCGGGCACTTTGGTCAAATGAAAGTTTCAATATTTAGTAAATTGCGTTATGGAACCTGAATTGTTGCGTCATCTAGAAAGTTTTTTGACTCCGCGTAGACGCACCCTATTTGATAGGGTACTCTCGGAGCGTACCCGATGGCTCACGGTAGTAACCGAGGACGTTTATCAAATGCACAATACCAGTGCTGTAATGCGCAGCTGCGATGTATTTGGCATTCAGGATCTCCACGTGATCGAGAAGCGTTTTGGTAAGCGAGTCGATAAGGAAATAGCCATGGGCGCTCAAAAATGGGTAGACATTCATCGCCATAATGACGCACAAGGCTGTATCAAAACACTCAGGAATCAAGGCTATCAAATTGTAGCGACCAGCCCACGCCACGGGGAACCGTTATCCACTTTCGACCTCAGACAAAAATCGGCTTTGGTTTTTGGTACGGAGAAAAACGGAATTAGTCCTGAATTGATGCAAGAGGCCGATCGAACATTAACCATACCGATGCACGGGTTTACAGAGAGTTTAAACATATCAGTTTCTGCGGCCATTATATTGAATGATTTGGTGAGTAAACTCAGAATTGCCCCTGTGGATTGGACCTTGAGTGAACAGGAAAAATACGCCATAAAATGTCGTTGGACCAAGGCCTCCATAAAGGATGCAGTAGGCATTATTGAGCGATTTAAATCTAAGTCAAAATGAGTAAAGTCCCCATTAAGTTAGTTTTTGCTACTCATAATGCGAATAAATACAGAGAAGTTCGAGCCCAATTACCCAGTGAAATCGATCTCTTGTACTTGGCAGATTTAACGCACGAAGCACCCGTGGAGGAAACGGCTCAAAGCCTCCGAGGCAATGCGTTGTTGAAAATGGATGCCGTAGTTCAGACCACAGGGATGAATTGTTTTGCTGATGATACGGGTTTAGAGGTTATGGCCTTGAATGGTGCTCCCGGAGTGTACAGCGCCCGATATGCTGGTCCTAAGGCTAATGCTGAGGAAAATATGGCCAAATTGTTAAACTCCATGGTCGATTTAGAGGACCGGCGGGCCCAATTTCGCACAGTGATTGCGCTGAGCTGGAATGGCGTAACCCATTATTTTGAGGGCATTTGTTCGGGGCACATACTCAGACAGCCGAGAGGAATGGCAGGATTTGGTTATGATCCGATTTTTCAACCCCTAGGTCATGATCGGACTTTTGCGCAAATGACTTTGGCAGAAAAATCTGTGTTGAGCCATCGTGGATTGGCCATGAATCAGCTCATGGAATGGTTAAGAGACCATTTGAAATAAGCTCGAAGAATTCCGAGAATCCCATTTATTCCATGTACTTTTGCCCAAATTCCTCAGGGAGAGGAAGTGTTGTTTGTAAAGCTTTGGGTTAACTCGGGTCGTATGCTTTAAACAACACGCGAACGAGAAAAATCATTGAATGACAACATTTAAAACTTTGGGTTTGGAGGACGTCTTTCTTCAAGCCATTCAGGACATGGGTTTTGAAACCCCAAGTGAAGTCCAAGAAAAAACCATCCCCCTGCTTTTACAACAAGAGACCGATTTGGTCTCATTGGCACAAACCGGTACAGGTAAAACTGCTGCTTTTGGTTTTCCAATGCTTCAGAAAATTCGGGTAGAAAGCCGCGATACACAGGGGCTAATTTTATCTCCGACTCGGGAGCTATGTCTTCAAATAACTCAGGAGCTCAAGCTTTACGGAGCCCATCTAAAAGGCTTGAATGTGGTTGCGATTTATGGAGGGGCCAGCATTACCGATCAGGCCAAAAAAATCAAAAAGGGCGCTCAAATTATCGTCGCTACCCCAGGGCGTATGAAGGACATGATCGGTCGTGGCATGATTGATATTTCCAAAATAGAGTACTGTGTGCTCGATGAAGCCGATGAAATGCTCAACATGGGATTTTATGAGGACATTACAGAAATTTTATCTTATTCGCCAGAGGATAAGAATACATGGCTATTCAGCGCGACGATGCCAAAAGAAGTTGCCAAAATAGCTCAAGAATTCATGCACAATCCCCAGGAAGTAACCGTAGGGGCTAAAAATGTTGGGGCCAACAGCGTGACCCACGAATATTATCTTGTTGCTGCTCGTGATCGTTATCAGGCGCTCAAGCGACTGGCCGATGCGCATCCCGATATATTTTCTGTGATTTTCTGTCGCACCAAGCGAGATACACAAAAGGTCGCAGAAATGTTGATCGAAGACGGGTATAATGCGGCAGCCTTACACGGTGATTTAAGTCAAAATCAAAGGGATTTGGTGATGAAATCATTCCGCACCAGACAGATTCAAATGCTCGTAGCCACTGATGTTGCCGCACGGGGCATTGATGTTGACGACATCACCCATGTGATCAATTATCAATTGCCTGATGAGATAGAGACCTATACGCACCGAAGTGGGCGCACTGGTCGGGCGGGTAAAACTGGGGTCTCCATGGTCATCGTTTCAAAAAGTGAGGTCCGTAAAATAAAGTCCATTGAAAAAATAATTCAAAAGTCCTTTGTTGCCAAAGACATTCCCTCTGGTATGGAAATCTGCGAAAAGCAGTTGTTTCATTTGGCCAACAAAGTTGCGGAAACCGAGATCAATCACGAAATTGATCCTTATTTGCCTGCCATTAGTCAGGTGCTCGAGCAATTCGACAAGGACCAATTGATCAAGAAATTTTTCTCAGTTGAGTTTTCGAGATTTTTCAACTATTACAAAAAGGCCAAAGACCTCAATATTCCTGATTTGTCTGGATCTGAGTCAGCCTCTGGCGGCAATAAAAAATCCAAGGATAGCATTCGATTTTTCATCAATCTTGGTCGAAAGGATGGTCTGGCATGGATGGATTTAAAAGATTTAGTGCGCGAGGTAACTGGATTGGGTAAAGAAGAAGTTTTTCATGTAGACACCATGGATTCTTTTTCGTTTTTCAACACCGATCAGACCCAATACGATCGCGTTGTTAAGGCTTTTGACGGTGTATTTTTTCACGACCGCCCGATTGAAATTGAACGTTCCGATGAACGGGGGAGAAGAGGAAAATTTAAAAGTGGCAAAGCCTTTGGCAAAAAATTTAAAAAGGGCAAGTACAAGAATGATGCGGACGCAAGCTTCAGTGCAAAACGTGGACGAAAATCTGGGTCTACCTCGACATTTAAGGGCAAAGGACGTCGTCGCGGGGAGCGCCCCGACGTGCCCGGTACTCGTGGTAAAAGGCGTCAACGATAGCCTTAAGTAAATCCTGAATGAGTCGGCGGATTTTCACATAATTTTGAAATTTAATTGTCCATAAATGGTTATTTTTAACCAAAATCCCCTTGATGAAGACGCGTTTATTTCTTTTGATGTTTTTATTTCCGCTTTGGCTCCTTGCCCAAGAGGAAGAAGATCCCGGGGTCATCATTAATGGTGTTGTGATCAATGATGTAGATGAGGCGGAACTCGAAAATGTCAATATTGTCAACTTGAACAAGGTCATTGGGACCACCACAGACAAGGAAGGCGCATTTAAACTAAGAGCCTCTGTAAACGACACGCTCTATTTTTCATATTTGGGATTCAGGTCAATTCGCGTTCGGGTTACCAACGACTGGCTGAAATACGATTACATTAAAGTCAAAATGACCGAATTGGGTATTGCACTGGAAGAGGTGGTTGTCAAGCCCGTTCAATTAACGGGTTACGTTGAGGTGGATGCCAAAATCATCCCGATCTATGACAATTACAGGTACCGGATTGCTGGTTTTGGAGGTGGTTATGAAGGGGGTAAACAACAGCCAGGTGCAGTGACAAAAGTATTGAGTGCCTTATTTAATCCTGCAGATTTTCTCTATAATGTCTTTGGAAAGCGGCCAAAGCAGATGCGCAAACTCAAACAGATGAAGCGCGATGATGAAATCAGAAATCTTTTGCAATCTAAGTTCGATCGAGAAACGTTGATGGCTGTCTTACAACTTGAACGTACAGACATCGATGAAATTTTAAATAATTGTAGTTATTCAGAAGAATTCATCAAAACCGCAAACGACCTTCAAATTCTTGACGCCATCAGTGAATGCTATGAAGAATACCGCATTCTGAATCGAGAAAAAAAATAAAGTCATGCCCTCTATTGTTGACCAACAGCGTGCTTTTTTTCAGCAAGGATCAACCTTGAGCTACCAGGCGCGCATCAATGCGTTAAATCGATTTGATCAAGGTCTAAGACAATGTGAGGACGATATCGTGAAGGCGCTTTACAATGACTTTCAAAAATCAGCCTTTGAAAGTTTTACTACAGAATTTACCATGCTCTATGAGGAAATTTCGCGTACAAAGCGCTTGCTGAAATCATGGATGAAGCCTCAAAAGGTCCGAACCAATTGGATCAATTGGCCGGCCACTAGTGCAATTTTACGTGAGCCCTTGGGGGTAAACTTGATCATTGGTGCATGGAATTATCCCGTCTTACTCTTGCTGCAGCCTGCGGTTTCAGCAATTGCAGCGGGTAATACTGCAGTCCTTAAACCAAGTGAGAACGCGCCCAATGTCGCTCAGGCATTAGAAGACATGATCAACAGCCGTTTTGATCCCAGTCATCTTAAGGTGGTACAAGCAGATGCCCAAGGCACAGAAAAATTACTCGAGTTGAGGTGGGATCATATATTTTATACCGGAAGTACAGCAGTCGGTCGTATTGTCTATGAGGCGGCTGCGAAACAACTGACACCGGTTACTCTGGAGCTCGGGGGGAAATCCCCAGCGATCATCACGGAATCAGCTGATTTGAAACTCACGGCCAAGAGATTGATTTGGGGAAAATTCTTGAATGCTGGGCAAACTTGTGTTGCGCCGGATTATGTGATGGTTCATCGAGCTGTTCGCGAAGAATTTTTGGCCACTTGTGTCAAAGAGATTGAAAAGAATAATTATCGTCTGGGTCAGAATCAATATTGTCAGATCATTAATGAGCGCCATTTCGATCGTCTGGAGGCTTTGATCGATCGAAAAAAAGTCTTTTTCGGCGGGGAGATCGATCGAACCACTCGTTATATGGGCCCGACCATAATGGTCGATGCCACCTTGTCTGATGCGGTCATGAAAGAAGAAATTTTCGGCCCCATTTTACCCGTGATTGCTTACGATGAAATCGATGAGGCTTTGACGATTATCAAACAACTTGAAAAGCCTTTGGCGGCTTATGTGTTTAGTAACAAATCAATTGAGTATCAGTCAATTCTTTCGCAATTGTCATTTGGTGGTGGTGCGGTTAATGATGTTGTTATGCACTTAACCAATCCTCATTTGCCCTTTGGCGGTGTGGGACATAGTGGAATTGGGGCTTATCACGGCCATCACGGCTTGGACTGTTTCAGTCACAAAAAAAGTGTGCTTTACAAGAAAAACTGGTTTGAAGCCCCGCTTAAATATCCACCCCTTACAGACAAAAAATTAAAATGGATCAAAAAAATAATGAAATGAATCGAGTTCAATTACACGCCGAGTCCGGGCTTCAATGGACCCATTTATTGTTGATAGGCCTAATGATCTTTAGTATTCACGGCTTGCGAGCACAAATTAATTTTTTACCAGAACCTGACCCTAATTTTTTTCCGGAACGATCCGTGATTTCACCCATTACGGCCACCATTGGGTATCAGGGATATGGGGAGTCTCAGGCCTACTTTGGCCAGGGGGAATACGAGATATTTCTGGATAATGTCGATGGGGTTTTGGATCGTCCTGTTCTTGTTCTGGACGGTTTTGACCCTGGTGATGGTCGAGGAATCGGCGCCCTCTATGCCAGCTTGAACTATGGGGGGCAAAATCTTGCCGATGAATTGCGTGATTTGGGCTACGACATTGTTATTTTAAATGCACCAAATTATATCACAGATGGTTATGAGATAAGTGGTGGTGGAGATTTTATCCAGCGTAATGCCATGGTTCTTGTGGCCTTAATTCAAGAGATCAATGCCCAAAAACAAGGCAATGAAGAGCTCGTTGTCCTGGGACCGAGTATGGGCGGTTTAATTGGGCGATATGCTTTGGCTTATATGGAGCAGGAAGGCTTGCCGCACGAAACGCGTTTGTATTTATCTTTTGATTCGCCGCATCGTGGCGCCAATATTCCCATTTCATTACAGTATTTGATCAATTATTTTGCCGTGGTGGGCGGTGATCCAATGGCTCAAGCTACGGTGGACTTTGTACTTAATTCGACAGCGGCAAAGCAAATGCTCGTAGATCATTTGTCGGGACATTTGCTGGCTGGATCAGATTTAGAACAAGATCCTAACTTATTATTGCCTGCAGGCGCGCCTAATTTTCGCGATGAATTTCAGCAAGAGCTTGATGCCTTGGGCTTTCCACAGGATGTGCGCAACGTGACCATGATTAACGGTGCTGTAGATGGTACTAATGTTGGGAGTCCGGGAATGGAAGTCGTCAATACCAGTTTAGAGATAGATGCGCTTACCGATATTGATATTGCTTTATACTTTACCCCTGAAGCTGGACAAAACATCACCGTGACTGATGTGGCGACCTTTTTTATTGGCATTCCAATTTCTAATTTTTCTGCAGATTCGGAATCGCCTGCAACTTCAGATGGTATCGACAGTGCCCCCGGTGGAACAGGAAGTATCACTCTCGCTTTTGGCGGTGGCGGTGGCAGTCCAATTTTTGAAGAGTTCCTAGCAGCCCTCAATCAAGATTATTACAGTTTTATTCCTACGATGAGTGCCTTGGCCATAGATACCGATAACTGGCATGGTCCCGCAGATCTTGCGGCGTCTCCTTTTGATAATATTGAGGCTTCGACTAATAATTCTCTCCATGTGAGTTTGACTCAGGATATGGCTGATTTCGCTATCACTGAGATTCTACAGCTGTTGGGGAATTCTGATGTTGTGACTCAGTCATGGGGTAGGGTCATTAATCCTGCCAAAGGAAACATTCAAATGTTTCTCGACCCTTCGTTCAAGCCAGCTTTTTTAGAGGCAGAACTGTTTCAGCTCGATGGACGAAGAGTAGCAAACACCTCGTGGCATTCGCCAGCGGGTCATCTCTCATGGCCGATTTCATTGAGTCAAGGTCTGTACCTTTTGCACCTAAACGATGGCAATTCCAGCCATAACATCAGGCTACTGGTTGAGTAATTCAGCAAAGGATAAAATCTCTACCGTAAAGCTGAATAAATGAGGCTTGAGCGTTATTCATGATGATACGGCTCCCCGCGAAGAATGCTAAATACCCGATAACACTGTTCTACCATAAAAAGTCGAACCATTTGGTGAGAGAAGGTCATTTTCGATAGAGAAATACTGCCTTGAGCTCTTGATTTGATGTCTTGTGAAAACCCATAAGGACCACCAACAACAAAAACCAATTTTTTCCCGCCGGCATTCAGTTGCTTTTGCATGTATTGTGCAAATTCTGTAGACTTCATCTGTTTGCCCCGTTCGTCCAACAAAACGACTCGATCTGAGGCCCCTAATGCCTGCAATATGGACTGACCCTCTAAATAACATTGGTGTTCTGTACTGAGGTTTTTGGTGTTTTTAAGTGCTGGTAAACATTTCAGTTCAAACCGGACATAGTGATTCAATCTTTTGAGATAAACCTCAATGAGTTCCTTCAGCATTGGATTGTCGGTCGGTCCAACCGCGAGCAGACAAATATTCATATTTCAAAGATATTGAATTTGTTTTCTGTGGATAAAGTTAGGGCCATCAGTCCTGCCTTTTTGTTGCGTATTTTAGTAATTTAGCTCAAAAGCAATCCATTGATTTCTGCCAAACAAGAACAAGAAGAAATTCGGGGCATCATAGCCAATGCCCTTCGTGAAGATGTTGGTTCGGGCGATCACTCTACTTTAGCGTGTATTCCAAAAACAGCTCGTGGTAAAGCGGCGCTTCTGATCAAAGAACCAGGCTACATTGCTGGTCTTGATTTTGCCCGTCAAGTTTTTGAATCATTGAGTGCTGAGGTTGTTTTTCAACCCAATCAAGCTGATGGTGAATTTGCCCCAATGGGAGCAGTAGCGTTCACGGTCGAGGGTCCAAGCCATGCTTTATTGCAGGCTGAACGATTGGTGTTAAACGCAATGCAACGCATGAGTGGAATCGCTACAAAAACAAGGGCTTATGTCGCTCGACTTGAAGGCACGAAAACGCGTCTGTTGGATACGAGAAAGACCACCCCCGGCATTAGGGCATTAGAAAAATGGGCCGTTCGATTGGGCGGTGGGGTGAATCATCGATTTGCCCTTTATGACGCCATCATGCTTAAGGACAACCATATCGATTTTTGTGGTGGCATGCACCAGGCCATTGAAGCGACCAAAAAATACTTGACCGATCATGATTTGAACTTACCGGTAATCGTCGAGGCCCGAAATTTTGATGAAATTGAGGCCATTTGTCAGCACGATATGGTGACCCGTATACTGATCGATAATTTTAGTATTGGGGATACGAAAAGGGCAGTAACCATGATCGGGAATCACTGCGAAACCGAATCCAGTGGTATGATCAACCTGGAAACCATAAGGGATTATGCGCTCTGCGGAGTCGATTATGTCTCCTGTGGAGCCATTACCCATTCCGTCAACAATTTAGATTTGAGCTTAAAAGCTGTTGAATGATGACCCAGACGAAAGACACCCCTAAAACTTATCGCTTTGAGCAATGGCCTGTCTTAGGTTATTTGACTCGAATCATGCGTTGGATAGAACTTCCGGGGTTTCAGGGCTTGTCCCTTTTTGACTTGATAGAGATCTACGGTGTCGGACTCGTGAAAGGGGCTATTTCGTCCAGGGCAAGCGCCATAGCCTATAGTTTTTTCATGGCGATCTTCCCGTTTTTGCTCTTCATGCTTAATGTAATTCCATACCTTCCAATCCGCAATTTTCAAGCCCGATTTTTGCGCTTTATCGACGATTTGTTACCGGCACAGACCCACGACTTTTTTTATCCCGTCATCGAGGACATTGCGACCAATCCGCGGACTGGGTTACTGTCATTTACCTTGATTTTGGCCCTGTTTACCATGTCAAATGGCGTCAGTGCGATTTTTAGTGCATTTGAATATTCGGTGCACGTCACCATAAATCGCGGATATATTCGTCAATATTTCATCTCCGTAGGGGTTGCTATTTTGCTTTCCGGTATTTTAATCATGACCCTAGGCGGCATCGCTTATGGTGAATACCTTATTAACGTGCTGAAAAAGGACACCTTAATCGACAATGACCTCTTCTGGTTGTCTTTCGTACAGTATTTGTTTTTTATTGTGATGCTTTATGTCATTGTTGCCTCCTTGTATTACTTTGGGGTACAAAAGCGAGTAAAAAGTTCTTTTTGGTCGGTGGGTGCTTTGGTCACAACCCTTTTGATCTTATTCACGACCTATGGTTTTGGCGTTTACATCAATAATTTCTCTAAATACAACGAGTTGTATGGGTCTATAGGCGCTTTGCTCATTATGCTGTTTTACATATGGCTTAACGCCAATTTACTCTTGCTAGGTTTTGAATTGGATCAATCTCTAGGGCGGTTAAAAAACCGGGCCTCAACCGCAACAATTGGGGATTAAATCCACGCTCATGCCTTTTATAGACGTCATCATTCCTTTACCCATAAAGCAGCGATTTACCTATCGCGTAAGAGAGGCAGAAGCCAATTTTTTGAGTCCAGGCATGCGCGTTGTGGTCCCTTTTGGTCGAAATAAATTGCTCACCGCGCTGGTTTACGGTGTTTTGCTCGATGAGCGTCCCAAGTATCAAACTAAAGAAATTGACCAAATTCTTGATCACGAGCCCATTGTCACAACAGATCAATTGAAATTTTGGCAATGGATGTCAGAATATTACCTATGTACTATGGGCGAGGTTATGAGGGCAGCCTTGCCTGGATCGTTGCTCCTAGAAAGCGAAACCTATATCGTGGCGCTTCAAACTGATTCAGAGCAATGGAGCGAACTCAGTGATCAAGAATTTTTGCTCATGGAGGCGCTGAGTGCCCAACCCCATCTGTCCATCCAAGACATTCGGGACATATTGTCGAAGAATGCCGTAATGGGGGTCGTCCAAGCCTTGATGGAAAAAGGATTTGTCTCCATCCAAGAACACTTAAAGGACAAATACAAACCCTTGAAACGAAAGTTTGTAAAGCTTCATCCTGACGCCCTTGAATTGGCTTTGAACAATGAGTTATTCAATGAATTGAATAGGGCGCCAAAACAACGTGAACTCATGACGTTCATGCTATCCCGGCCACATGATGAATTTATTTTACAGTCCGAATTAATTCAGGCGACCAAGACCAATGCAGCGGT
>Ga0213858_10000100_pt1 | contig 36610 bp, 46 predicted proteins | sample PICome_FD_160122 | JGI IMG/M metagenome (GOLD analysis project Ga0213858, IMG submission 160122) | Coastal seawater microbial communities near Pivers Island, North Carolina, United States - PICO245 | ecosystem: Environmental > Aquatic > Marine > Coastal | place: USA: North Carolina | collected... | reverse complement strand
GCTATGAACAAAATCAGGACGATAACTGCGCTCAATGGTGTAGGGGACGGTGAACGGCTCATAGTCAAAACCTGTTAGTATCTTGCTGACATCGTCTTCAAACGCGCTTCTAAATTTCCCTAAGGGGGATCTCCGGGACTTTCGGCTCATTGATAACCTCCGTTAAATATCTTGGACCTGAAGAATAGGCGAAGGCGCGTACGGTAGGCCAACATACCTTTTTGTAGGAACAGTAGGAGCATCCGACGGCGAGTTTCTGGTTCCCACTCTTTCCATCGTCGATAGTGCCGTAGCATACGTCGGGCGGGGTTGGATGCTCCACTAGCTTTTTTACGTGGTCAATGCGCTCCGATATGTCATAGCTAATCAAGTCATACACAGGGGCCTGAGTGTCCTCCTCGTCGTACATGAGGTACGTGAGGTGTCCATTCTGCTTGTCCATGGCTAACCATCCAAATTTAGTAGCACCTTCTGAATATGCGTATCCTTTAATTTGAGCCACGTAGCCAAATGGATCGTCATAAGCCAGTGTCCCATCTTTGAATTTTTTAAACCCATAAGTCGAAACACTCTTAACATCAGTAACAATACCGTCGATTTTACAGTCCATCGAACCTGTAATACCGTTAACCTCACACTTTTTCTGTTCATCGGTTACCTCGTGTCCTGCAGCTCTAGTTAAGAACAGTAGCATCTCCTCAATGAGGTGACCATAAAGGAACTTGACATAGGTGTGGCCCTGTATGTCGTCGGACTTTTCTACGTCGTTGTAGACGTTCCAAAGATACCTGTCCTCGCGCCCAATGTTGGACATACGTAGCTTACGGTTGTCGCTTCGTTTTTCGCCAAACTCCTTACGCATAAGGTCCTTGACGTTTTCTCCGAAGAGGTCAATAGCAGACTCTAGGTCCACGCCTTCTGCTACTTCTTTCGTCTCCATCAATTTGTAAATGTCAGAGACTAATGTATAGACATTTTTCATGCGCTTTCCTCAGTGAGTTTCTGCCCACGTTGTTCCAACTTTGTATTCTCCGTCAAGAGGACATCGGAGGTTGTATTCCACCCCTGCCGCCTTGAGGCACTCCACTGCGAGCCAGCCATACTTCTCTGCTTGGTCTGCAGCCACCTCCGATTGTACTTCGTCATGTATGTTACCTATGAATTTATAGTCAAGTTTCCACTGTCGTGCGTAGTCGTCCAAAGTGACCAAAGCTTGCTTCATCACGATAGCCCCTGCCGCCTGAAGCAGTGTGTTCAGTGCAGCATGTTCAGATCGAACTCTAAGTCTACGTCCATCAAGTCCTGTGAGATAGCCTCGCCCAGATGCTCTAGCAACGCGGTCTCGTAGACTTTCAAGAGAAGGTGTATTTGATAGAAATCGTCGTTTAAGGTCTGCGCCGTCCTTTGCGCTTCCTCCAACGATGGTTCCAATTTTTGCATCTCCTGCTCCGTAGAGGAAAGCGTAGATGAAAGTCTTAGCTTGAGGTCTTGTTTCCAGCCCCGCAGCCAGTTGATTTCTTGTGTGTATATCTTCGGTGAGGAGGACATTGGTAAACTCCTTATCGTCCATGTAATGTGCCAGCATTCTAAGTTCCAACCCAGAAGCGTCGAAGCCAACCAAAGCCTTCCCTTCAGGCACAGTCCAGCAGGAGCGACACTCATGCCCAAAGGGGCTGTGGCTTGCTGGGACCTGAGCCATGTTGGGACTCTGGTGGGTCATGCGTCCAGTGACTGCACCGTTGCTAATGACACGGCCATGAACTCTTCCGTCGTCCTGCACATGTTCTAGCCATGAGTGGACCTGTGCGTATCTTTTTTGTAGCATCAAGTACTCACTAATGGACCTAGCCTCTGGCAGGTCAATGGTGTCTAGTACAGCCTCGTCAACAATGGGATTCCCTTTCTCCGTAACTTTCTGAAAGACAACACCAAGCGTCGATAAGCGCCTCGCAATTTGCTGTCTAGAACCAACATTGAATATCTCGACTCTATCCTTAAGGCGTTTGCCTGTCTTTTCAGACCACCTTTGATGTATGATAGGGGGGAACTTCTCCTGTAATTCCTCTTCAATTTCATTCATTCTCTCCTTAAATGTTGCTAAAAGGTCATGTGCTAACTCTTGGTCAAGTAACCATCCGTTTCTCTCCTGTTGTTGTACAGCGTACTGCACCTTGTGTTCCAAGTCGATGGACCGTTGGTCGAACCCTGTCATGTCCCTGACTAACTGCTTGTGTACGGCCTCTGTGACCTCTGTGTCACGCTCACAGTACTCAATCATAGCAGTAGATAAGCAGGACCAATCGTCGTGGTCACCTTTGGGGAAGCCCAGAAGCTCACCCCAGACCTTCAGGGAGTGTCCACCGGCACGACTTGGGTCGTAAAGCCTAGATAATACTAAAGTATCCACTATGCGCTCAGGGGCCACAGAAACGCCCCAGAGACGTTTTAGCACTGGGAGGTCGTAACCTATCAGGTTGTGGCCTACGACGCTCACAGAGCCTTCTAGAGCCTTACAGAGGGTGTCTGGGTCCTTGTGTACAGTGTTTACTCCGTTTTCCCGTGTCACGACACACCAGATGCGCGTGGGGTTGAGGCCGTCGGCTTCCAAGTCAAGGTAAATCAAAAGTCGTCCCCTATATGTGGATTAGCGACTTCCGACAGACGACCTGTGGAACGATCATAGGCCAGCCAACAGGCAGGTCCGGTTTCACCCGTGTACCTGTTCTTCAACACGCGGACTGTGGTTGTGTTCCGGACATCCTCGTTCTCGTGTTGCTGATCTCGTTCCATGCCGATGACTATGTCTGACAGTTGTGCAATGGCTTGGCTACCTCTGAGTTCACCCAAGCTGATCTGAGCACCGTCCTCATGGGCCTTGCCTTGGGATCTCCGGAGGTGTGACACGAGAAACAGACAAATCCCCGTCTCAGCTACCAGAGTCCGTAGCTTGGTCATGATTTCGTCAATGGCCTTCCGTTCGTCCCCTGACTCCTGAGAACTGACGACGATGGACAGGTGGTCCAGTATGACGTACCGGCAGTCAAGTGCTTTTGCCATGTAGCGAACACGGGCGAGGAGGTTATCAGCCGACGTTGACCCCCAATGGTCAAATAGGTAGTAACGTCCTGTTCCCAGTGTGGTCTCCCAAAACGGTCGAAGTTCGTCCACAGGCGTGTCCTCTTCCAAGTGAAGGGGCCTGTTTGCCGCCACCGACATGATACCAAGCGTTGTTCGGGCCAGATCCTCCTCAAGCGCCAAGACTCCAATATTGCCTTCGCATCGGCGTAGAAGATCATACTCGATTTCTCTGATAAATTGGGACTTTCCCATACCACTGCCGCTAGTGATCGTAACGAGTTCATACGGTCTATGCCCCCTAGTTATATGATTCAGTCCCTCCCATGGATAAGGTATTGACTTGACGTTTCTTTTTTCTACCAGCTTGTCCCATGTGTCAGTACCGGCGACGATACCGTCGGGCCTATAGACCTTCGCATTCCACCAGTGTTGCGTAAAGTCCTTGACCCTGTTTGCCATGAGCATGTCACTGGCGTCCTTCAGCGGTAGCTTACAGATCTTCAGCTTGTCAGGACTGAAGAGGTCCTTCACCTGCTCTACTGCTTCGTCTCCTGCCTTGTCATTGTCAAAGCAGAGTACCACTGTGTCGTACCCTTCGAGCCACTCCAGCTGGGCCTTGATCTCCTTGGCGGCGTTACTTGCGCCCGACCGAAGTGAAACCACGTCCCATTGTTTCCCTGACATCTCATAGACTGCTAGGGCGTCTAGCTCACCTTCCGTGATTGTAATAAAGGTGTTCCTACTACACTGCTGTTGCCCGAAGAATCCGACGTTGCCTACGTCCCCCATGGACATGAACCCTTTGGTCTTGACCTCGCGTACCTTTGCCGCGCACAGGTCACCCGTAGACAGGTCGTAGTAGGGGTAGTAGTGCTTCTCTATTTCACCTGTGGAAGAGTACTCCACGGTGACCCCGTAGCGCCCACAGGTGTCCTGAGATAAGCGTCGTTGGGGTATGCTTGAGACCACTCCCTTGAAATTCAGGGGCTTGGCCTTAGGTAGTTCTGAGGTCATGCCATGGTCTCCACCGTGAACGTGATAGTCACAACCGGCACCAAAACAATGTTGGCCCCCGTCGTCGTAGATAGCGAGAGCGTCCGAAGAACCGCACTCCGGACAACTCTCGTGTCTGAGGAACTTAGAAGTCTGCGGCATCAGCCGTAGTCATTTCTGCTTCTTCTAAGACTTTGACCGCCTCAAGGTAGGTCGCTACGCCATGCACTGGGTGAGGCTGTCCCAGCTTGTACTTCAGGCGGACTTTGGAGTTGTATGGAACTTCTCCGGTGTAGGGGTTGCCATCAGCGTCAAAGCGCTTGATCTCGTACTTCGACTTGAACTTGCGTTGCTTGTTGCCTTGGTAGTCCTTGATCTTGACACCGTTGGCTGCAAGCTCCGCAGCGTCGTCCTCTGACAATGTGATTGTCATGGAGTAGGCTCCAGTTGACTGACCGTTGAATACGTCATGTGCGGTCAGGTTGCTGAAGTTAACTACGCCTTCTACTGTTGTTGCTGTCATGGAATAATCTCCGTAGTCGCCGCTAGGCGCGGCATTGGTTGCTTTGGTTTAGTCTTGGAATTTCCCCAAGACATACTAATAGTATACACTATATGAAACTACCTGTCAAAAAAGAATCTATGATTTGTATGCAGGTGTACATAACAAACATCATAAACCCTATGCCCCCAGCAGGATAGATCACGTTAGCTTTCCACGGGTTGTCCCGTATCCATTGTTCTATCTGCTGTTCCGTCATCATATTATATTCACGTACTCCTCGTTAATGATTGTCTGTACATGGACGTACCCATCGGGCCAGTACGTGTAGGACTCTGCGAGTGCCTTGGCTGTCCTACGTACTGACGCCTCAAAGTTCTCGTGCATCCCTAATTCGTCCTTGCAGTACCAAAAGGGTATACGTAGGACTGGCTCTGCTGGACCACGTTCCTCGTAGTACACAATGATCTCAGCGTCATTACCTATGGGTCCGTCGTTGCCAAAGTGTTTCGTGTGGTCGTTCTCTGGTTGTTTCATGTTCAACCCTCGCCCTCCGGTAGCTCGTCACTGGCTAAGAATAGGATTTTATCAAGTACCACCCTAGACATAACCACGTTGCCTTTGTCGTCAAAGGACACCTCTAGGTCCTTCCTAATCACAAAGGGTATACCACCCCAAGGGTCACGCTTCATGATGTCATTGGTCACTGTGCGGGCTTGTGTGTAGCCGAAGCAGTACACACTGTAGTCGCCGCCTGTGACCTCATAGATTGACTTCTCGTCGATTAACATAAGTTATACTCCTGTAGTAACTACTACTGCTTCTTCTTTAGTATATATACCTAAGTATACCTTAGTAGAGGGTATCATAATCTTTGTCCTCTGTAAATATCTCATATTGGTAATATTGCATAGTTTCTGTATCTACTCCCGCGCTAGCAGTAGCAGAAAGACAAATACCGCAAAGATCAAGAAAGTCACCGTGTGCGTCCTTTTTAGTCAGTTCTGATTCCTCTAGGATTCTATCGCAAGCCTTACAGCGCATCTCTCCACTCCTTCCCGTGTAGCTCCACCATGAGCATCTCAAGGTGTTTGTATGATAGCCCCTTGTACTTTCTGCGGCTCTCTAGTCGGTACATCTCAGTGTCAAACTCCACCAAGTGTTCAACCATGGCGTGTGTCTCTGGGTCCTCTGGTGGCCCTGAAGGGTCCTCAGAGTCACCAGAGTAGTACCCCTGTTCGTATTCTTCAAATGTCATGCTGTGACCCCCTGTAGTGCCTGTATGACTTCGTCTATCACCTTCTGTTCCTCCTTCTTCCACTCCTCCAGATCGTCTGGGTATACCGGAGTCTCGTCGTCGTAGTACTCCTGATACTCGTCTGCCCACATCTCCCATGTTTCTCTAGTCATTGTCTGTGTCTCCTGTGTTGTCTTTGAATACTGCGCTCACTATGTACACCAAGGCGGCCAAAGTCACCAAGGGTAACAGAAAAGGGGCCATGAGTAGGCCCAAGCCTCCAACTATATATTTCACTCGTCAAGCTCTCCTTTCAAGTATAGCCAAAGCGTGAGTATACCAGATGTTGATACCAATATCAACACGTCCCAAAATGGTTGCCAGTTCTCAAACATGTCTAGTCCTCCTCAGTGCCGTCATAGAACCACGTCGTACCTCTATGGGTAAACGACTGCCCTAGTGCTTCCTGTATCGCTCTGTCCGTCTCCTGTACGCCGTAGCGTCTGCCCATGTAGGACCGCCAGCTGTCCGACGTTGTACAGTCCTCCACTATCTTTCCCTCCTTGTTCTTCCAGTTGAAAGGCACCATGTGTCGGCCCCATGCGCTAGCCGGAGACCGTAGGACCTCCACGTAGCGTCTAGCGTCCTCCTCTAGTGTTATCTGGGCCATTCGTTTCTCCCCGTCTCGTATCCTGCGGCATGTCCAATTATCCAGCCAAAGCCGAAGCAGGCGCCCATCAGTGCCAGTGTGAGCATTAGTTCCATGGCGAGTACCTCCCGTGTCGTAGCTTGTCCCACCATCGGATGACTCTCCAGAATCTCCGGTGGTTCTTGTCAGTGTCTAGGAATCCCAAGCGGTCCCGAAGACCGCATAGGAGCCGTGAGTAGTTGTTGATGGTGTACTCTGGGTACCTGAAACCCTTGCGTGAGTCGTAGATGTCCCACACGTGGTCCTCGTGGTTGTACCAGATTGTATAGCGTCCGAAGTTCATGATGTCACCTCGTTGTTTTGTATGTCGTATGCCAGAGGACCAGCCGATTGATAGACCAAGTCTGCCAACTCTGGGTAGTCCTCCTCCAACTGCTCTAGCGCGTCAAATGCGTCTAGGTCGCTATGGTATACTGTACGCTCTACCAGTGCAAGATACTCTTGTATTACGTTGTTCATGCTAGTTTCTCCCCGTTCAGATAGATGTCTCCACGTCGTGTGCATACGTCCACACCTAAGGCGCGAAGGCGTGACATGGTGGTGCGTGTAGGCCATTTCAATAGCGTCTCACGAATAGGCTCAATGATCCCATCAACCGACAACGCTATCATGTGTCCATGCAAGTATACCCAGCTTAAACCCTCGCCGTCGCTAACTACTTCTGTATTCGCTAACTCCCAGTTATCGCCGTTGTTCAATGCCTCTACCATCTTCTGTTCAATCTGTCTCATGCCTCTAACTCCTCCAGTGCCTCTAGTGCTTCTGTGAATGCCTCGTGTTCAGTCTCTAGACCGTAACACGTGAATGCGTGGAAGTCTACCCATTGTCCACCGCTGGGTGTCTGAAAGTTAAATGATGCGTTCTCGTTCCACTCAATGCGTACGTGTCCGTGTGTCTCGTGTTCTAACTCTAGGTACTTCATGTGTCAATGCCTCCTGTGGCTCTCCGCACCTATGCGGTGCTAGTCGTGTGTTGACTCACTGCAGAGGACTCTAGCGAATCCCCTGCGATTAGTCAACGCTCCTATGCCGCGAGTTGTCTGTATTCGTCTCGCAGGTATCGCCTAGCGAGTGTGATTGTTGGCAACTCGATTCCGTAGACGTCCGCAAGTTCTACTACTGCCTCGTATGACCATGCACGATACCGGCGATAGTCGTCGCTAGTCTTCTCCGGATCGTCTAGCGCATCACTTGCGATGCTGTCCCATACCATGTATGTCGTCATAATCTCCGCGATGTTCTTCGCTGTGTCTCTGTCTAGTGTAGTCATAAGAATCATTCTCATTTGGGGTGGCTTCGGTCCCCGTCTCGCCATGTGTGTAGTAAGCCACAGGTTGACCCAGATGTGAAGCGTAAATATTCACACATTTGGACTATTGACTGCTTATGTTATTCCGTGCTAGTCGCGTGTGCGCGTGTGATATAAGGTAGGTCCAAAGGGTCCAACACAAGCTCACACACTTGTCAACACAAGCACAAACCATGCCAGTGTCGCACCCCAAGTTATCCACAGGTTATCCCGCCTTGTGTGCAACTTGTGGATAACTTTAGGCCCCGGGGGAGGGGTTGACATGTGTTGTACTTTTGTAGTAGCCCCTTACGCACAAAATAGGTCAAAATTAGGAAAATTACCCATAAATTAAACTCATGTAACCTGTTGATTTTACTCGTGTTTATACTTCTACTGCTTTTACCTTTAAAATAGCTTGACTTTCGTGTCAACTTGTGTTATACTATTGTTGTAATTAGGGATAATTTATGTTATGACCACTGAAATTAAAAAAAGAGGTCGTGGCAGACCCCGGAAGTCCGAAGTAGCCGCTGTAAAGCCCGGAAACAAGGGTCAAGTAGGCCGACCCAAGGGTGACGCAGCGATAATTAATGAGTACAAGGCTAGAATGTTGGCTAGTCCTAAGTCTCGTAAGGTCCTAGAGACTATTTTTGATGCTGCTTTAGACAATGACCATAAGAATCAAGCTGCTGCTTGGAAACTTGTGATGGACCGTATACTACCAGTGGGTGCTTTTGAGAAAGACGTAGTCAAAGACACCGGTAGAAACGCTATACAAATTAATATTACAGGTGTCGGTACTGCCGAAGTAACTACTCCAGACGATATCATAGAAGGAGAAGTAGTAGATGGGTCTTAAGCACTTCACAAGAGAAGAGTTTGACTGTCAGGTCACTGGCACCAACAACATGGAACAAGAATTCCTAGAGAAGTTAGACCAATTGCGGGGTGCATGTGGCTTCCCGTTTGAGGTGACGTCTGGTTACCGTCATCCAACTCAGCACCCTATTGAAAGAAAAAAGGAAGTGCCGGGAACACATGCCCAAGGAATCGCGGCTGACATAAAAATAACTAATGCCGCCCACCGCTACACTATTGTGGCTAATGCTTTAAACCTTGGTTTTACTGGTGTGGGTATTGCTGATACGTTTGTACATGTGGACACTAGGGGTACTACTCCAGTGATTTGGTTGTACTAATGAAGTTTTCTCATGGTGACGCATTGACTGCGGGTTCTTCCAATACTATCTTGGACGTGCCTACTGGCTACGACGCTATAGTTACGTATTTGTTTATATCGAACACAACAGGCAGCAGCAAAAGTATTGATGCACGTTGGGTACACAACAGCGTCAATATTGATTTCCTGTCAGGGAAGAACGTAGGGTCCAAAGACTTTCTAGAGTTCGGTGGACAGTACGGTGAGTTTCTTGTAGCAAAAGAAGGAGACACCCTAACGCTTACTCCAGAAGCTGGCTCTACGTTTGTCAGTATTATTTCTTTTGAGTTAGTACCAGCGACACCAAGGTTGAACTTTTGACTGATCTAAACATAGAACTACTGCCTTGGCAACAACAGGTCTGGGCAGACGACACAAGATTTAAAATAGTAGCTGCTGGGCGACGTACGGGTAAGTCTAGGTTAGCAGCGTGGATGTTAATCGTTAACGCACTACAGGCAGACAAAGGACATGTATTTTACGTCGCACCTACTCAGGGACAAGCCAGAGACATCATGTGGACCACCCTTCTCGATCTCGGGCATGAAGTTATCAGTGGTAGTCATGTTAATAATCTTCAAATTAAGCTTATTAATGGAGCCACTATCAGTCTCAAGGGAGCCGACCGCCCCGAAACTATGCGAGGAGTTAGCCTCAAGTTCCTCGTAATGGACGAGTACGCTGACATGAAGCCTGAGGTATTTGAGCAGATCCTGAGACCTGCTTTGGCTGACCAGAAGGGATGTGCAATGTTCATAGGAACACCTATGGGTCGCAACCACTTCTACGAACTGTACAAATACGCGGAGTTAAGCAATGATTCGACGTACGCTGCATACCACTTTACTTCTTACGACAATCCGTTGCTGGACCCGGACGAAATTGATATTGCTAAAAAGTCTATGTCTTCTTATGCGTTTCGCCAAGAGTTTATGGCAAGCTTTGAAGCGCGTGGGTCAGAAATGTTTAAGGAAGACTGGGTCCAATTTAGTGAAGATAGGCCCGAAATAGGAGATTACTACATTGCAGTTGACTTGGCAGGATTTGAGGAAGTCAACAAGAAAAAGACTAAGAATTCCAAACTTGACGACACAGCGATCGCCGTGGTTAAGGTCAATGAGCATGGTTGGTTTGTTGACAATATCATATACGGTCGATGGTCACTTGACGAAACAGCAGCTAAGATATTTCAGGCCGTTAGAGATTACCGTCCCATATCGGTGGGAATCGAAAGAGGTATTGCTAAACAAGCCGTTATGTCACCTCTGATGGATCTACAGAAGCGGTACGGAACATTCTTTAGAGTAGAAGAGTTGACACACGGTAACAAAAAGAAAACAGACAGGGTAATGTGGGCGTTACAAGGACGCTTTGAAAATGGGTACATTACGCTGAACAAAGGAGAGTGGAACTCTAGATTTCTAGACCAACTCTTTCAGTTTCCTGACCCTTTGACCCATGACGACTTAGTGGACGCTTTGGCGTACATCGACCAACTGGCAAATGTAGCGTATGACTACGACTACGAAATAGAAGACCATGATATTTTAGACGTGGTAGCAGGATACTAATATGACTGACTTATATGAACAAGACCCACTTATGGTTCAAGAAACAATTGAAGATTGGGTTATTACCAAGTGTGAAGACTGGAGGGACTACTACGAAAGTAATTATGAAGCAAGATTTGAAGAATATTATAGACTATGGCGTGGTATATGGGACCCTGCTGACAGTGAGCGTAGGTCTGAGCGTTCCCGCATTATTTCTCCTGCACTTCAACAGGCAGTTGAGTCTAATGTAGCGGAACTAGAAGAAGCCACCTTTGGACGTGGCAAGTGGTTTGACGTAAGCGACAACTTTGGTGACACCGACAAGCAAGACGTACAGTTTCTTAGGAATAAACTCACAGAAGACTTTGAAGAGTGTATGGTACGTAAGGCCGTCGCTGAGTGCCTAATTAACGCTGCAGTCTTTGGCACGGGCATTGGCGAAATTGTTATCGAAGAAATGAAAGAGATGGCTCCTGCTACTCAACCCATTATGGGAGGAGATTTGCAAGCAGTAGGAGTAAACATTACAGACCGTGTCAAGGTTAAACTTAAGCCCGTACTGCCTCAGAACTTCCTGATTGACCCTGTAGCTACCTCTGTAGAAGACGCCATGGGCGTAGCTGTAGACGAATTTGTAAGCTTACACCAAGTAGAACTACTGCAAGAACAGGGTGTTTACAAAAGTGTTTATGTTGGTCCTGCTGCTCCTGACACTGATCTTGAACCTGACCAAGACATTACAATTTACAACGATGACAAGGTACGACTCACTAAGTACTATGGGCTTGTCCCCAGAGAGCTTCTAAACTCCGCTCTAAGCGAAGATGACGAAGAAGCAGTACTTGAGGAAGACTCTAACTCAAAGTACGTAGAGGCCGTTGTAGTGGTTGCTAACGGGGGTATTCTTCTTAAAGCAGAAGCCAACCCTTACATGATGACAGATCGTCCTATTGTTGCGTTTCCTTGGGACGTAGTACCCGGACGCTTCTGGGGTCGTGGTGTTTGCGAAAAAGGTTACAACTCTCAGAAGGCTCTAGATACCGAACTACGCGCACGTATCGACGCTTTGAGCCTCACTATTCACCCAATGATGGCTATTGACGCAACTAGGCTACCTCGCGGTGCAAAACCAGAAGTACGCCCCGGAAAGATGATCTTAACCAGTGGAAATCCTAAAGAAGTTCTTCAACCATTCAACTTTGGTCAAGTTAGTCAAATTACTTTTGCTCAGGCCGGAGCATTGCAGCAGATGGTACAGCAAGCCACCGGAGCAGTTGACTCAGCAGGAATTGCTGGTAGTGTTAACGGCGAGGCTACTGCCGCTGGTATCAGTATGTCTCTTGGCGCTATTATTAAACGTCACAAGCGCACCTTGATTAACTTCCAGCAATCGTTCTTGATTCCGTTTGTTAAGAAAGCGGCATATCGCTATATGCAGTTTGATCCAGAAAACTACCCTGTTGCGGACTACAAGTTTAACGCTAGCAGTACACTAGGCGTTATTGCTCGTGAGTACGAAGTCACTCAGCTTGTACAGTTGTTACAGACTATGGGCAAAGATTCACCGCTTTATACAACCTTGATTCAGTCTGTTGTAGACAACATGAACTTGTCTAACCGTGAAGAACTTCTTGCGGCTATGCAACAAGCTATGCAGCCTAACCCACAACAACAACAGATGGCTCAGGCAGCGCAACAGGCACAGTTACAGTTCCAGCAGTCACAGACCGCAGCACTGTCTGCTCAAGCGCAGGAGTCACAAGCTAGGGCTGCTAAGTTGGCTGCAGAAGCTCAAGTAGTGCCGCAAGAGCTAGAAATTGATAAGATTAATGCTATCACTCGAAACCTTCGTGAAGGTGACCAAGAAGATAAAGAGTTTGAGCGACGTATGAAAGTTGCTGACACTCTCCTTAAAGAAAAACAAATAGAAGGTAAAACAAATGTTGACAGACCACGAACTACGCCTGCTCCTGCAGCGAGTCAACCAAGAGTTCCAAGGAACGTTCCAACTCCTAGCAGACCTACAAACCAAGGTGGACCAACTGGAAACCAAGGTGGAGGAACTATCTAATGCCAGCAAAGAAAGACCCAAGACTAGCACGAGCGGGCGTAAGCGGGTACAACAAACCAAAGCGGACGCCTAATCATCCTAAGAAGTCTCACGTTGTTGTTGCTAAAGAGGGAGACAAAGTAAAGACTATACGTTTTGGCGAGCAAGGTGCTAAAACAGCAGGTAAACCTAAATCAGGTGAGTCTGATCGCATGAAGAAAAAACGAGCATCGTTCAAAGCACGACACGCTAAAAATATTTCTAAAGGTAAAATGTCAGCCGCTTATTGGGCTGATAAGGTTAAATGGTAATGGCTAAAGGCGTAAAACATTATAAACGTGACGGCACTGAATATACAGGCGGTACACACAAGATGCCTGACGGGTCGTTACACTCAGGTAAAACTCACGGAAAAACATCTGTAAAACTTTTCCATTTTGAAGATCTGTCTAAGACAGCAAAGGAGAAAGCTATGCCCGGTTATGGTATGAAAATGAACAAATCTAAAAAGAAAGTCGCTTTACCAAAGCGTGGTCAACGAACAGCAACTAATAAGAAAAAGAAAAAGTAATCATGCCTAAAGCAAAAAGTAAATCTCCAACGCCTAAAAATAAAGCGCTATATGCCCGTGTTAAAGCAGAGGCTAAAAAGAAATACAAAGTTTGGCCTAGTGCTTATGCTTCAGGCTGGTTAACTAAAGAATACAAAAAACGTGGCGGTACTTATGAGTAAACCAAAAGGTGGACTCACTAAGTGGTTTAAAGAAGACTGGGTAGACGTTAAAACAGGCAAGCCCTGTGGACGTAAGTCTGCAAAAAAAGGTAAATCTAAGCGTCCTTACCCCTCTTGTCGTCCCAAAGCTGTTGCAGCTAAAATGACCAAAGCTGAAAAAGCCTCTTCTGCTCGTCGTAAGACTGGCCCTAAAGCAATCAAACACGCAGTCACAGCTTCAGGTAGACGCAGGAAGTCCACAAGAAAAGCTTGACAACTGCTAAAAAGTATGCTATAATAAAACTATAGTTAACAACATTAGAGGAAACTATGACTCCTGAGCTTGAAACCTACTTCGACAACTACAACGAACTCTTCAACCACGAAGGTTTCAAACAACTCTTACAAGAGTTATCCAACAATGCACAACAATTGGCTGACATTCAGACAGTCAAAGACACAGAAGACCTGTACTTCCGTAAAGGCCAAGTTGCTGCTTTCGCTACTGTAATTAACCTCCAAGGTACTATAGAAGCGGCTAGAGAGCAAGCAGAAGCCGAAGAAGAAGGCCCTGTTGATGTATAAAATTTATGACTTCCGTTGTACAAACGGACATGTCTTTGAAGAAATGGTAGAGTCTGGCGTTACAACCAGTAGGTGCGGTTGTGGCGCTAATGCTACTAAATTGGTATCTGCCCCGTCTTTTCACCTTGATGGTTCTACTGGGGACTTCCCCGGTCAGCACATGAAATGGGTACGAGAACACGAAAAAGCAGGTAGAAAGAAGTCTCCACAATGATTATAATCACGGAGTTTAATTATGTCACGAGCTATGATGCTTGATCCACAACCTGAAGAGGAAAACGTGGACACCATTGAAAACGAAGTTGATGAGATTCAACAAGAAGTTAAAGAAGAAGTTGAGCAACCTCAAGTAGAAGAACCTAGCTTACCAGAGAAGTACCAAGGCAAGTCTTTAGAAGAAGTAGTACAAATGCACCAAGAAGCTGAAAAGCTACTAGGTCGTCAGTCTTCTGAAGTAGGTGAACTTCGTAAGGTTGTAGACGATTACATTAGTACTCAAACGCAACCGCCAGCACCTCAACAATACGTTGAGCCTGAAGACGATATTGACTATTTTACAGATCCTCAAGCAGCCGTCAATCGTGCTATTGAGAATCACCCTAAAATTAGAGAAGCGCAACAGTACTCTGAGCAGTACAAGAAGCAGTCATCATTGGCTACGCTTCAAGCTAAACATCCAGACATGCAGACAATTCTTAATGATCCTAAGTTTGCAGAATGGATTAAAGCATCTAAGATTAGGACTCAGTTGTTTGTAGCGGCTGACCAACAGTACGACGCTGACTCTGCGGACGAACTCTTCTCACTCTGGAAAGAACGGAAGACAGTAGCCCAGCAGACTGCCAAGGTTGAAAAACAGGCACGTAAGCAGACACTGAAGGCAGCTAACACAGGCAATGCACGAGGAAGCAGTGCAGGAACACGTAAAAAAACATATCGTAGGGCCGACATTATTAAACTAATGAAAAATGACCCTGATCGTTATCAAGCTTTGTCAGACGAAATTATGGCAGCTTATGCGGAGGGTCGAGTCAAATAATCTAGGAGATTGACATGGCTACTGCAACTTATCCGGGCGCAGCCGGTAATACTGCGAAGACTGAAGCGGCAACGTTTATTCCAGAAATCTGGAGTGACGAAATTATTGCTGCTTACCAAAAGAACCTGAAGATGGCTCCACTTGTCAAGCGTATCGCTATGAACGGCAAGAAGGGCGACAAGCTTCACATTCCAAAGCCAACTCGTGGCGATGCAAATGCTAAGGCTGCTGACACTGCAGTTACTATCATTGCAAACACTGAGAGCGAACTGACTGTTGACATCGACCGTCACTTCGAGTACTCACGTTTGATCGAAGACATCGTTGAAGTACAGGCGCTTTCTAGCCTCCGTCAGTTTTACACTGAAGACGCTGGTTATGCTCTTGCTACTAAGATCGACACTGACCTCCACTCATGTGGTACTGGTTTTGGTAACGGTGGAACTGTTGTGTTCTCTGACTCAGTAGCTCCTACTGACTATCAGCACACTGGTTGTTTCTTTAACGACGGTGGCACAACTACTCAGTACACTGACGACACTATTGTTCCTGCTGACGTGTTTACTGATGCTTTCTTCCGCGACATGATCCAGAAGCTTGACGACAACAACGTACCAATGGAAGATCGTGTACTTGTTATCCCACCTTCTGTTCGTAACACTATCATGGGCATCGACCGATACGTGTCTTCTGACTTTGTATCAGGCCAAAGCGTACAGTCTGGTCTTATCGGTAACCTTTACGGCGTAGACGTTTACGTTTCAGCTAACTGTGCAACTATCGAAGCTGCTGCAGACAACACTGCTGGATCTGCCGATACTCGCGCAGCACTTCTGTTCCACCGTGACGCTATCGTTATGGCTGAGCAGCAAGCTGTTCGTTCACAAACCCAGTACAAGCAGGAATACCTCTCAACTCTGTACACGGCTGATTGCCTCTACGGTGTTGAAGTATACCGTCCTGAAGCTGGTTTCGTTCTCGCAGTTGCAGAGTAACGAACTCAAGGGGTCAGCAATGGCCCCTTTTCCTTTCTCCTCCTTCTTCTCTGCAATAGGACTTTCCGATGTCGAACTATACTAAGACTACAGACTTTGAAGCTAAGGACTCGTTACCTACAGGCGACTCAGGAAAGATCATCCGTGGCGCTGAATTTGAAACTGAGTTCGATGCGATTGCCACCGCTATTGCAACCAAAGCTGACACAGCAGGGCCTACGTTTACCGGAACCCTGACCTTTGACACTATTTCTGACGGTACTATTTCTATTGGTGCTTTTGTTGACGAAGACGATATGTCGTCCAACAGCGCTGTTTTGGTGCCTACGCAACAATCTGTAAAAGCCTATGTTGATGCCCAAGTTACTGCTCAAGACCTAGACTTTCAAGGTGATTCAGGCGGTGCATTAAGTATCGACCTAGATTCTGAAACTATGACAATTGCTGGTGGAACCGGAATTAATACTTCAGGTTCTGGAAACACTTTGACAATTAGTGTTGACAGCTCTGTTTCTACTATTACAGGATCAGACACACTTACTAATAAAAATATTGATGCAGACAACAACACAATATCAAACTTAGAAGTAGATAATTTTAAAGCAGCAGCCATTGTTATTGAATCAGAAGGTATTGGTTCTAATGACAACGACACTACATTACCTACGTCCGCTGCAGTTAAAGACTATGTCGATTCACAAACAACCGCGCAAGACCTAGACTTCCAAGCTGATTCTGGTGGTGCGCTTAGTATCGACCTAGACAGCGAAACGATGACCTTTACAGGCGGTACTGGTATTGATACGTCTGGCTCAGAGAATGCTGTTACCTTTGCTATTGATAGCACTGTTACAACTTTAACTGGTTCACAAACACTAACTAACAAGACGCTGACATCTGCTGTACTAGACACAGGTGTATCAGGTACGGCTGTGCTTGATGAAGACGACATGGTATCTGACTCAGCGACACAGCTGGCTACTCAACAGTCGATCAAAGCGTATGTAGATTCTCAAGTTGCCGGTGCAGACACACTGTCTGAAGTCCTTGGCAACGGTAATACCACTGGCGGTACAGACATTGCGTTCGGCGACAACGACAAGGCTATTTTCGGCGCTGGCTCTGACCTACAGATTTATCACGACCCTAGTGCTGGCTCCATTATTCAAGAAGCAGGCGCAGGAAGTCTTTTTGTTAGAGCTTCCACAAATATTCAGCTTGAGGGTGTAAACGGCGAAAACATGGCTATTTTCAATGAGAATGGCTCTGTTCAACTTTATTACGACAACGCAGAAAAACTAGCCACCACCTCCACAGGCATTGACGTAACGGGTACTGTGACGGCTGATGACTTAGACGTACAACAAGCAGGCTTCACAAGCGTTCTTGTGGGCAGTACGAATGCCAGCGGTGCAATGTTAATTTTAGACGGTGATAGTAATGGCGATGGCTCAGGTGGTGACTATAGCTATGTTTATCACAATACAGATGGACAGTTAGAGCTTTTACAAAACAGCCCCTCTGGAACAGATGAAATGCTGTTCAAAACAGCGGGAAATAATCTTCGCATGAAAATAGGCTCAGGCGGAGACATCAGCTTCTACGAAGACACTGGCACGACTGCGAAGTTCTTCTGGGATGCGTCTGCGGAGTCTTTGGGTATTGGTACGGCTAGCCCAACCTCAAGGATGACAGTGAAAGCCACGGGTTCGTCATTTGCTGACGCTTCACTTGTACTAGAAAATTACAACACAACTGACAAGACGTATTTAGCACATACAGGCGGCAAGTTTTATTTAAGCAACGACGGGTCTACTACGCATATGCTTGTAGATGCAAGCGGCAATGTCGGTATTGGTACTAGCAGTCCAACAGGGCCGCTTCATGTTGCAGGTTCTGGCTCAACAGTTCCTATTAAAATTGATAACACTGGCACAGGCGGAAACACTTGGCGTATATGGTCTACAAATGATGCCGCATCTGACGGCGGTGGTAAATTAGGTTTTTATAACGAAGACACTACCACAAGAGTCATGACGCTCGACTCCAGCGGGAATGTTGGTATCGGCACTACCAGTCCGTCAGGATTGCTCAATGTTCATAGTGCTTCTGGTGATGCTAATTTATTCATTACTACAGGCACTACAAATGCGTCAACTACGGTGCTTTTTGGTGATAGCGATAGTAGTTCAATAGGTCGAGTACAATACGACCACAGTGATAACTCCATGCGTTTTCAAACCAACGCAGACGAAGCAATGCGTATCGACTCTAGTGGTAATGTCGGTATCGGCACTTCCAGCCCGTCGGGTTTGATGAGTTTCGCAAAAGGAAACAGAACGCTTGATTTGAAGCTAGAGGACACTCCTGCGACTGGTGATGCAGGCGTACAGCTACGAGCAGGCGCAAGTGATTACCTTGGACTAGCGGCAGGCGGCGGTACAGGTGTTGGCATCGTTATTGATGACAGCAACAACGTCGGTATTGGCGTTTCTAGTTTAGTTACTGGTAGCAGTAGGCGTGTTCTTCAAGTTTCTACTGGCTCTGATGGTGGACAAATTGCTTTTGCAGACAGTACAACAGAAGCCGCTAACCCTAGAATTTTTGCAACTAATAAATCTGATTTGAAGCTGGCTTCTGCCAATAGTGGAGCCTCAACCATTCAGTTTATAACTGGCACTACTTCTCCCGCAGAACGCATGCGCATCGACTCAAGCGGCAACTTGTTGGTTGGTAAAACTTCTTTTGACTCCACTACTGTTGGTGCAAGCCTACGACCTACTGGAGCCGCTGTCTTAGTTTCTGACGGCAACGATGCGCTATTGCTTAATCGTAAGACTTCAGACGGCTCAATTATTGACCTCCGCAAAGACGGCATAACAGTCGGTAGTATTGGTAGTCGAGCAGGAACTGTACTTTATATAACCTCTGAAGGAACAGACGAAACTGGTCTTGATTTTGGTGGTACATCTATTAATCCAATGTTGTCTGGAGCCTTGTCTAATGGGACAACTGACTTAGGAAACGCTGGTAACCGCTTTAAAGACCTTTACCTGTCAGGCGGGGCATACCTAGGCGGCACAGGCTCAGCCAATAAGCTAGACGACTACGAAGAAGGGACGTTTACTCCTACGCTTGGTGGAGGCACTTCTTTTGGAACAACCACATATACAACACAAACTGGAACATATACAAAAATAGGCGATACAGTTCATGTAAGAATTTATTTAGATGTTTCCGCAACTACAGGCTCAGGATTTTTAAAAATAGGCGGAATACCTTTTACTGTTGCTTCACTTGGCTCTATTGGTGCATTTTTGCCTAGCGGTTTGAATTGGGGCGGTGGTAGTTATTTGCAAAGCTATGCCACAGGTGGAGATGCGTTTTTAAGGGTTTATTATGCATCTGATAACGCAAACTGGCAGGCACAACAAGTTACAAACGAAACCCAACAAATGCTTATTACGATTGCATATCAAGCCGCTTAATTATCTCAAGTGGACTCTTGAGACGGACTAAAGGAGAAAGACAATGGCATTAACTAAAAGCGTAACAGCAGACAAAGTAGAAGTAGTCACTACTCAGGACGAGAACGGCAACGACGTAACCTCTGTTCAAGTACGGACTGCTACTAAGGTACTCGAAGACGGCGCTGTAATTTCACAGTCGTATCACCGTCATGTAATTCAATCAGGTGACGACTGGACATCTGAACCCGCTAACGTGCGTTCAATTTGTGACGCAGTATTTGGAGACTAACAATGGCTACATGGACTATCGCAAACCTTGAGCGTAACGTGGCAGACGGCGGTGTAACCGTGGCGCACTGGCGTGTTACTGAATCTGAAACTGTTGGTACTGGTGACGACGCTGTGACTTACTCTGCCTCTTCATACGGCACTGTAGGCTTTACACCTGACCCTGATGCTGATGACTTTGTTGCTTATGACAGCCTAACAGAGGCTACTGTATTGGGCTGGGTACACGCAGAGGTAGACCAGAGTGCTACTGAAGCGGCACTAACGGCTAACATTGAAGGACAAAAAAATCCTGTATCTGCTGACGGTATGCCTTGGTAATGCCTGAAATTGATGACAACACCAAGGTCGCTATACCGCTAAGGAACTTAGTTGCTCTTGGTGCTGGCATCGTTATGGCTACTACTGCTTACGTAACTCTAGACACTCGTATTACTACGGTTGAACACAGCCAAGAAATACAGGACATGAACATACAGGAAAACTCTGCGTTTGTTCGTGAATGGCCTCTAGGTCTACGTGGTGCGTTACCAGACGATCTAATACAGAACGCTAAGATCATGGCTCTGGAAGAACGCAACGTAGAAATACACGAGTTACGCAGGCAGCTAAACAGACTAGAAGTAGAAATCGGTAAACTAGACGCTCAGGTAACTGTCGAGCAAAATAATAAGGAATAGTCATGTCAGACCTAGAGCAAGCAATAAGTCGGTTAGAAGCTCATGAGCGTGAGTGTAGTATTCGTTATGAAATGATTCAGATGCAACTGGACGCACATAACCAACGCTTTGACAAACTAGAAAAGATGATGACAAGCGGCTTTGCTTCTATTGCTGTTATCGTCACTATGGCTATTGCTATCTTGGAGTTTGCTAGATGATTGAGTCGCTCATAGGGCCTGTTACAGGGCTTCTAGACAAGTTTGTACAGGACAAGGACCAGAAGGCTAGGCTGGCCCATGAAGTTGCTACAATGGCTCAAAGACACGCTCAGGAGCTTGCTAAGGCGCAGCTAGAAGTTAACAAAGTAGAAGCAGCACACAAGTCTTTGTTTGTCTCTGGTTGGAGACCTGCTGTTGGCTGGTGCTGTGTCTTGGGTATGACTGGTAACTTTATGGTTATACCCTTTACCAACTTTGTACTAGCTCTGTTGGCTATTGAAGTTACTATACCACTGATTGACCTAGAGACTATGATGCCTGTACTGATGGGTATGCTTGGTCTTGGTGCTATGCGCTCTTATGAAAAAACTAAGGGCGTATCGAGGGAACAATAAATGGCATATGAAATAAATCCGGGAACCGGTAGAGTTTTCAAAGCTTCTAATAACGAAGGAGTTCCCTTCAATCAGTGGTTTGACATACTTAATAACTTCTTAAGTACTTACTACGAAGAGCAAGATCCTGCTGGCGAATACGATGATATGGATCGAATTTATCGTCAGCAAGAAGTTGAAGAATTAGGGGAGTTGTTTGATAGATATGCTAATGATGAAGCAACAGTAGACGAATTACTTGCTTTTGAGCTTGATTTTCTTAAAGACATAGACGGCGTTTCTGACTGGTGGGATCAAACTGTTTCTATTGTAGAAGCAGACAGAATCATTTCTACGATGATAAACAATCCAGAAGGCTTGGCAGAGTTGCCTGCTCCTACTGGTAGTTTAACATCAGAAGTTATATCTCAAGCAGGCATGTCATTTGCTGGTGCTACTCCTACTTCTCCTATTACAACTGTTGGCGGACCCAGTGGAGAAACAATAGTCATTCGTAGTGGCGCTGGTGTCACTATAACAACAGAAAACATTTTACAAAATGTTGATGGCATTCTTAGAGATTTAATTCCTTACATTCCCGGAATATCGCTACCTAACTGGATGCCTACTGCTGGTGTTATTTTCTTACCTTCGGTTGGAGAAACAATAAACAAAGTCAACGATATTGCTGGCGATCTTATTGATGCAGTAGGAGAAGGAGAGTCTATAGGAGAGATTTTAAGCGGTGTTGGTCAAGTTATTATAGGCGCTGGCGGTGACTTAGCTGATGAAATATTTGGTGATGAAGGCATTTTAACTGAAGTTCTTGGTCAAATACAAGGAGCAGTAGCAGATCCTACGCAAGCAGGAGCTATTATTGGCGGTATATTCTCTAGCAGTTTTCCCTCTGGTATCCCTGACTGGCTTGGAGGCATCTTAGCAGAAAACATTGGTGGTGCTATATATAGCTCTGTGCGCAATGTTTTAATAGACTCAGGCACAGCGACAGAAGACCAGCTGCCACCTATAACTCAAGAAGAAGAGCCAGACCCTACCCTAATGTTTACCAATAGAGGTGACAACTACTTTGTAAGCAGTGAGGGTAATGAGTACTTCCAATTAGCAGAAAGCGAAGACATTGACTTTGAGTTTAATGGTGAGTACACCAGACAGCAGTTAGAAGATACTGGTCTAGAGGTAGTTGGTTCCGGTACATATCAGTCACTGTTAGATGATTTGTCGTTTCACGCACTAGAAGAAGACATCTATGAATATTCTATGGATGACTTGATAGAGCGTTATGAGGCAGAAGGAGGTATAATCCCTCAAGACTGGAAGGTGCTTGATGAACAGTCACGGTACGATTTCTTCTTAGACGACTACTTCGACGTTCCTACTTACATTGAAGATCCTGACAGAGGACCAGCACCTGAGCCAGAACCTGAACCAGCCGAAGAGATAGGAGTAATCGGAGACGACACTAAAGAAGATAATCAATTTGGTACCGATCCTGTTACAGAGCCAGAACCTGAACCAGAGGGTGAGTTCGACCCAGCCGAAGAAACATTCGTAGGGGATGAAACAGGGGGTGATGATAAGTTCGGAGATGTCGGTACTGACCCTGTAATGGATCCTGTTCAACCTGAGCCAGAACCTGAGCCAGAACCCGAGGGTGAGCCTCAACCAGAACCTGAACCAGAGCCTGAAGGCGATACAAGCGTAGTTACTGACGAATCAGTTATTAGAAGCTTGTTTGCAGACATTATTGGCGAGGCTTCTTTTGCTACAACCGCAGATCTTGTAGACGGTGTTAGGCAAGTTCTTTTTGATTCAGGAATCATTGATGCTGAAGGCAATGTTATACGTCAAGACATACAGTCAGAAGTTCTTGCCGCATTAACTAGCGCAGGTATTGTAGACGCTGATGGTAACTTTATCCAACAAGTCTTCCCTGATGTTCAAGCTGAAGTTCTTGCAGCATTAACAACAGCAGGCATTTTAGACGCTGAAGGCAACTTAATACCTCCAGAGGCTGTTGATGTTGAAGGCGGTGTTATTTCTGCCTTGCAAAGCATCGGCCTTGTAGACGCTGATGGACAGCTATCTTTAGATGTTAGCGGCGATGTATTACTTGCTTTACAAAATGCAGGTATTGTTGACGCTGACGGTAATGTCATTGAACAAGATATTTCAGGTCAGTTCTTAACTACCTTGCAAGATGTAGGGCTAGTTGATGAAGAAGGCAACATTATTCAGCCTGAAGCTGTTGATGTTGAAGGCGGTGTTATTTCAGCGTTACAAACTCTTGGCGTCGTTGACGACGAAGGGCAGTTGTCTTTAGACGTAAGCGACAGTGTTTTACTTACCTTGCAAAATGCAGGTATTGTTGACGCTGACGGTAATGTCATTGAGCAGGATATTACAGACCAGTTTGTAACAACGTTACAACAAACAAACGTAATAGACGAAGAAGGTGCTTTATTACTGGCAACTTCAGAAGAGCTTTCTAGTCTGCGAGATGAGTTAATTGCTTCCGGTGTTATTGGCGAAGACGTAACTGTTGCGTCTCAAGAAGATCTAGATAACTTAGTTACCGCTTTAACTGAGTCTGGTCTTTTAGGTGAAGACGCAATCTTTGCTACTACTGGCGATATTAGTAGTCTCCGTGACGATCTTGTAGCCGCTGGCTTAATTGGTGAAGGAGCAGATGTAGCCACAGCGACAGACATTGCTAACTTACGAACTGAGTTAGCTGACATGGGCTTAATCGGTGAAGGCGCTATAAGTGTTGATGAGACTGTACGTACAGCCTTGTCAGAGTTTGAGTTTACTCCTGAGCAACTCGATCAAATATCTGGAGCAATCGACATACCTGAGAATCTGTCAGGTGAAGAGATTACTCAGTTATTTGCAGATGCGGATCTTGCAACAGCAACAAACGTTACCGACGCTGTAAATGCAATTAATTTATCGTTAAGCAATCTTGGTTTTGCTACTCCAGATAATGTTAGAGATATCTTATCTAACTACGCATTTAGTGAAGCGCAAATAAATCAAATTGTTAGCGCAATGCCAGCAGGCTTACAGCTTACTGATATTGGCACATTGATTGATACAGCACTAACGGGTGTTGCTACTGCTGAAGGCTTAAACACCGCAACAACAACCATTACTGATGCTATCTCAGGCTTAAACTTTGCTACAGACGCTAACGTCCGTACTGCGCTGAGTGAGTTTAGGTTTAATGAAGACCAGCTTAATCAGATAGCGGCTTTGATGCCTGATACGTTAACTCAAAACGAGTTGACTCTGGCTCTTAATGCTTCACTAGAAAACATACCAACTAATGCTGATATGGATGAGGCTTTCTTGTCTATAACAAATAGCTTGAATGCTGGCTTTAATGCCATAACAGGCGAAGATGGTGTTCTTGAACGTCAAGACTTAATGCTAAATGCAATTGATAGCTTAGCAGAAGGACAACGAGATATTCTTACAGGACAAGAGGGGTTGCTTGGAGGTCAAGAGGAAATTAGAACCATCATAGGAGAAGAAACACAGCGACTTCAAGACATGATTACTGGTGGTGTTGGCGGTCTTCTTGGGGCTATTGCGGGTGGACAAGTAGCACCTGCGCCTGCACCTAGAGAGTATGATCCTTTTAAAGAGACATTTGAGTATGACCCAATGTTGGCAAAAGCGTTACAGCCACAACCAAAAACAGACTATAACAAAGAAATTGATAGGTTATTAACAATGGGAATGGGCGGTAAAAAATCAGGAATGTTAGTATGACGTATTTAAATTTAATGAACAGTGTACTGCGTCGATTGCGTGAAGAAGAAACTACGTCAGTCACAAGCACAACCTATAACAAAATGGTTGGTGACTTTATTAACGACGCTAAGAAGTTAGTAGAAGAAGCAACAGACTGGTCAGCCTTACGTGAAACTATTGTTGTAACTACTTCTGCTTCTGACAACAGTTACTCACTGACAGGCGGTGGTGACAACGTAAAAGTTATGTCTGTCTTAAACGATACTCAAAATTGTTTTATGGAGTACCAAACTAAAAACTGGTTTAACGACGCGTTGTATATTTCTAATGCGGTAGAGGGTGCGCCTAAGTACTACACGTACAACGGTTTAGACTCTAACGGAGACACTGAAGTGCTTGTAGGACCAACACCAGACGGTGTGTACAGTCTACGATTTGACGTAATTAAGCGACAGGCTGACTTGAGCGCTAACACAGACTCGTTGCTTGTCCCTGCAATGCCTGTAGTTCATTTAGCTGTTGCTTTGTTAACTCGTGAACGCGGAGAAACGGGCGGTACTTCTGCTGCTGAGTATTTTCAAATTGCAGAAAAGTTTTTGTCTGACGCTATTGCTATAGACGCAGCAAAGCATCCTGAGGAAATGTACTTTAGGACTATTTGATATGGCACAACAACTACAAAGCATTAATCTTGTAGCACCGGCCTTCAAAGGTATTAACACTGAAGACTCGCCGTTAGCTCAAGATCCGTCGTTTGCTGAAATAGCAGACAACGCTGTTATTGACAAACGTGGTCGTATTGCGGCACGTAAGGGTCATAGTGTTATTACAACTAACAAGACAGCGTTAGGCTCTGGCACGATTAGGGCTATAAAAGAGTTTGACAGAAGCACTGGCAGCAACGTAGTTTTGTCTGTAGGTAATAATAAAATATTCACAGGAACTACTACACTTACTGACGCAACACCCGGTAGTTACACAGTTACAGCAGACAACTGGAAAATTGTCAACTTTAACGACAAGGCGTACTTGTTTCAAGCTTCTCATGAGCCTTTGGTGTACGACGGCTCGTCTGTAGTACGTTTAGACTCAGTAGCTGGCGCTGCTGGTGTTCCACTAGGTAACGAAGTGCTGTCAGCCTATGGTCGTCTTTGGGTAACAGGTGTTGGTGGTAGTCCTTCTATTGTTTACTGGTCTGACTTGCTTATTGGTCACGACTACACAGGCGGTACTAGCGGCTCTATTGATGTGTCAAAGGTCTGGCCTGATGGGTATGACGAGATTGTAGCTTTAGCTGCACACAATGGACTCTTAATTATCTTTGGTAAGCACAGCATCATTGCATATCAAGGAGCAGAAGCACCAGCAACAATGACACTGGCTGACACTGTAGCAGGCGTTGGTTGCGTAGATAGAGACACTGTACAATACACTGGTACAGACGTGTTGTTCTTAGCACACACAGGTCTTAAAAGTTTTGGTAGAACAATACAAGAGAAGTCACTACCTATTAGTAGTCTGTCTGGAAACATTACAAAAGACATTATTAGTGCGTTGCAAACAGAAAACACATTCTTTAGATCTGCTTATAGTCCTGAAGAAGGTTTTTACTTATTGACCTTTGTAGGCCAAGACAACACCTACTGCTTCGACGTTAGAGGCACAACAGAGAATGGTTCGTATCGTGTTACTCGCTGGCCTTCTACAGGCTTTAGCTGTTACACGCGCTTGGACAACGGTGACTTTTACATAGGCACGTCTGAAGGTATAAGTCAGTACACTGGCTATCAGGACAACGGTTTAGGTTACCGCTTTAAGTACTACAGCCCAAGTTTGACATTTGGTGACAGTTCCAGAGTCAAGATCTTGAAGAAGCTAAAGCCTACACTTGTTGGTGCAAACAACGCAACAGTATTTATGAAATGGGCGTATGACTTTGAAGGTACGTACGCAACAGCAGAGTTTACAGTAGGAGATCAGATTACTGGTTTCTTCAACGAAAGCGAGTACACAACTGTGGAATTCACAGGCGGTGCTTTGACTAACCAAAGAAGTTTAAACGCAACAGGCTACGGAACAAGTGTTGTTGTAGGTTTAGAAGCAGAGATTGATGGCTCACAGCTATCACTACAGGAGATTAACGTAATGGCTTTGATAGGAAAGCTACTTTAACGGGAGATAACTATGGCTGGTCCTATAGTAACAAGTAATACAACATCTACCACGGAGGAAAGCTCTGGAGGTGGAGGAAACGCCTTTCTTGGTTTGTTGGGAGATCTTGGGTCATACCTATTGCAACCCGATGTTTTACTTCCGGGTGTTGTTGGTGGACTGTTAACAGGTGAAGCTTACGATCGTCTTAGCGACATAGGTAGACAAGCAGTTTTAGGTACGACTGTCGATGGTGTTCGTATACCGGGCGCTATGGAGCTTGCTGAAACCCAACTAGAGCAAACGCAGTTTAGACCGTTTACGGTAACGACTGCTACTGGCGCTGGAATGGGAACAAGAGTAACTCCTGAAGGCGTAGTAGAAACCACTATGGGTTTGTCTCCTGATGAACTGGCAATGCAAAGACAGCTTTTAGGTGGCGCTGGTCAGATGTTCGGAGGAGCTATGGTTGATCCTTCTGTCCGTGAAAACGAGCTATACGAACAAATCAGGGCGGCTACTGAGGCTGATGAGCGCATGGAGCGTCTTGGCTTAGAAGAGCGTTTAGCAGCACAAGGACGGCTTGGTATACGCACAGCGCAGTTTGGTGGTACACCTGAGCAACTTGCTATGGAACGAGCGCAACAACAAGCAATGGCGCAAGCAAGACTTGGTGCGGCACAGCAGGCACGTCAAGAGCAAATGCAGCAAGCACAGCTTGGTCAAGCATTCCTTGGCGCAGGTTACGTACCACAGCAACAGCTTATGGCGGCTACGCAGCCTGCACAGCAATTGGCAGCGTTGCAACAGCAAGCACAGCTACAGGGCGCTGGATTGTTTGGCGAAGCGGCTATGTCTGGCTTAGAAGCAAGACTGATTGCAGAACAGGCACGAGCAAACTTGCTGGGTCAAACAGGCACCGGCCTTTTGTCAGGAGCTTTGACGCCTAGGTCAACTCAGACTTCTGCTTCTGGTATGGCTTCTGCTTTAGGTAACTTTTTTGGTAGCTTAATTCCGGGGAGTGGTTAATTATGGCTAAGTTTTCACAAGCATTTTTACAAGGTCTGTTGCAACCTACTTATGGTCAAGGATTGTTTACTGCCTCACAACAAGCAGCACAGCTTCCTGCACAACTTAGGCAGCAACAACAGATGCAACAACAGCGTCAACAGCTGGCTCAGATTGACACTAACTCTCCTGAAGGTTTGCTTCAGTTGGCTCAGTTTTACCGGCAGCAAGGTGACATCCCTAATGCTGTAAAGTACGAAGAAGCAGCACGTAAACTACAAGCACAAATTACAGCAGAGTCAGCCTTTGGCGCACGTAAGGCCAGCCTTGCTGCTGCTGCTACTTCTTTGGGTTTGCCTGAGCTTGCTTCGCGTGTCGAAGGCGTAGCTGATAAAGAAGAGCTTAAGGACATTGCTAAAGAAATCCGTCAGGCAGAACTTGATAAAATGCCTACTCAAAGTCCTTTAGTACGAAAGCGTATGGCAAATGCGGCTGGTATTTCTCCAGACTTGTTTGATGAACTTGAGTTAGCAACGGTTCGTGACAGTGTTTTCAATGAGTACATCTCAGGTGAAAAAGGCGACCTTAAGCCTTTCCAAAGAGACAACAAAGTTGAGTTCTTCCGCGTCAACGAGCGTGGTCGTGTGTGGAGCGACGAAACACAAAAATGGGTCGAAGCAAGCGAACTTGGGTTAGAACAGGCACCACCTCAAATACAGCGTGTGGAAAACATCGCCACAGGTATGGCAGATGAGTTGGCTAAAGTAGGTGCTAAGAACTTTGCTGAAGCACACGAAAATGCTAGACTTGCCGCAGACGCTCTTGGATCGGTCAACCGTACACTCCCGACGATTGACAACATGTTCACAGGCGCTGGTGCAGAACTTAAGCTGAATATCTCTAGATACGCTCGTGCCTTTGGTCTTGACGTAGTTGATCCTTCTACTATCGCTGACACAGAAGCTTACATTGCAGAGTCAGGTAGACGTGTGGCACAGTACATTACCAACTTAGGTGCTGGTACGGGCTTGTCGGATGCTGACCGTGAGTACGCAGAGAAAGTAGTAGCAGGTAATATTACTGTTGACAGAGTAGCTTTAAAGCGTCTTTTAGGTGTAATCAAAGACAACGCACAGCGTACCATTAAAAACTACAGAGACACACGAGCTACCCTAGAAGAAAAACTAGGAGAAAACGCACCTGCTTTAGCATTCTATGGCGACATCTTTGTAGATGCTGGTCCTACTGCTTCTGGTCTATCTCCACAAGCACAGAGCTACTTAACTCCATAAGAGGTATTTATGCAATACACTCAACAACAGTACAAGGCGGCTATTGACGCTGCGTTGGCTGCAGGTGACCGCCAGTCTGCTGAAGAACTAGCGGAACAGGCTGCAGAGCTTTATGGTCCTTTACAACAGCCGCAACAACCACAGCAGCCCTTTGGTCCCGGCATAGGTCTTCAACAGGCGTCTCAGACGTTGCAAGAAGAAGCGCAACAGTTTGTACCGGAAGTACAACGACGGTTTGCTAGAGTTGCTGGTGAAGGCCCTAGTGTTGCAGAGCAGGTCTTTAGAGCGCCAGAAGCCGCAGCTATCGGTGTGTCACAAGCTGCTAGAGCAGGTGGTGCGGCCTTGAGTAGTTACATTGGTGGTTTGTTGCCTCAATCAGTCAAAGAAGGCGCACAGGACTTGTTTGCTCAGGTTCAAAACACTGAAGCATTTAAGACAGCCGCCAGTGCGGCGTCTAAGGGTTACGAGTTCTACCAAGACTGGGCAGCTAAAAACCCAGCTATGGCAGAACGATTTGAAACGTCTATTGACTTAGGTGCGCTCTTTAGCCCACGTCCTGACATGCCTGACGTAGGTCTGCCTGAAGGCGTGGTCAGAGGCGCACAGAAAGAAGCCCGTGAAGCAATCAGGGCTGACAGAATCACAGGCACAACTAAGCTGATTGAGCCAGAGGTATTACCCGGAGACGCTGTAGCAGAAGAAGTAGGACCACTCCGTAGACGTGAGTGGCAACCTAACGCTAGAGACCAAGGCGTCATTGAAACACTGGCTGACATCAAAGAAGTTAACCCTAAGCGTTCCTATACCTACAACTACCGTGTTGTACAAAAGGACATCGCCAGTTCTGCACAAGCTGTGGACAACATGATTGTAGCTCAGAACAAGGCCATTGACACTGACGTGTTAACAGAAGACCTACTAGGAGCAATCAACGAGTTCAAACAAGACCCTGTGTTCCGTTTGGCTACAGGGGACGCACAGAAGATTGCTGCGGAGCTTGGACAGATTGCTTTAGAGCTTGTGCAAAAACACGGTACGGACTTAAATGGTGTACTTAAGGCACGACGCGAGTTTGACGCAGCCTTGCGTAGAGCTTCTTCTACTGTTCTTGACGCAGAGTCTGCCTCTGGTAGAGCTTTGGCAGCTAAGGCCATACGTAACGTCCTAAACAACACCCTCAAGACAAACACTAGAGGCGAAAAGCTGCACAATCTGTTGGACCGACAGCACAACGCATTTTTAGCTTTGGACGCTATGTCAAACAAACGTGCAAAAGAACTAGGCAACATGTTGGCTCGTAGTTTTGACAGAGTCAAGGACGTAGCAGATTTACCTTCGACACCACTTGCGTTGACTGCTACTACTTCTGCTGGTGTAGCTGCTTTAGGTGGTGCTGCGGCTGCTGCCGGTACTGCTGCGGCTGGCTTAGGTGTCTATGGTGCGTATCTTGCGTTAAAACCCAAGCGACGACTCAAGGCATACGCAGAGCTTCTGTCAGGTATTGACAAAGCCATAAAAGGAACTAAGGACGCTTACCTGTTGAAGCAGTTTGAGATGGACAGAGCTTTGCTCGTAGACCTCATTGACCAGACACGAGAGGAAACGAAAGAAGATGAGTGATTTTCAAAAGTTTCGTAGGGAAATGAAAGCCGCCGCTAGAGTAAAAGAAAGGGAGGCTGGAAGACTCATTAGCAGGGCTGTGGCTAGTCCTGTGACAACTACTGCTGGGAATATTGCAGAGGACTTTAGCAGTTCCGTAGCTAAGGTACGTAAAGGAGCAGGAGAAGGCTTCAACCCCAGAACTCCTGCAGACCCAATGTACGGCGGTTTAAACATGATGGCAGGACTTGCGGGTGCTGCTCTGTCTCCTTTTACTGGAGCAGCGCGTACGGTTTTGCCCACTGAAGCTATATCACAAGCTGTGGCTCAACGTATACCAGAAGGTCTTATGGAGACTGCCCGTAGATATCCAAGGCAAGCAGAAGCAGTAGGCAACGTAGCAGAACTAGCAGGACTTAAGGGTTCTGGTAGGCTCTTTGGCGACGCTATAAACACTCTGGCAGAGAACCTGCCTACACGTATTGATAACTTCTACCGATCTCCAGACCCCGCTAGTAAACTACAGGCAGTCGCCGGTCCTGCTATAGGTGCAATCCCAGACGCTATGTACGAAATGTTTTCTCCTGAGGCTATAGCTAAAAAACGAGTTATCGGTACAGGAAGAGGCAGGGTAAAGGAAGCCGTTACTGATCCTAAAGCTAATGTACGAGACGCTAGTGTAAGAGAAAGCGCCTTCATCGACGCACAAAAGAAGGGACGTATGACGCCTGACCGTGATACCGTCGTAGGTAGCTCAGTTGAAATGCAGCGATACGTGGACGACGCTTTTGACATGGCTGATAAACCACGGGCTAGGCAGGCAGTCAAAGGAACAACAGACGTACCGGACGTAATCCTAGACAGAGCTATGAACCACCTGTACAAAGTACACGACACACCCACAACTCCCGGCGGTACACAGCTTGTTGTTCGTCGTCAAGAGTCAGGGGAAAAACTACAGGCGGAAGCCTTAGGTGGTAGCACTGCTACTCCTTCTCTCGTTCTGCTTTCGAGTAAACCCACGATAGACCTTGCTAGAAAAGCGTTTCCAGACATGAACGACAAGGACTTCTACGGAATGGTTCGTACTGTAGGTAACGCTTCGGACGCCCTGAAGGTTCGAGAAGCAGTGTTTAAAGAAGTTCTGCCTAAAAACGTCTTGAATACCACGTCAGGGGCCGTAGAAAAAGCTAGGTTTATGCAGGATTACTTTAGGGCCAAGCTTGCGAAGAACCCTAACGAGCGACAGCAGAAGATCTTGGACTACTTTGACGGGCAGAAGAAGTTAGAAGTGAACGAAGTAGCAGACGGCGTCTATTCTTACTCTGCGTCTCACAGGTCTACTGCTCAGGACTTAGGTGGTGTCAATGACTTCATTGCTATCGACACAAACACAGACACAGTGTACACAATGATTTCTGACGGTCATGACCTCTTTGGTATGGACCCTGTGGGTGGTACATCGTTGATTAATGTAGTGCCTATGGAGTCCTTCAAGATTGGAACCAAGGGTAAAGCTTCTGCCCCGCGTACACCAAAGGTAGAACCTAGTGTTGCGAAGATAGAAGAGATAACAGGAATTTCAAAGAGACCGAAAGAAAGCAACCAGCAGTACCAGCAAAGGGTCATGGTGGAGTACAAAGGAGATCCAAATCGTGCTGATTACAAAGAGGCGTTGGGTAACATAGGACGCACTGGTATGTTTACTGGCGTTTTAGCGTCCAAGGAGGAAGAAGAGCGCTAGATACGCTCTAGCACCCACTTCAGGCCCATAATCTCCCCACGTATCTCGTTATTGCGAGCAGCAGGTATGGATTTGGTCAACTTGTTTTCAAGAACTTTGATTCTGATTTCGATGTCACGCTTGATGTTCATAATTAAACCTAAGTAAAAAAGGGGCCGAAGCCCCGTAAGTTACAACTCGCAGTTGTTACCGGTGCAGGCTAACTGCTGAGACCCTTCCGTCATGTCAGAGTTTTCTGAGATTGCCCAGTCGATGGACTCAGGAAACTCCTTCTTCAGCTTCTCATAGGTCTCTAAGTCTATGGGTTCGTAAGGGGCCTGTTGGTACGTGTGTTCGGAATAAGGCAAGAACGAGATTCCGCTTATCTTGTCGAACTTGTTGTACAACCATTGGCCTACCTCAAGAAACTCATTATCACGGTAGTAACACGTCATGGACGGCTTGTGTTCACACCAGTAATCCTGATAGATTTCCCATAGCTCAAGTTGTTCCATTGCACCCATCTCAGAAGCCACCACAGCCCCGTCAGGGGATTTTATAGGGAAGGAAAATACCTTGGTAGTGGGTGACATTACGTCGTCCTCTACGGGCACTCCTGCGGCCTCTAAGACTCGACAGAGTGGGTCTCTTGAGTCCGCTCTGACTCTTCTAATGTACTGATCTGAGTATCTAGGATGGATACCAGAAGCAGAATCAACAAGCTGAGAAACAGTACCGGAAGGCTTAACAGCAGTAATGGCGGTAGACACATTAATATCAAGACGTTTCGCCCATTCTGCATTAGTTTTAATCGCTTCTTCCTTGAGTTCAGTAAGCCAAGTCTTGAGAACACCTTTGTCTCTCCTTCCCGACAACGTCGGATGATCCATGATCCCTGTTAGGGATACCCCTAATAGTGCTTCTTCCTCAGTGTTGTTCTTCCACACCTTACGCAAGTAGCGGAAGTCTGTCAGGGTAGCCTGAAGAGTCCCAAGGATAGCCGCAGCACGTACTTTTCGTTTGAGGTCTGACAAAGTATCGGATGCCCTGACAACAACTTCTGATAGATTGCAGAACTGATAGGGCCTGAGGATGATTTCGCTACATGGATTAGTTCCAAAATCATAGGTAGCATCTCGTCGGTCGTTCTTTGCAGCTTGCTTTTGACTTGCGACTCTAGAGAACATACCTCGCTCTCCGGAGCGGGACTCGTATAGACTTTTCCACTCATTTAAAAACGCCTCAAAATCTGGCTTCTCTGTGTAACATGCGCTATTGTTGGCTAGGCCACGCTGAGGATTGTCCTGCCACCATTGGCCTGACTTGCATCGTCGGAGTCTATCGTCAGTGAGGTTAGACAAACTGATGAGAGCGCTTCTGCGTACTCCCCCGACAACGACGATCTGTGCAATCTTACAGCAGAGATCGTGACATTCGATTGAGGAGAGTTTACGTCCATGAGCCTCCCGAAAGATGTCAACGGTGAAGTTAAACAGATCGACAAGAGGTTCTGGACCAGATGCTCTACCGCCGAAGGTCTTAAGGGTTGCGCCTGCAGGTCGTACTCCAGATACGTCCCACTTTGGAAGCTGACCCGAATAGAGCAAGCTAATAAGTTCTCTGTATGCTTTAGCCCAGCCAATTTTAGAATCGGCGACGTGTATAACGGTATCGGTGTCATGAAATTCCTCCGCTACTTCTGGTAGCTTGCTGATGTATTGACGTTCGACACTGAAGCCTACGCCTGTACCGCACATCAGGACGTACATCATTTCGTCAAACGCTTTGGGGTGGTCGATAGGCAAGTAGGAGCAGTTAAACCCAGCGACATTGTCACGGTCCAGTGCTTCTCCTGCAGTCATAAGTGCCCGCATGGAGGGCATGACATCTAAGCTATGGATGTCAGAAAAGATGCCATTAGCTTCCTCAAGAGTCAGTCTACCTTTCTCTATCCAGAAGTTTAGGTATCTGTCGATTGTTTCTTCCCAAGTCTCCCGTCGCTGTTCCTCTGGTAGGTAACGGGCGTACCGTGACTTGTGAATGTACTGTTGATATGCGTCCATTAATTTTCCTCTTCAAAATATCTTTTGCAAAACACTTCCGTTACTTCTTCGTCTCCACATATTAACGCACCGTAGAAAGGAACACACTTATTTTTTGTGTACGTATACGAACCGTATTCAGCACAGATCCTTGTGTCAGGCTCAGTAACACATCCAGACAGGAGAAGCAGCAGAAGTAGTCGTTTCACTGGTTTATCTCCTTAATAAGCCTGTCGATGTACCAACGGCACTTGCGTAGGTCCTCCACGGGCTTGCCTTTGTAGTCATAGCGCCAGAGGTACTTCAGTGCGTTACCCTTGAGATAACCGTTGAACTCCTGTTCAGGCATGGACGCTTTGATTGCTTCGATGGCTTCGATTGCTCCCTTGTTGTAGTGGTCAGGTTGCTCCACAGGGTCTACCTTCTTCTGCTTCTTCAGTATAGAAATACCGTCCCACTCAGCAGGAGTCGCGTCATCAATACTCATTCTCTTCCTCCTCTAGCTCTTGTTCAAACACATCCAGTCTGTTGATTAGCTTGTCCTCAAACCTTTCCAGTATCTGCTCTGAGGTTATCTGTAGGGCCTCCAGTAGGTCGTCTGGGTCAAAGGTTTTCAAGAGGCGTTCCTTAACTTCCTCTAGTGTTAGCGACATGGTCAATCAACTCCTGTAGTGTCTCTATAGTATACCATAAAATGTTCTCTTTGTCACACCATTCTGACATAGTCATTTTAGCCCCCTTGCGTATCTTCTTGTTGGGTTGCATCAGTACGAAGACAAGCTCTTGTCCTGCTGGCAGACTATCTCTGATGCTGGTGTACTTCTTAGTGTCTCCGTCTCTAAAGTACCCCTTACACTCCACGAGAACACCAGAGGCGCTGTGAACAAAATCAGGACGATAACTGCGCTGAATGGTGTAGGGGACGGTGAACGGCTCATAATCAAAACCCTTTAGTAGTTTAGAAACGTCTTCTTCAAATGTGCTACGAAAGCGTGATTTCCGGGACCTTCGGCTCATTGATAACCTCCGTTAAATATCTTGGACCTGAGGAGTAGGCGAAGGCGCGAACGGTAGGCCAACATACCTTTTTGTAGGAACAGTAGGAGCATCCGACGGCGAGTTTCTGGTTCCCACTCTTTCCATCGTCGATAGTGCCGTAGCATACGTCGGGCGGGGTTGGATGCTCCACTAGCTTTTTTACGTGGTCAATGCGCTCCGTGATGTCATAGCTGATAAGATCATAGACAGGAGCCTGAGTGTCGTCCTGATCGTACATGAGGTACGTCAGGTGTCCATTCTGCTTGTCCATGGCTAACCATCCAAATTTAGAAGCACCTTCTGAATATGCGTATCCTTTAATTTGAGCCACGTAGCCAAATGGGTCGTCATAAGCCAGTGTACCATCTTTGAATTTCCTAAACCCATAAGTTGACACACTCTTAACGTCAGTAACAATACCGTTGATTTTACAGTCCATCGAACCTGTAATACCGTTAACTTCACACTTTTTCTGTTCATCCGTTACCTCATGACCTGCGGCTCTAGTTAGAAACAGTAGCATCTCCTCAATGAGGTGGCCGTAGAGGAACTTGACATAGGTGTGACCCTGTATGTCGTCGGACTTCTCTACGTCATTGTAGACGTTCCACAGATACCGGTCCTCGCGCCCAATGTTGGACATGCGTAGCTTGCGGTTGTCGCTTCGCTTCTCACCAAACTCCTTACGCATGAGGTCCTTGACGTTCTCGCCGAATAGCTCGATGTGTGACTCTAGGTCCACTCCTTCTGCTACTTCTTTCGTCTCCATCAGTTTGTAGATGTCGTCTACCAACGTGTACACGCTTTTCATACGTTTCCCTCAGTGAGTCTCTGCCCACGTTGTTCCAACTTTGTATTCTCCGTCAAGGGGACATCGGAGGTTGAACTCCACACCTGCCGCCTTGAGGCACTCCACTGCGAGCCAGCCATACTTCTCTGCTTGGTCTGCAGCCACCTCCGATTGTACTTCGTCATGTATGTTACCTATGAATTTATAGTCAAGTTTC
>Ga0213858_10000099_pt1 | contig 36744 bp, 57 predicted proteins | sample PICome_FD_160122 | JGI IMG/M metagenome (GOLD analysis project Ga0213858, IMG submission 160122) | Coastal seawater microbial communities near Pivers Island, North Carolina, United States - PICO245 | ecosystem: Environmental > Aquatic > Marine > Coastal | place: USA: North Carolina | collected... | reverse complement strand
TAGCTGATGCTGGGTATGGTAGAGAATTTGCTTATAATGCTAAGCTATATGCCCCTAAAGTATTAGCACAAAGACTAAAAGCAGATATAGCAGAATTGGCTAATATCGAAAACCCACAAACTAGGAGCGAGATTGCTAGAAACAAGACTAGAGAGTATGCTAGTTACTTTGCTTACTATGGATTTACTCAAGCTATAGGAAAATACATCCCCGGTCTAAAAAGATTCTTCCAGTCGATGAACAAGGAAATCAAAGAAAAACCTTTGAAGGTTCTTGGTGTTGAAGCCTTGGGTGTAGGTGCTGAAACTGAAATCGCTGCAAGGGGTGGTAGTGAGTTACAACAAGCTGGTGGAGGTGTAGCTACTCAAGTACTTACACCCATGGCGATTACTAAATTTTTAATTGAGCCAAACAATGCAAAAGTTTTAAAGCTAGACCCAAGTAATGCAGCCCTAATAGAAAAATACAAACAAGTCGATTGGAATAGAGCTGCGAGCTATATACAAGATATTGTAGACAATCCAAAAGCTGCCGCGGCTAAGATAGATGAAGTTTTAGAAAATCCATTTGAGTCAATATTTGAAGATATACCCGCTGAAATACTTGCGGGAGACAAAGGCCTCACCTACTTGGAAAAAATTATAGCACAAAGAAGTGCGGGTAAGATTGATTTAAATGAAAGAGATATCAACTATTTAAATGAATTAGCTGGTACTCTTAGAAATGCAAGTAAGGTAGATAATGTTGTTGACTTAATTAGGTTCGAGAAAGAAAGAGCTCAAAAGAATATAGATACTATTCTAAGTCTAAATACAAAAAGAAATCTAGACCAAGTTACTGCACTTAAGAAAGGTCAAGCAACTGGTGAAGAATATAATAATGCTATATTTAATGCAATCAATGAATCTAAAGTTGATTACAATGTTTGGTTAGAATCCTTGTGGAGCTCTCCGAACTTAAATCTAGCTCAAACTCTTTCACCTCAAAATGTATCTAAGACAAAGCAAGTATTTAAGAATTTAAGAGCTAACAAGTTTGAGAATATCAACATGGATGATATTCCAGAGGAGGCAGTTAAGATTTTAGGTGGTGATAAAATGCCACAAACTGTTGGTGAGCTTCATGCTTTGTATTCTAAACTTGGCGAGATTGGTGACTTAGCTAGACGAGAGGGTAACTCAACCCTAAGTCAAACTACCACAGCAATCAGAAAAGCTATATTAGATGACATGGATAAAATCCCCGGAGCTGGGGTTGCCCTTAAGAGAGCTATAAATGCTTCTAGGATTGGATACAAAACATTTGATGGTGGGTTCGCTGGTAGTTTGCTAGATAAAGGTAATGTAAGACCACAAACTAGTTTCGACAAAGTTTTTAGTGATTACACCGATGGCAAGATAGATTTCCAAGAAGCTATAAAGGCCGCTAAAGCTGGTGAATTAGTTAGTTACAAGGATACATTTAGGGTACCAGCTGTTATTGGTGCTTATTCTGAACATATTAAGAACTTATTTGTTCAAGAGGCCACAAGGAATGTAGATGGTGTAAGAGTAATTGATAAAGATTTAGCAGAATCCTTTTTCAACAAACATGCACCTACATTAGATTTGCCTGAGTTCAAAGGTTTGAAGCTACAACTTAGAACATCTGTAAATGCGACAGATGCACTAAGACCTCAAGCAGATGATATATTAGAAACAGCTACATCACAATTTGGCACAAAAAGCCAAGCAGCGGCCAACTTATTCTTTAATGCACCTGTCAAAGATAGAATGTCAAAGATATTATTTGCAGGAGACCCCAAAATGCAAGTCAAGCAATTGATGGATTTAATTAAGGCTACACCTGATGCTTCTTTTGAAAAACTTGGTGTTACTAGAGGTGATGTTCTACAAGGTGTAAAAGATTCTGTATATGATACTCTTGTTAGTATTGGTACTGCAAAAACTGATTTTAAATTATCTACTATTGATGACTTACTAAAAGACAAATCAGTATACCAAGGCCTAAGACAAATATTCAATCCTGGGGAATTACAAAGATTAAAGAAGTTTACTGAAACTGTGAAGGCCTTCAATCTTTATAAGGGGAGAAAAGGTAGCCTTGATGAGTTGTCTAACTTAACCTTAGGTGAGCAAATGATGGCTATTTTGAATGGTGCCGCATTTGGTAAAGCAATCCCCGGAGCTGCTTCTTTGCAAGCTGTTTCATTTGCAAAGAGAAAAACTCTTGAAGTTCTATCCGACATGAAGAAGGGTGAGCTGGATAGAATCCTTGGTGATGCTATGAGAGACCCTAAGTTGTACAAGTTATTATTTGAAACACCTGTTGAGAAAGCTCAAAGTGCAATGTACCTTCGCAAATACTTACTTACTAGAGGTATTGATGTGGCAGCAGATAGTCAAACCGAAGAATACAAAAAAGAAGCAGAAGAGTTAAGAGCTAGAGATGGAAATATTATAACTAATTTCATTAATGGTGTTCGACAAAGGGAGCTAGAAAGTTTAAGTGCTTTGCAGCAAAGTGCTATGATAACACAAAACCCTACTGCTTTACTAGATGTATTAGACCTAGATGAGCAATCAGTTATAGCTCAATCATTGATTGATAGTATAAGAGCACCTATACAAGAGGGTGTAAGCCAAGGCATGGATGTCATGAGAAATGCCCCGGCACCTAATGACTTTGGTACTATACCTAATGGTAATACTCTAAGAAGCCTAGAAGGTATGAAATAAAAAAAACTCCTACTACCAGCAAATACTAAATGGTAATAGGAGCTTCCTTTATTTATGAACGAGCAGATAATGGAAATTTTTTCCTACGCTAATCTTTCTTTGAGTTTTTTCTTTTGCTCTTGAAGAGCTTTCCTTTTCTCTTGTAGGTGTTCTATTTGGTATGAGATTTGCCTAGACTCATCTCGAATCAAGTTTATTTTAACTTGTAATCTTTCTTGCTCTAGAATTTCTGGTAGTGGTTGCATGATTTAATCTTGGTTTATTGTTTTTATTGTGTCAATTGTTTTTTAAAAAAATGGTGACATAGGCGGCGAAAGGGAATATAAACAAAAAAAACCCACCATCGTCTTAATAGATGGACTACCTATGTCAAATTAATCTCAGTAAAATAAACCTTTGGTATGATAGAACTTGAAGTTCCCCTTAATATCTCTTTCTCCTTCTCGATTCTTTGCTATATTGTATTTCATATTAATAAAAGCCCCATTGGAGTCAACATTTTTTGATGCTTCTATGTCATTATTCGCTGGCCACATGAGTATAATAACATCTGCATCGTTCTCTATGTCCCCGGAATCCTTTAAATCATATATAGCTAGGCCACCTTCTCTCTTAGCACCTTCTCTATTAACTTGGCTCAATAGCAAAATACCTATGTTTAGCTCAAGTGCTAGTTGCTTGATTCTATGAGATATGTCTGCTACAGCATCATTCTTAGACATATTTTTGTTCTCCCAAGGTATGAGTTGCAAATAATCTATAACTAAAAGTTTTACACCATGTCTCCTAACCATAGTTCTAGCATAAGAACATAGCTCACTTACATTCTTTACATGATGTATTGAGTACAATGGAAACTCTTTGAGTTGCTCACAGCCTTCTCTTACCCTAGACATAGCTTTGTCATTTATGACTCTATCCTTGATTTGCTTGAGGTTGGCTTGTGATTTTATGGTAAGCATTCTTTTGGCCACTTGTTTTTGCGGCATTTCTAAGCTAAATATACCACATGATATATTATCTTTCATAGCTGCTCTTGTGACAATATTGAGTGCTAATTGTGACTTTCCACATGATGTAGGTGCTGAAATTACAACAACCTCCCCAAGGCCTACACCATTTGCCCCTAGACGCTCGTCTAAGTGGTCTATATGGGTCTTTATGGACTCTTCCTTATATGTACCATCTAATTGAGATTCAATCTCTTCCTCAAGCAATTCTACGCTGTTTCTGAGGCTCATGTCTTGGCTAGAGCCAAGCTCTATTGACATAAGTCCATCTTCTATAGAAGACCTAATATCGTCCGGGCTTTTGCATTCATCTTCGGCATTTTCTAATGCAACCTTACAAGTTCTAATAAGCCTTCTGAGGTTGGACTTTTCTTTGATAATATTAACCAAAGAAAGACTTTGCAATGGTGAAGCAGCTTTGTCCATGAGCTCTACAATATCTAATGCAGAACCCACCTCATCTAATTCTGATTTTTTCTTGAGCTCTTCGATTAATGTAATTTCCGAAAGCTCTTGGCCATTTAGTGCAATAGATGCAATACTTTTGTATATAAGCTGGTGCTTATATAGATAGAAATCTTCAGCCTCTAGCTTAGTGGCTATACTATCGTAAAAATCTGAGTTACCATCTCTAAGGCAAGTAGCTAAAACCCTTTCTTCGGCATCAAGGTTCGTTGGTATCTTCCCCGTCTCTTCGTTGTTTAAAATCACTTATTTGTTCCATCATCGCACCAAGGCATTGGCCTAGGTACTTTATTTGTTTTCTTTTTTCACTTATTTCTGTTGAGTCACGAAGCTCCTCTTGGAGATATATTGCTAACTCAACACCATCACTTAGGGTGTTAATAATATCTTTAGGCATAGAATATTAATATAACATTTAGGTAAATACTTACCTTAAAATATCGTCTAATTCCCTAGGTAATTTACCATCTTCAATAGCATGTAAAGTCCAAAGCCAACATGACATATTCCAAAGAACTGCACCAAAATGGTCTTCGTCTACTTTACCATCTCTACAAGCCATTAAATGCCTATAAGCAGCATCGCAATACCTAGATGTTGGTATACCTTTTCTCCAATTGTCAGGCCCATACTTAGATGCCCCATCTTCAAATCTTTTTGCCACGGCCGTAATAGCACATGTTGGTATCATACTAGGAACTCCCTTACCTTGCATGGCATCTCGAACTGCCCCCGTAGAGAAGGCAGTTCTAGACCCACTATCAGGCAATGATTGTTTTTCTTTGCCTAGATTTTGCATTAGAATGGCATTGGTTCATCGTTATCCGATTCTTTAGCTTTCAAGCTACCACCATTAACCTTTCTAGGTTGAACAGCAAGTGAATAATACTTGCCGGCTTTTTCGCTGTTTTTCAGCCAAGCAGATAGTTCGTATTCCTTACCATCTACATTAACTGGGCCACGCAGGTCGGGCTGTCGTTCATTTTGTTTTTCATTTTTGAACAACGCTCCTTTGTTTGAGTTATCGTATGACATAAATTTTATTCTCCAATTAAATTAAACCTTCATCTTCAACTATAGCTTTTTTAGCTCTAGATGTTTTACCATGTGTATTCGTTGCATCTGGGTCAAGTGATGAATCCGAAATTGCCAAAAGATTTCCTAAAGCATACTTACCTGCATAGCTACTAGCAGAGCCTGACATTTGTGGTTCTTGTAAACCCTTCTGTGTCAACGGCTCACGAGCATATGCTGATGCTGATATTTGTTCACTTGTTTCACAATCTACTAGTGATGCTGTGGATTTTATGTATTGCCATGTGCCAATAATCTCAGCTTGGTCAGATACAATTAACACACAATTGAACTCTTCGCAGATTGGTTTTGTATCTGCAATAATACCTTCCTTTGTTCGATAGCCATAGCCACCAAACTTGTTTATATTGTCTTTATTGGATACAACCTTTGATTGTATCTTTGATAATTTATTAAGTATATTTTTCATTATTTTTTTATTAACTTTTTATATATTTCAGTTCGCTGCTTTGTGTTTTCACACTTAGCGATTTCGTCCCTATTACCACCTAATTTGAATAGTATGTCAAGTTGAATATCTTTATTTAGCGAATTAAATCTTTTGTAAAGTTGTCTAAAGCCAACTGGGTGTATTAATTTTGTATCTTCTTTGTCTAGGTAATCAGCTATATTTCTAAGAACATGCGATAGTTCTGATTTGGCCGCTTCCTTTGAGCACCTCTTGAAAGCATTTTCTATCTTACCTAGAAACATATTGCCATCGTAGGATACAACACCTCTAACTTGGCCATTAGTGTGGCAATGGTCTACAACCCAGGACTTGGCCTTGTAATTAAGTAAAGGGCAAACTTGGGGTTCATTTTCAATCCTCCATTTTTGCAGCTTGTTCTGAGGTAGATAGTTCATTTATTTCTATTACTTTGATATATGGTTTCTTTTTTAAAAATGTTTGTAAAACAGATTTCTTATCATTCCCCCACTTGATAGTATACCCAGTGTAATCCGGGTGCATGTCACTATGCTTATATATTATTTCGTATCTCCAAGCCATTATGGTATTAGTTTTTTTAATGGGAATAATATTCCTTTACTTGTATTATTGTCACCTCCAAGAACATCTCTTGATGTTCCTATCATAGGCCTAACTAGTTCTTTAAGTTTTTCGGTTGGGTAAAACACAACTAAATCCTCTACCACAAAACAATAAAAATCTGATTGTGTTTTGGCTATGCCGCTTGGCTTACCCCTTGAATGGTATTCAATAAATATATTGCCAGTTTCTTTGGCCTTGAGGTCTTTCTTCACCTCAACCTTTTTACCTTTGAGCATTTCGCCAACCTCTTTTTCGGCAACTTGACCCACCTCTAGGTCATATTTAAAATCATTGCAGTATTCCATCTCTTATCTCCTTGAATACTTTATGGCTATTGGCCATGAGTTCCCTTGTGCTTTTACCTCTCTTAAGCTCTACTAAGTAATGCTTTATATATCGAAAGTAAGGCTCATAATCTTGTTTTAAAAACTGGGATTCAAGTATAGCTCTTAATGAGTGCCATTCTCCATCTGTGAGCTCTTCATCGAAACCAAAATCTAATTTAGCTTGTATATTTACTGAGCTTCTTCTTGTTATATCTGCTGAATCATATTTAGCCATGTTATTTCTTTTTCTTCTTGGGTTTTAATATTCTTTCTTGCCAATAAATCTTGGCCGCTAGTTTAGCACCTTGTAAATAATAATCAAACTCTTCTTGAGTCCATACCCTATGGTAGTGTTCTGCTGTGTTTGTACAAATGCAAACAGAACGAATCTCAGGGAAATAATTTAGCTCTAGCTTTTTTGCAAGCATGACACTTTCAATTGCTAATTGTTTACAATCTTTTCCATAGAACTTTCCTTTACCATCGCAGCTCCTACACTTGTAATCAGCCATGAAAACTTTCTTGTTTTTATCTAGGCCAATAAAATCAATACTACCAGCGATTTTAAATCTAGAATCCGAAACAATATATTCACAATCAACTACATCGACATCGTTTTCTTCTACCCATGAAATAAAAGGTTTTGCCCAATCGTCATAAGGGTGAGCACCATCGTCACCATCTAATAATAATTCTTCTATCCTTTTGTGGACGGCCGTTCCAAACTCGCTGCTTGGAATCATTTCGCCCGTAAATGGGTGCTCCCGGAATCCATATGTCATTTCCTTCAAGGTCATGTAATTCAAGCTAGGGTTCTCTCTAGCCAATCTTGTTATTTCCCTTAAAGTATAAATGTTATCTAAAAAATCGTCTTTAACTATTCCTAGAACTGTTGTTACTGATGGCCAAGCTCTTCCATGTTTTCTAGCTTGTGGTGCCGTTTCGATGTGGGGTAAGAATTTAGGGTCTTTGGAAGAAGTGTAGAAATGTGCCATAAAAAAGTTTCACACATCTTCTATAGACATGTGAAACTTGTCAAATGAAAAACACGAATTAGTGTATTATGGTATTTTATCCCACTTTCTTAATTCGCCACAACCTTCATCTTTTAGTAGGCCTAGCAGCCTAAAGGTCATTACAGCATCTCTGCCTTCTTTCATTTTCTTTCTATTAGCTTGTACTCTCTCGAATACCTCCTCAAACTTTTCAATCGTTTGTGAAGAGTGCGATACATCGCTTGTTGTGGATTCATCAATAAAGGCCATTAAAAATTGGGGTTTATGGTTAGGTTATATTTATCTATTCCTTCATACTGAAAATCATTGTTGTCTACCATGTCATATGCTTCATCTAATGTTTTAGCTTTTACCACATATCTTTCGATGACCTCAAATTCAGTAAGAACTTGCTTGGGCTGCGTTTTGGGCTGCGTTGTATCTTTTGGCATTACAATTCCTCCCAATCCATCAAGGGTTCAATAGCTTCCCTGATGCAAGTGGATTCATCTCCATGAGATACTTGTGATTGTATTAAACCATCTTTTATAACCTCAACTAAAAGAGTAGAACCATTTTCATCTTTAACATAATTAAATGATAATTTATGGGCAGCGATGAATTTTAATATATCGTCACCATTCCTTGGAGGAAAGGGTGCCGGAATCCTGGGAGTGTAGTAATCCCCTTGTATTAAATCCCCTACATATTTATTTTCAATATTACCAAAATCAGTTCTTACAAGAACGATTTCCTCTTGTCCCATGGAATCAGCTGGCCCCTTGGGGTAGATGTGAAAATCTACGCTATTTGATTTTTTAGTATTGTTATTCATAATGATGGAATATTTTTTGCTACATTCATCGCCACAAAAATAATGACAAGTGCAGCATTTATCATAAAGTTTATAAAGTCCATGGTTAATTATTGTCCTCCATTTTTAAAACTGTTACTAAAGCATCTTGTAAACTAATATCACCTTGATTAGATAAGTGTACTAACTCCTCCCATCTTGTGACATATTTTTTATTTGTAAAATGGTCATTCATACCACTCATGACCATTGTGTATTCGCCATTATTTAGGCCAACTTTCCTAGCTTGCAGCTTGATTGAATCCTCAAACATCTATCACCTCACTTTCAAAATAAGGTAAAGGTGAAAAGAACTCATCGAATCCATGTAAGGCCAGCCTTGCAGCTTTTACAACCTCGATTATCCTTAGAGCTTCTTGAGAGCGGCCGCCTATGTGCCAATCATTAATATCTTTGACATCTCTGCCAAGTATTTCGCCTAGATAAGATTTACCATTTTTCCAATTGTAAATCGTTACAGTTTCGACATCACCACTTTGTGGGTCATGAATCTCTAAATGCCATTCAGCATCAGTTTTATATTCATCTCCCCTGGTTGGTTCTCCGAATAGTCTAACAAGCGTTTTATAGCTGCAAACTAGATTGCCTTTAAAGCAAGTGCCACATATGTTTATGTGTTTTTGGTTATGTGTTAATATATTCATTTTAATTTATTTCAATTTTTTCTTGAGCTTCCATGAGCATAGAATCTCTTTCTTCACTTGTAAAGAAATTATTTATAAGTTTTTCGGCCTCAATACCTTCAAAAACTTTGTTTTCATCGTCACCCCAATATACATCACAGCATGTGATTTCTTGGTTTTCTACGATTAATTCACTTTCGTTTCTTGATATGGTTGAACCCCAATATTCAAAATGCTCTACACTATGTTCTTGATGCACATCACTTTCCACAGTTATTACTGCAAAGCATTCGTTGCCATCTAAATCGTAGAACTCTCTCTCGATTTCGGCGGCTTGTCTTGTTTCATTTTGTTCTTGACACATAATTTATTATGAGTATAATTGGTTAAAAATTCGTTTAAGATAACAAAGAAGGAATCATAAAAAGAGTCAGCTTCTGGTTTGTTTCGATGTGCATTTAACTATCTTGGTTAATATAATTAAATATATGTGCAATCACCTCAACAGTCCAACCATCACCTAATAAATCTTGAGCTTGGTTATATGAGACACTTGAGGTGTATCCAATAGGAACTGTTTGACCTTTCTCTAATTCTTCCCTTGTTAAATATCTACAAAAATCTTCACATTCTATTAGGCCACTATTTGGGCTTCTATCTTGTTTTCTTGTGATGCAACCAATTTTTGCTGCATTAGTGATATTGTTACATGCTTTTATTGAGTTCGCCTTGTTACCTTCTCCATTGCTCCACATTTTAATTCTTGAAGGTGTTGGATTAAGTTTATAGGTTTTAGCTATCTCATGATTCCTTTCTTTGAAATCTTGAAAGTTTACATTTCTATCAATAGGTGCAGCTACATTAGGAATATTAGTCCAATAGATTCGATATCTATTTTGATATGAAACTAGATTAGAATTAATGTGAATACCTTTGACTCCAAGATATTCATTTAATTCTTCTTCACATGATTTTTTCATTCTTACATTTTCAAGTAAGAAATATTTAGGCTTTAGTTCTTTTAGCAATCTTAGGTATTCGTAAAACAAAGAACTGCGAGAACCTTCAAGGCCTTTTCTATCTTTATTTAGAATACTAAAATCTTGGCAAGGGCTGCCACCTATAAGTAAATCAATCTTTGGAAAATCACTAGCATTTAGCTTTGTGACATCTCCAACATGGATTGTATTAGGGAAATTAGCTTTTGTTACTTTTATAGCAATTGGCTTGATTTCACTAGCATAGTAATTTTCGTAGTCGATGTTTGCTCTTTTGAGGGCCAGCTGGCCACATGACATTCCATCGAATAGGGATAGTACATTATTAAGTTTTTTGTTCATGATTTAAAAAATATTATTTAGCTTTTCGCATGTCAATAGTTAATTTAGCTTTTTTTATTAGATAAAATAAATTAGCTTTTAGGATAAAATAAATTAGCTTTTCAAGAAAAGCAGCGAGCGGCCTTTTGATTGTGGCCGTTGTGGCCTTTGTTCCCTAGTTGTGGCCGTCAGGGTGCCAGCTTCCGGGGGAAAATCCCGGAAACCATGCTGGCCTTTTGAGCAGTCGAGCAGTCGAGCAGTCAATTATTCCTTGGATTAAAATTATTTAGCTATTTGGATTCCTAATCTAATGTATTTGATTGCTTCGTATAATTCCCTTTTTGAAACATAGCCATCTGTGATTTGTTTCATGGCACCGCTTTCATTATATACTTGCGATAATTGATATCCCCCATAAGCCCCATCTAAACAATAACATCCTTTGTTCCATGTTCCAATTTTGGTTTTTGAATCATAGGTGATTGCTTCGATTGGATTATTTGTTTGATTATTCAAGTGCCTTACTTGTTCGTCTAATATTTTTTTTGTAATATTCATGATGTTTTTAATTTAATATTTTATTTTTTAATTAATTTGCTTATTGCATTAGCCATACTATTGGCCACTACATTTATTATTTCATTTTTTTCAAAATTCCACAAACGAAAATTGTAAAGTGGATTTAAATTCATGGCCTTTTTATTGCTTTTCTTTACATAAGAATATCCATTTTGATGGAATTTTTCACCTATTTTTAAAGTGCTAAAATAAGTGGAATAAGATTTATTTATAGATTTATTTTTCATAATGTTTTTAATTTAATTTAATTTATAAAAATTTAATAAAGGCCTTTAGTAAAGATTAAAAAAGGCCTCGATAAATCTTTATGATTTATTTAAGATTTCCATGATTGGCTTATCATTTTGCCAAATGCAATCTTGAATTATTTCATGAAAATAATCAAAAACATCATGGTAGTTGAATAATTCAAACATTGTTCCAATTTGGTTATAATCCCATTCCCATACATTAGCAGGCCATTTTTCTAAATCATTTGGATAAAAAGAAAAAAATCCATCATAAGAGGTGAATCGTTTTTTAATCATTTCTTTAAAATCATCTGCGTAGTCTCGCATGATTATTTTATGTAATTTGATTAAATCATATGTATCTAAGGAACAAAATATTCTATCGCTGAGAAAATTATATTCTTTAGGTGAATCTAATTCCACAAATACAAGTGAATTAAATTTCTCATCTAATTCATTTTGCAAAATATTCATGTATTCAATTACATACATTTGGCAGACTTGCTTTCTATAATCACTTTCATCTAAATTATTTTCCAATATTTGATAAAGATTATCCTTCTCAGTTTCATCTAAATTATTTTCCTCTGCTAAATGTTCCACTTCCATTTCTATTATATTAGTTGCAAGTGAATCATATGATTCATAAAATCCATAAAAAGGAATCGTTGTTTCATGTTTTTCTAAGCATGTTTTTTCTTTATTTTCTATTTTTGTTTCCATTGTTTTTTTCTTTTTTTAATTGGTTATAAATTGAACATGGAATATTAGACCATGTATTATTTTTTATTATCCATCCTAAATCTAAAATTAAGGGGATTAAATCCTTGTCGCAGATATATGTATTCATTTTTATTATTTTGTTTGAAATTCAAATGAATAAGATTTGTCTAAATATCCTAATTGATTTTGAATATTGGCCAATCTTTTTAATTGGTAGACATGATATGTTCCATTTAATTTTGGAAGCAATCTTTTCCTTTTCATGAAATCCATTGCATTTTGGCAATCGGAATAATAAAAATCATTGGCGTTGCAATAATCATGATACTTTTCCATGTATGGATAATAAGCTTTGTTTGGATTTGTTTTATTAATCCCACAAAGCATTAGAGCACTTTGAATTGTTACAAGTGCAAGTGAATCTATCTCATCAATAAAAAGCTGGTGGCCTTCGCCAGCAACTTGGATTTTGTTTTTTTGTTCAATAATTTTTTCCATGTTTTTATTTAAAAATTTTAGAAATTAAATGTCAATAAAATTAGCTATAAAAATTAGCTAATAAATTTAGCTATTTGAGCAGCTCAAACGGCCGCTTGAAAAATGGCCTCGCAAGCTTTCCCCAGTTTTTGGCCATATAAAAAAGGGGGAATAAATCCCCCTTGCATTTTCTTTTATAGCATCACCCATATTCTAGAATCATTAAATTTATTTTCTACAAATACACTTTTAGGTGAAAATGATTTTACATAAAAAGGAAGCTTTTCCTCGATTGTTTCAATAGCATGAATTAAATTTTCATCACTAGTGGCTTTTACGATTAGCTTTAATTGTTCCAATCGCAATTTATGGTTTTCTATTTTTATTTCGTTTTTCATATTTTTTTTACATGGTTAAATATTTTTCTTTTAAAAAGGAAATGCATGCATTTCTATCTTTAAACTCATATGTATCATTTAAAACAATACATGAAAATTTATTTGGCCTTTCATCTAATGCTTCAAAAAAGTGCCATAATGTATCATTACATATAATGGCCTTACATTTTCTTTTATGGTCTAAAAAAGTTGGAATCAATTCCAACTCGCTATAAGTTGAAAAATCATCATCTAATATTTCATGAGACTTTTCGAACATGGTTTTTGATATTTGTTTTGTATTCATAAATAATTAAATGAAAGGCCTTCCAAAAAATAGAAGGCCTTCTATTAATCATTAGTGGAATTGAACATTATGCTTATTCCATTTTTCAACTTCGTCGACTTTCCAATCATCTACGATTGCTCGACATGCAACTTTCCAAAAAGTGCAAAAAGATTCCATGTCTTTAAAATATTCATCATATACTACATTTTCATTAATGTCTCTTTTTACAAAATAGAAATAATTATATTCCTCGTTATCATTATTATCATTTTTTGAATTTGGTAAAAATAATATATAAGAATATTTATAATCATTTTCATAAGTTGGCAATTCCTCGCCAAACATAAATGAATCGCATAAATCATTTCCATAGGAAATATTTTCCCATTTCCTTTGAAAATGGTCTCTTTTATTTCCCCCTAATTTATAATTTTTTTCATGATATTCATTTATTTCATGCAATTGTTCAATTGCGTTTAAGTTAGATAATAAAACATCATTTGTTTCATGATGGTATAATGTTTGAACGCCTTCAAATTTTGAAAGTGTATTTTTGATTATGTTTTTATGTATTTTTTCCATGCTTTTTATATTGGTAAATTTTCCTTAAAAAATCAATAAAAAAAATCATTTATTTTCCCCCTAAAATCCCCCCATAAAAAGGCCTTAATATATGGCCTTTAGACATATTAGATTTTATGCAAAAATTATTTATTTTCATGAAAAAAATATGGTTTAAAACCAATGTTGGCCAAAAACTGGCCATGTATACATATGTTCACTATTTTTTTGAGCACTAGTATACAAATGTTCACTATTATTTAATGTTAATGAGACTCAATCTCAATAAGAGGGGGGTGGGGGTTAAAAATTAAATTTTGTAACAGTACATTGACTCATATAGTGGCCGTTAAAAAAAATTAGCTTTCAAGGGGTTTTTATGTTGACACCATTACTATTGAGACACAATCTCAATAATGTGCCAAAGGATAAAGATAAGTCTAAGTTAAATGCTGCTATTGAAGAAGCGATACAAGAGATATCGAAGGACAAGGAGTTACTAAAGGTTAAAAGTCTATCTAGGCACAAACCAGAGAAGGTTGCTAAGATATTGTACTTGTATAGTATTGGCAAAAGCCAAACTCATATAGTTAAGAAGTACAACATAGATAGGCATACTGTAATACAAGTGTTGGTAGACTACGCTGACCATTTGGGCAAGTTACGAGATGTAGCTGGCAAATTGGCGGCTAGGAACTATATGCAACTAAGTAGTCTAGAGGAGGACTTAATAGGCAAAGTTCGTGAGCGGCTAGAGAATGACCCGGAACTAGAGGTTAGCTTCAAGGACTTGAAGGAGTTGAGCATAGCTAAGAGTAATGCTTATAGGGAAACTATGACGGCTAGAGGTGAGGCTACCTCTATATCAGAAGAGCGGCAAATTGTAACACAACAAGATTACGAAGATACTTTGAAGGCAGCACAAGAACGATTGCAGAAACTCAAAGATAATGCAATAGATATAGATGTCGAAGATAGGTAAAGAATACGATGATTTGTTTGATAATGTAAAGGGCAACCTAGGTGAGCACTTTAGTAATTATATGTTTATAGTTATGGATGACAAGGGTAACTTGTTCTATGACTATAGTAATCATAGGGTAGGTAGAATGTTGATATACGAAACCCATGCCGATATGACTATGACTGCCTTAGATGGCTTAGAAATACAATGGCAAGAAGAGGAGGAGGATGATATAGATGGAACTGAAATTTAGTAATCATCCATTCTTGAAGCCACCTACCGATGAAGAGATAGTTCTTCTTGGTAAGAATGACCCATCGTTGCTAAAGGCATTGTATGAAAACCACGAGGGTAGAATCAAGGCCGCGGAAGAAGACCCTGTACGATATGGGTTTGATTTAGATGGTTGGGAGCGAATGAGAACAAGTCTCAATAAGTACAATGAGTGTTTAGTACTTGGGGGTAATCGTAGTGGTAAGACTACTGGATGTGCAAAAATGGTTATGCAATCCGTCATGGAAAGTAATAATGGTCATATTGTTTGTTTTTCTCAGAATGCTGATACTAGTGTAAAGATTCAACAAGCTGCAATTTGGGAGATGATGCCCAAAGAGTTCAAGAGAAAGACAAAGAGCATAGATGGGTATATTAACTTTTCTATGCAAAATGGATTTACTGGTAGTAGCTTTATTTTCCCTGATACTAAGACTAGGGTAGATTTCAAGACATATACTCAATATAGTAACAACCAAACTATCTTAGAAGGTTTTGAGTTTGGGTTCAAGGATTGCAAAGGTGTAAACCTAGGTGCATGGCTTGATGAGTACCTTGGTGATGCTTCATTGGTAAATACTCTTAGATTTAGATTAGCTACAAGGAACGCTAAGATGGTAATAGGTTTTACACCTATTGATGGTTATACACCATTTATTAGTGATTATTTAAAGGGTTCAGAAACAAAACAAACCAGAGGTGCTGAACTCCTTGGCAATAGGGAAGTACCTATAGAGCAATATAGCCCTGATAGAGATGCTGGAATTGTGTACTTACATTCTGACGAAAACCCATTTGGTGGTTATGATAGAATAGCAAAGGATTTGCGAGGAAGGCCGGAAGACGAAATACTTGTTCGTGCATATGGTGTACCTGTAAAATCCATGACATCATTGCTACCATTATTTAACACCGAAGTAAATGTACTATCTGAAAAAGAAAACCGATATAAAATGCGATTTCCAGATATTTCTGACAAAAGGAAATACAGCTGTTATCAAGTGGTTGACCCCGCAGGAGCAAGAAACTATGTATCAATTTGGGCTGCAGTTAATGATGAAGGTGAGGTCTATATCAGGAAAGAATTTCCTGACCGTAGTACATATGGAGAGTGGGCTGTCTTTGGAGAACCAAAGTGGCGATTTGGGCCAGCATCCAAAAAAATAGGTTACAATGTAGAAGGATATGTAGAGCTCTTCAAGGAAATAGAACAAGACTTAGGGATAGAGGTTGTTGAGCGTATAGGTGACTCTAGATACTTTGCGAGAGAAAATGAAAACAATGATGACTTGTTTACATCATTCTATGATTATGGAATGCACTTTGTGCCTAGTGATGGAAGACAAGAAGAAATAGGGATTAGTGCACTAGACGAATGGTTTAGTTACAACCCTAATGTAGACATAGATGAGGCCAATAGGCCGCTATGCTATATACACGAGGATTGTGGAAATCTCATAGATAGTTTAATTAACTACAGTTCTAATGGAAAAAATGATGAACCACTAAAGGATTTCTTCGATGTAATTAGATATTTACGAATGTCTAATTCCGGGGAAGGCCCAGACCATATTGATGGTAGAAATCTATTAACAACTAATAATACAAAGGGAGGCTACTAATGCCAAAGAAGAAACTAAAAGATATTACAAATGAATACGGCATACCTTTCGAGGAAGGCCTAGAACTTGTCTTCAACAACCTAGATGAAGACATGGTTACCGGTAAGGGTGGAAACACTTGGATTAATGAAGATGGACAAAGGGTTCTTGAGGAGCTAGTACCAATGCCTGTTTTATATAGGGGAAAGGTAGTAGCACTACCCCCAAATCCTAGTTTTCTAACTGTGTACATCAAGGAAATAACACAAAAGATTCAAGCTAAAATACCTATGCGAGAAAAGCAATCCAAGTTTGCTAATAAGATAGTATATGTTGAATCCTATACAGAAGGCACAAAAGTAAAGTACAAATGGATACCTACACCTAAAAGAGGTTGATAGATATGATATTATAACTAAATATATATGGATAACGAAAAAACCTCAAAAGCTCTTACCTATGTTGGCAAAGAGCCAAGTGTTACAACTTTAAGAACGGCCTTCGACCAAACTACAACTGAATTAGAGAGTTACTTTGATTTATGTAGAAATAGTTACGATGATAGGCGAAATTGGTGGGCGGGTAAAACTCGTGACCATAGGAAGCATGGAGCTAATGCTTTTCCATGGGAAGGTGCTGCCGATATGGAAGCCCATACTATCGATGAGCGTATAACAAGATTAGTTTCTTTGTTTATGTCATCTCTAAGTAGAGCTAATGTAAAAGCATTCCCAGTTGAAGTAAATGATTTGCCTAGAGCTACTATGGTTTCCGATTTCTTGAAGTGGATGTCAACATCTGGTTATATTCCAAGATTCAAGAAAGAAATGGAACTAGGTGCTAACTACTTATTAGAAAGAGGTATTTTAGTTACTTATGTTGGTTGGCAAAGAGAAGATAGAAGTTATCTACAAAAATTAGATTTAAATCAAATAGCACAAATGTCACAAGAGGTGGCCGAAGCTATTATTGAAGGAGGAAACGATGATGAACTAGCTGTATTACTAGAATCCACATTTCCGGGAGTTATTAACAAAAGAGCTAAGAAAGCAATCAAAGAACTAAGAAAAGGTGGTACAGCGGAATTACCTATAGTTCGTAGGCAAGTAAATGCACCTGATGTAAAAACACTTGCACCTGATGGTGATTTCTTGTTCCCTAGTTATGTCACAGACCCACAAAGAGCACCATATTGCTTTTGGCGAACATTCTACACACCACAAGAGTTACAAAACAAAGTAGTAACCGATGGTTGGGATGAAGACTTTGTTGATTATGTTATAGAACATTTTCGTGGTGTTAATGTAGACTCTATAGAAAGAGATGCTACAAATCGAAGAAGTCATTTTGATTATGATGTCACGAATACAGCCGATGAGTTGGTTGAAATAGTCTATGGATACCAAAGATTAATCGATAAGGCCGATGGTTCAGAAGGCATTTATTGTACGGTATTCCATAGAGAATTTGATGGTAATGATGTAGCAAATGGCTATGCTAAGTTTGAGCTACTTAATGGATACGAAGATTATCCTGTAGTAGTTACAAAACTATCCGAAGATAGTAAGCGTTTGTACGATACTCAAACAATACCTGATATTCTTAGAGGTATACAAAATCAAGTAAAAGTAGAGCGTGATTCTAGAATAGATAGAAACTCACTAGCTACATTGCCTCCTATCATGCACCCAGTTGGACAAGCACCAACAGATTGGGGGCCGGGAAGAATGATACCTTATCGTAGAAAAGGTGACTTAGATTTTGCTCCTACACCACCAAGTCCTGTGGGTTCTATTGAGATGGAAAAAACTATGGAAGCTCAAGCCGATAGATTATGTGGCCTTGATGAAACTAGTCAAATATCTCAAATAAGAAAACAATTCTTAACTGATAAATTTTTAACACATTGTGCTGATGTACTAAAAATGTGCTACAAATGTTTTCAACGATTTGGCCCAGACGAAATATTCTTTAGGGTAACAGGTTCACCTGATGCTGGTGTATTTACAAAAGGCAACCCAGATGAAAACTTTGATATTGTAATTAACTACGATGTACTAAATACAGACCCAGAAGTTCAAGAGAAAAAGCTACAACAAATGGTAGCATTAACTCAACTTGATAGAAGTGGCCGTATTAACATTAATGCTTTGCTTGATTTGGCGGCATTTAGTATTGACCCTGTATTAGCTGATAGTGTATTACAACCACAACAAGTAGCTTCAGAACAAATTGTAAAACAAGTTACTGATGACCTAGCGAAGATATTCGCAGGTATTGAAATGCCAGCTAGACCTAATGGTGCACAAATTGCGATACAAACTATACAACAGTATGCTTCTCAGCCTGATGTTTCTGAGCGTTTGCAAACCGATGAATCCTTTGCAGGAAGACTCGAAAAGTATATGGGACAATACACATTCCAAATACAACAAGCAAGAAATGCACAAATCGGAAAGATTGGAACAAACCCAGCACAAATGGGTGGAGTTCAAACACAATCTATGGAGCAAGGAAGTTACTAGTATGAAGTTTTCAGATGTATTTAGTTCCTTGTTAGGCTTAAATCCCAAACAAGAGACTAGTGGTGATTTGCCTATGATTGGCTCACAACCAAAATACCAAGAGTCTAAACTTTCCCCGGAGATGGAAAGTTACATGCTAGGTATGCAAGAAAAAATTAGTAATATCCCAGAAGATGGTGACAAGAGAATGTATGAGGTAAATACAAGTATTGCACTAGACCCCAAGGAATATGTAGATGTCGTAAAGCCCCTAGAAGGTTTTCATGGCAAAGCAACAAGGCTCAAGAAATACAATCCTAGAACAGGTAAGTATGAGTTTGAGGAATACTTGACACTTGGTCATGGTGATTATGGTGAACATATCAAAGAAGGCGATACTATTACCGAAGAAGAAGCAGAACCAAAGTTGCTTGAAAATATTGCTAAAAGGCTTCCTGTTATTGAAAAGAACATTAAGGGTTTTGATAGTATGCCTAAATACCTAAGAGATAACATTGTTGGTTCTTGGTTTAGGGGTGGACTAAGTGGTAGCCCTAAAACAATCGGACTTATGAATGAAGGTAAGTTTGAGGAGGCATCCAAAGAGTTTTTAAAAAATGATGAGTACTTTGATGTAGTCGAGGAAGTCAAAAGAGCTAAGAAATTAGGCATTAAGACTGAAAAAGGCGGCGTTAAAACGAGAATGGAAAATATGGCTAATGCACTAAAGGATTATGCCGAACAATTAAAAAACACACCATCAGAATAACAACATGCCAAATCTACAAGAAGACCTAGAAGCACTAGGCAAACATGAGCATTTTGCTCGCTTTCTTAATGTTATAGAAAGCTTAAGAGAAGAAACAATCGAAGAACTACATAATTCTACTGTAGAAAATATACAACAAATATCTGGTAGAATTATTACCTATGACCAAATTTTGCAAATGTGCAATTGGAAGGAATTACAATATAAATTTTCTGAACGATTAAAATAAATTTTAACTATTGCTATATAGTTTATAATAAACACATCGCTACCGCTTAGCGTTAAAAAGCGTAAACATTATGTCAGATGAAATCCAAGCAGGAAACGCTGAACCTGCACAAAATACAGCGATACAGTCAAATATGTCACCAGCGGAATTTGTTTCTCGCCGGTTGGGTCAAAATACCAAAGACCCTTTAGTTGAAGCAAAAGAAGAAGTAGTCACTAACCAAGAGGAAGTCCAAGAGGAAGTTCAAGAGGTTTCTAGCGAAACTGAAGTTGCTGAACAATTAGAAGAATCGCAAGATTCTAATAATGTTCTTTCACAGTTAGATTTAGATGATATGTCGGAGGAAGACCTCCGGGAATTATCGGAAAAGCTAGGCTCAAGAGCTGTAGCTCGATTCGGTGAACTTACTGCCAAAAGAAAGGCGGCTGAGACACGATTACAAGAGTTAGAGTCAGAACTTAGTCGAAAGAATCCTCTCGAAAATACTCAAGAAGTAGCTAACAATCCTTACGATTCGGTGCAATCATTACCCGATTTGCAAGAAAAAGCTAAAGAAGTAAATCAAGTTATCGAGTGGGCAGAGGAGGTATTATTCAATTCCGATGGTTATTCTGCTGACGATGTAGTCACAGAAGTAGAAGGTCGACCGCTTACAAAAGCTGATGTTAGAAAAAGTTTATTAAATGGCCGTAAGGCTAGAGATAAATTCTTACCTGCACAGTTAGAGACTCTAAGAAAAATTGAGCATTCAAAGCAATTAAAAACTGCCTTTGACCAAAAAGCCAAAGAAGAATTAAAATGGCTTGAGGGAGAAGACAATGATATTCGTAATCGTTACGAAGCTATGGTGTCCGATGAAAGATTCTCAAAGTTAAATGAAACGGCAGACCCAGAGTTAAGGGCTCAACTTAATTACTTAATAGCACATGCTGCTAATAGTATTTATGGTAGAACACCCGTTAAAGGTAACTCTTCGTCACCTACCTTGAACCCTACTAACCTAGGAGCAAGTGGTTCATCTATATCTGAAAAACCTGTGGGAAAGTCTACCAAGGCACTTAAAGACCTTAGTCAACGATTTAGACAAAGTGGAAACAAAAGTGATTTCATTACTCTTAGAACTCTACAATTAAAAAATCGTTAATTATTAAAAATTATGTCATTCTCAGATACATTTACACCTAATGCTCCTTCAAGAGTAACAGGTCAAGGGTCGGCTATTTCTAATAGAGAAGATTTGACTGATGTTTTGTCAATTCTTGCTCCTGAAGAAACACCAATCCTTTCATCCGCTTCAAAAAGTGGTGCTAGTAGTACATTCGTAGAATGGACAGTCGACAAATTAGATGACCCAACAACAACTGGTGTCTCTGAAGGTGTTGATGTCCTTAATTTCTCCGATAAATTCGCTGGTCGTGCTCGCCTAGGTAACTATATCCAAAAGTTCCGTAAAGATTACATGGTTTCTGATTTACAAGAAGCTATTGATTCTGTAGGCCCAGCTAAAGTTGCTCAAGCAGAAGCTAAAGCAATTCGTGAGCTTAAAAGAAACATCGAAGCTGCTATTGCATCTAACAATGCTATGCAAGCTGAAAATGGTACTAACCAACCTTACCAAATGCAAGGTCTTGGTAAATGGCTTGCAACTGGTGCAACTGGTGATATTGCTGCAGATACTGATATCCCTGCAGACTATCGCACACCTGCTGCTAACAACCACACAACTGGAGATTTCACAGAGTCTAGCTTCAATGCTCAGATTTCTTCAATCTTCCGTCAAACTGGTAATGTAGACAACCTAATGCTTGTTGCTGACACTAACCTTCGCCGTGAAATCTCTGATTTCGCTCGCACAAGTGCTACAGCTGACAAGTCAGAGCGTACCTTCAATTTCGATGGTAATGCTGGTGAGATTAAATTCTCAGTTGATTTATATCAGTCTGACCATGGAGTTGTTTCTATCGTAAATGCTAACCCTGCATGTTTCTCAGCTGCTGGTGCCCAAGGTTCTACTGGTGCTGTTGGAGATGTTGGTTATATTATCAACCCTGAGTATGTTGGTGTTAATGAGTTAATCCCTATGGGTTCAACTCGTCTACCTAACTTAGGTGGTGGTGAGCGTGGATTCGTTGATTGTGCATTAACACTTGCAGTATATCACCCACAAGCTCATGGTAAAATAACAGACTTAAGTGCATAACCCGGAGGTAAATTATTATGTCAACATTAGCATTAAAAAAGATTGGAGATATCCAAACACTAGCTTTAGGTTATACACATGAAGCAACTATTGATATTGCAGCAGATGTACCAACTGGAGGTGTCTTAAATGTCACATCTGGAGGTTCACAACTTGCTGGAAAAATCGGTAAAGCATCTATCGTAGTAGACGAACAAGTACCAGCTACATCAACATCTGGCACTACATATACTGGTTATACAGTAATCGTAGGTGATGATGGAGATACAGATGGTTTAATCGCATCAGCAGAACTTTGTGTTGGGCAAACACCAGTTGAAGTAGGAACTATTCTTACTAACACAGGTGATGATGTGTACTTAGCACCTGCTATCGATAACCTCGATATTACATTCACCTCTGCAGGTGAAGCAGACGAAGCTCTCGCTGATGGCGGTAAGATTCGTGTTCTATTAGAATACTATCCAACTGCTGGAGATTTCTTCTCTAACTAATTAAATTCTTGGTATGGGGGCGAAAGCCCCCTACCTTTTATTTTTATGACTCAAATTATTACAAAATTACCTAGATACTCAGATGGAGAAATCAATCGTGAGTTTATGAAAGAAATCCTAACAGGATTTGAAAGAGAAAAGGCTACTGAGCATGAGCGTGTTGCCATTGCTAGAAAAGAAGCCAAAGAGCTTGCTGGGACTACACACCCTACATTGGGCAAACCTGTAGCTACTATGCCCGCTCGTGAGTTTTTTAGACTTACACAAAAGTATGGACACAAAGAAGTTCATTCTAAAGAATTTTTAAAATATTTTAACAAGAAGTTTTCTGACCTATCCCCAAATAAAGCCTAATGCAAGACAGAACATATTCAGATTTACAAAACTTAATTGAAGCCCTAGCCGGGGTTAGTTCATTTACCGAAGAAGAGGTAGTGAATATTCAATACTTTGTTAATAGAAGAATGTATGAAGCATACAACCGAAGCCCAGTTTGGAATAGATATTTGGTTGTATCAGAATTAAGAAAACTTGCATCAGCAAGCATTAGACTAAGTGGAAGAGCAAGCAATCGAACAAGTATCAATGGATACTATGAATTAATTGGTTCGCAAGCGGCCGATAGCACATTAACAGATTTAAATGTTTATAAAAAGATTGGTACAACAAATGTTTTCTTAGCTCAACAAAAATATACAGATGCAGGGCTTAGTATTACCGATGCAAATGGTAGATGGTCTGTAGGAGAAGGTACAGCGATAGAACAAAGTGATGGAACTTATACAACAAGTATTACACAAAGTAGTGCTACATATGATTCTAATGTTACACCTGAGAGTTCCTTAAATCAAGTTTCTTGGTATGACAAAGCGATTACTACTGCTGATTCAACACTTGTCGCTGATTTCAAAAACTTAATACCATTTGATGAGGCCAATAGAGAAAGCATCAATGACTTTATTAGAATCAATAGAAGCCAAGCATTCTTAAATTTATCTACTGTAGAGTATGATTTTTATGTAGATGAACAAGGTGCTAACTTATTGAATCCAATATCTAGTGCAACACCGGTAGATGGTGTATTTGTAACCTACAAGAAAAGATTATTTTCAGATGAAGTTCTATCCGAAGATAATCGGTCTGGTTTTAACACAAGTTCTACAAATATACCCGGTGAGTTTTTTAACTATTTGGCACATGCGGCATATTCAGATTTCCTAAGAATGGATGGCCAACATGGTAAGTCTATTAAAGAAAGTGAAATAGCAGATGAGTTTTTAGCACTAGAGCTAGAAAAAGTAGATTTAATGTCTAATAACAATACTATAAACCGCAAATTTTCAACCTATGTCAATCGCCAAAGCCGTTGACAACTAATATAAAATATACCTATGCCTAATTCATTTGTAACTAACTTGTACCCAAAACCAACTCCGGGAACAACCATGGAAACGATTGCTCTTGATAGCGATTCTACTCCTGAAGGTAAAACTACAACTTATAGCTCATTAACTAAATATATTGCTATGGATGTTCAAGATGCTGATGCACGAGTTCGCTTTGATGGAACAGCCGTTAGTCAGTCGACAGGCCATCGTTTATATGCTGGTCGCTCTTATACATTTAGTAAAGTAGCTTTAGAAAATGCTAGTTTTATTAGAGCTGGTAGTACTACATCTAATTTGTATTTAACTGAGTTTACTGATTAATCATGTCTTCAGAACATCTAGCATCTGCCGAAACAGAGTTGAAGGGAGAGCTTGGTGCTGCTTGGAATATATTATCAGGTGCCAATGCTAACTATACAGACTTAGGAATAGCTCGTAGATTCGGTGGTGCATCAGCTGCGTACTCATTGCGAGACATTGGTGCAATGAACGGCAGAGTTGTTAAAGTTCGTAGAGATGTAGATGGACAAGGTTCAGACCCAGAAGAAGACTTCTCAGCTAATCAAGTCCAAAGCGGTGCATTAGAAGATTGGGTAAATGGTAAACTAGAGAGTACGCTACCAGCAGATGTAGCAACAGCCGCAGCTGCTTACAGTCTTCGTAAAGTAAAAGCTAGTTATAGTGGCAATGCAGTTCGTATTCGTAGAGACTCAGATAACACTGAAGTTAATGTAGCTTTTGATTCAGATGATAAGGTAAGTTCAAGCTCATCTATATCCTTAGTAAGTGGAAGTACAAGTGCTACTGACCTTAATGGATTTTTAAATGAAAAACTAACAGTAGGTACAGCGGTAAATGGTACTGGTTCTTTTGATAATTATACTGTAACTAATGCAACCACAACTGGTTTTTCTGCTGACAATAGTTCTGGAGGAGTTGGTTCAGCTGGATTCCCTTATAGTTTTGCCACTAATGATGTAATTGTAGTAAGGTATACAGTAAGTAATTTTAGTAGCACATCCAGTTTAAGTCCGCAGATTAGAGGGGTAACAAACACTAATAATGTAACTAGTGTAGCATCTGTCGGTACTACATTTACTGCTAATGGAACATATACAGATACTTTAACTGCATCAGCAGATGGAAATCACCTTATGTTTGCTGATGCTAATACTGGTTCGTACACAATTAGCGACTTTGAAATAGTATCTCATAATCACCAAGCATTTGTCCAAACTTGGTACGACCAAGCTGGGTCAAACAATGCAACTCAAAATACTTATGGAAGCCAACCAAAGATTGCAGAGAATGGAGCATTGCTTGCTGATGGCTTAAAGTTCAACGGAAATAGTGATAACTTTACTATAACTAATGGTGTATCTGGTAGGTCTATATTTGCAGTAACTAATCAAAACATAGATACAACTGCTGGAGGTCTAAATGGATATGGTCAAGATGGTATTAGTTCATTACTTGGAACAGCTGGAACGAATAGCTATATATTTGTATCTAATAACAACTCAGCATTTAATTCTTATGCAATATCAATAGATGGTGCAGCCAGCGATAGTGGACAATATGCTTCAAACGGAAAGACATTATCTTCAGCTGGAGGAAACCTTGGAACTTATGGAGATATACCATCGGACACTAACTCTTTAATTAGTATAATATATGGCTCTGGAGACCCAGCTAATGCTTGGACTAGATTAGGAAGTGGTATATCTGGCAATATATTTATGCAAGGTTCTATGTCTGAGGTAATTCTTTACACTTCAGACCAATCAGACAATCGCTTCAAGATTGAGTCCAACATCAATAACTATTATGGTTTGTACAATGATGCGAATGAGTTCGCAAGTGACGAAACTGCCTTTAGATTTTTAAATGAAAGAAGTGGTGGAACAAGTACATCATCTGATTTAACTCAATTTACACTAGATGTTCAAACAGCATCAGCTTATGCTGGGGCAAAGTTTGCTTCAGATGTGGTTATTGGTGATTCTATATTTGTTTCTTTTAATGCTTCTTTGGACGAAGGTTCTTTTACTGCTAGTCCAAAAGTGGGATTAAGAAACATTGATTCATCCCTTAATGGAACTCTTTACTCCAATGAGGGAACTGTAACAGAAGGATTTAATTCATTTCAACTTACATCTACAAATAGTGCAGCTAGTGGTATTGTTTGGTCAGAGGGAGATGACAATGCTATATTTACAATTAGTAACATTAAAGTATCTCGCATAGCTCGTAATGGTTTCGTAGAAACTTGGTACGACCAAAGTGGTAATGGTAATGATGCTGTACAAGCAACTGCTACAGAGCAACCATCTATTGTTAAAAATGGAGGAATAGTAAAGCTAAATGGCAAACCATCTATTGATTTTGATGGAGTAGATAATTATTTTACATTTACTAATAGTTTAAATTTTAATTTAGAACCAACAAGTTTAACCCGACCAGTTAACACAATAATGTTTGTAGGTGAAAATACTGCTGGTAGTAGGTCATTCTTAGGTGATGAGGGTGCAACTAAAAACTGGATTGCTGCTCCATATAGTGGAACATATCAATTTAGAGATAATGGTAGCACAATTTATGACACAACAGTAAGTGCTACACTTGGCTCTCAATTAGTTTTGTCAATTCAATGTCCATCTGAAGATAACTTTAGCATAAGAGAAAATGGTTCTGCTAAAACAGTTGGTGGTACAAATAACATAACTGCTGCTATTGGCATAAGAGATATGGGTGCTGGTTATACATTGAGTGGTACTACACAATACCAAACAATGAAAGCACAAGAATTTTACTTTCACAATGAGAGATTACCAAATGACATTGTTGATATAGAAAACGATGCAATCAATTATTATAATATTTCATAATTATGAGCGAAGAAGAAATTACAATCAATTACTTAGTATACGACACAGAGGCTGATGCGATTGCAAGAGCAGACACAGAGGGTGCTAGACGAGGCTATGCTTACCACAGAGTAGGCTCTGGTACTCGTTATCATACTTACCCACAAGTGACTGCTGACAGCAAGTATGCCCTTGTCGTAGATGGATACGAACTAACAGAAGATGAAGAGTCTTCTATTGTTACTAGTGTAACATTCCCAGAGCCTGAGGAAGTATAACATGAGTATAAAATACAATAGAAGAAAAAGTAAGAGTAGAGATGATTCAAACTTGCCTACTTATAACTTACCAGACTTTGAAGTAAGAGCTAGTGATAGTGATTTGTCTTATGAAAGAGCAAACATAGATATATCTAAGCCAAGTACAAAACTAAATGATGATATTAAATCCATGGGGAGTAAAAAGAAAACTAAGTCACCAAGTAGTGATACAAGTGTCCCGGATTTTACTAGTATATTTGATACTGAAAAAATTTCTAGAAAAGAGTTAGATGGAAGTCCATTCAAAAGAAAGCAATTATCGTAAAATACATATGATGGAAGAGACTTTACAAAGATTATCTGTTGGAATATTTGGCTTTATAGCAGTCGAATCAATGGAATATGTTAATTTACTAATGGAAATAGCATCAAGGGGTGTGGTGATTACACTTACCGTATTGTCTATTTACAAAATGTGGAAGGAACTTAAAAAATGACTACAGAATTATTAGCAATGTTAGGAGGAGGATTCTCCGGGTTCGTATTTAAGCTAATTGGCACTATGGTTCAAAACCAAGCAGCCATTACTGAAGGACTTATAAAGAAACAAAAAGCATCGGACGAAAGTGCAGATGCCGCAGCGGCAAGGGTAGATGCCTTTGGTGCTTGGACTAGACGAATTATTGTATTAACAGTATTGTTTGGTGTTATTATTGCACCATTTATTTTAGCTCATAGCGAAGAAGGTGTAACAGTAGCAAGCGAGTATAGCAAGTGGTTTGGTTTTGCATCAGGCACAACTTACCAGACACTACATGGATATATCATACTCCCGGAGATTAAGACTGCTGTTATCAGTATTATATCTTTTTACTTTGGAAGTGCAGCAGTAAGTAAATAGTATGGCCAACAATAGATTATTTTCAGTAGTAGTAGTAGGAAAGAAAGACAAGGGTGAACCTTGTTGCCCTGCTTGTGCCGCTGAAGAAGAAGCAAAAAGAATTGTTAGGAAGCAAAATTATGGCAAAAGGAAAAAAGTCTAATAAAATTTGTGCTAAAGGAATTGCTTGGGCAAAGCGTACTTTTGACAAGTATCCTAGTGCTTATGCTAACATGGCCGCATCTAAGTATTGCAAAGACCCAAATTATGGGAAGAGAAAGAAAGTGTAATGGGAGAGTTAGCAAAATGGCGAAAACAAAAGTGGGTAAGAATTGGTATTGATGGGAGTATCAAGGGAGCTTGTGGAACATCAAAAAACAAAAAAAACCCCGACCGCTGTCTTCCCTTGGCTAAAGCCAAGAGTCTCAGTAAATCTGAAAGAGCGGCTACAGCTCGCAAGAAAAAAGCTGCAGGAGCAAAAGGAAAACAATTCGTCTCAAACACAAAAAGAGCAAAAGTAAAAAACGCTTAACTATGGGAAAAGGAATGCAACCCAAAAAAGGGTACAACCAAAAGAAATACGAGGAAAACTATGATGGTATCGATTGGAGTGCTACTCGTAAAAAAAAGACATCTAAATAAATTTATTATATGAAAAAGTGTGAGCAATGTAAATGGATAACAAAACTGCCAAAAATAAACTCAGGGAACTGCGAGATTCTTTGTCCGAAGTCTTGGATGGTAAAGAGTATGAAACCTCTAGCGAAATTAGAGAGCAATCTAAGGAAGCAATTGCTTCGGCTAAAAAAGCTAGTAATACGCTTAAAAAATCTCTTATTGAGAAAATAAAAGACCTTCCTGTTGTACAAAAAGTAAGCGAGCTAGGAACTGCTGGTAGTGTAGCTGTGTCTACGGCGGCAGTTGCTCAAACGGGTGTAGCTATAGACCAAACCGAAGTTTTTATTGCTAGTGTAGCAAATGATGTAGTAGAAGAAAGATTTGAAGTACCTACTTTCATAGATTCATTCGTGGACTTTGAGTCATTGAATGATTGGGGTCAAATTGTTATCGCTGAGAAGGTCGCTGCGGTTTCCGAACTACAACAGATTTCTCAACCACCTGTTGACGCTTCGGACACCACACAAGAAACCTCTCCTTCTTCACAAAGTTCTTCCTCCGAAACTCCCGCTCAAAGCGGTCAGCCACAACAAACTGATAAATCACAAGAGCCACAAAACAAAGGGCAAGAATCAAAAGGAGAAAATTCATCTAAAGATAACGATTCAGAAAAAGATAACAAAGGTAAGCAAGAACCAAGCCAAGAACAAAAAACTGAGAATAAGCAAGAAACTCAAGAAAGTAAATCATCATCCGATTCTGAGTCAAAATCTGATAATGTCAAGCCTATACCTTTAATAGAAACACCATTTGAACAAATGAATGACGATATGAAGCCTCATTCAAGTATAAGACAAGTATCACCTGTATCATGATAGAATATATATTAACAAACTATAAAGACAACTTACTAGGTATGGCATTTGCATACATTGGTATAATATCTATTATCATGATGTTTTTGCCTAAAGACAATTTCATCAAGAAAATATTTAAAGAATTTACATCTATTTTTACAACTTTATTTAAAAAATGAGCCACGAAGCCCAAACAAAACCTTTATTAGTAGTAGAACCAAACTATGATTGGGATGATTCTATTACATCAACAACAACTAACCTAAACTATTTTTATGTACCATCTCTTCCAGAGTGGGCATATAGTGAGTTCGATGGATTGCTTTATGAAGGCAAGCAATACAATTGGGATGAGGTTAGTTATAGACTTTCAGTAGATTATAATAGTGTCCCGGAGCCATCATTTATTGGTTTATTTATGGGGCTTTGTTTACTAACATTAACATTCATAAAAAGGAAATAACTATGTCACATTATGGCCCCGGAAGTTGTGGTGAAAAAGTCACCAAAGGTAATAAGAAAACTCGCACTGCTATGAAAGGAAAAAGAAGGTAATTATGCCTCCCGGAAAATATAGTGCCAAACAAAGGAAGTTAGCTAGGATAGCCCCACCTAGAAACAAAATCACAGAAGCTGATTTTAAGGCTTTAAGAAAAAGGAAGTAATTATGTCTAAGCTCAACAAAGACAAGATGAAATGTAATGTACCTCGTAGACAAGTTCAAGGGGGTAAAAAGTTTGTCGTAAAAGCATGTCAGGGTGGCAAAGAAAAAATTGTTAGATTCGGTGATGCTAATATGACAATTAAAAAAAATAGACCTGCTCGCAAAAAAAGTTATTGTGCTCGTAGTGGTGGCATCAAAGGTAAATCAAACAAGTTGTCAGCCAATTATTGGTCTAGGAGAGCTTGGAATTGCTAAATGGCTAGATATGATACATATATAGGTGGCGATGATAGATTCAAAGAAGAGGCCGATAGTGGATTCATTGGATTTAATAATCGTCTAAGAGCAGACCAACTAGAGGCTGGTATGTTGGCCAATAGCCAAAATGGTAGACTTTCAATTAATGGTGAGTGGCAAACTAGAAAAGGTATTAGCAATGAATTAGCACCATTGTCAGTTGGGGATAGTGCTCTTACTTTACCATTCGATATGCTAAGTGATGCTGGTGGTGGTGCTGAGACAGTAGCTGGTACTATTGCTTTATCTAGTGGTAGTGGCTCAAACTTAGTAATTACACCCGCTAGTCAAATTGATAAATTTGGTTCTGATGGCGATAAAGGTACACTAAATATTAGTGGAACAAGTGATTCGGATGTAGATAAAAATCACACATATACTAGAAGTGGTTCTACATTAGTTGTAACTGGTTCATTTACTTATACAGGAAGTTGTACACTAAAAATACAAATATTAAACGATGATGTTATTAATAATGTATATGGTTCTTGTTTGTTTTCTGACCCTAGGACATCACAAAAAGAATATATTATTTTAGCGGCAAATACAAAGGCCGTAGCAATTGATATTTCTAATACAGCTAACCAATACGATATTCCATATCCAGCAAGTGGTGAAACAGTTAGTACAGATGTTGATATGATACAAACATTCAACAAAGTATTTATATTTAGAGAAGGAAAAACAGCTTTTGAAATAGATTTAGCAGAAAATGATATAACTAACCTAGGTAGTACCAAGTTTTCATTGGTAGAAAGTGGCTCTTTTGCGGCACCTCTACAATTATCACCATCTGCTATTACTATCACCGATGGTGAAGCTACCGCTACTTTTTCTAGTTCATCTGCGATGGGTGCTGTAAGGGTTGGAGATGAGATTACAATTGAATCCACTGGTAGTCCTTCTACATTTACAGTAGGAACAAAAGTAGTAGTACATGAAAGAAATGATGCTGGGCCTACATTTAAATTTTTTATACAATTACCAAACACGGGTGGCAATGTAACAGGTGTAGTCCTATCACAAGAGGTTTCAGCTGGATTAGGATTTACTCATATGCCTGCACCTAAATATGGTGTATACCACCAAAGAAGGCTTTGTGTTCCATATAAATATGAAACCACTGCTAGTGATAATGTTTTCACAGAAAGAAAAAATTTAGATGAAATACTTTTATCTGATTTATTAAACACCGATTCATATGACCAATTGTATGCACAATTTAGGTTCAATGCTGGTGGTGCAGACTTTAATGTAGGTATGTTATCTTTTTCTGATGATAAGCTAGTTGTATTCAATAGAAATAGTATACACCTAGTTACTGATTCTATACCATTGGAATCATCTAAGGTAGAACTACTAACAAATGAAGTTGGTTGTATTGCTAGAAAATCGGCAGTACAAATAGGAAATCAAGTTCTATTCCTATCCGATAATGGTGTATATGGTTTAAATTTCCAAGACTTGTATAACCTTAGAGGAAATGAGATACCATTGTCTCAATCTATACAAGGAATTATCAATCAAATTGATAGTGATAATGCTGAAAAAGCAGTTGGCCTATATTTTGATAATAGATATTTCTTAGCTATACCTGTAGGTTCAAACCAACCCTTTAACAATAGGCTAATTATTTACAATTTTTTAAATAAATCTTGGGAGTCTGTAGATAATGTAGGCGATGAAAATTTTGCATACACTAACTTAATTGTTGCTGGCAAAGGAGCATCTAGGGGTGTATATGTTGTAAATTCTGATGGTGGTCTACATAAGTTAGACCAAATTGATTCCGGGTCAGATTTCGTAATTACATCTATTGGTGGCTCAGAAAGCGAAGAACCAATAAGAGCTATTGCCACAACTAGAATGTTTAACTTAAAATCAATAGATAGAAAGAAGTGGAATAACTTTGAATTACATGTTCAAAGTAGCTCAGATAGCTCATCTAACCTAAGTATTGAAGCGATAGCCGAAAACCCAGACTCAGTAAATGGACAAGGTGTTGATACAACCATTGACTTAAAAGATGCAAACTTTTATATAGGTGAAAACATCCGCCCAGATGAAGATATTTCCATAAGAGGCCGTATAGGAAACATAAGAGCCTATGGTCTACAATTAAAATTAACAAGTACCCTTGGAAGACCAAGATTAAGAGCTTTAAAGGTCGCTGGTTCAGAGACATATCGCTCGACAAGTAGTGTACAATAGTAAATAAAGATGGCTATTCTAAATACAGGAACAAATAGTGGTAGCGGTTTTAGTTCTGGAGAACAAGTAACTGCAGCTAAATTAAATAATGCAATCAATGCCGGCAAGTTTGTGGACTCAGCTGGCAATGCCGTAACCCCTACAGGGAATGGAACATGTACCACAAACCAAGGTTTGGAAGTTAGTTCTACTACAGGGCAACTACAAATCAAGAATGGTAATATTGCATTTGAAAAACTATCTACAACACCTACTACAGATTTGGCGGCATTAACTGCTACTGGTTACTATGGTATTATAAATGCTATATATCCTGTAGGTTCTATCTATATGTCATACACTAATAGTGGAGACCCTGATGATATTTTATTTGGAGGATTTAATCACACTACATGGGTAAGAATCGAAGGAGAAGTATTAGTCGGATACAATAATACTAGTGGTACATTCAATCATGCTCCTGATGCTGCAAGTGGAACTGGTGGTGTTGAAGAAGTTACACTAACTCACGAACAATCTGGTCTACCAGCTCATAGCCATTCACAACTTGGTGGAGGATTTGATGGTGGCGTTGGAATTGAGCCCGGAAACAATAGAAATTCTGATTTAGGTCAAACCGGTACAACTGGTGGCACAGACGCTTCACAAGCTCACACCAATTTACAACCATATCAAATTGTTTACATGTGGAGAAGAACGGTATAATATGAAAAAACTTTTACTTAATTTTTTTAGTCCATTAGATACTATCATTTTTAACCTTATGGTTAAGAGTGGTTTCATCAAACCTATTCTAGGTGATTTAATTAGTGGCTTTGGTGCAAGGAAAGCCGCCAAAAAAATGTCCGCTGGCATTCAAAGAATAGCTGACGATACTCGAAGTGCAAAAGAGATATTGATGGACACCTATGGCGAAGAGGGTATGTTCTCTCAAGATGTCATGGATAGACTTATTGGTACTGAAGAAAGAATCATGCCACAATTTATTGACTTGCAAAAAATGCAAGCTAGAGAGGCTTTACTTGGCGAAGGTGGATTAGCAGATATACAAGCTAGTCTTAGAGACAAAAGCCTAAAAAGAATAGAAAGAACTGGTGATTACATTAGAGAAACTCTAGAAGACCCAAGGCTAAGACAAATGGCCGAAAGAAAAATGGATATAGCTAACAAGATGTTAGATGAGACTGATGCTCCACTTTCTTTCCAAGAGCAAAGAAACATATCTAGAGATGTCGCTGGTAGTCAATTCCTTAGTGGGACTGATTTAAGCAATCGTGCTATAGCTGAAGCTACACTTGGTAGAGAAGATTATCGACAAAAGAAACTAGATAGAGCACTTGGTGTTTTAAGTAGTGCAGAAAAATCTATCGCAAATATGGCTGTAGACCCATATTCATTTGAAACCACTGCAGCATCTACTCCGGGAGGTTCATTAGCTAGTGCATTCCTAGGTGGAACACCGGGAGGTGTATCAACAGACCCCGGCCAAGCTATAAATCTAGGAATGGCCGAAGATGAGTACATGGCAAACCTAATGATGCAAAAACTAGGAATCAAGGCTAAAGGTGACGCAGCCTTTTATCAAGGTCTTGGGGGTACATTTAATAAAGCATTTGATATTGGTTCGCAACTATTTGGTAGCTAAAACTATTTATTTTATTTTATTTTAACTATGGCATTCGCAAAAGGAACACCAATTGACCCTAGGTTGAGAGCAATAGATTTCTCACCTGCTTCTGAGGCTACAGACACAATTATTAAAGGTTATCAATCTATGGGTAAAAGCATAGATGATGCTATTATAGGCCTACAAGAAGAACGAGAAAAAAAGAAAGAAGAAAAAGTACGAAGAGAGTCTATTGATTTTGTCCTACAAGGTGCAAACCTTCCTAAGGAGTATAAAAAAGGTACACCGGGGTACGATGCTTTGCTTAAAACACTAGAGAAAGAAGAAGATTTTCTTTCTAGCATTGAGAGCGTTATTGACTTACAAGGTGGAGGTGCTGGTATCCTTTATTCTGAATCTGAGTTACTTGAAGGCCGTGGTAAAGGATTAAACATTAAGGGACAACCAACTGGTCAAAGAAATGAACAAGGTGAGATGATGTATAAAGTCACCGAAGATGTTGGAACATATGCACCAAATGTAAAAGAAATCGTATCAAGTGAAGACCCATTCCTAGAACTAGGATTCGAGAGCTTTGTAAAACCATTAGTTGAAAATGCGGCAAATTCATCAGGTAGAATACAAACAGCTAACACTGGTATTGATTTGCTTACTAAGGAAGATTTTGAAACAGGTATAGGCCAAGATTTGATAGTCAACTTAAAAGGTCTTGGTAATACATTCTTTGGTACAGACTTTGATATTTCTAATCAAGAGTTGTTTAGGAATCAAATCGAGCCAACGATGATGAACTTTATTCAAAATACAAAAGGTGCTATTTCTGATAGAGAAATGGCTAAGTTTGCATCATGGTCTCCATCTTTAGAAAAGACCAAAGATGGTAATATTAAAATATTACTAGCGTTGAGAAAAGGTGCTGAAAACCAACAAGCATCCATGAAGTTGTTGAGCCAACTAAGGTCTCAAGGTATTACTGACCCATATGAGATAAATCGAAGAATAAATGATTTCTTGATGTTGCCTGAGAACCAAGTTGTAGATTATGTAAATCGTGAGTTTGATAAAATTAAGAAAGGTAAAACTAGCGAACCACAACCTAATGAAGGAAGTACCTTGAAAACTAATTTTACTAGCGTAGAAGAAATAGAAAACCTAGACACATCTAATTACAAAGACGGTGATATACTATACTTGAATGGTAAACCTTATGGGGCTGTTGACAATAAATAAATATGGGAGTAACAAAATTATCTGATAGGCAAATTGCCGCACTAGAAGAACAGGGTATATCTAATGTAACAGAGATAGACCCTAATTTTTTGAGAGTATATGGAGACCAAAAAGACCCTATAGTTAGTGGCTTGCTCGAAGATGAGGTTGCATTCCAAGGAAGTGATGAACTAAAATCTGAATCTGAAAAGAAGTGGTGGTCTAATGAAGATGTAGATAGCATGGCTATTACTTACCCAAATAGAAAATTTGAGGGTAGAAAGTCTAGAACCTATGAAGAAATTACAAAAGACTTGCAGCCAATTACCACCAAGGAAGCTACTATTTGGAGTAGACAAGGTATTTTACCTAAAAGATTTTTAGACCTTAGTAACGAAGAGTTTCAAGTATTGCAAAGAGAGCCTGCTAGAATGTCTAGTGGCGAAAAAGAATTGCCAACTTATGTTTTCCCTGAGAGGGATTATCAAAAAGAGATTCAAAAGCAACAAGGTGGTACAGGTACTGATGCACTAAAAAGAGATGTGTATGAAGCTGCTGTAGAGCCTACTCTTAATTTGGTATCCATGGCATCTGATACTAGTATTGGAGCTCTCAAACTTATGGACAAAGGTTTGGCCTTTGTTCTAGATGACCCTACTTTAGCTGATGCTGGGTATGGTAGAGAATTTGCTTATAATGCTAAGCTATATGCCCCTAAAGTATTAGCACAAAGACTAAAAGCAGATATAGCAGAATTGGCTAATATCGAAAACCCACAAACTAGGAGTGAGATTGCTAGAAACAAAACTAGAGAGTACCTTAGTTACTTTACTTACTATGGCCTTACTCAAGCTGTGGGTAAATACATTCCCGGTCTAAAAAGATTCTTCCAATCAATGAACAAGGAAATCAAAGAAAAACCTTTGAAAGTTCTTGGTGTTGAAGCAGCAGGTGTAGGTGCTGAAACTGAAATCGCTGCAAGGGGTGGAGATGAGTTACAACAAGGTGTTGGAGGTGTAGCTACTCAAGTATTCGCACCCATGGGGATTACTAAATTTTTAATTGAGCCAAGCAATGCAAAAGTTTTAAAGCTAGACCCAAGTAATGCAGCCCTAATA
>Ga0213858_10000098_pt1 | contig 36818 bp, 40 predicted proteins | sample PICome_FD_160122 | JGI IMG/M metagenome (GOLD analysis project Ga0213858, IMG submission 160122) | Coastal seawater microbial communities near Pivers Island, North Carolina, United States - PICO245 | ecosystem: Environmental > Aquatic > Marine > Coastal | place: USA: North Carolina | collected... | reverse complement strand
ACCCTCTTGGACAGTCCAGTTGGTTCTTTGCGCCGTCATTTGGTGTTGCAGCGATCTTCCGCTTCCTTCTATTCCTCCAGGGATTCCACAATTGGACGCTTAATCCCTTCCACATGATGGGTGTTGCTGGTATACTTGGTGGCGCATTACTCTCTGCAATTCATGGCGTCACAGTTGAAAACACTCTGTACGAAGATGGCGATTCAGCAAACACGTTCAAAGCATTTGATTCAACTCAAGAAGAAGAAACCTATTCAATGGTTACGGCAAACCGCTTCTGGTCTCAGATCTTCGGGATTGCTTTTTCTAATAAGCGTTGGCTTCATTTCTTTATGTTGTTTGTACCCGTTATGGGGCTCTGGACTGCCAGCATTGGGATCATTGGTCTTGCTCTCAATCTACGCGCTTACGATTTCGTCTCTCAAGAAATCCGCGCTGCTGAAGACCCAGAGTTCGAGACGTTCTACACTAAGAACATTCTATTGAATGAAGGTCTCCGTAACTGGATGGCATCAACTGACCAACCACATGAGAACTTTGTGTTCCCAGAAGAAGTTCTACCTAGAGGAAACGCTCTTTAATACTTGCGGAAAGATTCTATATATGGTATACTAAGAGGGTCTAACAACCCTCTTTTTTTGTCCTCTGAAAATTGCACGATGCTTAAAAAGTTTTTATTTGGTCTACTTGGAATTGCTGCAGTAAATACTGGAGTTATTGGGGCAACCGCAATTTCATCTTGGGCAGACGACTCTAAGATCACCAAGGGTTACTATACTATGGATGCAATGGGGTGTATGCTACTTCGCGAATGCACCAAAGATGTTCAACGAGTCGAAAGTATCGCTACTATTGCTGATGCTCATCCCGATAGTGATTTTGATTTTATTGCTGACGAGTTCAGTAGAATGCTCACTGCCTTGGAAAATGTCGGCGTCAATGTGTTTCTAGCAGATGAAAAGTATTTTCCTGTTGGGCATCGCGGTGTCTATCATACTGTAGGTAATAACTTTTTTCTGAATGTGTCTTATATGCATCGTCCTGGAACTATGATGGCGGTGATGCGTCATGAGGGTTGGCACGCTGCACAGGATTGTATGGCAGGTACTATTGAGAATAGTATGATTGCTATCATTAAACCTGAAGAAGATATCCCCATGCTATATCGTGAGATGGTAAAACGTACATATCCCCCTCATGCACAACCTTGGGAAGCAGAAGCATCCTGGGCAGGACGTACTGAAAATGTAACTATGAATGCACTTGAATCCTGTGCTAATGGTACAATGTGGACGGACTATGAACCAACTCCCCTTACTAAAAAATGGTTGATTGAAAATGGCTACAAAGTTGATTGAAAAATCTGATCCTCGTTACTTTACTCATACTAGTAATTTAGATTACGATAGGCATCGATATAAATTAGTATATGATGATGGACGTTCAGTAGAATTTGATTCTTGGGATCAAGTTCAAAGTGCATGGTTCCAATCTCCTAAAACATGGTTGAGTCATATTGAAGTCCTTGATATTAATAAAACCAAAAAGATACCCAACGGATTCTAATGAAACTTCGAAAACTACTATCTGGAGTACTTCCAAAAAAAGAAGAACCTGCTCAAAAAACAGAAACAAAAACTAGTCCTTTAAACAAAGAAACTGAAGGTGAAGCATTTACACAGGATGCATTAAACTATTATGCACCTTACACTGGTGTTCCTGCTCCTGCATATCTAGAGGATGATCCTTGGTTTGGTCCTGCTCCTGTTAAGTCTGAAAAACAACTTGATTATATGGAGCAAGAAACTCTTGTTAAACAGCAGCAGCATCAAGAAACTCATTCTGTTGAACCTGAAAATATTCATGAAATGATGTATAAAATTGCATCTAAGAATTGGAATACTGTGTCGGAGACTCAAGGTGGTTCTGAGAACTTCCAAGAAGGTCCTGGTGGTTGGAATTCTGGTACTGGTCTGGGGCAATTTTCATGAACGGTTACTATTCGGTGTTCAACCCTAGAGGCGAAAAGATTGCTGACTGTGGTATCGAAAGAGATGCAGTCAATCTCATGAGTATGAGAAATCAACGATGGGATGGACACTACTTTGTTTTCAACCCTTTGCCTGGTGACATCATTGATGTAAATCAAACTAAACAACTAAGACCATACATTCCAGTCAAATCAATTTCTGACGATATCGTTGTAAATATGGATGGTGGTGTTGGTGGTTCCTGGCAAGTAGATTCTCAACCAATTTTAAAAGAAAGTGATGCCCAAGTTTTCATACCCGAATGATCCTCCAGGATCTAAATGTCCTTACTGTGGAAGATCAGGAGAACCTTGCTCTTACACTAATAGTTTAGCGAGAGCATATGCTCGCGGAGCTTGTAAGAAAAAGCATGTTCAAGATAAATAACAAAAAGACCCAATAGATAAATGAAAGAGATTTATCAGTTAAAACCAAATTCTATTTTTGAAGTTGGTGCTGAAGAAGTATTTTTTGAGAGGGAGGATGATAATCATAAAGATTATATTAACTCTGGAGATCTATATGAATATTATTACGCTATTTCAAAATATTATAATCCAGACACCATTTTAGAAATCGGAACTAGAAATGGATATAGTCTATATTCGTTAATGCTCGGTTCCACAACTTTGAAAAAAGTAGTTGGTTATGAATTGGATGAAGAATTATCTTCTAAAACAAAAGAAAATATCTCTTCATATTGTCCAGAAAATGTTGAATTTGATATTCAATCTTTAGATAGTCAAGAGATAGATTCTCTAGAGGATAGTTATCGTTTAATTCATATTGATGGAGATAAGAGTTATAATGGAACTTATCATGATTTGGAACTGACTATTGGAAAAGCAAGAATTGTTATAGTTGGTAATTTTGTTTCCGAAAAGTTTGCTAGAGAAGCAACTCTGAGATTTACTTATGATAATAAAGATCTCATAAAGAAAACTTCTTTAATAGAATCTCATAGCGGAATTTATATCATCGAATATCGCGGTTGAAATAAATAATCATAAGTCGCAAGCACTTATGGAAATGCTATCTTCGCCCCAACAGTATTTGTTTCATCTTAAAACTACGAGTCCAGGAGAAGCAAAAAGGTTATGGAGGCAGAAGATAAAAGATGAATGGAAAAACAGTTGTGCATATTGCGGATCTGAAGATCATTTAACTATTGATCATGTAGTTCCAAAGGCAAGAGGTGGCGCAGATTTTACTAAAAATGTAGTTTGCGCTTGCCATGAATGTAATCAAGATAAGGGTCATACTCCTTGGGAAGAATGGTATAATTCCCAGGAGTTTTTTAGTATGCAGAGATATGAAAAAATTAAGGACTGGATGAAACCTGATCCTCCATCCAATTTATATGCGTATCGAAAAAGGAGGAATAACGCTTCTTAGGAATCTTATAAATAAAACCAGGACAGTAGATACTGTTTGTTTTTGGTACATACCGAATGTAATAAATGGCCGACCCAATCATTAGGTTTAAGAGATCTTCTGTAGCTGGTAAAAAACCAACTTTAGATCAGTTGCCCCTGGGCGAACTCGCAATCAATACTTTTGATGGTAAACTGTTTCTGCGTCAAGATAGAAACGGAGTAGGTATTGACACACGAGTTGTTGAAGTCGGTGCAGCAACTACTGCAGGTAAAACATTATTCGTAACGACGAACGGTAGCGATACTAATCTAGGTTTATCACAAAACGATTCTCTTGCTTCCATTAAGGCAGCAGCGGCAGCAGCAGGAGAGGGGGATACAATTAAAGTTCTTCCAGGAACTTATGTAGAAAATAATCCTATCTACTTACCTAAGAATGTAGGTGTAGAAGGTGCGGAACTTAGGAACTGTTTGGTATCTCCACAGAATCCTGGTTCCGATTTGTTTTATGTTGGTCAAGGAAATCATATTACTGACCTAAGTTTTATTGGTCAACCTGCTACTGGTGGTGCAGCAGCAATTGCATACACACCACTATTAGGTCATGCGTCTGATAGGTACTTCGATGCTTCAAGACTAATCAGGCAGAATGTTGAGTATATTGCTCATGAAGCGGTAGGATATATTACTAGTACAGATTATAAATCTCCAGCATTCAATCTTGGCGTTAGTTCAGTAACTAATTGTATTGAAGACGTAAGATCAATTTGGAATTCAATTTGTCATGATATTACTAGAGGGGGTAACTCTAAGTCTGTAGGTGCAGGTAAATCTTATTATAATGGTGTAAGTTTACAGCACATTGTTGGTGTTTCTTCTGAAACTATTGATGCTGTATATCATTCTGCTGGTATTGTAAGATCGATTATTAACAATGCTACTTGGGGAAGCACTGCAGTTGGCGTTTCTTCTGACGTAACTGGAGCTACTTACGATAAAGCAACAGGTATTCTAACTGTTACTGCTCCTGTTCATGGATTGATTAAGGATGATCCAATCAAATTGGAGAACCTATCATTTACATGTTCTGCAGAACATGCTGGTGTAACGACAACTATTTTCCCAGATGGTCAGTTTGGATTTACATATCCAGTTAATAGAGTCATTAATAATGATAGTTTTGAAGTTGTAGTTGGTATTTCGACTATTGATCATACTTATGATACTGGTGGTACAGTACAAAAATTACAAAACTACCAGTCCGAACACTATCAAGTAAAAGATCGTTCAATTCAACTTGACTCTTCTACTGGATTTAATGATGCTGTTAATGGTTGTCAGAACGTAGTTTCTGCAATTTATACTTGTGTAGGTATCGTAACTGACATTATTGAGAATGGACCTGCAGCATTTACTGGAATTACTACTCAGTATCCAGGAAATAGCGGTGCTATCAACTCTGGAATCTTAACTGCAATTTATAGTCCATCTCAAGGTACTGGACCTATCACTAAGGGTCCTTACATTCGTAACTGCACTAACTTTATTTCAAACAGCATCGGTGCAAAGATTGATGGTTTCAATGCAGACGTTGGAGACTTTGGAGATACTGTTGGCGTTCAGGGTTCATTCAACGTTGACTCTTACACCCAGTATAACCAGGGAGGAATTGGTGTTTCTGTAACCAATGGTGCTTATTGTCAGTTGGTTTCAATTTTCACCATCTGTAACGATAGAGCAATCTTCTCGGGACAGGGGGGTCAGTGCGATATCACTAACTCCAACTCCTCATTTGGTAGAGAAGGTTTGGTTTCTGAAGGAATCGGAGACCAGTTGAGTAAGTGTAATGATCGTTATACTGCGACAGTAGGTACTACGACAAGTACTACTATTGTTTATGGTCAAAGCACTAATGTAGTTACTGTTGAGGGGATTGGTAGTTTTAGACCATACAGAGGGCAAGCACTTTACTTTGGAGAAAAATATTTCTCTCTCCAGGATGTAACTATTACAAATCCTGGTGCAGGTTATTCGACCTCTCCTCTAGTTACAATCTCATCTCCAACTGGTCCTGGCAATGCAATTCCTGCTCAGGCAACTGCAAATATTAATGCTCAAGGTGAAGTTGTCAGTGTAAACATTCTCTCTACTGGTTTCCAGTATGAATTGGACAGTCCACCTTCTATTCAGTTTGCTGGACCTGTCGGAGGAGGCACGACTGCAGAAGGAACTGCAGTTATTACTCCAATTTATTACTTCGTTGAAGAAGCAACTTTACCTTCTTCTGGTATCTCAACCATCACTTTGGTTCAGGATCTAAATAACCCAGTAGGATATGGTACAACTGCATACTTTGCAAGGCAGAGTTTGCAAATTGCTTCATCGCATTCATTTGAATATGTTGGTGCTGGAAATGCGATTGAGACTGCAAGACCTTCTAAGGGTGGAGTGACAATTTCAGATAATGAAGTTATGAAGATTGACGGTGGTGAAGTTATCTACACAAGTACCGATCAAGATGGAAACTTCAGGATTGGCGATGGTGTTGTTATTGACCAAACAACAGGAACCATTTCTGGAGCAATTTATGTTAAGAGTTTGTTCAGTCAGGTCACACCATTTATTCTAGCATTAGGAGGAGACTAATAAAATGGCGGCAGCACAAGCGGCGGTAAACGCCTTTCAAACAGTTACTCAAACAGTAGCAACATCGGAAGTCGTAGTATACACTGCTCCAGTTGGATACACTGGAGTTGTTCTTCTGGCACAGTGTACAAACACTGGATCATCAACACAAACGGTAACACTTCAGTTTCGTAGAGATGGGTCTGATGTACCCCTAATTTCTGCGATTCCTGTACCAGCTAATGATACCGTAAATCTTTTGGCTGGTAAATTGGTATTGGAAACAGGTGACTCTCTGGTTACAAATGGAAGTAATGCTACTGATCTAAAGTTTTTAACCAGCATTCTAGAAACGTCCAACCTCTAATTCTATAAAATCAAATGGCAGGTCCAGTAAGATATCTTAGCGGCAGACAGGATACCCTTCGTCTTGGTATTCAAGGTCACAGTGAAGAATTAACTTCGCTACAGGTTCTATCTCGCGTTGGAATCGGAACTACAAACGCGACTGCAGATCTCTATGTCAAGGGAGGGGCAGAAGTAACTGGTATTATTACTGCAACAACGTTCTCTGGAACACTGGTTGGTAATGTAACAGGAAATCTTACAGGAACTGCTACTACTGCTACTACAGCAGATAATGTAATTGGCGGAATCGCTCAAATTACTAATCTGAATGTTAGTGGTGGTCTATCTACTGTCAGTAGTGGACTTACTGCTACTGGTGGTGTATTTGTTGATAACTTTACTGTACTTGGTATTGGTACATTTGAGGGGGATGCTAACTTTAAATCTAATGCTACGTTAGGGGATAATAATAAGATTTTAATGGGTGCCGCCGAGGCATTCGAAATTTATCATAATGGTGCAGAATCCATTATTAAGGAAGACGGTGGTGGAGACCTGAAGATCCTTGGTAATGATGTTCTAATTAAGAACACTGCAGATAATTCTACTGCAGCACAGTTTATTAATGGTGCTCAGGCAGAACTGTTCTATAATAATAGTAAGAAATTTGAGACAGCAGGTGCGGGTGTTACTGTAACTGGTATTACTAGCACTACAAATTTATTTGTAACGAGTACATCTACATTTAAGGATAATCTAAACGTAGATGATAATGAAGTTAGATTTGATTTTGGAACAGCAGCTCAGACAGGTTCCATAATCAGAACTAATATTGTACAAAGAGATGTTGATATCTTAAGAGTAAACGGATTTGCTGATGATATCACTGCTAATAGTGGTGATTATGGATTCAATATTAAGTATCAAGGTAGTCATGGAGGCAATAATAAGTCTCTATCTGTTTTTGCTGATAATCAAACTGGAACTCAAGTAGAAGCACTTTCTATTATTCAGGATGGTAAAGTTGGTATTGGAACCAGTTTAGCAAGAGCAGAACTTGATGTTTATGGTGAATGCAGAGTAACTGACCTTACTGTTCTTGAGGGTGCAACATTTGCTGGTGTTAATATCAGTGATGCTCTTGGTGGAGCACTAACTGTTAGTGGTATTACTACTCTTGGAGATCATGTTTCTGTTGGTCAAACAATTTATCATACAGGCGATTCAGATACTTATATTCACTATACTGAAGATAGAATTAGGTTGTTTGCTGGGGGCGAGCAACTTATTGATGCATTTGAAGGCGCACAAGATTACGTTAAACTTGGTGACGGTGGCGACGTAGATATTAATTTAAATGATGTTCTCCATGTAAATGGAAATACTGGAAGAGTTGGTATTAACTCGACTATTCCATCTAGAGATTTAGATGTTGATGGTGGAGTAAGATTACAAGGAGCTCTATACGATAAGGATAATCAGGCAGGAACAAGCGGACAGATTCTTGTTTCTACTGGATCTGGTGTTGATTGGCAGACTGGTGCTCCATCAAACGCCATTACTGGTATTACAATTCAGGATGAGGGAACTCAAAAAGGAACTCTTGGTTCCATAACCATTCTTGATTTTGTTGGTTCTGGTGTTACTGCTAGTGCTTCTGGTAATATTTCAACAATCACTGTTGAGGCAGTAACTGCTGCTGGTAGTAATAAGCAAGTTCAGTTTAATGATAACGGAGTTTTTGAAGGTGCTGCAGGTCTAAATTATGACTCTGCCACTCAAAAAGTTGCTATTGGTACGGACGTATTTGGTAGCAGAACTCTTACTGTTAATGGTGAGGTTGGTGTTTCTAGTAATGTTTATGGATATCGTTTCTTTGCTACTGAGACGATTCCAAGCGCACTGAACGAACTCGTAACAAAGAATTATCTGGACAACTTCCAGTCTGCGATTACGATTCAGAAGTCTGTAGGTGCTGCTACAACTGTAGATGTAGATGGTAATTATGATAATGGAACTAGCGGTGTTGGCGCTATTCTTTGGGGTAAAACAAATGCTAATCTAACGGTTGATGATGTTTCCGCAACCTTTGATGAAAGAATTCTGGTTAAGAATCAGACAACTCTTTATGAGAATGGTATTTACACTGTAAGTAGAGTTGGTTCTGGTAGTACTTCATGGCAGTTGACCAGAGATACGGGTTACGACTCCAATGCAGAGATCTCTCCTGGTGACTTCAGCTTCATCGCTGATGGTACAATCAATGGAGGCACTGGTTGGGTACACATTACTAGAGGTAATGTTGCGATTGGTGTTTCTGCTCTGGAATGGACTCAGTTTACTGCTCCAACACAGACCCTGGCAGGTGCTGGTCTGTTCAACAGTCTTGTAACTGAAGTTTCTGTTGGTACTGCTGGAACAGATAGAATCGTTGTTAATGCTGACGATATTGACCTAGCAACTGTCAATACTTCTAAGAGTGTCTTAACATCTGGAGCTGCTGCTTTTGTTACTGATGTTGCTGTTGATTCTTACGGTAGAGTCACTGGTGTTATTACAAGTAATACCCATGTTTTTGCTACTGATACAACAGTTGGTAGAAAAGGTATTGCATCATTTGATGCTACGAACCTGACAGTTAACGCTGGTATTGTTTCTGTTGCTCAAACTCCAAAACTAACTGGTCTGAGTGTCAGCGGAATCAGCACTCTTGGAATTACAACTGCTGAAGTATTCCATGCTTCAACGGTTAGCACTTCTGGAATCGTTACTTCATTTGGAGGATTAGACCTTAAGGGTCCTCTCTATGACTCTACAAGTCAGGTTGGAACAACAACTTCTGTTCTTTCTTCTACTGAAACTGGAGTATCTTGGCAACTTGTTGAGGATATTGCGCTTCAAGGTCAGCAAGGTATTCAAGGTCTCCAGGGTCAGCAAGGTGTTCAAGGTGTCCAAGGTTCTCAAGGTCCTCAGGGTACTCAAGGTCGTCAAGGTATTCAGGGTGAAACTGGTGCAGATGGCGGTATTGGTACTCAAGGTACTCAAGGTCGCCAAGGTCGTCAGGGTATTCAAGGTACTACTGGAGAGCAAGGTACTCAGGGCATCCAAGGAGTTCAGGGTCAACAGGGACGCCAAGGCATTCAAGGTATTCAAGGCGAACAGGGTATCCAAGGTCAGCAAGGTATTCAAGGTCAACAAGGAATTCAGGGTCAACAGGGACGCCAAGGCATTCAAGGTCGTCAAGGAACACAGGGTACTCAGGGTATCCAAGGTACTCAAGGACCTCAGGGTACTCAGGGTGTTCAAGGTCGTCAGGGTCAGCAAGGCATACAAGGTGTTCAGGGTGAGCAAGGTCAAGATGGTAAGAGAGGTGGTGTTGAGTATCTCTTCAGTACTTCAACCAGTAATACTGACCCAACACAAGGATTCTTCAGATTTAATAATGCAACTGCCGCATCAATCTCAAGACTCTATATTGATAATTTAGATGATGGAGGTACAAATCAGACTGCTTGGTACGATACTTGGGATGATTCTTCCAGTACCGTTAAGGGTTATATAACGATTCTTGAAGCAGCTCCAACTGGAACTGTATCGATGATCTTCCAGGTTGATGCTGTTACTCCTCTATCTGGATACTATCTAATCAGTGTTACTCATGTAGCAGGAACAACGCTTCCTTCTTCTGGAACCAGAATGATCTTCAGCTTCAGCAGAACTGGAGATTTAGGTCAGCAAGGTATTCAAGGTCGCCAAGGTGTCCAAGGCATTCAGGGTGTTCAAGGCATCCAAGGTCAGCAGGGACGCCAAGGTGTCCAAGGTGTTCAGGGACAGCAAGGTCGTCAGGGTATCCAAGGTATTCAAGGCGAACAGGGTATTCAAGGAACTCAAGGACGCCAAGGAACACAGGGTACTCAAGGTGTTCAGGGTGTTCAAGGTCAGCAAGGTCGCCAAGGAACTAAGGGTGATCAAGGTATTCAGGGTACTACTGGAGAGCAGGGTATTCAGGGTATTCAGGGAACTACTGGTTCTCAAGGTGCTCAGGGTATTAAGGGTGAACAAGGTGTTCAGGGTCGCCAAGGTCGCCAAGGTTTCCAAGGAATTAAAGGTGAGCAAGGTCTGCAAGGAACTACTGGTGCCCAGGGTTCTACTGGTACTCAAGGAACAACTGGTGAACAAGGTATTCAAGGACGCCAAGGAACTACTGGACAACAAGGCATCCAGGGTATCCAAGGCGAGGGAGGTGCCCAAGGTGTTCAGGGTATTCAAGGTAATCAAGGTCGTCAGGGTATTCAAGGTATCCAAGGTCAAACTGGAGAGCAAGGTGTTCAAGGTCAGCAAGGTCGCCAAGGAACACAAGGTCGCCAAGGTATTCAGGGCGAACAGGGTACACAAGGTCGCCAAGGACGCCAAGGTATAACTGGTTCTCAGGGAACGACTGGTACTCAGGGTGCTAACGGTTTAAATGGAAATCAAGGTACTCAAGGGACGCAAGGTCGCCAAGGTACTGAAGGTGCAACTGGTACTCAAGGTGTTCAAGGTCGTCAAGGTCGTCAGGGAACTACTGGACAACAGGGTATCCAAGGTCGCCAAGGAACGACAGGTCAGCAAGGCATCCAAGGTCGTCAGGGCACGCAAGGTACTCAAGGAACTCAAGGTCGCCAGGGTAACCAGGGTCGCCAAGGTATCCAAGGTACTGGAGGCACTGGAACACAGGGTAATCAAGGTCGCCAGGGCACTCAGGGCACTCAGGGTCGCCAAGGCAACCAAGGTCGCCAAGGTATTCAGGGTGTTCTAGGATCTCGCGGTTCTTCTGCTTGGAAGGCTGTTGTTTCTGGTAACGTTACTCAAAGTACTAGCGATTCAAACCTCTTTGAAAAGACTGCTGGTGGAAATAGTTGGAACGGTGGATTCTCTTCCGAACAAGGATTTGTTCTTGGTGCATATGTAGCTGCCTCACCAGATTCTACAAGCGGCAAGGCAATGATCGGTCTGAACTCAGACCCAACAACTGATGATAGTTTCTCCTCTATTGATTATGCGATTTACTTCAATAATGGAAGTCTAAGAATCTATGAGTCTGGTTCTTCGATCAGTACTCATGGAAGTTACACAACGTCTGATGTTGTGTATGTAACATATGATGGTGCTAATGTCAGATACTATAAGAACAGCACTCTACTCAGAACAGTTGCTCGTTCTCCTGGTAGCGCGTTATATCTTGATGCATCGATCAATACTTCTGGTTTTGGAGTTTATGCATACTTTGGACCTTCAAGTTCTCAGGGTACTCAAGGTACTCAAGGCACTCAAGGTCGCCAGGGAACTCAGGGTCGTCAAGGCACTCAAGGTCGCCAGGGAACTCAAGGTAATCTAGGTGTTCAGGGTAATACTGGTCCTTCTACAGCGATCAATGCAACCAACGATACCTCAACGTCAACCTTGCTCCCAGTCATGGTTGGTGCAACTGGAAGCAACCAGACACCAAAAGCAGGTTCGAAGTTAACTGCTAACTTCAGTGCTAATCATCTAACGATGAATGGTGCCAGAATTGGTGATTGGTCTGGAGGTAGTTCCTATAAGGGTCTCTATCATTCTTCTCAGAGCAGTTCTGAGTATATGATTATGAGTGCTGATTCTCATACTTATATCTCTGCTACTGGCGGTAACAACGTTTACATTCGTAGGGGTGGTAATGATAGTACCAACCAACTTGTTGTTGGTAGCGGTGCTAATGCATTAACATGGCGCGGAAGCACCGTCTGGCACGCAGGTAATGATGGATCTGGATCTGGTCTAGACGCTGATAACCTTGACGGTTATACCTGGATGTCTTCTGGTAAGAACATTCGCGCTACAAACTTCTACGCGGATGATTGGTTCCGTAACTATAATGCTGGCGAAGGTCTTTATAACGAAGCAACTGGTGTTCATATTGAATCTCCATCTAACGCAGTAATGCGTCTTAGAGATTCTGCTGGCAGCATGGAACTCAGATTTGCTACTAATGGAACCAGTCGAAGAGGATCTGTTTACGCTGATAGTAGTAATCGAATCGGTTTCCTGAATAGCGGCGGATCTTGGGTCTTCAGAAATGAAGGTGACGATATGACCATCTATCAGGGTGGTGGCGCACTTCGCGTTAATTATCAGGATAATTCTTCCAATTATAGACACACCACCTGGTGGAATGGTTCCTGCTGGGGTAACAACGGTACAAACTATCTGGTCGCGGGTAGAACTGCTACTGGCGGATCTTTCAGATTCTATGTTAATAATACAACTAACATCGAATCGAATACGACTCCAAACGGCACCTACGCAATGGAGATCACGAGTGCTGGTAAGGTCGTTACGAAGCAGGATCTTGAACTAGATAAGAAACTAATTGACGTTAACGGTAGCGGTGGTTCTTCGGGTCAGTTGCTATCTTCAACTGGTTCTGGAGTCGCCTGGGTCAATAACAGCGGTACAGCAGCATACTACTATTTGGCTATAAATACCGATAAGAATGACACTGAGGATTATGGGCAATTGACCATGACTGAAGTTGATGGTTCTTCTTCATTCACCGCGAATGAAACGAATGAAACTATTAGAAAGGCTCCAATCCTCGCAGACGTATTTACTCTGACTGGATCTTTATCAATGAGTATTAATTCCACTGGACATCTTGTAGTAACAACAGCAGTATAAAATGGCAGTAACAGTTAACGAACTTGGGAAAGTTAGATATAACGTCAGAGGTGAATATACCACCTCTGAATCTTATTACACTGACGATATCGTAAGTTACGTTGGTGGAACTTATAAAGCAAACGCTAATAATTCCTCTGGCGCACACATTCCTGGTATCTCTGGAAACTGGACAAAGTTGTCTGGTCTGACTAGGGAGAGAGGACTTTGGAGTAGCAGTACACAATATCAAGTTAATGATATTGTTAGTTACATTCATGAGTATGCGTATAACGCTGTCTGGAAGTATTATGATGTATCGACTTACATCTGTAAGCAAGCAAATAGTAATTACAATCCAACAAACAGTGCATATTCTACGCAATGGCATCGTCTTTCGACAGGTGCATGTCATAAGAGATATGCATTTTTAGGTGCTGTTAATGATGGTTTTGTACCTCCTTACAAACCTCTTTGGAATGCCAGATCTCAGTCAAAGATCGGTACAATTAATACTTTAAGACTTAGTACTCAAGGTTCTGGTTGGTTGACTACCAATAAGGTTAATGGTAAGACTGGAAGTCCAAAAACAGGAATGATTCGCCTGACTGCATCAGGTGGCGGCGGTTCAGGTTTTGAAGGTGTAGCACATATCAATAGTTCTGGTCAAATTTTCTTATGTGAAATCGTTAATCCTGGAGAAGGTTATACAGGTTCCCCAACGATTCAGATTGACAGTAGTGTTTCTGGATATACTGGAAGATCTGGTGGTTCTAATCCATCCTTCTCAACTTATGTAACAACTAATAGTTCAGCAGGCGCTACGGGAACAAGTGTTCTTGTAGGTATGGGAGACAGTATTGGTCCTGCTAAGACTTATGGAACTCATCAAGTTCGATATAATTACAGATATATCAATCGTCGATATATGTTTGTAAGTCAGGGCGAAAATGAATATCGTTCTGGTTGCGTATCTACTAGCGGAGACGGTAATTCTAATAACTTCTCAGAAGGTAATTTTGTTAACCTTGACTATATTGATGGATTGTTACCAACTCCTGATGGAGAATATCCTAAAATTATTCAGGTTGAATCTGGAGGAAGAAATACTTTAGTTCTATTCAATAATGGAGAAGTTCATTATTGTGGTTATAATGGGCACGGACAGTCTGGTGCTAACTGGACAGGAACAATGGAGTGTCCATTAAGATGTGGATATGCAAATATTAATAAGTCAGGTACAACTGTATTAAGAGGTAAGAAAGCAATTCGCATTGCATCTACTGATGGTGGAAATAATGATCAATCTTGTGCAAACTATGCTCTAATTGAAGAAACAAATGGTAATAGAAGTATTTACAGTTGGGGGTATAATGGTTATGGTCAATTAGGTCATAATGATACTTCTAATAGAAGTCAACCTACTCAGATATCTCTAAACTCTTCAGTTTATGGTAGAGTTGTAGAGATTTGGGCAACAGGTTGTCAGTATGGATACCTGATGGTCCTAACTGATAAAGGACATTTATATTGTTCTGGATATAATGGATATGGTCAGTGTGGTAGTGGTAATACTTCTCAGCAAAGATCATTGAGTGGAAACAGGGTTGATGCAAACTCATTTGGAACCCTAACAGGAACAAACCAGAGAGTTAAGAAATTTAGTCTTAATGGTTCTGGTTCTCATGGTTTCAATGCTCTCGTAAGAGGAGATGGTAGTGCATATACATGGGGTTATAATGGTTATGGAAACTTAGGACATAATCATACTAGAAATTGTTATGTTCCGATTCGAGTTCGTACTTCTGGATATAGTGGTGCATCTAACCCAGTTACATCAACTGGTAATCAGGGTTCTGGACAAGGAACAGCATTTACTGATTGTGTAGACTTCTGGACTTGCGGTGGAAATAGTCATGTTTTCTCTTATATGACTAGAGGAAGTTCTATTACTAATAATACATTATACGCTTGTGGTTATAATGGTTATTACAATTTGAGTAATAGCAGTAATAACACTAGTAATCAAAATACTTTCCAAAATGTTAAAGTTAATAATAACTCTAACGCGACTAACGTTATGATGACCTGCTCCAATCAAGGTCACAATAGTTCCTATATTAGTGTTGCGATATATAGATACAACAGCAGCTTTGCTTCTAGACCTTATGGAAATCAAGGTGAATGGTACTTTGGTGGATATGATGCTGGAGTATCTGGTCGTTGTCACTCTGACTCTTATGAGAACAGGAGAGACCTCGATCCAAATCGTGTAAATAATAATTATAGACTAAAGAATAATTATTTTGAACCATATGCAAACTATGGAAACTGGTTTATGACTCAGACGGGACAATCGAGTTCGAAGGGTGCTTATTGGGCAGATCTTCGTACTGGTGAAGTCTTTGGTACACAAAATAGTCCGTTCGGTAACAGCGGAAACATCGGTTCAATTGGAGATGGTACTGGTATGGGTAGCATGAGAAGACCTAGACATACCCATCAATAAGGAGGAGATTCTAAACAAATGGCAACTATTACTCTAGGAAAAGTTAAATTCATGTATAGAGGCACTTATAGTGCTTCTACTACTTACAGTAAAGGTGATATTGTAGATCATGACAATAGGAAATTCATTTTTGTAAATGATACTCCAAAAGCACATGCTCCAGTTCTCCTTCAGACTCTAAACGGAAATATATCATCTCTTGGTATTCAAACCAGTAAAGTTAGAGTTACTTTTAGTGGATTTAATCCAAGTAGTCAAACTGCTGGAATTGTAACCGCTTACAGACCACCAGCTGTTCATGGTCCAGAAGAATGGGAACCCATGCAAGGATTAGTATTCTACAATGAATACTATGGTGCTGGAGTAGGTGTTAACTCTGTAAGTCCTGTAAACTCTACGCAGGCAGATTTATACTTGACTAATGTAGGTGTAAACACATCTACTATTAGTAATTCTTCATTTGTCCTAGGACCTAGAAGAATGTGCGGTTTTTATGAAATCGCTGTTAATAAGCAAGATTGGGATGAGTGGTCAGAATCATATAACTGCACTGGTCAATGGCAGGAGGATGTAACATATTATCCAGGTGATATTGTTCAGATGAGAAATTCATCTTATATCTGTGCAATTGGTCACTCTGCTATTGATCCTATGTGGGATTTCCCTGGTGTATGGGAGATCTTCTCTAGAGGAGATGATCTAATGCCTTATGATAGATGCATTGGATTCGTTAATGATCAACCATGGAACTGGCATGGACACCCTTATATTGATCTTCCTCAGTGGGGAACTAATAATAGATACAACGGAAACATTCCTTGGAATACTAGTTTAGGAATTGGTTCTACATCTCCTCATGCTTGGAGATGGAATCCTGGTTGGAACAAAGGGCATATGTCCTATAGAAATTCCGAACACTTCATTGCAGGTAATGGGCAAGTCATTGCAGAGGGTGGAACTTCAAATAGCAATTATAACCCTGCAGGAACTGCACACCAGTATGCTAGAGAAATAGACATCGGTTTCCCTGTAGATAACCTCAGCGGTATTAGTCCTGATGTTGGCAATCTATCTCCTTATAGACAGAAGAAGCAACCTAGAGTCCTTCAGGCATATGAGTCTTGGAATGATTGTCGTTGGCAATTAAGAACTGATGGAACTATTACTGTTTCTGGTTCTGCTGGAGATGGTATTTGGGGTTATTCTAGTAGTAGCAATAGTGGTTCTCCGAACATTGGTTGGGCAATTCCTAGAAAGATGTTCAAAAATAGAAGCATTGTAAAACTTGTTTCTGGTGGACACCAAGCAAGAGATGGTGACGCACATGTCATCGCTCTAGATGAATATGGGGAAATCCATTGCTGGGGTAGAAACGATACTGGACAGTGTGGTATTAGTTCTGAAGTTTCTCATGGTAACCCAGAGATTGCTATCTTCCAAAATGACAACATGTCTGTTGATAGTAGAACTTGGTTAGTTAATTCAATGAACCGTCACATGTTCTTTGAAGGAAAGAGAATCGTTGACATTTGGGCAGGTCATAGAACTTCTTTTGCAATGGACGAAGATGGAAATCTATGGTCCTGGGGTTATAACAACTATGGTCAACTTGGTTATCCAACAAATAGCGGATTTAGAAGTTCTGACAGATCAAGAACTCCTAAGAAGTTACCTGTAAACTGGAACTCTTATGGTGGGATTCAGAAGTTTATCACGGTTGCTTCTGAGGCAAATAATGACTTTATTATAGCTCTTGATGGTAATGGTTATGTTTGGACTGTTGGTAAGAACAACAGAGGTCAAATTGGTCAAGGAAATCAATCTAACAACAGTAACTCTTCTACTATTACTAGAAGAACTGGATGGACTGGTGCTGGAACTATTTCAAATGTTTGGGGAGACACTGATGACGGAGGTTATGCCCATACTTGGTATAGAAGATCAAATGGTGATACTTATGGTATGGGTTATAATGGTCACTATAATATGACCAATGGTAATACAACTAACCAAACTAATCCAGTTGCAATCTATATGCCTGGAACTTCAAGCAACCAAATCTTGAAGAATCTAGTTGCTATGTCATCTGCAGGAAGATCTGGTGGAACAACCCAGCAGTTCTTAACTGATAAAGGACACGTTTATGCGTGTGGTTGGAATGGATATGGTGAGGGAGGAGCAGGAACTTCTGGTACTCTTACAAATAACAGAATCAGATTCCAACAGAATGGTCAGAGACAATATGCTTTAGGTAGAAAGATGCACGCTCCTATCTATAGTGCTGGTGGTAGTAATTCTTTGAATAATCAATCTACCAACTCTGCCAATAATGGTTATGCTACAAATTATGGAGGACTTCACTGTATTGCTATCCATAGTACTGGAGACTATGAGGGTAACATTTCTCACACTACAAGATCTGCTTGTTTGTTTGATAATGGAGAACTAACTCATTCTGGTCGTAATTATGACTGGGGATTTGGAAACAACAGAGGTCATATCTATGGTTCTCTTAACGCACACTTAATTGGATAAGGAGAAATACAATGACGATTAGTACAACACCCAGAAAAATTATATCAATGGACGGATCATATAATTCGTTCAATTTTCCTGAATTAGATTCTATTCAATATGAACCTCCTGTTGTTGCTATAACAACTGTATTCAGCGAAGTTCTCACATTTGATGATGAGGGGAATGAAACTGGAACAGAGACTATTTCAACTGAAATTGAAATTAAAGATGATGATTTTATTCGTGAAGAAGAGGCAATTTTCCTTTATAGAGATGTAGATACTAATAGAGATTATTATTCTATTCATCAAGACTATACTCCAGAGATTCTTGCTCAGGGATATTATGTTCCTGTTGAAGGTGACGATGAGAGGTATGAGGGTGATTCAGTAAGTTTATCTTCTTCTACTGAAGAAGAACTTTTTGCGATTAGATTTGAAGACAGAGAAACTTTAGGTTCTGATTTTACTGAAAATGTTCTCCTTGCCGACCAAAATACTAGAGCTAAATATCTAGAGGATAATGATTATGCATATAATATAGGTCTGTGTACTTGCACAGAATCTGCCCATAATCACGTTTGCGAATTTATGGATGAAGTTGATGGATTTATAGTATCTACCCCATCTACTGATCCTAATGATAATGTTAACTTCCTAACTGGAGCACCTGAACTGCCTTCCCCAGACGACGAATAAACCCAAATGGAAAAACTAAGAGATCTAGCATCTAATCTACGCCAAGAATATCGTGGTGAATGGAGACATGGTGCGGTTTATAATAAAAATGATGTCGTAAGGGTAAACGGAACTGCTTACGTTTGTAAGACTGATTATTATTCGGAACATAATAAGATTGGTTATAATTACAAACCAGAGCATGATAGTGCTGGATGGGAAAAATACTCTGCTGGTTATTGTTGGACTGGTCAATGGAAAGATAAGGGAGAATATTATCCAGGAGATATTGTAAATTATAATGGTGAAAGGCATGTATGTCTTAAGCACGGTAAATACATTCACCCAATTTTTGATAATTCAAGTCGCACTACTTATTGGAGCAAGTTAACTACAAACGCAAATCAAAACAGATCAAATAGATGTATTGGTTTCTGGAATCGTAATCCTCTTGGATGGAATCCCAAACATGGATCTGCTGGTTGGTCTTCTGGTGAAATTACTAACGGAAATGCAGGGCAGTCGGGTCAATCGTACATCAATGGAAACTATGAAGCATCTCATAGTGGATATAGAAATGATTATAGTTTCGGTGCATCTGAATTTGGTTTTGGTGGACAGCAAGACGGCACTAGTGCATCAGTATTCCAACGTTGGGATGAGTATGATGGATACAGAGAATCTACTGTAGATCCTGGTATTTTTGGAGCAAGAGGTAAAATCATTCAAGGTGTTGGTGATCATTACCATATGTGGGGATATCTTTACGATACTGGAGAGGTATTCTGGTCTGGTTGGATGGGATCAGGAGAGCATGGAGATGGTGGTACTACTAACAGATATTATTCTAGAAGAGTAGGTAGATGTAATAATCAGGGTGGTAGTTTTAATTACAACCAACAAATTCAACAATATCAAGGATCGTTTGGTAATAGAGGTCAAGGTCTGATTCGTGATATTCAGGCAATTAAGATCTCATCAACTGCAACAACATATACTACAAACTCCAGTAGTGTTAATGCGGCACTTGATATAAATGGGCAGGTTTGGACTTGGGGATATAATGGACATTCGGGACTTGGTAGAAACTTTAGATACAATAACAACTGGTACAATAGTTACGTTCCTGCAAAGATTCCTCAAAACTATTTTGACAATAGAAAAATTATAGACATCTGGTTAGGTGGTGGTAACTATCAATATGGTCATGCTCTAGATGAAGATGGAAATCTATGGGGTTGGGGTCAAAATAATTATGACCATCTAGGTGTTGGTGATTATTGGCGTCAAGGTACTCCCAAAAAAGTTCCATATGATTGGCAAAAGCATGGTGGTATTAAGAAATACATGAATGGTGGTTATAATACTTATTACAGAAGTATGGTCCTGACTCATGATGGAGTTCTTCATGTGGCAGGATATGGTCCTTGGGGTGGTAGATCTCTTTACAATTCTAATGACTATGATGGTGATTGGTCAAATTATGGTGGTGGATTCTCTCCAATGCAAAAGTTCTGGTGGGATCGTGCTAGATCAATTGGAGTGTCGGGAGCTGACTTAAAAGATTTATGGAATGTAACTGATCTTTATAATGATGTTGAAGATTTTTGGTTCCATATGGACCAAGGAAACTTTAGTATGTGGATTAAGCAAAAATCAACAGGAATGATTTATACTGTAGGTCAGCAGTCTTATTATCGACACTCGAATGTTGATTATGTAATGGCCACCGCTCAGGACAGTGGAGATAACCCTTTCCTTAACAATGGCAAACAGTATCCTGTACCAATGCAGATAGGGTATTCTGATATTATTGATGTTAAGAGATCTGGTTCTGGTAATAATGAATGGAGATGGGGTCTATTCTTAGATTCTTCTGGAAGAGCATCAACTGCTGGTAATGGAGATACGGAAGCAAGAGGTAGAGGAACTTCAATGGGTAGTGCCGCTTATGAAATTGATGGTAGAAATAAACTACCTTGGGAATTTGCACCAACTCAAACATATGGAACAAAAGAAGTTCCTTACGTCACCAAGATCGCTAGTATCGATAGTGGTTGTGTAAATGATGGTTTCTTTGCCATTACTGAGGATGATAAGTTGATGTTCTGGGGAGAAGGTTCTGGATTTGATCCTCAGCGGAATGGAATACACTCTTATCAGATGGGTAGAATGGTTCCATAAGAGGGGTACTTGTAAAACCTCTATATACTTGGTATAATATCAGATATGTTTTATTGAAGTGTATGCATTTCGCGAAAATCGCTTTAGATAATGGCGGCAGTATTCACCCTTTAATCATCCCATCTAATCTGACAAACGGCACGGGTCTTATGAACCCTGCCGTTTATAATGATAATGGTAAGATTATTGTGAATCTTAGGCACGTTAATTATACCTTTTATCATTCAGAAAAGAAGACTTTCCAACATCAATGGGGTCCTTTGACCTATGTGCATCCAGAGAATGATATGCACCTTAGGACCACAAACTATTATCTTGAACTGGACGACGATCTTAATATCTCCCGTTATAATAAGATTGATACAACCGAGTTAGATAAAGAACCTCTTTGGGACTTCGTTGGTCTTGAGGATTCTAGAATTTTCCGTTGGGAAGGAGATCTTTATATTTCTGGAGTTAGGAGAGATACTACGACAAATGGTCAAGGAAGGATGGAACTTTCCAAGATTATTGTTGATGAAGATTCTGTTCGGGAAGTTTCTCGTGTTCGTATTGAACCTCCTAAGGATCCAAATTCTTACTGTGAAAAGAATTGGATGCCAATCATTGATATGCCATGGCATTATGTTAAATGGTCTAACCCAACTGAAGTTGTAAAGGTTGATCATATTAATGGAACTTCTCAAACAACTCATTTGACTGAGTATGTTAATATTCCTAGGGACGTTAGAGGCGGTTCGCATGTTATCCCTCTAAATTCTAATCCTAGATATCATTTCGCTTTGACTCATGAAGTCGATCTCTTCCAAAGCGAAGTTGGCAGAAAGGATGGATTATATCGTCATAGGTTTATGATTTGGGATGAGAAGTGGCAGTGTCAAGGATTCTCCAGAGATTTTTCTTTCATGGATGCTCATGTGGAGTTCTGCACTGGTATGTGCTATTATAAAGGTGACCTACTTATGACTTTTGGTTATCAAGATAACGCTGCTTACCTGTTGAGGGTAAATCCTGAAGTAGTTGAAGATTTTATTCAAGGTAAATTCGATGAGAAGAACTGATATCATTCAATCCCTTATTGATAAGATCGGGGCAAAAAAGTATTTGGAAGTGGGAGTTTCTGCAGGAGAAAACTTCAGAGAGATTAAATGTGATAATAAGGTTGGAGTAGATCCTGAACCAAATACTCCAGCTACGATTCATGTTACATCTGATGACTTCTTTAAAACTAATCAGGAGAAGTTTGATGTAATCTTTATTGATGGTCTACATCATGCTGATCAGGTATATCGAGACATTGCAAATGCTCTCCTTTGTCTGAATGATGATGGTTATATCGTCTGCCATGATATGAATCCTGAGTTGGAGCAACATCAGGTTATTCCTTTCAATGGTGGTATCTGGAATGGTGATTGTTGGAAAGCATATGTCCAACTAAGGCAAGAGAGAGATGATCTTGCAATGTATGTTGTTGATACTGACTATGGATGTGGTGTAATTAGAAAAGGATATCAAGAAAAACTTGATAAGATTCATAATCTTGATTTTAATACCTTCTCTACTAAGAGAAAAGAATGGTTGAACCTTATAACCCCAGATCAATTTGTTTCTAGAGAATTAATGGATAATACACAACAAGGTTATGATTCTAGATATTTGAATCAACTTCTTATTACTTACATTAATGATCCAGATGATGCTGAGATCAACTACGAACTTGCCATTTTTTATGATGATATTGGTCAAACTGCTGCAGCAATGTCATATTATCTTCGTACAGTTGAAAGAACTGAAGATAAGTTGCTCCAGTATGAATGCTTGATTCGTGCTTCTATGTGCTATGAAAAGCAGGGAACTAGGAAGTTTACGGTTAAAGGACTCATTCAAAACGCCATGATCGTTATGCCTGAGCGTCCTGAAGCATACTTCCTGCTTGCTCGATACTACGAGCGTCATACCGATGATGGAAGTTGGAAGGACTGTTATCAGACAGCATGTGTTGCAGAAGCATTCTGTGATAGGAATCCTCCTGCCCTTCGCACTAAAGTAGATTATCCTGGTTTTTATGGTATTCTCTTTGAGAAAGCTGTCTCTGCTTGGTGGTGTGGTTTATGCGATGATTCCCGAGATATGCTTCAGGATCTTCTCGATAATCATGAACTAGAAGATTCCTATAGGCAGGCTGTTATAAACAATCTTAATAAAATTACTGGTCAGAATCATAGTCTTCCTAGATTAAATTGGTATAACAAGAAAAAGTATAAGGATCTTCGACATAAGTTCAAAGGATCTAAAACTATTGAAAAGAACTATGCTGAGTCTTATCAGGATATGTTTGTTCTTTCTATGCTTAATGGTAAGAAGAATGGAACTTACCTTGAGATTGGTGCAGGTAATGCTTTCTATGGAAACAATACTGCTCTCCTAGAAACTAAGTTTGGATGGAATGGTGTTGCGCTTGACATTGATGAAAACTTCGTAGCAGCACATAACAATGAGAGAAAGCATAATTGTTTGCTCAAGGATGCTCTCAAGGTAAACTATGAGAGACTCCTGATGGGTCTTGATATGCCAGAAGACATTGACTATCTGCAACTAGATTGTGATCCTCCAGAAGTTACTTATAAGATTCTTCTGAATATGCCTTTTGAGACACATAGATTTGCGGTAATTACTTATGAGCATGATTATTATTGCGATGATACTAAGTCTTTCCGAACTAAGTCTAGGAAGTATCTTGAGTCATTCGGATATAAATTAGTTGTAGATAACATTTCGCCAAACGAAGATAAACCTTATGAAGATTGGTGGGTTCATCCCGATCTAGTTGACGAATCAATTCTTGAAAAGATGATTTGTGTTGATGGCGAAACTAAGAAAGCTGAAAGTTACATGTTGAATTCTCTGTAAAATTATGTCTATTCCTGTTATTGGCGTTCCTGTTGTAAATAGCACTTTTTGGGTAAGTCGGTTGCTTATGAGCATAGACTACCCAGTTGATGAACTCTTCATTGTTAATAATAATGGAAGAGGGGAACTGGATGAGGAACTAGCAAAACTTGCTAGTTTTAAACATAAGTATGTTAAAAGTATCAAAGTTGCTAATCTTCCTGGCAATCTAGGTGTTTCTGGTGCATGGAATCTAATCATCAAGTGCTATCTGATGGCACCATACTGGATCATTTGTAACGATGACGTTTCTTTTGGACCTGGTTTTCTAGAAGAAATGGTCAAAACTGCAGAATCTGATCCTATGATTGGAATGATTCATGGAAACAAAGGTGACTTTGGTGTTGGAAGTTGGGATGTTTTCTTTATTAGGGAAAGTATTATCAGACAGTTTGGTTTGTTTGATGAGAATCTATATCCTGCTTACTGCGAAGATGCGGATATGATTATGAGATTCTTGCATCGTCCTATCCGTAAAGTTATGGAACTAGAATCAATGTATTATCATGGTTTTGGTAAGAAGGATGAATACTATACTCATGGAAGTCAAACTAAGAAGACTGAACCAGAACTTGCTGAGAAATTGGATGCATGTAATTCCATGAACATTCAGTATCTTACTGAAAAGTGGGGTAGCGAATGGAGAATATGTGGTCCAACTCAACTTCCTTGGGAAGGTCAACCGCAACCAATTTCAGCAACAACTTTTGATTTAGATTTTGTTAGGAGTAAGCATTTAGGTTTCTAATATGAATCAGATGTTAAGTGTTAGTCCTGATTATAGGAAGTCGCAAAGAGTAATTATTGTTGATAACTTTTACAAAGATCCTCATGCGGTAAGAGAGTTTGCTTTAGAGCAAGACTATCATGACGATGCTGGATACATTGGTAGAAGAACACGTAAACAGTTTTTTATTCCTGGGACCAGAGAAGCATTTGAAGACTTACTTGGAATTACGATTACCGAATGGGAATCTCATGGAATGAATGGTAGATTTCAGCATAATTGGTCTGGAGAAAAACTTGTTTATCATTGTGATGATCAAACTTGGGCAGGCATGATTTATCTAACTCCTGATGCACCTCCAGAGTGTGGAACTACGATGTGGAGACATAAGGAGACTAAGGTTCATCATAATTCTCAAATTAAATGGGAAGAAGGAGAAGGTCTCAAAGTCTTTAATCAGAGAACTTTTCTAGATAGAACACCATACGAACCAGTTGATGTTGCTGGTAATGTTTTTAATCGTTTGGTTCTTTTTAGTGGTGGTAATATTCATTCCGCTTCCGAATATTTTGGAGACTGTAAAGAAAATTGTAGACTATGGCACATGTTCTTTTTCGATTGATGAGGTATTCATGAATTTTAAAGTTTATACAAAAGATCAATGTCCTTATTGTGATAAGGTCAAAACTGTTTTAAAGTTGACAAAGATAGATCATGTGGTTTATACTTTAGAGGATGACTTTACCCGAGAAGAGTTTTACTCTAAGTTCGGAGAGGGAAGCACATTTCCTCAAGTAATCGTTAACGAAACAAAAATTGGCGGATGTCTAGAAACCGTAAAGTACCTTCGGGAAAAGAATCTGATTTGAATGTCATAAATAATGATAACCACACAAATCGTGGTATCGATTTCATTCTTAATGGGGGGAAAACGAAGCAGAAAAAACCACTACACATAATCCTTGAAAAGATGGTTTGCTTTTTCAATAGGGAAGTAACTGTCTATTTCGAAATTTCCTTTAATTTAAGGAAAATAAAGTAATTCGCCAGAGGTAAGAAAAATGTTAGCAGTTAGTTTAGTATTTGGTTCATTTATGACCATTCTGTTTCTTATCGTTGGACTGATTGGAGGTTGGACTGCTAGAGAATATATGATGAACTATCGGGAAGTGCCTAGACCACATCCAGAGATGTTTGATGAGCAAGGTAACTTAATACCTGATGAAGTAATCGCATTTAATTTTGAAAACTATCATGACTACGAAGACAACAGCGGCGAAGAAGACGAAGAGTAGTTCTACTACTAAGAAGTCTCCTGCCCCTATTCCTGATCTACCAAATAATCCCTTCCTATTTGAAATTCTTCAAATAGTAAACAAACAAAGATCTGCTGCTAAAAAAGTAGAAGCACTGCGGAAATTTAATTGTCCAGCATTAAAAACTATTTTTATTTGGAACTTTGACGAAACTGTAATCTCAGTTTTGCCTGAAGGTGATGTTCCTTATGCAGCACTTGATAAAGAGTCTGGATTTAACGGGACACTTTCTGAAAAAATTCAGGATGCTGTCAAAAAAATGGAAGAACTTGATACTATCTCTCTAGGAGCAAACGATCAAGGAAGATCTACTATTCGCAAAGAAGCTAGAAAGTTCTATAACTTTGTAAAGGGTGGTAATGATGCCTTGAGTTCTATTCGTAGAGAGACTATGTTCATCAATATCCTTTCAGGATTGCATCCTCTTGAAGCAGAAATTCTAGTCCTTACAAAAGATAAAAAACTCGATACTAAGTACAAAGTTACTAAAGATATCGTCGCACAAGCATATCCTGATATTACTTGGGGCAATCGTTCTTAAACTTGAGGTTTTTGTAATGGAAAATAAATTAGCAGAAGCGTCAACAGAGACAGCTATCGAAAAGAAGCCTATGTATTCTTGGACACAATCAGAAAAAGAAAACTCTAAAAAGAGATATGGAGTTGAAATTATGATTGAGAATGGTACTTGGCAACAAGTGACAACTAAAGAATGTCCCAATGATGCAAGAATTATCACCTATGTTGTTGACGGTCAAGTTCGTTATGACCTAGCAAGAAGTCAAAAAGCAGTAAGTATTTTTGATATGTACTATGACAAGTTTGGTAAAGGTGTTAGTAACATCCAGTATGGTATGGGTACACATAATCCAAAACTTTGGGGAGAAGTTGCTAAGACAAGTAAAAAAAAGAAGTAAAACCAAAATCGACCTTAAGTTCCAAAATACGGGGAAAAAAATTCCCCAAAATTTTTTGATTCTTAAGGTTTTTTGAAATTGTATCGTATATTACATACGTAGTTGACTATATAGAACATATGGTCTACAATAGACCTACGTTCATCCAATGATCAGCACGTTGCTGGCATTGACCCTTGCCCATCATGCGAACGACAACCCCTACGGGTGGCACATGTCGTGTGAAAGGTTCTTACAAAAGAGGATTGAAATCCTTACGGATGACAATCTTGACCGACGATCTAAGTATAATCTTATTGATTACTTTAGATCTAAGGTAGAGGGAGAATGTAAGCAACATCTGGTCTAGGACGCAAGTAAGTCGCGGAACGGAGCGTTCATCCCATGCTGATAGAATCACTTCTATACGTAGCACTCAATTGTCAAGAATCTGAAGCATTAATGCTCAGAATCACCAAGAACGAATCTGTACCACCTATGGTAAAGATTGAGTTGGTTGAGACCGTAAGGGAAGCAACCGAACCTGAGTGTTATTGGGACGCAAACGACTGAAGGAACGGGGAAACGGATCCATCGAAAGATGAGAAGGTTAATCACCCACTTCAGGAGAAACAAATGAACACGCTTACTCTAATCAAAAAGCAAATCAAAAAAGCTGCAGCATTGCATGATGCACAGATCACTCACACCGCATATCGTGGTGTTGAGTATGATACTCGTTGCTTTGAAGCAAGAGATACCCATGGTGTCTTCTGCTATCGCGGTACATCTTACGCAAAGTGAGGTTGCCATGCAAGAATTGCAAATAGTTAGTCTTACTACTGTTTTTAGTGCTGCATTTATCGCTTTAATTTATGGAGAGATTCTACTCTTACATAAAGGGTAGAATGGAAACATATCAATGCTTAATAGGAGAGGTTGATTGACAACCTCTCTTTTTTTGTGTAGAATGTATGAAAAGAACATTTCTTATGGACAAAGAAAGACTAAAACTTATCGTCCGTAATCTTGAACTTTTAGTTGATAGTCTTAAAGCAGAAGTTTACTCTGACAAAGATGCATACATCAGTCAAGACTCTGATGTAAAATCTAAGAATCATGATTATGATGAAATTTGGGACGACGACGATGGGTATCCAGACTAATGCCAAGTAAATCGAAAGAACTTATTAAACTGCTCGAACGCCTAGTTGAGCAAGGTCACTTATATGATAGTGATAAACTTGCAGAGATTAAGAAAGAACTCTATTCTCTGAAACAGCAACTTGCTGAATATGAAAAACAAAACTCAAAAGGATTTGGTAAATGAGTGTAAAATTGATTAGTGTAACTCCAGATGCAGAGCAGACTATGGCATATGTTGCCAGAGTCTCGAATCCTGCAAATCAAGAAAATGACAATTATGCAGGTCTTCTGCGTTATTGCATTAAGCATAACCATTGGTCAGTATTTGAGCAGTCATTCATGACTCTTGAGATTGAAACTACTCGTGCAATCGCAGCTCAAATTTTGCGTCATCGTTCGTTCACATATCAAGAGTTTTCCCAACGTTATGCTGATTCTTCCTTACTCGGTGAGAAGATCCCCCTACCAAAACTCCGTCGCCAAGACACCAAGAATCGTCAGAACAGCATTGATGACCTGGATCCGTTCGTTGCTCAATCTTTAGAGATGCAGATGCAGACTCTTTTTGATTCTTCAATGGCACTGTATCAACAAATGCTTGGTCGCGGTGTGGCAAAAGAGTGTGCAAGAAATGTGCTTCCACTCTGCACGCCGACTAGGATTTATATGAGTGGTTCATGTCGTTCATGGATTCACTATATCAATTTACGTTCTGCAAATGGAACTCAGCAAGAACATATGCAAATTGCTGAGGGATGTAAGAAGGTATTTTTGGAACAATTTCCTACTGTTGCTGAAGCTCTAGAATGGAACTCCTAAATACTAAAAAACAATAACTTCTATTACAATGGCGATTTCATATACTTGGGTAGTAAATTTTGTAAAGCACTCTAATACCAACGGACTTGTTGGTGTTGCTCAACTTGCTGATTTATCTTACCTAGCAACTGAAACTGTTGGTGTAACGACATACTTTGCAAACGAAAGATTGATTGTTGAACTATCCGATCCAGATCCAGAAAATTTCTCTGAACTATCTTCCCTCACTGCAGAGCAAGTAATGTCTTGGTGCCAACCTCACATTGATGCTATTGCTGAGGAAGAAGTTGAGGCAAAGAAATCAAGACTCGCTTACATTATTGAAGAAAAGAAAGCAGGTGTAACTGAAGAACTAACATCTGCCCCTTGGGAACCAGAAGCAACTGAGTAATCAGTATCTAAATATTTTTATCGTGAATTCTTAACAATGGCGACATATCCTGTTATTAACAAAGAAACTGGTGAACAAAAGAGCGTTGTGCTTAGCGTTCATGATTGGGACCAGTGGAAAGAAGACAACCCAGATTGGACAAGAGATTGGTCAGATCCATCGACTTGCCCATCTTCTGCTGAGGTAGGGGAATGGAAGGATAAGCTTCGTAAGTCTCATCCTGGTTGGAATGACGTACTTCATAAAGCGCAAAAAGCACCTGGTTCAACTATCAAAAAACTCTGATTCTAATGGCAAGAAGAAAAAGAAGTAATTCCGAACAACCAATTGGTGTCGGACTGACGGCAAAACAAATGAAGAGGAAAAAACCTCTCAGTTCTGAATATCTGGTTGACATTGAACCGATTACAGAAAATCAGAAAAGATTATTTGATTCCTATGCCGAAGGAAAGCAGCAAGTCGCATATGGTGTAGCGGGAACTGGTAAGACCTTCATTACACTTTACAATGCACTTTGTGATGTTCTTGATGAAAGATCTCCTTATGAAAAGATCTATCTCGTTCGTTCTCTAGTTGCTACGAGAGAGATTGGTTTCCTTCCTGGAGATCATGAAGATAAGGCAGACATCTATCAGATCCCATACAAGAACATGGTTAAATACATGTTCCAAATGCCATCTGATGCAGACTTTGAAATGCTGTATGGCAATCTTAAGGCACAAGATACTATCAAGTTTTGGTCAACTTCTTTTATTAGAGGTACAACTCTAGATAATGCAATTATTATCGTTGATGAATTCCAAAACTTGAATTTTCATGAACTTGATAGTATAATGACAAGAGTTGGTGAAAATAGTAAGATTTGTTTCTGCGGCGATGCTACACAAACCGATCTTGTTAAAACCAATGATAAGAATGGCGTTGTTGATTTTATGAAAATCTTGAGAGCAATGCCATCGTTTGACATTCATGAATTTGGGATTGATGATATTGTCCGTTCTGGTATTGTCAAAGAGTATCTCATTGCAAAATTAGAATCAGGTATTTAATGTTTAATCATGTTGATATTGATCTCCCAAAACTTGAAAGGGAGACTATTGATGGTGTAAGGTTTTACAAAGTTCCTACAGACGAAGAACTCCTCCGACTGGTCTCCATCACATCGGTGACCAGTCATTTTAATAAGGAGATTTTTATCAAATGGCGAAAGAAAGTTGGTAACGAGGAAGCAGATCGTATTACTAAAGCGGCAACTGGTCGCGGTACTGATATGCACACTCTTACTGAACACTTTCTGAAAAATGAAAATCTGCCAAAGGTTCGACCTATCTCAGATTTTCTTTTCAAGATCTCTAAAGAGAAACTAAAAAATATAAATAATATATACGCTTTGGAAGGTTCCCTATATAGTAAGGAACTTGGTATTGCTGGAACAGTTGATTGTATTGCCGAATATAACGGTGAGTTAGCAATAATCGATTTCAAAACATCTAAGAAACCCAAACCACGAGAGTGGATTGAGCATTATTTTGTACAGTGCATGGCATATGGTTGTATGCTGTACGAACTGACTGGTATCTCAGTCAAAAAACTTGTAATCATCATGGCATGTGAAAATGGAGAATGCGTCGTCTATGAAGAAAGAGACAAATCAAAGTACATCAAACTTCTCAGCAAATATATTAGAAAGTTTGTTGGAGATAAACTGGAGCTCTATGGAACCAAATAAAGAACTAGAACAAGCTATTGAGAAGAAATTTCTCACACCATCAAAGTTTGCTCTTGAGATTGAAAAAATTGTAGCAGAAGAGTCAATGAATTATATTGATGCTATCTGTTACTATTGCGAAATCAACAGTATTGAGGTAGACTCTGTAACGAAACTCATTTCAAAACCCCTGAAGGAACGCCTGAAGTGGGACGCTATTCGTCTTAACTTCATGAAGAAGACTTCAAGGGCAAAACTCCCCTTATGATTTCTCGTGATGAATTGATGCACCATCGCCTACAAGCATGGTTGCGTGAGAATAATTCTAATGAATTAGAATATCTTGGGTTCTATCCAGACATTCTGGGTGTAGAACGACATTGGTATTTGATTGCTGGCAAGCATAAAGTCAGCGTAGATTGTATTGAAGGTCTTGATTTGGTTGAAGATGAAAGTGACTCCCTTTGAAACGTATCAGCATTATTTGTCATTAAAAAATCATTTTACAAATCCAAAGTACGATTTTTTTAAATATGGAGCTAAGACTAGAGCAAGTCTAACTTCTTTTAATAAGCGTAAGGATAAGTATTGGTTTGAAAAGACTTCTCGAAAGTATTCTGATGGAGAAGTCGTAGACTTTCTAGTATCTAATTTTTCTGCTGCTGACAACCCACAAAATCTATGGATTGGCGAAATTATCAATTCTGGAGAAAGGACTTACGCCGAATGGATGAAAAAGAAACAGAGTTCCACCTACTTGTTCAAAGAACAAAGCAACGAATTGCTCTCTCAGAACGGATTGGAGAGTCTATTCGATTGCTCTCAGGGTCATCCGAAAATTCTCAAAGAGTATCTAAGCGGCAGATTATCGCTGGAAAACTTAGTGATCTACGACAAAATTTTCCATTTTTCAAAAAATTTCGATAAAAAACTGAAAGATCCAGTGTGGGAAACCGTCAGTTTAAAATTAAAAAAATATGGACCTTTCATAAATATTGATGTGTTTAACTACAAAAAAATATTGCGGGACATGGTAGATGAGTGACTTTTTTAAATCAGATATAATTCAAGAAGAACTGAAAAAAATTAATAAACTACAGGAAGAAATCTACGGAAGTCTTCTTTCCTTTGGTGGTATGTCCAGAAAGGACAAGTTAGAACACATCGAAATGTTGCAGACTTTGCTGGAAAAGCAAAGAGTGATGTATACTAGATTATCTCTTTCAGACGATCCAGAAGCGGTTGAGATGAAAGAGAATCTACGCAAGTCGGTTGCTATGATGGGATTCCCACCAGAAACTGACATGCAAAATTTATTCAGTAGTATGAGTGCAACCATCGAATCTCTCAAAGCATATGTTGACGCTTGAGAAGATCTTTGTTATACTATCTAAGTAAATCCCCCGAATCCAAATTTATCCGAGGTAATCCAAATGTCTTTCGCAGATCTTAAGAAGCAATCTAAGCTTGGTTCCCTGACCCAAAAACTGGTCAAGGAAGTTGAAAAGATGAATAATAATGGTTCATCTTCTGGCGATGATCGTCTCTGGAAACTGGAGTGTGATAAAGGCGGCAATGGTTATGCCGTTATCCGTTTCCTTCCTGCACCTAACGGCGAAGACCTGCCGTTCGTTAAACTATATTCCCATGCCTTCCAGGGTCCTGGTGGTTGGTATATTGAGAACTCTCTGACAACTCTGGGACAGAAAGATCCTGTGTCTGAGTACAACTCCATGCTGTGGAATAACGGCACGGATGCTGGCAAAGAAATGGCACGTAAGCAGAAGCGTAAACTGACTTACATTGCAAACATCTATGTTGTCAAGGATCCTGCAAATCCTGAGAATGAAGGTAAAGTCTTCCTGTACAAGTTCGGCAAGAAGATCTTTGACAAACTGACTGCTGCCATGCAACCTGAGTTTGAGGACGAGGAAGCAATCGATCCGTTCGACTTCTGGCAAGGTGCCAACTTCAAACTGAAGGCAAAGAACGTTGCTGGTTATCGTAACTATGACTCTTCTGAGTTCGCTCGCACCTCTGCACTGCTGGACGATGATGATGCAATGGAAGCAATCTGGAAGAAAGAATATTCTCTAGAAGACTTTGTTGCTCCTGATCAGTTCAAGAGTTATGAAGACCTGAAGAAGCGTATGGACTATGTACTTGGTAACAAGGGCACTTCTCGCTTCCAAGATCAGGAAACTGTTGAAGCAGAAGAAGAGTTCCGCGCTTCTAATCGTGGCACTGCACCCGCAGTAACTTCTACTCCTGGAGACTTCAACGCAGAGGATATCGTTGCTTCTAGTTCTTCTGATGAAGATGATGATGCAATGTCTTACTTCGCCAAACTCGCTGAAGAGTGAAGTACAACCAAATCTGCTTGACGTTACTTGTTATAGCAGCATACATCAATCTTTTGAGGGGAGGTTAACTCCCCTTTTTTTATGGCGACTTGATGTTTGGATTAGTAGTTCTTATTAAAGTTCTGGTAACATATTCTGAAGACTTCGTATACTTCATGATAGACTTGAAGTCATCTACAAATGTTTCGACGTAACTTGGTCTTAGGATTCTGAGACGACGTTTTTCTTCATTAAGTTCTGTCTCATAACTAAAGTTAGTTACTGGAGTTACGACTTTACTTTGTGCTAAGTTTAGTCTGGTATTCGCTGGATCTGGAATAGTAAAGTTACCATCGACAATTTTGCCAGCAGGAAGAATCAACCTATTGTTACTATCTCTTACTTCTTTAGTAATATAGTGCTTGACTGCATTGAGTTCAGTTCCATATTTGTTGGAAGCATAATTGTACAATTCATAATTTGAAAGTGGCCATTCATTTCTGAGATTAATAATCCCAGCACTCATGACTATAACCCAATCATAGTTTGGATTTCCATAGATTTCTTCAGCAACACTATCTGGGCGGGCACCATCTCTTATAATGTAGTTGTTGAATAAAGTGAATACATTTTGTAAATCATCTCTTAATTTTACTCTGCGAAATAAATTCTTTACCCTAACATAGTCTAGGGAAGAGTTTTTATCATTAAGAAATGATGGATATTCAATATCTGGTATTTCTCTAAAGTAACTCATTAGTAACCTACTCCTCCTGTTCCTTTATAATCTCCGCTGTAGATAGCAGTAAGTTCTGCAAATCCTAGTGATAGTTTCATGTGAACTGGTGTTCCATCATCATAGGTTGCATAAGTATTTGAACCCGTGTAATTGACTGACATTCCCGTCAATGCCATAGTTTTAAATTTATTTAAAAATGGATGAGGTTCCGATCCACTCATATATTGTAGTCTGAAAACTGATGGAGATTTTAAAAATAGTCCGTTAAAAGATTTGTCAGTATCTCTTGTTGGAGCCATTCTTATCTTAAATTCTCTAATAATTTCTTTTATCATCTCCGCTTCTTTTTTACCTCTTGGAACTATGTCCCAACCAAAAGTAAATTGTCTACCAACGGTAGAATTGAATAATAGTTGCTGATTAGGATTAAGTGCTAATCCAGTAGATCTACCGAAAAATACATTAACATTTGCTCCAACTAGTGCATTAGCAGCTAATCCTGCTGCTGTTCCTGTTACTACGTTTCTTAATGTAGCAGAGTCAGTTTTTGTAACACTATTTACCATATCCAGTATTGTCCCGCCAGCTTCTTTAAGTGATTGTCCAATATTACCTGATTTTGCTCCCTCTCCACCAACAAAAGAACCAGCTACAGCTGCAATTGCTGCGCCTCCAGGACCTAATCCACCTGCTTCCCAACTTGCAGCATTACTATCTGCAACACCTTCTGGTATTGGTAATATGATAGTCCTGAGTAATTTGTGCAGTCCTTTCTCAAAAGTTTCATCAGTTGTTCTTAATCTTAGATTACGCTCAGGTCCTGCTAATTCGAATCCAGGGGGTACGAAATCATATACCTCTATTTTTAGATAGTCGTCAGATTCATATAATTTACTATATGGATATCTTAATGGTTTGTTTTCATCTTTTGCTTCTTCGTTAGATGTTTCGGATGCTTTGGCAGTAGTATCCGAAGCGGGTGTTGTAGTTCCATTATTGGACCTTCCCGCTCTTGCTCTGGCAATATTTGCAGCAATCCTTTCTTCTTTGGACATAGAAGACTATTTTTAGTTATTTAGACGCTTTTTTCCATATGACAATCTTTTAGCATCTTCAAGTTCTTCACCATCTTCAACATTGTATGTTCCACCAACAATTTCTGGATAGGTATACTGTCTAAAACCTGGCCAATGATAATTTAAACCTCTGAATCCCCAAGAGAATATTTCAGTAACAGCAACTAGAGGAAATTCGTCATATTGAATGTTTGGTGTCTTAGGGGAATATACAAAAGTATAATACTTTCCGACTTCTGGTACTCCTTGGGATTCAGATCCCAATGCTTCCATAATGTCTTGCATTGTGTCGTCGGGATCTTCCCCGCCGATTTTCTTTCGTACTAATCCCGATAAGCGACTCATATTCCTAACTCGATTTCGGTAATAACTTTAAATTCCCAACCGCGATCAGCACAATATTCTCTTGCTGCTGCCCATTTCGATTGGTTCTTGGCATATTCATATGCTTCTCTGAGGTAACCTTTTGTTTGTCTCTGAGGTTTCTTTGGAGGAACAGTCTGCTTCTTTGGTTTGATTTCAATTAGATATTTCTTTATAGATTTATTTGACTCCTTTATCTTAATATAGAAGTCTGGGAAATATCTATGAACCCTTCTATCAACAGGAGAACGATATGGTACAATAATTTCTTCGCTTCCCCATTCTAAAATGTTTTCATTCAGATCACAGTATCTCATGAACTTTCTTTCCCAAAGAGACCTATAAATTATGTTAGTTGGATCTCCTTTATATTTCTTTGGAAACGATGGTTGATATTTTCCCGAATATGCCATCTAAATAATAATAACTAATCATACTGGTATTTAGTTTGTCAGCACCATTCCCAAGAAGAATAAGCGATTTCAAAAGAACTATTACGAATGTCGCACAAACGTCTCAATATGAGGTTCGGTTTGGCGCACCTCCTGCAGCGTTAAAGGAGTATCTATCCTCAAGAGGTGTAGACCAAAGGTTCATCGCTGGTGATTGTGGATTGTTATGTTATAGTACATCTTTACCTGTTGCTTCGAATGCGACTGTTAATGTAACTGGTAACTTTGCGGGAGTAACTGAAAAGTTTGCTCATACAAGATTGTATACTCCTATTACTATGGAGTTTTACGTCGATAAAGATTATAAGGTTATAAAATTCTTAGAGCACTGGATGGAATTTATGAACAGCGGTTCATATAATCCACAAAATGGAACATCAAATTCTGGAGGATTTTCGCAAGCAGATCCAAATTACTTTGCGAAAATGCAATATCCAGATACTTATAAGATGGATCAGACTAAGATTACTAAGTTTGAACGAGACTACCTTAATAGTATAGAGTACACTTTCTTTGGATTGTTTCCAAGAGCAGTATCTCCTATTAATGTTGGATATGATCAATCTAGAACTTTAGTAGCATCTGCTAGTTTTGAATATACTCGTTATGTTTCTGGAAAGATCAATAGTATTGATGAGAAGAGAGGTACTTCAAATAATAAAGATTCTACTAATATATGGGGTAAATTAAAAACATCAGTAAACTTTACAGAAGCTTCTAAGTTATTAGAAAATGATCCTGGATGGGCTAATAAGTATACAATGGAAGATTTTTCTACTGTAGGATGGGAAGTACCAACTAAAACTAAATTTGTTGCTGGAGAATCTTTCGGAGACTTCAAATTACCTACTAAATAATTTTACTGATATTATTCTATATGCCATTACCTGTCATTTCTACACCAACCTATGAGTTGTATTTACCTGTTACTGGTAAAAAAATAAAGTATAGAC